>Ga0181561_10006023_pt1 | contig 10284 bp, 7 predicted proteins | sample 011ome_19_FD_133760 | JGI IMG/M metagenome (GOLD analysis project Ga0181561, IMG submission 133760) | Coastal salt marsh microbial communities from the Groves Creek Marsh, Skidaway Island, Georgia - 011510BT metaG (megahit assembly) | ecosystem: Environmental > Aquatic > Marine > Intertidal zone...
CGGGCGCCAGATGCGGGCTGACCATGAGCCTTGCACCCGAAACGCGGCGGCCACCCATCCAGAGGATTTCTTTCAGGCCGTTGTCTTTGGTCTGGAGAAAATCTCCTTCCCGCAGGGTTTCAACGGGCTGCGGCCCCTCGCTGGTGAGGATCGAGGTGCCGGGCGTAAAACTGACGACAGCACCGGAAACATCGGGGGTGCGCTGTGAGGGGTCGTCTGTCACATCGTGCGAGACAACCCAAAGATCCTGATGTCGCGGCGGGATCTCGCCCACACACATCAAAAGCGGATGCCGGCCGGTTCCGGTCTCGATCACCGTAATGGTCCATGTCGCGCGTCCATCGGTCACGCGGAAGGACTTGTCGAACAGAGGATCGCGGTCGGCGGCGGTTTCCGATCTGCCGGCCTCTGCGTCGACCATCCGCAAAAGACGCCGAACGCTCAAGGCGGCGCGGGCGTGAAGGTCTGCATGGCCTTCGGATGCTCCGAGAGGAAGAACGCCGGCTGGCCCGTCAACCCGTACCGCCTCGCCGGTCCATGCCCAGATCGACCCGACGCGCAATGCCTCGCGCGGGGCGGCCCAACGCCCATCGAGTTCGGTCTGCGACCATGAAATGACGAACGTGCCTTGGAAGCCCGTCTTCATGCCAAATCTCTGCCTCAACTGCCCACATCTAGCGTGCGGGCTTTATCATTAAGCAGAATCTAGCAGGTCCACCGACATCAAAGCAAGACCGATGTTGAAAAAATGCAACCTGCGCCAATAGGTTCGGACGCGAAGCTCATTCATCCCGAATAAGCGTATGCCTTAGCCGCACTTGGAATGGCCGCAAGAGCCGCAGGTCATGCAGCCTTCAACCATCCGCAAATCATAGCTGCCGCAGCTCGGGCAGGCTTTGCCTCGCGGCGCGCCGTTGACAGCCATAACCTCGGCTTTCGGATCGGTCTTAAGAGCCATTCCCTCGCCCTTGAGGAAGCCGATCGAAATCATATGCCGCTCGATCACCCCTCCGATCGCGGCAAGGATCGAGGGGATATACTTGCCCTGCATCCACGCCCCGCCGCGCGGATCGAAGACGGCCTTCAGCTCTTCCACCACAAACGACACATCGCCGCCGCGCCGGAACACCGCCGAGATCATCCGCGTCAGCGCCACGGTCCAGGCGAAATGTTCCATGTTCTTGGAGTTGATGAACACCTCGAAGGGCCGCCGGTGGCCGGCGATCACCAGATCGTTGATGGTGATATAGATCGCGTGTTCGCTATCGGGCCACTTGAGCTTGTAAGTCGCCCCTTCAAGCTCGGCGGGGCGGTCCAAAGGCTCGGACATATAGACGACCTCGGCCCCTTCGCCCGGCTTGGCATGGGTCTCGGCGGGGGTCTTTTCGGTCGCCTCGCTCACCGACAGAACCGAGCCGGTCACATCATTGGGCCGGTAGGTCGTGCAGCCTTTGCAGCCCTGATCCCAGGCGGCCATATAGACCTCTTTGAAGCTATCAAAACTGATATCTTCGGGGCAGTTGATGGTTTTCGAGATCGAGCTGTCGATCCACTTCTGCGCCGCCGCCTGCATCCGCACATGATCGAGCGGGGCGAGCGTCTGGGCGTTCACGAAATAATCGGGCAGCGGCGCGTCGCCGAATTTGTCGCGCCACATCTGCACGGCATAGTCGATCACCTCTTCTTCGGTGCGGCTGCCGTCCTTCTGCAAGACCTTGCGCTTGTAGCTATAGGCAAAGACCGGCTCGATCCCCGACGAGACATTGCCCGCATAAAGGCTGATCGTGCCGGTGGGGGCGATCGACGTCAAAAGGGCGTTGCGGATGCCATGCTTGGCAATCGCCGCACGCACGTCCGCGTCCATATGCGCGAGCGAGCCGGAGGCGAGGTATTTCTCGGCGTCAAAGAGCGGGAAAGCGCCCTTTTCCTTCGCCAGCTCAACGCTGGCCAGATACGAGGCGCGGGCAATCCGCCTCATCCAAGCCTCGGTCTGGGTCGCGGCCTCAGGCGAGCCATAGCGCAGGCCAACCATCAAAAGCGCGTCAGCAAGCCCCGTCACCCCAAGGCCGATGCGGCGCTTGGCGCGGGCCTCGGCGGCCTGTTCAGGCAAGGGGAACCGCGAGACGTCAACCACATTGTCCATCATGCGCACGGCGGTCGCCACCAGATCGTCAAGCGCCTCGGGGTCAAGATCAGCGCCCGTCTCGAACGGATTGGACACCAGCCGCGCGAGATTGATCGAGCCAAGCAGGCAGGCGCCATAGGGCGGCAGGGGCTGCTCGCCGCAAGGATTGGTGGCCGAGATGGATTCGCAATAGGCGAGGTTGTTCATCTGGTTGATGCGGTCGATGAAAATCACGCCCGGTTCGGCGTAATCATAGGTCGACTGCATGATTTTGTCCCAAAGATCGCGGGCCTCAACTGTGCGATAGACTTTGCCGTTGAACTCCAGATCCCAGCTCTTTCCCGCCTTTACCGCCTCCATGAACGGATCGGTGACGAGCACAGACATATTGAACATCCGAAGCCGCGCCGGATCGGATTTGGCGGTGATAAACTGCTCGATATCGGGATGGTCGCAGCGCATCGTCGCCATCATCGCGCCGCGGCGGCTGCCTGCCGACATAATGGTGCGGCACATCGCATCCCAGACATCCATGAACGACAAGGGGCCCGAGGCATCGGCCCCGACGCCGTGCACGGCTGCGCCGCGCGGGCGGATGGTCGAGAAATCATAGCCGATGCCGCCGCCCTGCTGCATGGTCAGCGCGGCCTCTTTCAGACCGTCGAAAATGCCGCCCATATCATCTGGGATCGTTCCCATGACGAAACAGTTGAACAGCGTCACCGACCGCGCCGTGCCGGCTCCGGCAGTGATCCGGCCCGCTGGCAGGTATTTGAAATCCTCAAGGGCCACATAGAACCGCTCTTCCCAATGCGCCGGATCTTTTTCAACCACGGCGAGCGAGCGGGCGATACGCCGCCAGCTATCTTCGACCGTGCCGTCAACCGGCGTGCCATCGGCCTTTTTGAACCGGTATTTCATATCCCAGATCTGTTCGGCGATCGGCGCGGCAAAGCGGGTCATAGGCAGGCTCCGGCAAGGTATGCGGTCAGGGCGGGATAACGACTATAGGCCATCGGAACGGCGATGCAATCGCAGAAGGCAAGGATTGCCGGTGGCAGAATCGCTAACAAGTTTTTAGCCTACCACATCTGGGAGGCCAGCGTGACCAAAACCGTCCATCTTGTGAAACTCTCTGTCGGCACCGAGGATATCCCCGACCTTGAGGCTTGGCACCGCTTGCCACAAGCGCAGGGGCCGGACGGGCTTCCCCGCCACATCACGCGGATGTGGCCCAAGAAAGGGGCCGAGGTGCTGAACGGCGGCTCGATCTACTGGGTGATCAAAGGCGAGATCCTTTGCCGCCAGCGCATCGAAAGGTTTGACGAGGTTTTGGGCGGTGATGGTATCCGGCGCTGCGCCATCGTGCTCGACCCCGAGCTGGTCAGGGTCGAGCCGACGCAAAAGCGGGCCTTTCAGGGCTGGCGCTATCTCGATCCCGCATCAGCGCCCGCCGATCTGGCCGTAGCCCGCGCGGGCGAGGATAATCTTCCCCCCACCCTATCGGCGGCTCTGGCGGCCATTGGCGTTAGATAAAAGCCCTATTTCTTCTTGGCATTGGCCGCAGAAGCAACGACCGGTGTCTTGCCCGCCATGAAATTGGCGGTGGCAAGCACCTTCGGCTTTTCCTTCTTCGGCTTCTTGGCTTCGCGGTTGCCGTGCTGTTTTTCGCCTTTTCCCATCAACGTGATCCTTTCACTGCAAGAAATCCCGCCAAGGCGGGCCTGTCGGTTGAAGTCCGGAGGGTCAATGGAACACCGACGCCGCTCCGGTCGCTGTTCAGAGGAGACAAGGTTGCCTGCACAAGGCGCAGGGCGATGATCCGAGCTGGACAAAAGCCGACGTTCGGTCCGGCGACTTATACTTCAAAGATAGGGGCACAGCCCGATCCGCACAAGCGGGAGGGCAGAGCGCCGGATCACAATTTCAGGCGCGCCTCGATCTCGGCCATGGCGGCACGATCCGCGGCCGACCATTCCGCGACGCGGCTTTTGTAGAGCGTCGCCTGGCTGGCATGGACGAGGCCATCGACAAGGATCTTGAGGCCGTTGGCGCGCAGGGTCTCGCCCGTCGAGGTGATATCGGCGATCGCCTCGGCGGTTTCGTTCTTCACTGTGCCTTCGGTCGCGCCTTGGCTGTCGACCAGTTGATAGTCTGCAACGCCATTCGCTTTGAGGAATTCGCGCACAAGGCGGTGGTATTTGGTCGCAATCCTCAAGCGGAAGCCATGCGCCTTGCGGAAAGCGGCGGCAGCGGCGTCGAGATCGTCGAGCGTATCAACGTCGACCCAGAACTGCGGCACCGCAATGATCAGGTCGGCCCCGCCAAAGCCCATCGGCGCGATTTCTTGAACCGTTGCGTCTATGTTCGACAGCTTTTCAGTCACCAGATCCGATCCGGTCACACCCAGATGAATCCGCCCCGCCGCCAACTCTCGGGGGATCTCTCCGGCGCTGAGGAGCACAAGCTCGAGCCCGTCGAACCCATCCACGCGGCCCGCATATTCGCGCTCGGCCCCATCCTTGGCGAGGGTCAGGCCACGGGCGCTGAACCACTCGAAGGTTTTTTCCATCAGCCGCCCTTTGGACGGCACGCCGAGCTTGATCGTCATGCCTGCCCCCTGAGCTGGACCACAAGGTCGGGCCGGATCACCGCGCCCACGGCAGGCACCGCCCGCCCCTGCCCCAAAACGCGGGTGAGGGCGTCATAACGCCCGCCCGTGGCCACCGCCGGAAGATCGGGCCGCGTGGCGGCGTAGAAACCGAAGACAAAGCCGTCGTAATATTCCATCGAGGTGCGGCCATAATTGCCCTCGAACTCGAGCGTTTCGACCGCAACGCCCAGCCGTGCCATCGCCTCAAGCCGCTGTTCCATCCGCGAGACAGCCCCCGAGATCGCCGGAAGATAGACCGCGATATCGCGCAGGATGCCAAGCGCATTCGGCGCGGTGTTGCGAAGGGTCAGGATCGCGTCGATGAGTGCGATCTCTTCGCCGGAAATCGCGGGCGCAGCAGCGTCATCTTTCAAGGCGGCTATCCGCGCGGCCACATCAGCGAGGCTCCGCAGCCCTATTTCAGCGCCGGCCCCCGCCATCGGATCAACCGCCGCCAAAAGCGCCTTGCGCGTCGGAGGAACGGCGACTCGCCCACCAAAGCGATCCAGCAACGACCGGAACCGGCGCGGCCGCCAGACATGGCGCAACAACGCGGCCTTGCGGCTTTCAATGGTGTTTAGGCCTTTCACGGCGGCCAAGAGCAGGCCGATATCGCCGGTCGCCGCCCGCAGGTGCAGCCCATCAAGCGCCTCGCTCACTTTGGCGAAAACCTCGGCATCGGCCTCGACCGGCGCTTGGCCGTCGAACACTTCATAGCCCACCTGAATATATTCGTTGGGGCGGCTCGGGTCGTCTTCCTGCTTGCGGAAGACCTTGCCGGAATAGGTATAGCGCGCGGGCTCGGCGCGGCTTTCCATGTGCATCTGCACCACCGGCACCGTGAAATCGGGCCGCAGCATCATCTCACCCTTGAGCGGATCGTGGGTCACATAGGCGCGGGCGCGGATGTCTTCGCCATATAGATCAAGCAGCGTCTCGGCGGGCTGGAGCACATCGGCGCTGACACCGACCGCGCCTGTCGCGTCGAACAGCGCACGGATGCGACGCGCTTCCTCGATGATCGGCGCGGCGAGGGGCATCAGCCCTGCCCCGCCAGTATCTCGCGCACCTTGGCGACAAGCTGATCGCGCGGCACCTCGTATTGCGAGGGGCGATCCTTCCATTCCTCAAGGGTCGCGTTCTTGGCGATCTCGGCCCCAAGGATCAGGTCCTTGATCTGAACAACGCCCGCCTCTTTCTCGGCCCCGCCCTCGATCACCGCGACGGGCGAATTGCGCTTGTCGGCGTATTTGAGCTGGTTGCCAAAGTTCTTGGGGTTGCCGAGATAGACCTCGGCGCGGATGCCCGCCGCCCGCAGCTCGGCCACCATCGCCTGATAATCGGCCATCCGGTCGCGATCCATCACGGTCACGACCACGGGGCCAGCGGCGGCCTCCTGCCCGATCCGCCCCTTGGCGCGCAGCGCGGCGAGAAGGCGGTCGACGCCGATGGAAACGCCCGTTGCGGGCACTTCCTGCCCTGTGAACCGTTTGACGAGATCGTCATAACGCCCGCCACCGGCGACCGACCCGAACTGACGCGGGCGGCCTTTTTCGTCGAGGATTTCAAAGGTCAGCTCGGCCTCGAACACGGGGCCGGTATAGTAGCCAAGGCCACGCACGACCGAGGGGTCGATGACGATCCGGTCGGGGCCATAGCCTTGAGCTTGGAGAAGCCTGGAAATCTCTTCAAGTTCGTCTACGCCCTCGCGCCCTATTTCTGAGTCAGCTACCAGCTCCCTCAAATATTCGAGAGTGATTTTGTCTCTATAGACGGCCGCTGCGGGGTCGGTCGCCGAGAAACCAACTTCGCCATCTTCACTTGCGGTCGAAAACATTGCCCGCGCGATCCGACTACTTGATCGACCTGCTTCGATCTCGCTTGCGACCAGTTCTCCCAGTTTCTCCGAAACCGCTTTCCTGGCACCAACGAACCTAAGCACAGGCTCTGCTTGAGCGTCGCTCAACCCCACCCCGTCGATATAGGCGCCCGAGGCATCGAGGCGGCCCTTGCCGAGCAGCTCTCGCACGCCCGCTTCGCCAACCTTGTCAAACTTGTCGATGGTGCGAAGGACCGCCGCCCGCTGATCCTCACCAGTCAGGCCCATGACCTCGAGCACCCCATTGAGAACCTTGCGGTTATTCACCCGCACCACATAGTCGCCGCGCGGGATGCCGACGACCTCGAGCGTGTCGGACAGCATCGCGCAAATCTCGGCGTCGGCGGCCACGGTCGCCGCGCCCACGGTATCGGCATCGCATTGATAAAATTGCCGAAACCGGCCCGGCCCCGGCTTTTCATTTCGCCAGACAGGGCCCATCGCATAGCGGCGATAGGGGGTCGGAAGGTCGTTGCGGTGCTGGGCATAGACGCGGGCCAAGGGCGCGGTCAGATCATAGCGCAGCGCCATCCAGTCGCCCTTGCCGTCCTCATCCGCTTCTTGCCATGCGAAGACGCCTTCGTTGGGGCGGTCGACGTCGGGCAGGAACTTGCCCAGCGCCTCGACCGTTTCCACAGCGGAAGATTCCAGCGCCTCGAACCCATAGCGATGATAGACACCGGCGATCTGGCGCAGCATTTCGCTGCGCTCGGTCACTTCGGCGCCGAAATAATCGCGAAAGCCCTTGGGCGTCTCGGCCTTGGGGCGGGGCTGTTTCTTGTCTTTTGCCATGGCTCTCTCGGGTCGGGTGTCGGCCTCGCGTTTAACGCGGCGGCGGATGGGGGGCAATGCGCTTGTGCGCACAGGCGTTTGCGGGCGCGAGGATTCGTGCTAGGCGAGGCGCATGAGTGATACCCGCACTGACAAGCTTGAAGAAACCGTCGCGCATCTGTCGCGCATCGTCGAGGATCTGTCCGAGATCGTCGCGCGGCAAGAGCGCGAAATCGACTATATCAAGCGGCGGGTTGGCCTACTTCTCGAACGCGAAGCCAGCCGCGAGCTTGATGCCGGCGGCACAATCCCGCTCGCCGATCAAAAGCCGCCGCACTGGTAACGATCAGACCTCTTCCACCTCGACGACGCCCTGAAGCGAGCGCAGTGCGCCCTTGATCTGGGGCGTCACGGGGTAGGTTTCCTCCAGCGAGACATCAATCTCGCCCAGATCGCTTTGGGTCTGGATGGTAAAGATCACCGGCCCGCGCGCGCCTTTGATCTTCTGCTCGCGGGCGTTTTCAAGGACAGAACGGACCGATTCAACAGCGCTTTCCTCACCAAGGAAGATGCGCAGACCATTCGACCCCGCGTCCGCAATGGCGATATCCACCGGCGCGACCGAGCGGCCCAGCAGCTTGAGCTGGTCGGCCTCCATCGTCGCCTCGACCGTAACGATGATCCGCGAGCCCGTCTCCAGATGTTCGCGCGCGGCCTCGAGCGTGTCGGAGAACAGAGTGACCTCGTATTGCCCCGTCGGATCGGACAGTTGGGCAAAGGCAAAGCGGTTGCCCCGCGCCGATTTCCGCTCTTGCCGCCCCGCGACGACCCCCGCCATCCGGCCGATGAACGGCCCGCGTTCGGCCTTGGCGGCGACCTCGTCGAGCGTCAGAACCTGCTTGCGGCGCAGCGCGGGCAGATAGTCATCCAGCGGATGACCCGAGAGATAGAAGCCGATCGCTTTGAACTCTTCCGCCAGCCGCTCGGCGGGCAGCCAATCGTCGCAGCGCGGCAGGCGCGGCTCGGGCAAATCGTCACCCGCCTCGCCGAAAAGCGAGACCTGACTTGAAGATTTCTGCTCGTGAATGGCGGCGGAATAGCTCACCAGCGGGTCAAGGCTTTCAAAAACCCGACGTCGGTTCGGATCGAGCCCGTCAAAGGCCCCCGCCCGCGCGAGCATCTCCAAGGGCCGCTTGCCGACCCGTTTCAGGTCAACCCGCCGCGCCACATCAAAGAGGGTCGCAAAGGGTTTCTCGCCCCGCCCCTCGACGATCAGCTTCATCGCCTCAACGCCGACATTCTTGAGCGCCCCGAGCGCATAGACAAGCTTGCCATCCGCCACGTCGAACGTCGCCTGCGAGCGGTTCACGCAAGGCGGCACATAGTCGATCCCGAGGCCCTTTTTCACTTCTTGGAAATAGGTGCCAAGCTTGTCGGTCAGGTGGATATCGCAGTTCATCACGCCGGCCATGAACTCGACCGGATGATTGGCCTTGAGCCAGGCCGTCTGATAGCTCACCACCGCATAGGCGGCGGCGTGGGATTTGTTGAAACCGTAGTTGGCGAATTTCTCGAGCAGGTCGAACACCTCGCCCGCCTTTTTCGCGGGCACATCGTGGGTCGCCTTGGCGCCCTCGATGAACTTGGGCCGTTCTTTCGCCATTTCCTCGGCGATCTTTTTGCCCATCGCGCGGCGCAAAAGGTCGGCGCCGCCAAGGCTATAGCCGGCCATGACCTGCGCGATCTGCATCACCTGTTCCTGATAGACGATGATGCCCTGCGTTTCGGCAAGGATGTGGTCGATGGTCGGGTGGATCGACTCAAGGTCTTTCTGCCCGTTCTTGACCTCGCAATAGGTCGGGATGTTTTCCATCGGTCCGGGGCGATAAAGCGCCACGAGCGCGACGATATCCTCGATACAGGTGGGCTTCATGCGCTTGAGCGCATCCATCATCCCCGAGCTTTCCACCTGAAACACGGCGACCGTCTGGGCGCGGGAATAGAGATCATAGCTCTTGGCATCGTCGAGCGGGATCGCCCCGATCTCGTCGATGGCGCCTTCCGGCGGGTCGTAAAGCTTGGCGCCATCGGCGGCGATATGCAGGTGCCGGCCGGATTTCTTGATGAGATCGACCGCATTTTGAATGACGGTCAGGGTTTTCAGACCGAGGAAGTCAAACTTCACAAGGCCGGCCTGCTCGACCCATTTCATGTTGAACTGGGTCGCCGGCATATCCGAACGCGGATCTTGATAGAGCGGCACTAGCTCATCAAGCGGCCGGTCGCCGATCACCACGCCGGCGGCATGGGTTGAGGCGTTGCGCAAAAGCCCTTCGACCTGCTGCGCATAGGTCAGGAGGCGATCGACGACCTCTTCGTTCTTGGCCTCTTCTCGCAGGCGCGGCTCGTCGGCCAGCGCCTTTTCGATGCTGACGGGCTTCACGCCTTCGACAGGGATCATCTTCGACAGGCGATCCACCTGCCCATAAGGCATCTGCAACACCCGCCCCACATCGCGCACCGCCGCTTTCGAAAGAAGCGCGCCGAAGGTGATGATCTGCGCAACCTTTTCGCGGCCATAGCGCTCTTGCACATAGCGGATGACCTCTTCGCGGCGGTCCATGCAAAAGTCGATGTCGAAGTCCGGCATCGAGACCCGCTCTGGATTGAGGAAACGCTCGAAGAGAAGCGAATATCGCAGGGGGTCAAGGTCGGTGATGGTCAGCGCATAGGCGACGAGGCTGCCCGCGCCCGAGCCACGCCCCGGCTCCACGGGAATATCGTTATCCTTGGCCCATTTGATAAAGTCGGCCACTATCAGGAAATAACCGGGAAAGCCCATCTGCTCGATGATGC
>Ga0181561_10006024_pt1 | contig 10284 bp, 7 predicted proteins | sample 011ome_19_FD_133760 | JGI IMG/M metagenome (GOLD analysis project Ga0181561, IMG submission 133760) | Coastal salt marsh microbial communities from the Groves Creek Marsh, Skidaway Island, Georgia - 011510BT metaG (megahit assembly) | ecosystem: Environmental > Aquatic > Marine > Intertidal zone...
AGATCGGGGACACCTCGAACGCGTAGATCCCGCCGCGGACGCCGCCCTTCCCGTCCGGGACGCCGCGCTTCAGGCCCTCCTCGCCGAGGAGGTCGAACGTCGCTTTCAGTTTCGCTGCGGATCGCGAGAGAGGAGGGAGGAGGAAGAGAAGAGAGCGCGGGGTGGCGCGGGCGGGACGACGGGTGAGTCGACGGACGGGGACGGCGACGGCGTAGGGAGCAAGCACTGCGCGGGGGAGCGATTCCATCCCATCGATCGGGGGACGGATTAAGTACGGCGGGCGACTCGCGCACCGTCGGAGAGGACGTCGTACGCCTCCGCGACGCGCTTGAATATCAGCGCCGCGTCCTCCGTCGGGTCTTTGTCCGGGTGGTACATCAGCGCGAGCTTGCGGTACCTGGAGGAGGAGGAGCGGGGAGGGACGCGGGAGGGGGGAGGCGTCGGTGAGTCGTCGCAATTCGGCGAGCCGGCTGCGCGGTGGAGCGAACGAATTCATTCTTGTCCTCGCGGGTCGCGTCGCGCGACGAGCGGGACGCGCGCCGCGGGCGGGCGCGACGCGCGGGCACGCACGCTTTCTTGATGTCCAGGTCCGTCGCCGAGGCCGTGAGCCCGAGCTCATCGTAGTAGTCCATCCTGGACGTGCTGCGCGCGCGCGGCCAGTGCCCGAGACCCGCGGTCGCGCTGCCGTATTTAGACGCGCCCGAGTTGCTTCATCGCGACGCGACGACGCGACGAGCCGCGCGCGTTTCGAATCTCCTTCATCACCAGCCATTCGGCGATGCGCGGAGGAGGCGCGCTGCTCGCGGCGGTCCTCCTGCTCGCGCGCGCGACCCCTCACGACGCCGCGCGCCCGCTCCCGGACGAGCAGCGCCTGCCGGGATGGCTCGGGGAGACGCACCGCGTCGACGTCGCGTCCGCGAAGAAGCTCCGCGGCGGCGGTGGCGTCGCGCGCGATGACGCCTCCGCCTCATCAGATGCCTCCTTCTTCTCCGCCTCGAACGTGACGACGCTCTCCGCGTCGTCCCCGCGCGCGTACGTCTACCGCGGGTTCCTGACCGACGCGGAGTGCGACCACTTCATCGCGCGCGCGAGCCCGAAGCTCGCCAAGTCCAACGTCGTGGACACCGACACGGGCGAGGGCGTCCCGAGCGCGATCCGCACGTCGGACGGCATGTTCTTCGACCGCGGCGAGGACGACGTCGTGGACGCCGTCGAGCGACGCATCTCCGCGTGGACGCGCCTGCCGACGGAGAACGGCGAGGGCATGCAAGTGCTGCGGTACGCGGGCGGGCAAAAGTACGACGCGCACCTGGACGCGTTCGTGGACAAGTTCAACGCGGACGACGCGCACGGCGGACAGGTTCTATCTCACACTGGTCCCCATACGACCGCGTTGGCGTGGTGAACGCCGATCCTTAAGGACTTTCGCCGGCGTTTCTCTCCTCCCACCCCTCGGTTTCAATCCCCGCCCTCGACGCCTTTCAACTCCACCTGACGCCTTTGAACTCCACCCCGGCGGACAGCGCGTAGCGACGGTGCTCATGTATCTCAACGACGTCGACGACGGCGGCGAGACGGTGTTTCCGGAGACGACGGCGAAGCCGCACGTCGGCGACGAGCGGTACAGCGCGTGCGCGCGCAGGGGCGTCGCGGTAAAGCCGAGGCGAGGGGACGCGCTGCTGTTCTGGAGCATGGACGAGACGTTCACGCGGGTGGACCACAAGGCGCGTCGCGTCGGTCGCCGCGTTCGTTCGTTTCTCTCCGCCCGTCCCTCGGTTTCAATCCCGACGCGCCGCGACGCCTTTCAACTCCACCCCTGACGCCTTTCAAATCCACCCCGACGTCGCTCGCTTCGCATGGAAAATGAATGACCCTCAGTCGCTGCACGGCGGGTGCCCCGTGGGCGCGGGGGGCGTGAAGTGGTCGATGACCAAGTGGATCCACAAGGGCGCGTTCAGTCGAGGGCACAAGATGAAGTTCCCGGAGGGCGTGTGCGACGACGAGGACGCCAACTGCGCGGGGTGGGCGAAGAGCGGCGAGTGCGAGAAGAACCCGGCGTACATGACGGGCGACGGGAGGGAGAACGACGGGCACTGCGCGTTTTCGTGCGGGACGTGTCCTCGAGGGTCGAAGAGGCACGACGGCACCGCGGCGGCGACGCCGGCGGACGCGGGAGAGGCGCCCCCGGCGCGCGCGGCGGAAGAGCCGGAGTTTTAGCGTACTGTAGGTAGACGAGAAGAAGATCAGACGACCGATGCGTCGGAAGAGAAGAGTCGACGATCACGAAACGAGAAGCGGAAGATCCACGTGTGAGCGGTGTGGTGCGACTAAATCTTGTTGCTTCGCACGCCGGTGACTTCCTCGGGCAGCGGCCGGTTGAACCCCCCCGGGCGGTTCATGTACTGCCTCGCCCGCCGCGTCGTCTTCTTATTCGCGCCGCTTACGTTCGCGTTCGGGTCGTCCACGTGCTTCCCCTGGGTGGAGTTGAACCCGCCGAAGCCCATCATTCGCATCATCTCCGCCTCCGCGTCGTCGACGGGGGCCGCGTCCTCCTCCTCCGCCGCAGCCGCGGCTTTCGCTTCCTTCTCCAACTTTTTCAGCCGCTTCTTCGACGGTCCAGCGGCCGCGGGGACGGCGTCGTCGTCGTCGCGCGCGGGCGCGACGTGCCCGGGCGGCGGCGGCGGCGGGACGTCGCGGACGTCGCGGCGACCGGGGCCGTCGCGGTCGCGGTCGCGGTCGCGGTCGCGTTCCAAATCGCCCAGGAATCGCTCCGCGTCTCTCCGGTCCTCCCACCCGTCGCGGCCGCGGACGCTCCGTCCGAAGTCGTCCACGCGATCGTCCACCCTCTCGCGCGACGATCGACGGTCGTCCCTTCGGTCGTACGGGTGGTGCCTGTCGCGTCCTCGGTCCCGTCCGCCGTGTCCGTCTCTCCCGCCGCCGCCGCGGTCTCGTCTGTCGTAGTCGTCGTCTCTGTCTCTGTCTCCGTCTCTCGCGTCGCGCCTCGGCGGCGACCGGTCCCGGTCCCTCGACCTGTCGCGCCCCATCTCCTCCTGGCCTATCCTCCTCCCACGCTCGCGCTCGCGCTCACGCCGCCGCGGCGTTCGCCTTGTCTCTCGTCGCGAGGAGCGCCGCGAGCTTGGTCTCGTCCTCGCGCTTCTTGTCGAAGTGCGCCACCCAGCTCTGCGGGCAGTGCTTCTCGTACGCGCTCCGGAGCTTCCTCGCGGCGCGCGATTTCGGCGCGTTCGTCTCTTCAAGGCACGCGTAGAACGCGTCTCGAGCCTGCGCGGGGGGAGGGTGGGGGGAGGGGAGCGTGCGCGGTCGGCGACGCGACGCGGACGGGCGGGACGAACCCTACGAATTCATTCATTCGACGCGATTCGACGAGACTCGACGTCGACGCGCGGGGACGCGACGACGACGACGACGACGACGCGCGGGCCGCGACGCGCACCTCGTAGCACTTCTTGCGTTCCTCGACGAGCATGAAGCGGGCGCGGCGGGTCGACGCGGGCGACCGAGTGACGACGACGACGGATCGATCGCGCCTCGCGCCCGAGGCGAGGCCGGCCCGACGACGTGGTCCCGAGCCTGCCTGCACTCGATACCAGTTACAGTGCCGGTTTCGCGCGGTCGGTTTCGCGCGAATGGCTCTCGACCAATCAGGGGCTCTCTTCACAGGTTCTTTCCTTCCACTCCAGTCTTTCGTTTCTTTCCCCGAGTGCGGGAGTTAAAAACCAAAAGAAAAAAGCGCACTCGCTTTCCCTGCCCATAGACGGAATCGCGAATAGGCGCGCTTCGCTCGAGGCGCAGGTCTCGTTCCAACCACGGGCGCCCACGAGTGGGACAGCGTGAAAGCCGCCTGCGAAAGTTCAGCCGAGACGCGCGCTGAAATGTCTGCGGCGGTGGCGGGGAACATGCACTCGCCGACCGACTCGCTTCCTCCGGCGAATGTCGAAGACGACGACCTCGACGACCTGGACGACGACGACGACGACGTGCGCGCGACGCGATCCCCCCCGCGCGCGTTTTTTCGCGCGCGCGCCTCCGTAACTCGCTCGAAAAGCTCCCCGCGTCGCTCGCGCGGCAAAACGCGCGTCGCGCGACGCGTCGCCGCGCGAAGACCGGGCGTCCCGGCACTCGCGAGAAAAGTATTTTTCTCTCTCCGTGCACCAGCCAGGAGCTCGAGAGTGCGCAGATCTCGTCTGGCGACCCCCCCTCCGTGGTCCCTCCGCTGACGCGCGTTCCCCCGCTCGTTCCTCCGTCATCGCAGCCGAAAGCCGTGACGAAGACGAAGAAGACGACGTCGTCGATCTACCGAGGCGTGCGCCAGCGACCGTGGGGAAGGTGCGCGCGCGTCGCGCTCGAATCGCCCCCGCGTCCTCGAGCCCCCTCGCGCGAGAACGCAGTCATTTTTCGCGTCGTTTGCAGGTTTCCACCCTGTCACTGGAAACCTGGTCTCGAACGACACGGACGCGTCGTCGTTCGCGCGTCGCGCGCGCGCGCGCGCGTCGCCGTCTCGCGCGTATTTCGATGCGCGCGGAACCGCGCGCGCGCGTCCTCCGCGTCCCCCGACCCCCGGGGCGGTTCTATCCCCGCGCGCGTCGCCCTCGCGCGCGAACGCGCGCGTCCCCAGGGAGCCTCTCGACGATTGGCACCGAGGAGCGAGAAAATTGTCGCCCCGAAAATATCGCGACGTTGTCGAGTTTTCCTCTGTCTCTGACGCTCTCCCGCGCTCCCTCCCCCGCGCCGTACCCTCGCGCAGCTGGGCCGCGGAGATCCGCGACCCGAACCGCGGCGCGCGCCTCTGGCTCGGCACGTTCGACACCGCGGAGGAGGCCGCGCGCGCGTACGACGCCGCCGCGAGGCACATACGAGGCCCGAACGCGAGGACCAACTTCCAGCTCGCGCCCGGCGAGGTGCCGCCGCCGTTCGTCCTCCCTGACCCGCCCACCGGCGGCCGCGGCGGCCGCGGCAGAGGTGACGGGCCGGACTCCCCGGGCGGCGGGAGAGGCGGGAGAGGCGGAAGAGGCGGACCTCACGTCGCGAAGCAAGGGCGCGCCGCGGGCGCGGGCATGCCGAAGACCGGCGTTGGGCTCGGCGGCGGCGGCTACGGCGGCGGCGGCGGCGGCGGCGGCTTCCTCGGCGCTTTCGCGGGGGCCCACTCCAACGCGTTTAAACCGTCCGTCGTCGGCGCGTCGCACGGGCGCTTCAACGCGACCGCGCACGGCGGGACGCACACCGCGAACGACCTCAGCGCGCTCGTGAACGCGAACCTCGCGCTGGCGCAGCAGAACCTCAGCATGGCGGGCGCGCACGGAGGGCACGGAGCGGGCGCGGGGTCGGGATCGGACGGCGGATTCATCCGCCTCGGCGGCGCGGGCGTCGGCGGCGGGAACCACCACCACCACCACGTCGTCGGCGAGATTCCGAGGATACACAACTCCAAGCGCGAGCGAGCGCCGAGTAACCCGTTCTTGGGGACGTCGTTCGGCGTCGCCGGGAGCTTTGGCAGCGTTTTCGGGCACGACTACCTGTCGTCCACGCCCGACGGCGGCTTGGGTTTCCCGTCGCACTTCGGCTCCTCCCCGGGCGCGGGCGGCGAGTTACACGGCGGGTCGCACCACGGGCGAAGCGGCGGCGGGGCCTCGCACGAGGGTTCGCACCACGGGCGAAGCGGCGGTGGGGGGCTGGGCGGCGGGGGGTTCTCCCTCGGCGCGGCGATCAAGGACGACTTCGAGGTTGGATCGCTGGGCGCCGCGGGGGGGCTGGACGACTCGGTGATGCCGATCGGCTCGATGGAGCTCGGGTCGCCGCTGGACTCGTTCGGGGATCTCATGGGGTCGCTGCCGAAAGGGGGGTCGCTCGGGTTGAAGAATTCACTCGGCGGGGGGAACAAGAACGGCGCGGGAGGTTTGCCGTTCGGGAGGAGTAGCCAGGGCGACGGGCGGACCGCGACGGATGCGCTGAAGATGCGTTGAGCGTCGCCCGGCTGGCTGTTTTTCGCCGGGGGGGGTCGTTATTTTTGGCGCCGCCGACGCGCTCCTAGGTCGTCCGCCCAGGGCTCGAGGCGCACGCCTCGCCCGGACCGGAATAAACGACGTGTGTTAGTACTTTTGTTTTCTTGGGAATACGTATGCTGATTGTAAGAATGACGGGATCACTTTGGGGTCGTTTGAGGCATCCGTCGCTTCGTCGCGCGTCGCGAATGATGGAAAGTTCTTTTCGCTCTTCGTTACACGGCGTTCGTCCGTCCGTCTCGCTCGCGAAGAGCCGTTCACTCATTGAGCCGCTCGTCCTCGGGACGAGCCGCTCGGCTATCTAGAGAACATCTCTCGCCGGACCTCCTATACTCATCACGACGTGAAACGAAACGCGGCGCGATCGTTCACTCGCGAACGGACGCGTGCGCGCATTCATTCGCGAGCGGTCGAGCCGGGGAAAAGACAGACGCGCGCGCCGCTTACTTCTTCTTCTTCCCCTTGAACTGACCGTTCTTGAGCGCGTCCTCGTACCCGGCGCCGATCACGCCGGAGTCACGGCACGCGGCGTTGTTGAACCACTCCCAGAAGTCGAACTCGCCCTTCTGTCGACGCGACGGAACGAGAGAGCGCGAGAAGGTCAGAAGGAGCGAAAAAAAAAGACGCGCGCTTCCGAAAAAACGAGCGTCGAGTGGCGGGAGGATAACCGGGACGAATTCCGACGCGAGCGCGGCGCGACGCCGCGCGGCCGCGCGCGCGCGATCAATCGATGGGCGATGCGTCCCGCACGAGCGATGCGGTCGACGCGATCCCACCGCGCGCGCGACGCGCGGATCGATCGCGCCGCGCGCGCGGCGTCGCGAACGCGCGGGGAGGGTCCGCGACGCGATCGCGAGTTTCGTCGTGTCGCACCTTGCCAGCGGCCTTCTTCTTCGGCGGCGCCTTCTTCGCGGCGGCGGCGACGACGCGCGTGGAGCGCGCGGGGCGCGCCGCGCGCGCGGGGGCGGCGACCACGGGGGTGCCGACGAGCGTGGAGGTAGCGAACATGATGGACGGGCGTGCGTCGAGCGTCGATGAGTGACCGATAGCTCCCGCGGCGACGGCGAAACCTTACCCACACTCGCCACTCGTGCGCGGAGGCTCGCCGCTGATTCGTCGAGCGCGCATAGGAGTTATTAGACCGTCGATCGACTCCGTGTCTCCGACCCCAACCGGCGTCGACAGTCGCGCGCGGCGAAAACTTGAAAACCAAACGCGAACTGATTGATGACTGATGAACGAACACCTCGAGCTCGGCGTCGTCACAGCGTCCGCGCCGCGCCTCCCTTCGACGATGTCCGACCCCACCGGCGGGACGCAGACGCGGCCGCCGGCGCGCGCCGCCGGCGGCGGCGGGAACCGCGCGTGCTTCAAGTGCGGGAAGACCGGGCACTGGAGCCGCGACTGCGTCGCCCCCAGAGAGGAGTGGATCCCGCGCGATCAGCAGCCCTCGGGCGCGGACGCGGACGCGGAGGCGGCGATGAACGACGCGGAAGGAGGCGGCGCGATGGGGGGCGGCGCGGGCGGCGCCCCCGCGGTCAAGCTCACCAAGTCCGGGAAGCCGTCCACGAGGAAGCCGAAGTTCACGGTCGTCGATCACCTCCTCGGTCCTAACGGGATCGCGTACGTCTACAACGTCATACCGGAGAAGTATAAGGCGCGTTCTATACACTGGTTCCCATACGACCGCGTCGGCGTGGTGAACGCCGATCCTTAAGGACTTTTCCCGACGCATCTCTCCGTCCACCCCTCGCTTTCAATCCCCGCCCGCGATGCCTTTCATCTCCAACTGACGCCTTTCAACTCCACCCCGACATTCGCTCGTATGGAACGACCCTAAGGCGATACGCAAAGGCCCGGGGCACGAGCTCGGCGACTTCGCGCGCCTCATGAGTCTGTACCGCGAGTGGACGACGCTGATGTACCCGTACGCGCCGCACGAGGAGGTGATGAAGAAAGTCGAGCGCCTGAAGAAGACGCGCGAGGTTCGCGCGTGCATCGCGGAGCTGAAGGAACGCGACCGGATCGCAAACGGCGGCGACCCCGCGGACGCGCCGGCGCCGGAGGAGGACGGCGACGTCGTCGACGGCGAGGACGTGTTCTTCCCGGACGAGGACTCGGACGACGACGTGCCGGGTCACGAGGGGAAGGAGGTGGAAGAGGAGGAGGAGGAGTGGAACGCGGCGAAGCACGCGGGGGACGAGGAGGAGGAGGAGGACGACGACCTCGCCGCGTTGATGGAAACGGAGCGCGGCGGCGGCGGCGGCGACGACGACGACGACGCCGGCGCCGCGGCGGCGGCGAAGAAGAAGAAGAAGAAGCCGAGAGGTCCCCGGGAGACGGACGAGGAGATGTTCGCGCGCGAGGAAGCGCGCGCGGACGAGATCGACCGCGCGCGGCGCGAGGGCGCCGTCGACGTGAACTTCGACGAGAGCTCCTCTGACGACGACGACGTCGTCATCGCGGCGCCGAGGTCGGGACGCGGCGCGCGCGGGGACGCGGCGACGCGCGGGAAGGCGGTGAAGAAGATCAAGGAGAAGGTCGGCGGGAGGAAGAAGAGCAAGAAAACGCTCGAGAAGGAAGCCGCCGCCGCGGAGAAGGCGGCCGCGGAGAAGGCGGAAGCGGAAGCCGCGGACCCGACGCGGCGGAAAAAGCTCGGCCGCGCGCGCGCCAACGCGTCGGACGACGACGACGACGACGCGGGCGCGGCCGCCGCCGAAGACACGAGACGCCGCCGCCGCGTCACCGCGATCGACGACAGCGACAGCGACAGCGAGTCCGACCCTCGGACGCGCATTCCCGCGGAGAACGGCGGGGACTTGTTCGTGCCGTCTCCGAGCAAGTACACGGTGCCCAAGTTTCTTTACGAGAGCGACGGCGGCGACGACATGAAGGAGATGAAGGAGGAGGAGGACCCTAGCGACAAGGCGGAGAAGAAGCGCGACGCCGCGGCCGCGGACCTGGGCGAGGGCGACAAGGCGTGAACGGTAGAGGACGTGCGACGCGCGCGATGAACGATGAACGAGACGAAACGAGACGACGACGCGAAGGTATTAGTGAACGACGACGGCGGCGTCGTCGAGTTGCAAACATTTAATCCCACCCGCCCGACCCAGCCGCGTCGCGTCGCGTCGCGTCGCAACTTGATCACAACTTGCTCACCGCGCCCGCCGACCCCGCGCCCGCGGGCACCCTGGACGTCAACACCCTCACCTCGTCCCCAACAATCTCGATCACCTCCGGGTCCGCGCCGACCACGCCGAACGACATCCCGACGTCGATTCTCCATATCCGTCCGTCGCACTCCGCGTTGCACCCGCCGAGCTGCGGCGTGTGTCCGACGACCAGACGCTTCGCGCCGTCGATCGCGTCGAGCGTCTTCCCGAGCGTCTCGCACGCGCGGTCGCGGTCGCCCTGCGACATGAAGTTTTCCTGCCCGAACGTCCGGTTCCACACGACGCTGTCCTTCACGCTCCCGATGGCCATCCCCAGCGCGGTTCTGTCCTCCTCCGAGGAGATCTCCGCGCCGCGCATCCAGTCCGCGACGGCGTTGTTGAGCTTCTCTAGCCCAAACTCCACGTGGCGCGGCATCAGGCCGCCGTGCGCGAAGACCGTGTCGTTCACGATCAGCACCGTGCTGTTCATCGCGAGCTGCTGCGCGAGCGGGCCGCCCGGAGAGAACAGACCGACCCTCGCCTTGACCTGCTTCTTCCGCGGATCTTCCTCGTTCCCGCCGAACGCATCTCGAAACGCGTCGCCGAACAGGTTGACGAGGTGCTCGCCGAAGCGCGTGGACTCCTGGAACGCGCCCTGCGTGACGTACCGGAAGTCCCCGGAGACGTTCAAGACCTCGTGATTGCCGTTGAGGATGTACACCGCGCCGCCGTCCGCCTGCGCGGCTTTGTGAAGCTTCTGCAGCAATATCAAGATCGCGATCTCGTCGTCGCCGCGATCGAGCACGTCCCCCACCTGCACGACGACGGTGTCGCCGCCGATCCACGTCGGGTTCACCGCGTCGCCGTCTTCGCCCAACACGCCCGCGATCGTCAGCGCTCTGCGCGCCTGACCGATGTCCCCGTGCACGTCGCCCAGCGCGACGACGCGGCCTTTCGCGGTCACGCGAAGGGGCGGATACGGTCCCGCCCCCGCGGCGGGCGGCGACGTCGACGACGCGCCGGGCGCGGCGGACGACGCGCACATCGGCGCGACGCGTCTTCGGAGCGACGCGACGTGCGCGCTCGCGCGGTCGCCGCCGCGCGTCAGCGAC
>Ga0181561_10006025_pt1 | contig 10283 bp, 6 predicted proteins | sample 011ome_19_FD_133760 | JGI IMG/M metagenome (GOLD analysis project Ga0181561, IMG submission 133760) | Coastal salt marsh microbial communities from the Groves Creek Marsh, Skidaway Island, Georgia - 011510BT metaG (megahit assembly) | ecosystem: Environmental > Aquatic > Marine > Intertidal zone...
CCCGGGCAAGCTGCATCAACGACGTTGGTCAGGCCATACGTGCTGGGGTTGTCGATTTGATCTGTGAAGTCAGCATAGAAATCAACCACAGCCACGCGGCTCTCTCCGCTGGCCAAGGTTTTCAGTTGGCTGTTGAAGGCGGTGGCCCAGGCTTGTATCGCCCCTTTGACTTGCGCCGCAGTCGCTGCGTCGGTGCTGGCCTCCACAAATTGCAGCACGCCTAAAAAGCGCGGTGTCAGCGTGACATCGGGTACGTTGACAATCAGCACCTGCTTGACGCCGTTGTCCAGTGCAGAGGTCTCGATGCTCTCGTAGAACGTCCCAGCCAAGGCTGTCATGTAGGCGCCGGCGGCCAAAGCGGGGCCTGTCGCACCTTGAGCCATCAATTGATCAACCACAGCGGTGTCCAGCTCTTGCTCCAAGAATGCGGTGTAGGCATCTATGGTGGCTTGATCGGCTGGGTTGATGCTCAAGTACAGCGTTGCCAAATCTGCCAAATCGTTGCCGCCACCAACCACCAGCAACAAATCCCTGTTGGTGAACGTCGCCGCGTCCGCCATGTCGCTCAGCTGTCGCGTGACGTTTAATTCATCAGCGCTCAAGCCAGCGTTGATGCGCGCACCCCCAATGGCATAGTTGGTGCATGCGTTGTCATTCAGCGCAAATGTTGGGTCATCTGTTCCGCTCAATGGCTCCCAAGCGTAGTGGTTGCACTGTGCCGAGCCATCCAGCCCGTAGGCATTGGCCACCAATTGCGGCCAGATGGGGTACCCCGCCGCTGGATCCGCCGCATTTTGAACGGTGAATTTGAGACCCGAGAACGTGCCCACGTCTGCCAGACTGTCCCCAGCCACGAACACGCGGTTGATGTCCACTTTGGGCCCCAGGTCAGAGCCACCACCACAACCGATCAAGCCGGCCATCAAGCCTGCGGATAGGTAATAGCGCCAACGAAGTGATGTCAATTGCTTTGCCATGGATGTACTCTCCTGTTGCTATTCGATCTTTTTAATCCTAAAAATGATCAACGCCTATAGGGTTTAGACCAACAGCGGGTCGCAGGTGTATCTGTGTGCCCTCATTGAGCGCCGCCTGTTTGGGAGCATGGCGGATCGGTAGAGTGGCCGAACCGCCATGGGGCGCCATTCAATGCGCCAGGTTGCCGCCGCTGGGCGGCACGCCCGGTTTGATGCGGGCCAGAAGCAAGCCCAATAAGCCAATACCCATGCCGGTGAGGTCTGTGTAGAACTCAGGGATAAACAGCATCAAACCACCCGTGCCCATGAGCAGGCGGCTGACCATGGTGAGGTGACCAAAGCGCCAGATGTAGCCCTCGAACGCCGCGGACAACAGCACGACTGCTGCAAAGGCCGTGCCCACAGACTGCATGATGAGCCCAGGCTCACCTTTCATGATCAGCGCAGGCTGCAAAACGAACAGCACCGGCAAGAGCAACAACAGCATGCCTATGCGAAGCGCCTTGAAGCCCACCGCCATCGGACGCGCCTTGGCGATGGCCGCCGCGGTGATGGCGGCCAAGGCCACAGGGGGCGTGATGAACGAGACGATGCCCCAGTAAAAAATATACAGGTGGGCGGCCATGGGGTCGATGCCCACTTTGATCAACGCTGGGGCCAACACAATGGCCAAAAAGATGTAGCAAGCTGATGCCGTCATACCCATGCCCAGCACGAAGCTGGTCAGCGCGCCAGCTGCCAACAGCAGCCCCAAGTTGCTGCCCGCCATTTGAACCAGCTCGCGCGAGAACGCGTTGGCGACGCCCGTGACTGACAGCGCCCCCACGATCAAGCCGATGCCGGCAATCAGGCACATCAATTGCGCCACAGCTTGGCCCACGTCGACGACCAATTGCACCCAATCGTCGCTGCGCGTGCCGTTGCGCTTGGCACGCAAGACGGCGATACCCAACAAAAACAACGCGACCCAAAAGGGCGCCTCGGCCTCGATGCGCCAACCCACCAGCAAGGCCGTCAGGACAGCCAAAGCGACGATGTAGTACCAGCCCGACATCAAGGTGCGCCAGAGTGGGGGCACTTGGCTGGCGTCTAAGCCGGATAGGTTGTTGCGACAAGCGTACAAATCCGACTGCATCAACAGCGCGGTGTAGTAGAGCAGTGCCGGAATCAGCGCAGCGGTGATCACGTGCACATACGGCAGGTTCAAAAAGCTGGCCATGATGAAGGCGGCCGCCCCCATGACTGGCGGCATCAAGCAGCCACCCGTGGACGCGCAAGACTCGACAGCGCCAGCGTAGACGGGGTCATAACCACAGCGCTTCATGGTTGGAATCGTGAGGGTGCCCGTTGTCAGCACGTTCGAGGTGGGGCTGCCAGATAGCATGCCAAACAAGCCCGAAGAAACAATGGCTACTTTGGCGGGTCCGCCGCGTGACTTGCCCAACAAAGCCGAAGCAAAGTTCATGAAAAAGCTGCTGCCGCCGGTGTTGGCCAACACCACGCCAAAGACCAAAAAGCCAATCAAGGTGTCCGACACCACCTGCACGGGGATGCCGATGATGCTTTGCAAGCCGTAGACGTGCTCGCGCATCGTGCCACCAAAGCTAAATTGCACACCCCACAAAAATCCGGGCATGTGGTCAGCGTACATTGGGAAAGTGCCAAAGATGACGCAGACCACAAACAAGATGGTCTCACCGGTGCGGCGAACCGCCTCAAGCGCCAAGGCGGTGAAAAGCGTGGCAATTACCGTGGGCATCATTGGGGCATCCAAGTTCCAGCCCCGGTCAATGGCCAGCTGTGCGTTGGCGCCAATCCAAATGGCCAGACCCAGCATGCTGGCGCTCAAGAGCCAGTCATACCAACGCACCTGTTGGTCACCCTTTCGCGCCGGAAAAGCCAAGAAGCCAATGGCGCAAAACACGCCAATGGTGATGTAGTAGTAGGACGTGCTGATTGGGCGGATGTTCCCTAAGCCCAAATTAAAAACCTGGTTCACTGTGATCAGCAAACCAACCAGTGTCAGCGCGAATACGCTCCAGCGTGAGGCGCCCTTGAGGCGCTTGGAGCGAGCCTCTGGGTCCACCAATTCAGGCACGTCATCAGCGCTAGGGGCATGGGATGGGTTGTTCATGGACGTCACAAAAATAGGATTGAATGGGGTCGCCACCCGTCTGGTTTAGAGATGGGCGGCGACCTGATCAGCGCTTACAGGCGCTCCAATACCTCGGCACGCACGGGGTACCAAATGGCTTGCATCTCTTCAATGCTCTTGCTCGATGCACCTGGCGTCTTGGCGATCAGCTTGTCCCACGCCTTCTTCATCTCGGCGTGGCGCTTGAGCATGCCGTCTTGCCATGCTTGATGCTCTGGCTTCCATTGGCCGATTTCTTTGTAGTAGCGAATGGCGCCTTCGTGCAGCGCTGCGTCCATGGGCGGCGTGCCAGCTTTTTCAACTGCCCAGCGATTGGCGACCTTGTTGACGTCTTTGTACATATCAAAGGTCTCGGCGATCGCCTTGGTCAGCGCATAGGTCTCATCGGCGCTGGTCTCAGCTCGCACTGTGACCATGGGGTAGCGGTAGCCCAACATCCACACTGGGTTGGCGTCACTCAAACCGGCGCCCACCGTTTCTTGGAAGGGCTCGACAAAAGGCACGACTTTTTTCATGCGGTCCCAGCCGTCCTTGTTTTCGGGTGGCAGTGCCATCCAGTTGATGCCGCGGGTGGCCTCGAGTTCGCGCAGGCTGGCAGACGAGGGAGCGAATCCGCCAGCGTCAGCTTTGCCTTCAATCAGGGCTTTGACGGTGGCGCCGTAGCTGGGGTACTCGACCAAGTCCAAGTCGTCCCAAGTCAACCCAGCAAAAGCCAAAATGGGGGTGGTTTTGGCGTAGATGGAGGTGTTGGATTTGGCGACAGCGAATTTTCTGCCCTTCAAGTCAGCCACCGTTTTGATGCCGCTATCGGCTGCGGCGCCGATTGACAGCGAGTTGGCTCGCCCGATCAGGGTGCGCAAGTTTTGTGGACCAGTGTCGGGGGCTGCATACTCGAACAGCGCGTCCATGGCGAAGTACAACTCGTTGGCTAGCCAGCCATGCGAAGCGCGCCCGTCCATGACTGGCTTGATGCGACCAATCGAGCTGCCCGATGGCTGCAAGCGAATGCGGGTGCCATACTTTTTACCAAATGCTTCTGCAACAGCCGACGCCTCGACATAACCTGCAGCGCCGATGCCGTAGGCTGTCCAAATCATGGTCTCTGGCAAATTGGGTGGGTTGGCGGCCTGCGCAGTCTGTATCGCGGGTCCTACGCCAGCGGCAGCCAATGCTGTCACGCCTTGAATGTATTCACGTCGATTCATGCTCATGAGTGGTCTCCTGTTGAAAAAATATTTGAGCGGATCAAACACGCAACGCGTGCTCAAAATCATGCTAGTGGTAAGTCTTGAAGAGTCACTAATACAAAATTGACGTCGCGCGATACATTTTGAATATGGCTGAACTGTCGCTTTGCGCGAGCCCAGTTAAAACAAGGCTTTCAGGCCTTTAAGTTCCGCGCAACTTCTCTGAACCTGCGCGACACTTGGGTCTCATCAACCGCTTTGTGGGCCAAGCCAATGCCGATTCTTTGCTTCTGGCTCTCGCCAACGATCGAGCAAAACCGCACCCGCGATGACGCATGCTGTGCATGAACTGCAGGGACCAGAGCAACCCCCAGTCCACCCTCTACCAAGCCGATGACCGTTGAGACTTGCACCGCCGTCTGGGTGCAGTGCGGCTGCACGTTGTGCTCGCGGCACAAGGCCATGCAGGCGGCAGCCAGGCCACCGCCGATTTGGGTGGGGATGTAACCAATGAACGGTTCATCTGCGACTTCATAGAGGTGAACGTTTTTTCGCTTCGCTAAGCGATGTCCAGAGGGCACAGCCAAACACAAGTGGTCGCGCTCAATGGCTTGAATGTGGACCCCGCTGGGTGGTAGCGCGGGCTGGCGCACAAAGGCTAGGTCAAACTCGCCACTGTCGATGCGCTCGAACGATTCTTTGTTGTTGGCCTCGTGCAGCACCAAGCGGACGTCAGGGTATTGATGCTGATACTGCTGAATGATGCGTGGCAAAAGGCCAAAGGTCACCGAACTGATGAAAGCAATGTGGATCTCGCCCGATTCGCCGGCGCCAGCGGCCCTCGCGGTGCTGCCAAAGCGCTCTGCCTCTCGCAAGCAGCGACGGGCATCTGCCAGGGCGGCTTCTCCGGCCAATGTCAGCTTGATGCCTTTGCTGGTGCGTTCAACCAGCTGGGTGCCCACCTCTTCCTCTAACTTTTTGATGGCCACTGACAGCGGCGGCTGCGCCATGAATAGCCTTTCGGCCGCCACTCGAAAGCTCTTGGACTCGGCTAGAACAATAAACTGACGCAGTTGTCTGAGTTCCATGGGTGATATGCCTCATGTATCGAGCTTGCATTATCAAGTTCTGAAAACATATCGCAAGTGTCAGAACCGCCCGGCTGTCACCTGCGCGGCTGGCAACCACGAGGCGCCCACCCAAAGGCCTCCTCACCCCTTATGCAGGGCGTTCTGTGGTTCAGATCATGGCCCCCGAGATTGACTTTCGTCCGCCGGTTTGTCCGGGGTCGTCGTCAGCCCTGGCGGTGGCACGCGCCAAAACTTGTCGGTAATTGCTGGCGATCTCCATGCGCGGCCACAGGCCTTGTTCACCCAACAAACGGTGGGCCTTGGGCAGATTCCAGCAAGGCATGTTGACGAACAGGTGGTGCTCTAGATGGTGGTTCACCCAATAAGGTGCGACGGTCATTCGCTCCCACCAACTGGCCAAAGTGGTGCGCGTGTTTCGCAAAGGGTCATCTGCACTGCCAACCACCGCGTGCTCGGCGATGTTGCGCAGCCGGCTCACCAATTGGTAACCCGTGAAAAGCGGCCACAACCAAAGGCTCAGGTAAAGCCACCCGTGCCCCACCAGCAACAGCACGCCAAACAGCAAGGCGTTGGTTGTCAGAAAAGCCCGCTCGGCGCGCCACAATCGCGCCAGCCTCGTTGTGCGCCGGTCGGTGCTGGCGCCCATCGCCTGCTTGATTTGCAACACGCGGCGTTGGTAGCCGGTGATACCCAAAAGATCGCGGGTGATTTTGCGACGCAGGCTGGCGCGGCTGATGGGAAACGGCGCCGATAGCTCTAGGTCAGGGTCTTGTTCTTGTTGCGTGTGTCGATGGTGCGTGAGGTGATAAGGGCGATACAGAAACAAATCCGCACCCACTGGGGCACCCAACACATACTGCCCTACCCAGTCATTGAGCTTGGGCTTGGCCAGCAAGGTGCGGTGAGCTGCGTCGTGCATCAAAATCGCCAAGCCCAATTGCCGACCTGAGACCACAACAAAGGCCAGCAAAAATGTCAACGGATGGGGCCACCAAACGAACAGCGCCATGGCCCCGAAGATGCAGGCCCATGCATGAAAGACACACCACACACCACGCCAAGTTGATCGCTGGCGCAATGGCGCGAGCACCTCAGGCGCTAACCAAAGTGCTTGTGCGCCGCTGGGGCTCGGCCCCGATGGCGTGGGTTTCGTGCGTTCATCGATCACAGCGGGCAATCTAACGGCTATGTGGATCGGGCGTCAATCGCCTGCGCGCCATGGCGGCCTGTGACGGCGCCCGACAGCCTGTTAAAAAACGGGTAGCAAATGACTCGAATCGTGAACTTGTCAGCGAGGGCATTTGTTTGACACGCTTGGGTTGCGGCGCGACCTTGTTCTACCTATATTATTCGGGCCATGACCGCCTACGCTTGGACCCCCCTGATCGTCACGCACGCCAGCTCAGCTGGCTTGGCCTTGGGGCTGGGTGCTTGGGTATTGTGGAGCTCCAAGGGCACGCCTGCGCATCGCTTGGGTGGCCGCGTTTGGGCGCTACTGATGTTGGTGGTCGCACTGACTTCGCTGGGTATTTACCGAGAGAGCTACAGCTGGATTCATTTCTTGTCATTTTGGACCTTGGTCGTTTTGCCATACGGTGTGATACAGGCTCGAAAGGGCGAAGTCACGAAGCACAAACGCACCATGCGAGGCTTGTACATCGGCGCCCTGCTCATCGCGGGTGCGTTTACCTTGCTGCCCCAACGCTTGCTTGGGCAGGCGGTGTGGGGCTTATTCGGTGGTTGATGCGACGCGCTTCAATAGGCGTGGCTGAGCCACACCAACCTGTACCCACCGTGCCCACTCGGGCCCGTTGGCATCGGCATTGGGGTTGAGCTGTGGCACATGCGTGCGCCAAGCAACCGCCTGGCGCACCACCATACACACTGAGCGGGCTTAACCATCGACTCTATGATGGTCGACGCACCAGCTGGGTGCGCCTTGGAGGGACGGAGGTTTTCACATGCGAGCAAGAACAATCGTTTGGGCGTGTTGCGGCCTGATCATGGCCACGGCTATGCAGGTCAACGCGCAAACATCTGCGGCTGCCGTCGACCCCCGCGCACAACCCGAGGCAGCGAGTGCGTGGGTTGAACAGCAGCGCTGGGTGGGACAAGCGCCAGCGATTGCCACGGCCAACCCATTGGCCACGCAAGCAGGCTGGCAAATGCTGCGCCAAGGCGGTTGCGCCATCGATGCAGCCATCGCGGCGCAGTGGGTGTTGGGCTTGGTCGAGCCGCAGTCAAGTGGCATAGGCGGCGGCGCGTTTTTGGTTTATGCAGATGGCAAAAAAGTACAAACCTTTGACGGCCGAGAAACCGCACCGTCACAAGCCACCGAAGACTTGTTTCTCAGAGCCGATGGCTCGCCCATGGATTTTCGCCAAGCCGTGGTGGGTGGCCGAGCAGTGGGTGTGCCGGGTGTGGTCAAAATGCTGTCATTGGCGCATGAAGCCCGAGGCTGCTTGCCATGGGCAGATTTGATCGAGCCCGCGCGTGCGTTGGCCCTGCGGGGTTTTGAGGTCAGTCCGCGCTTGCATGGTTTGCTGAGTAAGTCGACCCATGCACTGCTTCTCGACCCTGTGGCGAGGGGCTATTTTTTTGATGCCAACGGTCAGCCATGGCCCGTTGGTCATCGCCTTAAAAATCCAGCTTATGCCGATACCTTGGAGCGCATTGCAAAGCAGGGGCCTGCCGGCTTTTATACCGGCCCCGTTGCGCAAGCCATGGTTGACAAAGTCCGCCAGCACGCGACCAATCCTGGGCTGCTGAGTTTGTCTGATTTGGCGTCCTACACTGCGCTCGAGCGCGCGCCCATTTGCTTCACGCACAAGGCGCATGATCGGCCTTGGCGCGTTTGCGGCATGGGGCCTCCGAGTTCAGGCACCCTAGCGGTGGGGCAAATTTTGGGCACCTTGCAAGCGCGCGCGCAGCGCGCTGGGTGGTCCTCAGAGCATGAGCGTTGGGGCGCTGCTTGGTTACACGCTTACCTAGAGGCTGCGCGGCTGGCCTTTGCCGATCGTGCGCTGTACCTTGCCGATCCTGACTTCGTTCAGCCACCCGCTGGCGACTGGCACGCTTTGTTGGCCCCCAAATACCTTGCCTCGCGCGCGGCGCTGATCGACTTGGCCCCCGACACCAAGAGCCTCGCACCAGCTGCGGCTGGACGGCCTGAGTGGCAGTCGTCCGAGTGGCAGCCTTGGGCGCCCATGCCAGACCAGCCTGAGTACGGCACCAGCCACCTGAGTGTGGTGGATGGCAACGGCCATTTGGTCTCGATGACGAGCAGCATCGAAACCGCGTTTGGTGCGCAACAAATGGTGCGTGGGTTTTTGCTGAACAACCAACTCACCGATTTTTCGTTTGTCCACTCGGGTGCCGACGGTCAAGCCATTGCCAATCGGGTGCAAGCTGGCAAAAGGCCGCGCTCATCCATGGCCCCGGTGGTTGTCCTCGACGCTGAAACAGGCGAGCCATTGGCGGCATTGGGCAGTCCGGGTGGGGGCTTCATCATTCACTACGTGAGCAAAACGCTGTGGGGTTTGGCCAATTGGCAACTTGAGCCACAGGCCGCAGTGGCGTTGCCGAACTTTGGCACCATGGGCGGTGCCACACTGTTGGAGCGCGGCCGAGTCAGCCCTGACATCGAGTCCGACATGGTGCGCCGAGGCCCTGCCGTGCGGTCGGTGGACTTGACCAGCGGCATACAGGTGTTGATTCGGCGCGGGTCACAGTGGCAAGGCAGTGCCGACCCACGCCGCGAGGGTGCAGTCCAAGGTGCCGCGCCTTGAGCCGGTGCGCGTCACCGTGGCCCATTCTCGCAAACGCTCGGCGTCTGCCTCAGTCTGGCAAGCGCATCAGCTGCACGTTGCCACCGGACGCAGTGGTGTTGTAGCTGACGCTGCGCTCTAGCAACAAGCGCTCTAAGGGCACTCGTTTGCACACTTCGCTGGCTGCATGACCTGCCGAGGGGTAGCGCCACATGCTGGCAATGGGGCCTGTGCCATTGGCGAGGGCCTGCATCCATTGCAATGCTTGGTCGTCGCTGCCCTCAAACAGAGCAAGCTCTGCGTGCGCTTGCGACAGGGCCGTATCGCAATAACTTGGGTTTAGTTGCACAGCGCACTGCGCGGCCATGTGGCGCTGAGACTCTGGCCACACGGGCACTGCGCCCACTTGAATCACGGCTTGCGTGAAGCCTTGCAATGTGGCGACATCGGCACTCACACACAGCACACGTTGGCGCGCCTCTAGTCGGTAAACGTTGCGCTCGCCGGTGGGGCCAGCGAGCACCTCGTCGCGGGCCAATGCGCGCGCTGCGATGAGGTCGATCTCAGCCGACGGACGCTGCGCCAGCAGTCGATACAGATACAAAGGTCCGCCTGCTTTGGGTCCTGTGCCAGACAAGCCTTCCCCGCCAAAGGGTTGCACACCAACCACCGCGCCGACTTGATTGCGGTTGACATACAGGTTGCCCACGTGGGCCTGGCGTCGCACGGTCTCGACCGTGGCGTCACAGCGGCTGTGCACTCCCATGGTCAAGCCGTAGCCCAGTTGGTTGATCTGCGCGATCAACGCTGACAATTGCTCGCGTGGGAAACGAATGACGTGGCAGACGGGGCCAAACACCTCGCGGCGCAGCTCAGTCAGGTCGTTGATCTCGATCAGGGTGGGCGCTACGAAAGTGCCGCCGCAGGTTGACTTGCTGGGCTCGACTTGGGTGATGCGGCAACCCGCTTGTCGCATGCGCTCGATGTGTGCGGTGATGATGGATTGCGCCTCTGCGTCAATCACGGGGCCCACGTCGGTGTCGAGTCGCGTGGGTTGGCCGACTTGGAGCTCAGCCATGGCGCCGCGCATCATCTCTAGCGTGACA
>Ga0181561_10006033_pt1 | contig 10276 bp, 7 predicted proteins | sample 011ome_19_FD_133760 | JGI IMG/M metagenome (GOLD analysis project Ga0181561, IMG submission 133760) | Coastal salt marsh microbial communities from the Groves Creek Marsh, Skidaway Island, Georgia - 011510BT metaG (megahit assembly) | ecosystem: Environmental > Aquatic > Marine > Intertidal zone...
ACAGGCAGCCCGCGGCGCGCGAGCACGCGCGGCGGCTGCTGGAGACGCTCAAGCGCTCGCACGTAGAGCGCGCGGACGTGGAGCACGGGGGGGACGCATGGCAGACGCACGTGGAGAGGACGCTCGGGAAATCGGTCGCCGCCAAGATCGTCAAGTTGTGTTGACGTCTCGCGGCGATGGAAGAAACCGACGACGACGACGAGGACGTCTTCGTGTCATCGCGCGCGTGTGCGGCTCGTGACGCGTGGCTCGACGATCGTAGAAACAACACACCTCACGGTCTATATGGTTACTATGACGTCTCTTTCATTCTTTTTGTGTCCGATCATCGATCGATCATCTCCGTCGCGAGGACGCGCGCGCCGGCGCCGCCGGCGCGACGCGTCTTCGCTTCCCGGTTTTCGCCTCCGGGTCCTCGCGCCCCCGTGTCGCCTCCTCGCGCGCCTCGGGCGCCGGCTCGCCCTTGGCGGCGCTCGCGGCGCTCGCCTCGGGCGCCGCGGGCAGCGCGGGGTCGGGGTTCCGCGCGTCCGCCGGCAGCGTCAGCACGGTCTTCGCGACGCACTCTCCGGCGCCGGCGCCGGCGGCGCCCTCGGGCGCCTTGAGGACATCGATGAGGTTTTTGTAGAGCGCGACGTCCGGGTTGAGGTTCCGGATCGCCGCCTCGACGCGCGCGGGGTTCGTCTTGTCCTCCACCAGGTACTTCTTCTTGATCTGCCGCCGCGACCGGCCGGGGAACAGGCGCTGAATCAGGGAGAAGTCCGTGCCGAACTGCCGCAGCGCCTGGAAGAAAAACTCGGTGTCCTCCTTGGTCCACTTCTCGGCTTTCGTGTAGTTTGCGTACGTCGCCGAGTTGAGTTTCGTGCCGCTCTCCTCGACGCGCGTGAAGTCGCTCAGCGCCGTCGCGCGCTCCACCGCGGCGTTCACGGTCAGGGACTTCTCGTTGATCACGATCTGGCCGTCCACAACCAGCACCTGCGGGGTCATCGACACCGCGGCGCGCGGACCCGCGCGCGCCGTCGGCGCCGGAAGCGCGAGCGTCGCCGAGACTCCGGGAGTCTCGGCGTCCTTCTCGCCGCCGCCGCCGCCCGGGCTCACGACCACCGCGAGCGCCCGCGAGTCATCTCCATCCCGCGCGTGCCCAGACCCGGAGGAGGTCTTCTCCCCGCCGGTCCCGAGCGGGGCACCACCGTCCGCGTCGGGCCCAACGTTCGACGGACGCGCGGGGTCTTCGCTCGATCGCCGCTTCGCGAGCTTCGCGCGGTTCTCCGCGGCGCGCTCCTCGCGCGACTTCTGCCGGATGATGTCCCGGATGCTCTTCGCCAGCGAGTCGTCCACCGCGGCGAGCGCGCCGGCGCCCGCGCTCGCGCGCTGCGAGCCGGGTCGCACGCGGTTCCCACGCGTCGTGCTCGCCGAGCGCACCCAGCGGTGCGCGGGCGGCGCCGCCGCCGCCGCCGCCGCCGCGCGCGCGTGGACGGAGGGGGGCGGCGGCATCGCGGCGCGCGCCTCGAGGTGACGCGCCTCTTTGTCCCTCGCGGCTTTCGTTCGCGCGTCCGGCGCGGCGGCAGGGACGCCGCGGAGGCGCGACGCCCCCGACGCCGCCTCCGCCGCGGACTGAGGCGCTCGCGTCCCCGCGGCGGGATCCGGCGCCGGCGCCGCGGCGGGCGTCTTCTCCTTCCCTTCCCGCGGCTTTCGCTGCGGGAGGTTCGGCGCGCGTCCCGCCCTGGCCCGAGGCGGCTCCTCCGCCGCGGGCGCGGCCGACTCGGGCGGCGCGTCATCCGGTGCCGCCGCGGCGCCGCGGCCTCGCGCGCGCGCGACGATCTTAGGCGCGAAGACGCTGCTGCGGGACGTGCCTGATGCGGTTTCCAACCAAATGGACGATTCGGGGGGGCGTGTTCGTGGACGTGCGCGGTCAGCGCGCGCGTGGCGTCGAGCGCGGGAAGCGGATTCGCTCGCGCGTCGCGGACGCGGTGGCGAACGGACTCGTGGGTCGAAAAGACGCACCTTTGGCCGTCTTCGCGGCATTTTCCAGGGTTTCGAGCGCCAGGAGGTCCATGGCGCGAGCGGTGTGGTGGACTGCGCTCACTCGAGGTGCGACTCTTTTATTCCGGAGATCTCGCTCTCAAGGAGACGGCGCCTCGTGCGCGAGCGTCCCCTTGAACGCGTCGACAGTCAAGCAACCTTCGCGCTGGGGTCTCGCTCTCGTTACCCGGCGCTCCGGGACGAACGCGAGGTTCGAACTGAGAGACGCGGCGACAAGCGCCGCCTCCAATTACACCGTCTCCCGTAATTTCCGAGTCGCACCGTCATCAAACGACTCGTTTTCTCGTCCGAGCCTTGGCAGGGAGCACGTCAAGAAAAGTCACAAACTTCGCGTGGGGCGATGACACAAACCGAGCCGCGGCGGGCCACCGACATGTCTTGACCCGACCGAATCAACAGACACGCGCGCGAACATGTTCGGCTTGATGTACGGGCTGTACGCGGAGGCGACCAGGAAGGTGCGTGCCACGCCACGCCGCTGCCCGCGTCTCGCGCACACCCGCGCGTTTATTTCCACCTGGCGCGTTCGTGGACCTCATCACGGAGTCCAGCGACCGCCGTCGACCCCGCGTCTCTCCCGACGCTCGCCGTCCGTTCCCGTCCGCGTCGCGCGACGGCGGCGCCGGGGACGCCTCGCCGAGACGCGCGCGCCGCACGATGTCTCCCTCCGACCTCTCCTCGACGCGAACGCACCACCGACGCGCGACTGACATCATCACCGTCACGTCGTCGTCCGCCTGACGTACGTCGCGCATCAGAACGAGTACCGGTTTTTGATCTTGGGCGTCGGCGGCGCCGGCAAGACGTGCGTCCTGGAGTCCCTGAAGACGCGCTTCTCGCCGATGCCCGGGCTGGCGCCGGCGCAGGTCGTGCCCACGGTGGGCCTGAACCTCGCGCGGCTGGAAGTGCCCGCCGCGCGCGGCGGCGCAGAGACGTGCGTGTTCTGGGACCTCGGCGGCGCGCCCGGCTTGCGCGGCATCTGGGAGCGGTACTACGCCGAGTGCGACGGCGTGCTCTTCGTGGTCGACGCGGCTTTAAGCGCGGAGAACACCGCGGAGGACGATCGGTCGAAAGAGGACGATCGGTCGAAAGATGCGGTGACGGACGAACAAATAGAGCTCCTGCGACGCGTCCTCGCCGAGCCCCGGCTAGCCGGCGCGCCGGCGCTCGTCTTGGTGAACAAGGCGGATGCCGTCTCAGACGCGCGCGCCGAGCGGATGAAACGCGCGTGCGCCTCGGCGCTGGTCACGGCGGGGACGCAGAGACACAGGGTGGAGCAGACCGTGGGGACGGTCGGGAGAGGGGTGGACCGGGGCGTGGACTGGCTGGTGGGCGCCACCGTGCGCTGCGAGCGCGCCGAGCGGCGGCTCGCGGCGGCGGCGCGAGAGCGATGAATTTGTGACGCGCGACGCGCCACGGAATCGTTCGTCGTTTGTATCGTCGAGTCGCGGCGTTCGTTCGTCGCGTCGTTCGCACGTCACTCCGCCTTTATTTTTTGGAGGGGGCGCCCGCCTGGTCTCCTGTCTTCCCGTCGCACGCCACGATTTTCAGCTTATCGACGTGCGCCGCGTCTTTGTATCCCCCCGGGCCGGTCACCGTGAACGTCACGTCGTCCAGCACAAACGTCCACACGTTGTCGCAGAAGCGGTACGTGTCCAGATTGCCCTTGAACGTGGTCTTGGTCTTCACCGACGACAAAGCCTCGTTCATGCACTTGTCGTACTGCGCCAGGACTTTCATCGCGATCGAGGGGGTGAGCTCGCCGTTGGTCACCATCTCGTCCAGCGCGTCCGTGAGCGTCATACCGAGCGTGGATCTGCGGTACAGCTCATAATACTGAGGGAGAGTCGGCGGGGAGGATTCGGCGTGGATCAGCGCGGGTTCGCGGCTCGAACGCGGCGCGGACGCGACGATCGAGCGACGGGAAGCGCGGGGGGCTCTGCGGTAAACGCACCGCCATCCCGGTCGTCCCCCCTGCGGTGATAGGTCACTCTGCGCGGCGCGCGCGCGAGTGCGACGCTCAGGAAAACCACATTCGTCGACGCGAGGGTTTTTCTCGGACGCAGTTCGGCAACGCAGTGCAGTAGTAGAAACCGCGCGCGAATCCGAGGGGACCCCCACTCTTCGTCCCGGGGTCCGCCGCACGAGATGGGCAACTTCGACGCGTTCGTGGACGAGGATGACGACGCGCCGGTGGCGCCGCCGCCGGTGTTCGTGCCCATGCAGGCGTCCGCGCCCGTCCCCACCCACGCGCCCGCGCCCGTGCCCATGCACGCGCCCGCGCCCGCGCCCGCGCCGATCCCGATGCGGGCGGTGCCACCGCCCGCGCAGGTGCAGCCTTCCGCGTCCGCGCCGGCCGCGCTCGGGATGCTCGACTTGCTCGCCGCGTGCCGCCTGAAGTGCACTGAGCCGCAGCTGCACGAGCTCAAGGTGACGTACATGAAGCTCAAGGTACGTCGCACGACGCCTGCCCTCGTTTCCGTCGAGCGCGCGAGAGGTTTTCCCTCGCCCAGCTCGAACGAAAACCACGCGCGGACGCGCGTCGCGAACGCGTTCGCGACGCACCGCGCCGCGACCCCCGCGGCGACTCGAAGCGGCGAACGCACCGACGCGACTGACCGATCCGCCTTCGCCGTCTTCCCGCTCTGACGTCCGCCGAACGCGATGACGATCGCGTGATTTTTCACTTAAAAAAACGACAGGAGCGCCTGTGCCCGGTTGTGGATTTCCTGAAAGCCGTGCGCGAGGTGCTCGGCGAGGACGCGCTCGTGCAGGCGATGGCCGCGAGCCGCGTGGCGCGCCAGCGCAAGGCGGCGGCGGCGGCGCTCGCCGCGCAGGCGGAGGCGGAGGCTGCGCGCGCCAAGGCGGCGGCGGGCGACGCGGCGGGCCCCCCGCGCGTCGGCGCGGGCGGCGGCGGCGCGGGCGACCGCCCGCCGCCGCCCAGCCTCGACGTGGCGAAGGAGGCGGACGACGTGCTTGCGATCGCGGGCGTGAACGCGGACGACGAGGCGCGGTACATGTTCGGGGTGGATGACTTACAGCGGGAGGACACGCACGCGGACTTCACCCCGAAGGCGAGCTGGCGCAAGTTGATTGAGCTGCGCGTCTTTGCGCGAGTCGCCGGCGAGGACGGCGTGGCGTCGCGCGCCGGCGTGGCCAACGTGCACGAGAAGGTGTACGAGTACGTCGAGGAGGCGCTGCAGGCGCGCCTGAAGGGGTTCGTCGCGCGCGTGCAGCTCGCGGCGAAGCACCGCAACGACGGCAACAGGCGGCTGCTGCCGCGCGAGAAGACGGCGGTCCGCGAGCCGCGCGCCGCGGTGCGCCGCGTCAACGTGGACGCCGAGCGCGGCGCCGCGGCGCGCGCCGAGAAGGAGCGCCAGCGGCTCCTGCGCGTCGGCGAGACGTTCCTGGCGAAGCGCAAGCGCGCGCGCGGCGGCGAGGACGAGGACGACGCCGAGCTCAAGGAGAAGGTGGCGAAAGTGCAGGCGGAGGAGGAGGAGCGCCGGCGCGCGGAGACCGCCAACCAGGCGGCGCAGGCGGCGCTCGGCGCGGATGCCAAGTACCTCAAGTGGGCGGCGGCGGCTGAGGCGGGCGACGGCGGCGCGGCGCGAGGTGCGAAAGGCGCGACGAAAGGCGACGCGGGAGGCGACCCTGGAGGGCCCGGAGGGGAGAAGTCGAGAGAGAGGCTCGGCGGCGCGGAGGGGTTCGGCGGCGTTCCCGGCGCGGTGGCGGTGGCGGAACACAGCGTGGTGTTGCGCGACTGCGCGGAGGCGCTCAAAGACGACGCGCGCCGCCGCGCGCTGCGGCCGAAGCTGTTGGGCCGGACGTAGCGCGCTTGAAAACCGAAGACGCGATGTGTACGAACACGAGTTGCGTTTAAACATCTATTACACACGCGCGCGCTCGCGCGCGTCGGTCGAACGTTCGCGAATCTCACCGATTAGATGGTGGTGCCGTCGGGGATGGTGGCGTTGCGCAGGATGGTGACGATGCCCGAGCGGATGTACACGCCGTTCTCCTCGTCGACGAGGTCCTCGACGCCGGCGGCGTTGGTGATGGTGCAGTTCTTCCCGATGCGCGCGTTCTTGTCGATGATGGCGTTGGAGATGACGGAGCCCTCGCCGATGCCCACGGGCACGCCGCCCTCGGCGATCACCTTCGCCTTCTGCTCGTCCGACTCGTAGTAGTCGGCGCCGATGATCATGGCGTGCTTGATCGTGCACCCCTTGCCAACCTGCGAGCGCAGGCCCACGATGGCGTCCTCCACCGTGCAGTCGGAGAGCGAGCAGCCGTGCGAGATGATGGCGTCCTTGACGTGGCACTTCTCGATCTTCGCGGGGGGCAGGAAGCGGGGGGAGGTGTAGATGGGCGCGCGCGCGTCGTAGAACTCAAACTGGGGCGGGTTCTTGGCGAGGTTCAGGTTCGCCTCGAAAAACGACTTGATCGTCCCGATGTCCTCCCAGTAGTCGTTGAACAGGTACGCCTGCACCTTGAACCCGTCCGCGGCAGCCTTGGGGATGATCTCGCCGCCGAAGTCGTTGTCCTGGGGGTAGTCCTTGTTCAGGAAGTTCACGAGCGCGTCCTTCTTGAACACGTAGATGCCCATGGAGGCGATGTACGGGTTCGCCTCGGCGGCTTCGGCGTCGAGGCCGAGGACGGTGGTGTCCACCCGCATCGCCTTGAGGGCGTCGCCCTCGGGCTTCTCCGCGAACTCGACGATGCGGCCGGTGTCGTCGATCTTCATCAGACCGAAGTCCGAGGCGCGCTCGTCGTCCATGGGCAAGCAGCCGATGGTGATGTCCGCGTCAACCTCCCTGTGCCGATCCACGAACGCCATGTAGTCCATGCGGTACAGGTGGTCGCCGGACAAAATCACGATGTCCTGCACGTCCTTGTTCTTGATGTCCTCGAACAGCCAGCTGTACTGGCGCACGGCGTCCGCGGTGCCCTGGAACCACTCCTTGCCGCCGAGGCCGGGGGTCTGCGTCGCCGCGAGCACCTCCACGAAGCCGTTGCCGCCGTACATGATGCCGTTGCCGAAGTTGTACGTGCGCGCGAGGTGGCGGTTCAAAGACACCGAGTTGAACTGCGTCAGGATGTACATCTTGCTGATGCCCGAGTTGAGGCAGTTGGACATCGGGACGTCGATGAGGCGGTACGCGCCGCCGATGGGCACCGCGGGCTTGGCGCGCTGCTTGGTGAGGGGGTACAGGCGGGTGCCCGCGCCGCCGCCGAGGATCACCGCGGCGACGGACTTGGAGTTGGAGATGGCGGTGGGGGACTGCGACTCCTCCACGGACACGCCCGTGGCCTTGACGGTGCGGGACACAGCGGCGCGGGGCGCGGAGACGCGCGAGGCGCTGAGCTTGGAGCCCTTGAAGAAGTCCTTGCGGCCCACGGGGGTGCTGCTGCTCGTCGATCGAGACAAGGGGGGGAGGTCAGAGGGGCCCGAGCGCGGGGAGCGCGGAGCGAGCGCCGGGGACGGGGGGATTCCCCAAGCGTCGTTGTGGCGGTTCCCGATCGCCGGAAACGCGGCGAGGCGCGACGGGGGTTCGCGCGGGTTCGGGGAGGCGCACGCACCGGCACGCGGACGCGCTCTGCGCGAACATGGCGGCGGACATGTCCTTGGTGGTTGGGTTATGTGCGTTTGACGCGCGCCGAACCTGTGCCGCGCCTCCCGCGGGAGGAACCAAACTCTATCCTCACCCGCGTTCGGCTCGCGGGAGGGAACAAGATCGTGACAGCTGTACAAAACGTGGAATCGCCCGAAAACGAGTGACGAAAACGAGTTCGTGCGAATTTCTCGCGAAGGTGTCGAAAAACACAACAACGCGTTTTTCTGACGACTCGTCGCGTTTTGACGAAAATACAAAATACTCGCTTCGCTTCGCCCTTCGCGCGCTCGTCGTCCCGCGTCTGCGCGTCATCGCTCCGCCGCCTCGTCCTCGTCCAAGAACTCGGCGAGCGGCAGCGCGCGCACGGGCTGCCTGAGCTTTGACAGCGCCCCCGACTGGATCTGCCGAATGCGCTCGCGCGACAGCCCGTAGTGCGTCCCGATGTCCCCCAGGTTCATGGGCTCGCGCCGCGCTTCGTCGTCCTCCCCGGCGCCCATCCCGTACGCCATCCGCAGCACGTTGCGCTCGCGCGGCGCGAGCGTCGCCAGCGCGCTCTCGATGTCCTCCTGCAGCTCCGCGTCCTGCACGGTGTCGAACGGGTCCTCGTCGTACGTGACGTGCTCGTCGGACACCGTCAGGTCCTGCTTCGTTCCCCCCCCGCCCGCGGAAGAAAAAACGGCGCCGGCGTACGCGTGCGCGCTCTCGTCCAGGCTCTGCACGGCGAAGCGCGCGCGCTCGAGCGCGTCCACTTTGTCCTCGCGCATGTCCGCGATTGTAGAAAGCTCCGCGCGCGTGGGTCGGCGCCCGTTTCGCAGCTCGAACGCGACGCGGCACTTCTGCAGCTTGCTCAGGGCGTCGTACACGTGCACGGGCAGCCGGATCGTGCGCGACTGGTCGTTCACCGCGCGCGAGCAGCTCTGCCGGATCCACCAGTGCGCGTACGTGGAGAACTTAAACCCGCGCTCGGGGTCGAACCCCTCGACGCCGCGGATGAGGCCGCCTATGCCCTCCTGGATCAGGTCCTCGAGCGCCACGCCGCGCCCGATGAATTTTTTGGCGACGCTCACGACCAGCCGGAGGTTGTGCCGCAGCAACAGCTGCTTCGAGCGGTTCGCGGTGATCCGCAGCGTCTCCAGATCCGCCGCCGACGCCGCGCCGAGCGCGCGCGCCAGCTCCGTTTCAGAGACGTCGTTTGGATCTTTCCCCGCCCGCTCCGCGACGGCGACGCGCGCCGCGACCACGCGCGCCTGCTGCTGGACGTTCGTCGCCAAAAGCACCTCCTCTTCCTTCGAAAGCAGCTTCGTCTGCGAGATCTCCACCAGAAACGAAGCCACGCCGCTGGTCGAGCCGTTCGCGCGCGCGCGTCGCGTCGCGCGCGTCCGTCGACCGACGCCGGCGAGCTCGGGATTGCGTAAATCCGTCCCTTCCCACGCATCCAGCGTCGCTTGCACCGAGGAGAGGTACTCGCCGAACGCACCGCGCGCGCTGTCCCGCTCGGACGAAGACGAGGCGGTTCCGTGCGACGCGGCACGAGCCGAATCCGCGAATCCGCTCGAATCCCCCGGCTCTTCCGGCTCTTCCCTCCGCGTCTCGTTCGTCCCGCCCTCCTCCGTTTGGGTGTCCCGCGCCTTCCTCGCGCGCGCGACGCACCGTGCGCCTCGGGCCACGCTCGAGACGCGGCGCGCCGAGCACGAAGCCGTCCCCCACCGCGTCCCGATCGCCGCGCACGCCATCGCCGCGGTCCGCCGAAGCGCGCGCCCGCGCGCGTCGCCTTCGCGGACCCTGGAGCTCGCGTGCCGGTCCCGGGAGGCGCCGGAGATAATGCGTCACCGTCCTGACAGGTCACTCGTCCCACGCCACAAGCCACGACGCGAAGATCCGATCCGAGTTTTCGCTGACCCGAGTTTCAAAGGCGTCTCGGGTGCAGTGACCGGTGAATCGGTCGACGCCCCGATGAACTCGTCGATCTGCCGATCAAGGTTTCTTTCTTTTCCTCAACGGCTAACGGTCGCGTGGATTTGTTTTTTGAACGCCGCATCGGACGGGGAGACTCGACACAACGCGGCGCACGATGAAGATTAAACTCGAGTCCAAGCAGGGCGTTGAGGTACTCGCTGATACGCTCGACGAGACGTTGGATGCCTTGCAAGTACGTCCGGTGGAGGTTCCCTCCGAACGCGTCGCCTCGAACGCCACTTCGGCGAAACGAAATCTCACCGCCTTCCCCGTTCCCCCGCGCAGGAGCACGACGCGTCGACGGACCCCCGGGTGGCGAACCTGCTGCAGCGCCAGAGCTTCACGGCGTTCAAGGAACGCGTCTTGACGTGCTTGGTGCACAACACCACGGTTCCCGGGGGCATACGGTGCGTGCGGCGGGAGCGCGTGGAACGTCCCACGACGTCCTTCCCCTCCGTTTTTTTTGTCCGCGTCTTCTCGAACGTCATCCGCGCTCGCGAGCGCGTCGTCGACGCGGAACTGACGCGTCGCTCTCCTTCGCGCATGTCCACACGCACGCCCCCCCCGCAGTCCCGGCGACTTCAACGCGAAATCCGCCTCCGTGCCCGGGGGTCTGCCCGAGCACATCAAGGCGTTGAAGGCGGCGGTAGACAAGCAGCGCGCGG
>Ga0181561_10006046_pt1 | contig 10265 bp, 5 predicted proteins | sample 011ome_19_FD_133760 | JGI IMG/M metagenome (GOLD analysis project Ga0181561, IMG submission 133760) | Coastal salt marsh microbial communities from the Groves Creek Marsh, Skidaway Island, Georgia - 011510BT metaG (megahit assembly) | ecosystem: Environmental > Aquatic > Marine > Intertidal zone...
GTTCGCGTTCGAAAACGGAGAGGGTCCACCGTCGCTCGCGGCGCGCGTCGTCCGAATCGTCGGCGGCGATTGCCTCCGCGTCGCCGCCGACGGACGCCCCTCCGTCGCGTTCGTCGGCGTATCCGATGAGTTCTCTCGGATATCCGAGACCGCACCGACATCGCGCGTCGGATCCGAGTTCTCGCGATCGAACGTGTGGTTCTCGTCGCGACGCAGCAGCGCCTTGAGCGGGGCAGGTTTGCGCTTCCGCGGCGGGAACGGGTTCGCGGCTGCGTTTTGGAAGACGTCTTGGAAACCGACGGACGCCATCGAGTTCGCCATCGAGTCGGCGCGGCGCAGCGGCGACCGCAGCTGCGCCAGCGGCGCGTTCGGGGCGCGCATCAGGTCGCGAAGCGTGAACCTCGAGTGCAGAGAGCTCGCGCGTCGTAACTGCGTGGGGCTCTTCGAATTCGCGACGCTTCCGTTTTCGCATTCATTTCCACTTTTCGTCGCGGCGTCGCGGAGGTGGGTGGAGCGCGCGGCGCTGAGCCGGGACGGGCGCGCGTGCCTCCGCGTCCGCGGGAGGACGTTCGCGCCCATGTCGGCGAGTTCGTGCCAGCGACGAAAACGCACGCGCGCGCACGCGCCCTCGACCGGCGATGGACCTCGGACGCGCCCGTCTTCGGAGGGTTCGATCGAACGTCGAGATGACGAGTCGCGGAAACGCTCGGCGCGCGTGTCGAACGAGGCGTTGGCGTTGTCGATCTCGACGATCGCCGACGTCGACCCGAGCTCGACTGGTTCGCCCCGGCGAGGTCCGCGGGGACGCGAAGACGTGTCACTACGCGCCGGTCGCGCCGGACGCGTGGACGCCACGCGCGCGTGCTTCGGAGGCGCGGCGCGAAGTGCCACGCCGCCGCGGCGCCGAGCACAAAAAAGTGTCGTTGTTGGTTCCCCCCGGAAAAGAAACGCCGAGAAAACGAGAAACGACGCGAGACGCGACATTGGACAAACTGAGTTCGCTCTCATCAGAAAAGACTTTCAAGATGGGTGCCTCTTCGACGTCCTCTTCGGCGCCGACGGCACTCCTCGATGCGCCTGACGGTGAGGCTGAAGGCTCTCTCCCAGGTCGTTTCCAGCGCATCCCTCACGACCCTCTCGGTCCGCGAGTGTTTCCGCCCGCCACGACCCGTCGCGAGTTTGTCCCGAAGCCACGACCGATCGCCGCGCTTCGCCGTTCGTCCGTCGGGCGACCCGCGTTCGTCACCGCGCGCGCGTGGACGTCTCCGCGCGCGACAGCCCCGTTCGGGCCTCGCGCGTGTGTCCGCGGTGCGTCTTCGAACTCGTGCCACCCCGATGGCCGCGACGAAGCGGAACGCCGCCTCAAAAGCCGCCTCTTCTTCAGAGCCCGACATGGAGGACCTCTTCGCGAAACATCCGGGCGTGCGGTCCGCGATCGAGCGCGCGCCCGAGGCGCGTCGGGCTCTTCTCGAGTGGTACGACGCGAACCATCGTGTGCTGCCGTGGCGGCGAAACGCCCACTCGCGGCACTGCGAGCCGACCGACGCGTCGGATGGCACGAACGCCGACGATGACCCAACGATGACGGACGCAGCAGACTCTACAAAAAAAAAAAAAATCGCGTATTGGCGTCTGGACCTCTGCGGCTCCGTCGGCGCCGCGCGCGACGTTCCGCGCGACCAGTACGCGTACGGCGTGTGGGTTTCCGAGATCATGTCGCAGCAGACGCAGATCGAACGCGTAGCTGTGTATTGGCTCAGGTGGATGGCGAAGTGGCCCACCGTGCACGCGCTCGCGAACGCCACGCAGGAGGAGGTGAACGAACTCTGGGCGGGGCTGGGGTACTACCGCCGCGCGCGTTTCTTGCTGGAAGGCGCGAGGCACGTCGTGGCGAAGAATGATGGATTCCCTTCCACGTTCAAAGCGTTGGCGGGCGTTCCCGGTGTCGGGCCGTACACCGCCGCCGCGGTGGCATCCATCGCGTTCGAAGAGCCCGTCGCCGCGGTGGACGGCAACGTGATCCGCGTCGCGGCGCGGCTCGCCGCCGCGCGCGGCGGCGGCGATCCCGCCAAAACAGGGACCAGCGCGGCGGCGGCGGTGCGCGCCGTGGCGAACGCGATGCTGGCGCGCGAAAGACCGGGGGACTTCAACCAGGCCCTGATGGAGCTCGGCGCGACGGTGTGCGCGCCCAGGAACCCCAAGTGCTCGGCGTGCCCTGTCGCGGCGCACTGCGTCGGTCTCGAACTGCAGACCGCGTCGGTGTCGAACGACGCGATCGACGCGACGTTCAACGTGGAAAACGTTCCCGAAAAGGAAAAGAAAGCGCCCAAGCGCGAGGAATCCGTCGCCGTGCGTTTCGTGGAGGCGCGGGTATCGGCCAGACGTGCGCGGCGCGCGGAGGGCGACTCTCCGGAGAGTGACTCTCCGAACGAATTTACCGAAACCGGTGACCGACCGAACGAAGAAGAAGAAGAACACGTCGGGTACTTGCTGACGAAGCGCGAAGAGGGGGGCTTGCTGGGCGGACTGTGGGAGTTCCCCTCCGCGCGGATGGAGACGCCGAACGATGAGACGCCGTCAGACGCGCAAACGCGAATCGCGTCGCGAGCGTTCGAGAACCTCCCTTTCGACGGCGCGATCGTGGAAAACGCGTCGATTGATTCGGGCGTGTACGTGGGCGCGGTGACGCACGTCTTCTCGCACGTGCGGCAGACCATGCACGTGACGAAGTCGACGGTTCGCGTCGTTCTGCCGCGGAAGTCGGACCCGGCGGACTTTTTCAAATTGACATCCGCGAGCTCAAGGCGCGACTCGGGTCCGTCAAATGACGGACCCGAGTGGCGCTGGGTCCGCGCGGGTGACGTGAAGGACGCGGGGCTTTCCAGCGGGGTGGTTAAGGTACACGCGCTGGTCACGAAACCCCCGGACGGTGGAGATTTCAAAACAAATCCGAAGAAACCGAAGAAACCGAACTCGAAGAACTCGAAGAACTCGAACTCGAAGAACTCGGACGCGAAACCGAAACCGGGGGAGTCCGCCGTCGAGAAGATGTTCGCGGCGGCGCGTAAGCGGGCGCGGCAAGAAACCGAACCGTGACGCTTCGGGAGTCGTTTTACGTTTTACGTACGCGCGTCGTTTTCAACATCTCAACACACTTTACGGATACACATGCTTTACATACTTTACAACATCACGTACGTCACGTACGGTGGCTCAGCACAGAAGAAATCACAGAAATCACAGCTGTTCGTCGTACCGGCGGAGCGCGTTTTCCGTCGCCTCTTCGATGGCGCGCGTGAAGCGCTCGCGTTCGGTCTGCGCCTGGTCGATTTGCGCCTGGACAGCCTTCGCCTCCGTGAACCGCTCGAGCGTGAGCTTCGCCTCGAGGTCCCTGCGAAGGCCGAAGAGCGTCTGCTCGACCCGGAACCGCTCGCCGCGGAACCGCGTGACCTCGTCGGAGACGTAGTCGCCGACGCTCACGCGCGAGCGCTGCAGCCTGAGCTGCTTGAGTGTCCGACGGCGACGCTTCAAACTCTCGTGGAACTTCACCGCTTCCTCCGAGGATGCGCGCTCCTCGGAGCCGTCGCCTTTCGAGCGCGCGGACGCGCGCGCGAGGGTGGACGCGCGGCGGCGCGCGAGCCTTGCCCGCGGCGTGAAAGCCGCGACGGGCGCGCGAGCCAGCATCGAGGCGTGGGCGACGGAGCGCCCCGACGAATGCAGTCGCTGATGAGGTGGGCACACTTCTGGTGTCTTTTCGCGCGACTCCGGCGACGCGACTCGCACAGATTTTTTTTACGACGACGTCGTCACCGCCGTGCCGCCAAAACCCTGGGCGGTTCCGACGGCGCCGACCGCCACTCTCGTCCGCGCCGGACGACGATCCTGGCCGTCCCGACGTCCTCTACCGCTCCGCCGCACGCCATGGCATCCGCGCTCCACGCCTCGGCCGTGGGCCTCGCCTCGCCGGGCCCCAACGCGCTTCGCCGCCGCGCCGCGACGCGCTCGACGTCGCGATCGGATGCTCGCCGAGCCTCCGCGCGCGTCTGGCGCGCGGAGGCCATCGCCGACCCCGCGGCTGGCGTCGACGCCGAGACCGTGTGGAAGGACGAGAGCGAGTGCATCCTCGGGACGTACGGTCGCGGCCCCACGCCCGTGTTCACACACGGCAAGGGCTGCGTCATCTGGGACACCGAGGGGCGCGAGTACCTGGACTTCACCGCGGGCATCGCCGTGAACTGCCTCGGGCACTCCGACCCCGACTGGGTCGCCGCCGTGACCGAGCAGGCGGGCAAGCTGTGCCACGTCTCCAACCTGTACCACACCGAGCCGGGCGCGACGCTCGCGCGCAAGCTCACGGACGACTGCTTCGCCGACCGCGTCTTCTACTGCAACTCGGGCGCGGAGGCGAACGAGGGCGCCATCAAATTCGCGCGCAAGCTTCAGATGACGCGCGCCAAGGAGAAAAACGCCGAGGCGACGACGTGGGCGACCGAGACGGTTTCCTTCTCCAACTCCTTCCACGGGCGCACGTTAGGCGCGCTTAACTTGACGTGGAAAGAGGCGTACCGCACACCCTTCGAGCCGCTGTCCCCGGGTCACACCTTCGCCACCTACGGCGACCTCGAGTCCGCGCGAGCCGCCGTCGTGCCCGGGAAAACCGCCGCCGTCTTCGTCGAGCCCGTGCAAGGCGAGGGCGGCGTGTTCCCGGCGGATGAGGCGTTTCTGCGCGGGTTGCGGCAGATCTGCGACGACGCCGGCGCCGTGCTCGTGTTCGACGAGGTGCAGTGCGGTTTGGGGCGCACGGGTTACCTGTGGGGGCACCAGTCCGTGGGCGTCGAGCCGGACATCATGACGGTCGCGAAGCCCCTGGCGGGGGGGTTACCCATCGGCGCCGTGTTGATGACGCAGGCGGTGGCGGATGCGATGAGCCCGGGCGACCACGGCTCGACGTTCGCGGGTGGGCCGCTGGTGTGCCACGCCGCGAACGCGGTGTACGACAAGGTTTCTGATCCCGCGTTCATGGCGAACGTCGTGGCGCGGGGGGAGCAGCTTCGGGCAGGGCTGCGGGAAGCGTTAAAAGCCGACGCGCGCGTCGTCGAGGTTCGCGGGTCGGGTTTGTTAATCGGCGTGCAGCTCACCGTCCCCGCCGGTCCGCTCGTCGGGTCATGCCGCGACGCCGGTTTGCTGGTGATCACCGCCGGCGCGGGAGACGTGCTGCGGCTCCTGCCGCCGCTCGTCGTGAGCGAGGCGGAGGTGGACAAAGCCGTGGCGATCATCGCGGAGGCCATGGGGAAGATGGAGTAGGAGTAGTCTTTACGTATTACTAGACGTTTCGCGTTTCACACTCGAGTCGACCACGATATTGAAAGATTTTTCGCGAACGACGCGTGCCACCTTGTCACTGTGAACGGACGCGCGCGGAGGAGACCTCCCCGCGATGGCGTTCTCGGGGAGCAGAGCGGGGCACTACACGCCCCTTTCCACGGACGGCAACGAATCGTCGCTGCTTTCGAGGGACGAGCGGGTGCGTCGGGCTCGGGTCGTCCGCGAAGGACCCCCGGTGGCACATCCGCATGCAACAACGAGATCTCGCGCGAACAGGAGCCGATTGACGCGCGGAATCTGACGCGACGCCTCACCTCCCGACTCCGCCGCATCGAACGCCTTCGCGTCTGTCTCCTCACCATCGCAGGATGATGCGCTCGACGACGTCCCGCTGGACCGCGACGCGCAGGGGTTCGACTTCTCCGACGAAGCGGGTACGTCGCGTCCGTCCCCATCTTGTTTCGTCCGCACCCGCCGCGCCCCAAGATTCTTCATCCCGAAAACACGCCCGCGAAAACCCCGGGTTTGGCGCGAAACGAAAAGACCAAAAGACCAAAAGACCAAAAGCGCTGACACTCGCGTTACGCGCGACACGCCCCGCCCTCGACCGCCCCCGACCCCAGCCCGCCGCCGCCCCGGCGGCACGGTGTACGCGCGCGCGCAGACGCAGATGTCCCGCCTGCGCGACATGGCGACGCGCGGGATGAAGTCGGCGGCGGCGGCGGCGGCGGCGGCGGCGACGGAGATGAAGTCCATGGCCGCCGGCGCGAGCGCCTCGCCTTCGCCCTCGCGAGGCTCTCGCGAGTACAGCGCCTTCGACGCGGAACCCGCACGACCAGACGGAACCCTAAACCGAGCGACAAACGTCGCGGGGTCACCCGATCCCCGCGCGCCGGCGGTGCGTCTGGCGGAGCGGCTGGACGCCGGCGCCGCCGCCGCCGAGATCCTCTTTGACATGCGCGCGCACTCGGGGCGCGGGGACGCGTCTGTGACCGCGGAGGAGGCTGAGACGCTCCACGAGCTGCGCGAGACGTGCGAGGACCACCTGAACACGCTCGCGCGGGTGGTTGAGTCGGGCGGCGTGCACGACGACGCGCTGCTCCAGCGCGCCATCGAGGTCGCGGAGTCGCTCGTCGCCGCCATCGGCGACGACGAAACAGTCGCCGCCGCCGCCGCCGCCGAGACCGAAAGCCGCGGCTACGCGCCCCCCGCCGCGGATCCCGCGGTTGGGATCTCGAGCGGCGCCGCGGACGACTCGGGCACGGAGGGCGGGCAGCGGGAACGGCGAGACTTGGCAGACCTGATGGGTGGGCTCGACGTTTCCCCCGGGGAGCGCGGAATCGACGTCGCGGCCCCCGCCGAGCGGCCGAGCACCGAAGCGGAGGAGGAGGCGATGGTCGCCGCGGCGATCGCCGCGAGCCTGGCCGAGGCGGCGCCGCCGCCGGCGGATCAGGCGCCGCCGCGGGAGCAGGCGGCGCAGCAGACGCCACCGCCACCCGCCAACCTGATTGACTTTTGAACACTACCGGACCTTCCGAACGCGTGCGGTCTATATGACGAGCGAGAACTGTATAATAGACTGATAGAGCGTACGTGAAAACGGTCGCGTACCCCTCTCATCGCGCCTCGATTTTTTTTTTTACCCTATTATAAACCCCCCGCGGCTTTCGCTTTCGGGACGAACGCCGGCGCCGCGACGGAGAGCTTCGCCGCCGCCGCCGCTAAGCCCTTCGCGTCGGGCTTCCTTGTGGCACCGGAGGGCACGAACGGCGCCGCCGCTTTCGCCGCCGCCGGCGTGAACGGCGCGCTCGCCGCCGCCAGAGGCGTCGAGCCCGCGACCGAAGCCCCGGGTCGAGCCCCGGGCGTCGCGCCTTTTTTCGCGACGCCGGAGCCGACGCCCCAGCTCGTCATAGACCCAGCTCGAGGACCCGCGGACCCGACGCTCGAGGACCCGACGACCGATCCCATACGTCCATCCGTCGCCGAACCGCCCACCGCGACGGCGATGGCCGTCGCGCTTTGGACCCGGGTCCCTGGGGTCCCGGACTCCTTGCCGCTCGCCTTCGTGTGCGCGCCCTTGTGCGCCTTGTGCGCCTGGGAGGAGCTCCGCGAAGGACTGCGCTCCTGCGCGCCGGACGGAGCGCCCGCGCCCCCGGGCGCCCCCGGGCGCCGCCCGCCCCCCGCCGCCGACGCGAAGGACGCGAAACCGCTCGCGCCGCCGCGCCTCGCGCCCGCCGCGCCGGGACCCGTGTCCGCGGGTCCCGGCGCTGGGGGCGCGCCGGCGCCCCCCGCGCTCGGCCTGCTCTCTGCTCTCTGCTCGCTGGCCGCCGCCTCGCGCGCCTTCGCCTTGGCGGCGGCGGCGCCGGCGACGCCCGCCGCCGCCCACGCGTCCAGCAGCGCCTCCGCGCGAGCCGGCGTGTCGGGCGAGGCGCCTCGGCTCGCCCCTCCGCGCTCCGCGCACGCCGCTACGGCGGAGCAGAGGTATCCGCCGGACTCCTTATCCGCGGTCTCCGCCAACATCCGTGGCTCCACGCACGTCTCGCACGCCGCCACCGCCGCGCCCGCCGCGCCGAGACGCGCGAGCGTCCCCACCGCCTCAAAAAAGACCGAATCCGCGTCTCCCGCCGCCGCGCGCGCCTCCGCGAACGCCTTCTCGGCGCCCGCCGCGTCGCCCGCCACCGCGCGCGCGGCGGCGGCGGCGACGCTCGCGACGGCTTCGCCGGGAACGAGCGCGCGCACGTCGTCGGCGAACGCGACGTCCCCCGCCTTCGCCGCGCACGCCGCCGCCGCGCGGCACGCCTGTGTCGCCGGAGTCTTGTCCCCGCGGCCTTCGCGCTCGGCGCGCGCGGCGACGGCGGCGACGATGAGCGCCCAGACGCGCCGCGCGGGCGATTTTTGCTGACTACTTATAAGCTCGGGCGCGGCGGCGACGCACGCCTCGAGCGCCAAGGCGCGCGCCGCCGCCGTCTCGCCCCCCGCGCACGCCTCGCGCATCGCGTCGAGCGCGTCGGCGGCGTCGGCGGCTAGGCCCCCGGCCGCCGCCGCGCGGAGCGCGCGCTCGAAAGACAAAGGGTCCTCGTGGAAAGGAACAGCCGGAACAGCCTTCTCCGCCTTCTCCTTGGGAGACTTGGGAGACGCGCCAAGACTTCCGTCTTTTTCGCCGTCTTTTTCGGCGTCGCGCGCGGAATCCTCCGGAGGATCCTCCCGGGAATCCTCCGCCTTCTCGGCGGACGCGCGCCGCGGCGCACGCGCGGCGGCGCCCATGCTGGCGGCGCGCGCCGCCGCGAACACCTCCAGCGCGCGCGCGAAGGCGCCGCCGCGCTCGCACGCCGTCGCCAAGACGCCGTACGAGGAGATGGGCAAATCGGCGCGGATCCCGCCCGCGCGCGCCGCGACGGCGGCGAGCTTCGCGCTCCGGGAAGCCGCCGAAGCGGTTTGCTCGGCGATCGACCGCGCGGCATCCTTCGTCGCCGACTTGGCGCCGGCGGCGGCGGCGATGCGCGCCGCCATCGTAAGCACGGGCGGCGGCGCGTCGCGCGCCGCCGCCGCCGCCGCCTCCGCCGCCGCCGCCGCCTCCGCAGCCGCCGCCGCCGCCGCGCGCGCCTTGGCGGCGGCGCCGGCGTCGCCGACGACGCCGATCACGTCGAGCGCGTTTCGCCAGGCGCCAGCCTTCTCGAACGCCGAGAGGAGCGCCGCGAGCATGGACGCCGGCGGGTCGGTGTCGACTTTCGCGTCGGCTTTCGCCGACGACGACGGCGTCTCGGTGACGACGGCACCTCCTCCACCTCCTCCTCGGGGATCCCGCGATCCTTCGCGTCGCGAGGACGAGGACCCGTCCGCTCGAGCGGACCCGTCGCCCGCGCGCGCCCGCGTTCGCGAGTTGGCAAAGTCGCGGTAGATAGCCGCCGCCTCGTCGGCGAATCCCCCCGCCGCGCACGCCGCGAGCGCCGCCGTCGCCGCCGCCGCGTCCGGCTCGACGCGCGCCTGCGCCATGCCCCTGAAGGCGTCCAGCGCGCGCCTGTGCTCGCCGAGCCCGGCGTGCGCGGCGATGACGCAGGCGAACGTCGCCTTGTCCGGCTTGACGCCCTCCTCGCGCATCGCGTCGTAGACGCGCAGCGCGTCGGCGTGGCGGCCGGCGCGGCCGCACGCGGACAGAAGCGCGTTGTACGTGATCACGTTGCACTCCACGCCTGATCCTGATCCTGTGTGATGTTTCCGTCCCCTCTCTGGGAGATGGGTTTTCTGAGATGAAGAAGAAGCCGGGGAAGAAGCCTTCTTCATCTCCGAAAAAATTTCGAGCGCCTTGTCCACGCGCCGGCCCTTCTCGCACGCCGAGATCACGGCGCCGTAGGTTATGGCGTCCGGCTCGACGCCCGCGGCGCGGCACGCCTCGAACATCTCCAGCGCCTTGTCCAGCTGCTTTCCCTTAGCGCACGCGCTGATGAGCGCGGAATACGTGAAGATGTTCGCCTCCACGCCGTTGTTCTTCATCTCAGAAAAAATCTCAAGCGCCTTCTCCCACTGGCGGCTCTTCCCGCACGCGTTGATCAAAGCCGAGCACGTGATGGTGTTGGCCGCCACGCCGCGCGCCTTCATGGCGTCGTACAGCTCGCACGCCTTCTCCCAGGCGCCCGCGCGGCCGCAGCTCTTGATCAGCGTCGTGAACGCGGGCGCGCCCGGCCGGAACGTGGACGCCTTCAGGACGCGCGCCACCTCATCCGTTCCCGCGCGCGCGCGCGCGACGGCTTGCGAGAGCGAATCCAGATCCTTCGCGGGCTCGCCGGCGACGTACGCGCGAGACGAGTCTCCGCGACGGCCATGAGGCGTCTCGCCGCCGCGGCGGCGAGACGTATCACGGTCCGAGGTGTGAGACCCGTCGTCGCCGCGGCGGTCAAGTTTGCCGCGCGGACCCCCGCCCGCGCGGCGGTCCGTCCCATCGA
>Ga0181561_10006047_pt1 | contig 10264 bp, 7 predicted proteins | sample 011ome_19_FD_133760 | JGI IMG/M metagenome (GOLD analysis project Ga0181561, IMG submission 133760) | Coastal salt marsh microbial communities from the Groves Creek Marsh, Skidaway Island, Georgia - 011510BT metaG (megahit assembly) | ecosystem: Environmental > Aquatic > Marine > Intertidal zone...
AACCTCGTTCCTTCTGACCTTCGCCCTTCATGGGAATATGGATGTCGCGGTCTCCAACATCATCATGTTCGGCCTGATCCTTGCAGTTGGGCTGCTGGTGGACGGGGCCATTGTCGTCGTCGAATACGCCGACAAACGCATTCAGGAAGGTACCGGGCCGATGCACGCCTATGTCGAGGCGGCCAAGCGGATGTTTTGGCCAATCGTGTCCTCGACCGCGACGACCTTGTGCGCCTTTCTCCCGATGCTGTTCTGGCCCGGCGTTGCGGGTCAGTTCATGGGAATGCTGCCCGTCACGCTTATCTTTGTTCTGACCGCCTCACTCGTCGTGGCGCTCATCTACCTGCCCGTCATGGGCGGTGTTTCGGGCCGTATGACCCGAGCATTCAGCCGTATCTCAGACAGGCTGCGGCGCCGCTTGCCGCTCTATGCCCGCGCGGCCCTGATCGTTCCGGCGATCCTGATCACCTACACCGGCGCGATGCTGACGTTAAATCCGGCCTACCTGACCGGATCGGCGGTTCAGACAGATGGGCTACTGGCCTCTCTGCCGGGCCTCGTGATCTTCATCTTGGGCGCGATCGGCCTGACCATCGCGATGGGTGCGGCCAAGACCGAGCGCCCCGCCACCAAGATCAATGCCGGCTACCGCCGCTCACCCTTCGGCTGGGTAATCCATGCCATCGCTGGCAATCCCGTCATGCCGCTTGTCTCGATCGGCGCGGTCGGTGCGCTGGTGGCGGTAATCTTCATGTATTACGCCGAGCACAACAAAGGCACCGAGTTCTTTACCGCGACCGAGCCCGAACAGGCGATCGTCTATGTGCAGGCGCGCGGCAACCTCAGCCTTGAAGAGAAAGACGCCCTCGTGCGCGAGGCCGAGCAGGCGACGCTCGGCGTTGCCGGCATCAAATCTGTCTTTTCCTTTGCAGGCGCTGGCGGTCTCAACCAAAACACCGCAGGCGCAAGCGGCCCCGGCGACACCATCGGCCAGATCCAGCTCGAGCTTGTTCCGTGGGAAGATCGCGGCGCCTATGCCCGCGAGAATGGCCTCGATATAGCCAGCCTCGGCGGCAACGCGGTGATGGAGACCCTACAATCCAAACTCGACCAGATCCCCGGCATCAAAACGCAGACCCTGAGCCTTGCTATGGGCCCGGGCGCGACCAAGCCGATCCACCTGCGCCTCAAGGGCGATGATTTCGACCTCTTGCGCCAGACAACTGCCGATATTCGCAGTCAGGTCGAAGCTCTCGATGGGGTGATCCTCGTTGAAGACACGCTGCCGCTGCCCGGCATCGACTGGCAGCTGACCGTGGACGTGGCCAAAGCGGGCCGGTTTGGCGCCGATGTGGCCTCGGTCGGCTCGATGGTCCAGCTTGTCACGCGCGGCGTGATGCTCGACACGATGCGCGTCGATAGCTCGGAGGAAGAAATCGAGATCCGCGTGCGTCTGCCTGAGAAGGACCGCGTACTTTCGACCCTCGATAGTCTCAAGGTTCGCACGCCCTCGGGCATGGTGCCCCTGTCGAATTTCGTCACGCGCGAGCCGGTGCCGCAGCTGGCCCAGATCAGCCGTGTCGACCAGACCCGCTATTTCGACATTCAAGCCGGTGCTGCGACAGGGCTTGTGAAATTGACCGACGTCGAAACCGGCGCAACCCGTATCCTGCCGGAAAGCGAACTTGAAGCCGACCCTGATCTGCAGGCCGCGATTGAACGGGGCGAAATGACCCGCACGATCGTCAACGCCAACGAGCGGATAGAAGCCATTACCGAATGGCTCGACACGCCGGGGGCGCTTCCGGCGGGGATCAGCTATTCCTGGCAGGGCGATTTCGCCGATCAGGCCGAGTCGATTGCCTTCCTGCAGGTAGCCTTTGCCGGCGCGCTGGGGCTGATGTTCATCATCCTCCTTGCCCAGTTCAACTCGTTCTACAACTCGGTGTTGGTGTTGCTCGCCGTGATCCTGTCGACCGCGGGCGTGCTCGTCGGCATGATTGTCATGGATCAGACCTTCTCGATCATCATGACCGGAACCGGCATCGTCGCGCTGGCGGGGATCGTGGTGAACAACAACATCGTGCTGATCGACACCTATCAGGAATACCGGCAGTATATGCCGCGCACCGAGGCGATCACCCGCACCGCCGAGGATCGCATTCGGCCCGTCCTTCTGACCACGATCACCACCATGGCGGGCCTTGCGCCGATGATGTTCGGCTTAAGCCTCGATTTCATCAATGGCGGCTATTCGATCGACAGCCCGACGGCTCTTTGGTGGAAGCAGCTGGCGACCGCCGTGGTTTTCGGCCTTGGCATCGCGACCTTCCTGACGCTGATCTTTACGCCCTCGATGCTGGCGGTGCGCGTTTGGGTAACGACCTATGCCCGCTGGATCGCGCAGCTTCTGGCCAAAGCCTCGATGGGCCGATCGAGCCGCGCTGCCCGAGACTGGGCGCTGGCGCGTGAGGCCAAGCGGGTCAAGGCGCCCGAGATTGTCTGGACCGACCTGATCGAACCTGCCCCGCCCACTCGCCTCTCGCCACTCAGGGCCGCTGAATAATCAGTGTCCCTTGGGCCGTAGCATCGCCGATACTTGCCGCTCGACAAGGGCGAAGCCGATCCGCCGATAGAGCCGCCCGGCATCGCCTTCTGCTTCGGCGACAATCACAGGCCGCGCCTGAGGTGCGTGTTGGTGCGCCCAATCGAGCGCATGAACCACGAGCGCCGAGCAAAGGCCGCGCCGCCTGTAGGATGCGGACGTCTCGACCGATTGAAACCGCGCGATGCGGCCATCGGTGAAGATGCCTAGATCGGCCGCCAAGGTCTCGCCGTCAAAGGCGCCAAACCACGCCCCTTCGCCCGCTGCGATCGCTTTGCGCCAGCCCGCGCAGCGATCACGGATAAACGCGGCATAGCCATCGGTGTCGTAGCCTTCTTCGACACCGATCGCTACCTTGAGGTCGGCAACCTGCGCCCAGTCTGCATCCCCCGCGACCTCTCGCAGGACAAAACCCTCCGGCGCTCTGGCAGGCAAAGGAGCCCCTTCCAGCGCCAGAACGTCGGATTGCTCGATGATAAAACCACGCTCGGCCAAATCGTCGAGATCTTCGGCAAGGCTCCGCGCGGGGGCATCCCACGAAAGGGTTACGTGCTCGGCCGTCGGGAAAGCGTCGCGGAACGCGGCGATCGCGGCCTCCGGTGCAGGCGGATCGCCCTTGAGGATCAGCTGATTGCCATACCAGAAATCCGGCTCATCCGGCGTGCGCAAAACCCAGCCCAACGGATGCGTCTCGACCCGCGCTTGATCCGAGAGCACCAGAATATCGGTCGCCAGACCAAGAGAGACTGGCCCTGTTCTCACGCCGCTTCATCCTCGTCCGCCGCCTGACGCTGCCAAAGCTGGGCATAGCGGCCATTCTTTGACAAGAGCGTCTCATGCTTGCCTTCCTCAACGATCTTGCCGTCTTCAAGAACGATGATCTGGTCGGCGTCGGCGATAGTCGAAAGCCGGTGCGCGATGGTGATGACCGTCCGGCCCTTACCCATCGCTTTCAGTTCCGCCTGAATTTCGCGCTCGGTATCGGTGTCGAGGGCGCTTGTCGCCTCGTCCAATAGCAGGATCGGCGGATTCTTGAGAAGCGTGCGGGCAATGCCGACGCGCTGTTTCTCGCCACCTGAAAGCTTGAGCCCCCGCTCGCCCACCGCCGTGTCATAGCCTTTGGGTAGGGTCATGACGAAATCATGGATCTTGGCGGCCTTGGCCGCGGCTATGATCTCGGCTTCCGAGGCGTCGGGGCGGCCATAGGCGATGTTGTAATAGATCGTGTCGTTGAAGAGGACGGTGTCCTGCGGCACGACCCCGATCTTCTGGTGCAGGCTTTCCTGCGTTACAGCCCGAACATCCTGCCCATCGATGCTCAGAGACCCGCCGCCCACGTCATAGAAGCGGAACAGAAGGCGCCCGATGGTCGACTTGCCCGAACCGGACGAGCCAACGATCGCGACAGTCTGGCCAGCCGGGACGTCAAAGCTAACGCCCTTGAGGATCGGCCGAGCAGCCTCGTACCCGAAACTGACATTTTCAAGGGCAATCGTCCCGCCCCCAACCTGAAGCGGCCGCGCGCCGGGCTTGTCGGTGATTTCAGCTGGCTGACCGAGGAGCGTAAACATCTCGCTCATGTCAATCATCGCCTGCCGGATCTCGCGATAGACAGAGCCTAGGAAATTCAGCGGCATGGTGATCTGGATCATATAGGCGTTGACCATGACGAAATCGCCAACACTCAAGCTCCCGTCGCGGACACCCAAAGCAGCCATGACCATGACAACCACAAGCCCTGTCGTGATCAGGAACGACTGGCCGAAATTCAGGAACGAGAGCGAATAGCTGGTCTTCAGTGCCGCCTGCTCATAGCCCTCCATCGCCCGGTCATAGCGGTCGGCCTCCCATTTCTCGGCAGCGAAATACTTGACCGTCTCAAAATTCAGAAGGCTGTCGATGGCCTTTTGATTGGCCTCGGTATCCTGATCGTTCATCTTCTTGCGGATCTTTACCCGCCATTCGGTAACCGCGAAGGTGAACCAGACATAAAGGCCGATCGTCAGAACAACGACCGCCAGATACCAGACGTCGAACAGGTAAAAGAGTATACCGGCGACCATCATCAATTCGAGGATCAGCGGCCCCATGTTGAAAAGGAGGAACCGCAAAAGGAAATCAACGCCCTTTACGCCGCGCTCGATGATCCGGCTGAGGCCGCCAGTCTTGCGGGTAATGTGATACCGCATCGAGAGGCTGTGAATATGTACGAAGGTCTCATAGGCGAGGCGCCGCAGCGCCCTTTGCCCCACAGGAGCGAAAACAGCGTCCCGCAATTGAGACAGGCCCACATTCATCAGCCGCGCAAAGCCGTAGGCGACGGTTAGACCCACCGCCCCCATTCCAAGCCACAACGCGGGATCGGCATCCGCAGAGAGCGTATCGACCGCGTGCTTATAGAAAAGCGGCGTGGCCACCGAGATGAGCTTGGCCGCCAAGAGCATTGCCAAAGCCAGAACGACCCTGACCTTCACGGCAGTATCGCCCGCAGGCCAGAGATAGGGCGTGACCTTTCGGATCACGTTCCAGCCTTCGATCGGCTCGTTGTTCAGATTGGCGTCGGTTTTGCGCAGGCCTCGCATGGGGGCTCCTTCATCTACCGCCCTCTAGGTAAGACTCGAGGGCGGCAATGACCAGAGGCGCTAGTTGCCTTCCGCTGTCGGCAGAACGAAGACCTGCCCCGGATAGATCAGGTCGGGGTTGCGGATGCGGTCGCGGTTGGCCTCGAAGACGAGGACATACATGATCCCCTCGCCATAGCGCTCGCGGGCGATGGCCCAGAGCGTGTTGCCCGGCTGTACCGTCCGCATCGCCACCTGGAACTCGGGGTCCGATGTCTCTTCTTGCAAGACTTCCGCGACTTTCTCGGCCTCTTCACGCTTGAAAGGCGTCTCGATCCGGCTGACGACCGCACCGTCCTGCCCGATCTCGTCAACCCGCAGCGTGTAAACGCCGCTGTCAACCTCAGGCAAGGTCGTCTGCCAATCGCCAGAAGGGGATACCGGAACCGAGGCGATGGCGGAGTTGTCGAGATAAATCTGAACGCTGCCCTCACCCTCAGCGCGGCCTGCAAGAACAACATTTCCGTCAGCGTCATAGGTGATCGTATCGAGCGAGACGGCATCGGCGACCTCAGGATCGGCCTCTCCTCCCGGCTGTATGACCTTCACGCCAGAGGCATCCGCCAGCAGAACAGGCGGCGCTGTTTCGGCGGCGGGCGCTTCGGCCGCAGGGGCTTCTGCGACGGTCACTGGCGCCGTCTCAGGTGCGGTCTCTGGGGCGGCTTGCGGCTCTGCAGAGGCAGTCTCCGTCAAGGCCGCCGGAGCGGTCTCGGCCGTGGCAGCGGTGGTTTCTGGTGTCGATTCCGAACCCTCAGCCGATGTTGTTGCGGCATCAGTCGTAGGCTGCACCTCAACCACGGGCTGCGCAGGGGCAGACTCGGCCGCAGCAACGACGACCGGCTCGACAATCGGCGCGACGATAATCGTCTGCGCAGACGCGATCTCGGTCCCGTCGGCAGTCGCGATCAGCGAAAGAACCCTCGGCTCATCACCCGGCGGGACAGACAGGAACGCCACGAAATTACCGCGCCCGTCCGCAACGGTTTCGGCAATCACCTCATTGCCAAGGAGTATCTGAATTGCAGCCCCCGGCAGCGCATGGCCTGCGATAAGCGCGGTGCCGTCCGCCTCGATACGAACGGTATCGAAAGTCGGGGCATCTTCATCGGCGGCAACGGCGGTCGAGACGGCATCTGCCTCGGGGGCAGTTTCGGCGGCGGGGGCAACCGCGTTTGATTCGACGGTCGACTCAGGCGCAGGAGCCTCGGCGCTCGGCTGGGTCGCCTCGGTGGCGGGCGCGGTTTCCGCAGGGGCGCTTTCGCTGGCAACAGCTTCTTCAGGCGCGGCCTCCTCCTCCGGAGTATCGGTCTGCGACGACCAAATCAGAAAGCCCAGAATAATAACGATGATCGCAGCGACTACGCCCTGCACCACACGGCCTGAATTCGGCCCAGTCTCCGTTGCCACGGCAGCGTCCTTCCCCAAGTTCCGCCCAATCGCCCAATGGGCGGTTGAGAGACAATAGCAACGCGGCTATGCAAACTGAAAGCCCCGCAAACGCATCTATGCAGAGGAAATGACATGTCGGCCACAGTGAAATCGGTATGCGTCTATTGCGGCTCGCGGGATGGGGTATCGCCTGCCTATGCAGCGGATGCCGAAACCACGGGTCAAATGTTCGCCCGCAACGGCTGGCGGCTGGTTTACGGGGCGGGAGACGTGGGCCTCATGGGCCGTGTCGCCCGAACCTGCCAACAGGCGGGCGGCAAGACATTCGGTGTGATCCCGACCCACCTGATGCGCCTTGAGGTTGGCAAGCGCGATCTTGATAGCTTCGTCATCACCGAGACAATGCACGAGCGCAAGAAGGTCATGTTCATGAACGCCGATGCCGTGGTCGTCCTGCCCGGTGGCGCAGGATCGCTCGACGAGTTTTTCGAGGCGCTCACGTGGCGGCAGCTGGGCCTGCATTCCAAGCGGATCGTGCTTCTCAATACCGAGGGCTATTGGGATCCGCTCACGGGCCTTGTCGATCATGTTATCAGCGAAGGCTTCGCCGACGCCTCGCTCAAGGACTATATCTCGATCGCTCCTGATGTTGCGGCGTTGGAGACAACCCTGCGTGCCGCCCTCTCCTGACGAATGGCCGAGATCGAGTAGATCGCCAGTGCCAGCCAGATGAGGCCAAAGGCCAGCTTGTGCCAGCCGGTGAAAGGCTCGGCAAAGATCACTGTGGCGCAGAAGAACTGAAGCGTGGGGTTGATGTACTGGATCAGCCCCACCGTCGAAAGCCGCACCCGCCGCGCCGCGAAGGCGAAAAGGATCAGCGGCGAGGCCGTCAGCGGCCCCGACAGCATCAGCAAAAAATGCCGCCACAGATCGTTGCCGCCGCCAACACCGGTGCCTTCAAGCGCAATCCAGGCAATTGCCAGCGGCGCCAGCACCAGAACCTCGGCCGTGACCGAAACCACCGGCCCAAGGTCGAGCCGCTTCTTGATAATCCCGTATGCCCCAAAGGTTCCGGCGATATAAAGTGCGATCCACGGCGCAACGCCGAGGCCATAGGTAAGCGTTGTGACCGCCACGGTTACCAAAAGAACAGCGGCCCACTGGGCCGGTCGCAGCGCCTCACCCAAAACAAACCGCCCCAGAACCACGGCCAACAGTGGGAAGATGTAATAGCCTAGCGATGCCTCGACCGCATAGCCATGACCGATGGCGAAGATGAAGCCAAACCAGTTGCCCGCAATCAAAAGCGCCGCCGCCGCGATTACTGAAAACTGGCGCAGGCTACCCAAGGCTTTGAATACAAGGCCAATCCGGCCTTGAAAGAGCAGGATGCCCGCGAAGAACACCAGCGACCAGAGCGAGCGATAGGCCAAGACCTCGAGCGGCGCGATCATGGTCAGCTGCGCGTAAAAGAGCGGCGATAGGCCCCAGATGGTACAGGCAACCACCATCGCGAACACGCCTTTGGTCCCGTCGGTCATTCCTGCCCCCAAAGAAAAACCCCGCGCCGGGGCGCGGGGCTGTCTGATCCAGAGCCGATTACATCCGGCCCGCGACGTTTTCCCAATTGACGAGATTGTCGAGGAAGTTCGCAAGGTAGGCAGGCCGCTTGTTGCGATAGTCGATGTAATAGCTGTGCTCCCACACATCGCAGCCCAAAAGCGCGGTCTGGCCAAAGCAGAGCGGGTTCACACCGTTTTCGGTCTTGGTGACGGCGAGCGAGCCGTCGGCGTTTTTCACTAGCCAGCACCAGCCAGAACCAAACTGGCCCGCGCCAGCGGCCGAGAAGGCTTCTTTGAAGGCGGCGACGGAGCCAAAGCTCTCGGTCAGGGCCTTTTCAAGATCGCCCGGCATCTTGCTCTCGCCCGGCCCCATCATCTCCCAGAACTGGTTGTGGTTCCAAAGCTGGCTGATGTTGTTGAAGATGCCGTTCTGGGCGACGGCCGTCTTGTTATAGGTGCCGACGATGATCTCTTCCATCGTCTTGCCGTCCCACTCGGTCCCGGCGATCAGCTTGTTGCCGTTGTCGACATAGGCCTTGTGGTGCAGGTCGTGGTGATATTCGAGCGTTTCGCGCGACATGCCTTTCGAGGCGAGCGCATCGTGAGCATAGGGAAGATCGGGAAGCGAGAAAGCCATGGGGTGTCCTTCGGTCTGAGTTCCTGTTCGCCCCTGTAACAAAGCCTCTGGGGCGGCGGCGTCAAGGCATTATCTCAGATCACGGCGCAGGGCGAAAGCCTTGGCACCTCTTGAATGGACTTTTGATCACACGCAGCTATCCTACTGCCGAGCAAAACACGGCCAAAGGCCGGTAACCGAACAGGCACCCCATGACGCAAATCCTCGCCATCACCTGTATGCGCGACGAGGGCCCCTACGCTGCCGAGTGGATCGCGCATTTGCTGGCTGTGGGCGTCGATCATGTGCTGGCCTATAGCCACAACTGCGCGGATGGCACGGATCAGTTGTTAGACCATCTCACCGAAAGCGGGCGCGTGACGTACGAGCGGTTCACCCCTGAGGGCAACAAGTCCGTCCAATGGCAGGCGCTGCGGCTTGCCGACAAACACGCCATGGTGAGGGCCGCGGATTGGGTGATCTTCCTCGACGCCGACGAATACCCCGTCTTTGACCCTCCGCTCGCGGGTTTTCCCGATCTCATCGCCGCACTTCCGGAAGGAACCGAAGCTGTCGCCCTGCCCTGGCGCCTATTCGGCAGTGGCGGGCAGGAACAATGGACCGAGGGCCTGACGCCAGAACGGTTCACCTGGGCCGCGCCGCCTGATGTGCTTCTTCCTGCCGCGCATTTCTTCAAAACCCTCTTTCGCCCACGCGCCTTTCAAAAGCTCGGGGTGCACAGGCCCAAGAACAAGAAAGATGCTGCGCCACTCTGGAGCCTTGGCGGGGCCATGCCCCTCGACCAAGGCTTTGCAGCCGACGACAGCCGGATCAACCTCTTCGGCTACGACACCGCCGCGGCCAAGGCGCGGCTCAACCACTATTCGCTGCGCTCCGCTGAGGAATTCCTCGTCAAACGCGCGCGCGGCCTGCCGAACCAGAAGGGCAAACCGGTCGACCTAGGCTATTGGTCGGAGCGGAATTTCAATGCGGTCGAAGACCTGAGCATTGCCCCGCATTTGGCCGCGATGAAAGAAGCTCTTGCAGAACTGATGGCCTTGCAGGGCGTCGCCAAAACCATCGATACGGCCCGCGACTGGCACCGCGCCCAGCTCGCGACGCTCCTAACCGATCCGAACACCGTCCGCCTGATATGGCATGTGAGCCTACTCGCCAACAGCACCCCGCCCAGCCACGCGGCGCTTGAACGGCATATCAGGCGGCTGAACGCCGCCCTAGACTAGCCCAGCGCCCCGACGGGGCCCGCCTCGGCGCTGACGCGCAACAGGTCGAAGACATAGTCGCCTACCGAGCGGAACGAGACCACGTGGAAGGCGCCCGCCTCGTCTTTCCAGAAGGCCGCGGCCACCTGCCCCACGCGCGAGCGGCGGAAATCGCCGGCGCCAAAAGCGGCGGAGGAGAAATCGACCGGCGCGTTTTTCGCCATGATCTCGGCCGCGCCTGCGCCCTC
>Ga0181561_10006051_pt1 | contig 10259 bp, 9 predicted proteins | sample 011ome_19_FD_133760 | JGI IMG/M metagenome (GOLD analysis project Ga0181561, IMG submission 133760) | Coastal salt marsh microbial communities from the Groves Creek Marsh, Skidaway Island, Georgia - 011510BT metaG (megahit assembly) | ecosystem: Environmental > Aquatic > Marine > Intertidal zone...
TATCTATCTGGACGAGATTAAGTTGGGAAGTCTTGCGCAATTTCCCCAACTTTCAAGGCCCTTGAAAAAGTAATGAAAATACGGGTTGCAGGACCTGTCTGCTTCTTCTCGGTCGGGCGTGCAAAAAATTCAGCGCTTCGCGTATCAATAGCTAAACCTCGTCGTTCGAATCGATTGATCTCGATCGAGGTGCGCTCCCTCCATACTGTACACACTTCGATCACCGCGCGCATGGTCCAACCTCGACTCTACTAGCGACATGTTTGAGTGGCCCGTGTTCAGGAGCAGGCATGTCCCGCTAGTCTTGTTTGTGGTTTTGTTGTTGCTCGCAAGCTTGAATCGAAGCACGACAACGGAAGTTTTTATCGATCAACTCGCTACGAACTCCTATGACGACGACGCAGAAAAACACGCTTGGGTGACAATGGCGAGCGAGGACATCCATGTGAAACACGCGCTCGCGATGTTTCGTTCTCTGAGAGACGTACAATCTCGGGCAGACCTCGTCATGTTAGTCATAAACCATGCTGGCACTGTTGATGTTATCAAAACGTACCTTTCTCCTATCAGGGCGTTGGGAGTGAAGATGAAAAGGGTTGAGAATCCCGTGAACCCAGACGACGTGCGAAACCCTGCATTCAGAAAGGTCATCGAAGATCTCGGAAAATGGTGGGATTTCAACAAACTGCACGTGTACAACTTAACTGAATACACCCGAGCTGTGTTTTTGGACGCAGACATGTTGTTTCTGTCTAACGCAGACGAAATATTCTCTTTCCCGTCTGGGTCACACTCTGACGGCCCTCTCAGTCCGTTCAACTCGGGACTCTTCGTCGTCGAGCCCAGTGCCAACAATTACCGCGAACTGATCGAAATCGTTACGGAGGGTGACTTTTCATACAAAACAGGTTGGCGGCATAAGTGGGGTGAAAACTTCAACGCGGCGGAAACTACGCAGGGCCTTTTGTACTATTTCCACCATTTCCTCAAGAAGGACTCCAACTTGCTCTTGAATCGAACAGTATGGAACTATCAGAGCCTGGAGCCAGTCCCACGCGAAACGAAGATCCTTCACTTTACAGCATGTGGTAAGCCTTCGACTGATACGAGTTCACTCATTTTTCGCCGGTGTCCCGTTTCGGCCGCTCTAGTAGCTAAGCACATGCCAATCAGCCGACCAACACTTTCCCTCACAAAGGATGAGACGAGCGTCATTGAAAATTTCCAGGCGCTTTACGAACGCCACAAAATCCACCAAAAGCAGCGTTTTTTTGGGGTCCGCTTCGGACAAGATCCCTTCGACGCGTTCGTCATCCAGGAAGTGCTGATGGAGGTCAAACCCGATCTCATCATCGAGACTGGCAGCAACAGTGGGGGTTCTGCTCTGTGGCTTTCATTCCTGATGGAGCACATAAGACCCGAGTGTAAAATAGTGACGATCGAGGCGATTGAGGGAGGCATATCATACTGGCACGAACATTTTAAGCAAGCAAGTGATCCTCGCTCGCACGTGCTGTGGAAAACGCGGGTTTTCGCGATTGAAGGATACTCCACGGACCCTTCAGTCGTAGGGTTTATTGAAAAGGAATTCATCTCGCAGGCAAGTGTTGTCCTCGTGATTCTTGACAGCGATCATGGAGAAAAGGTGGTAAGGGAAGAGATACAAACGTACTCCAGACTCGTGAGCATCGGGAGCTATCTCGTCGTCGAGGATACCTGGATCGACGGTGCGAGAGCTGCTGTTGACGACTTCCTGAAAACGACACAAGAGTTTGTGGTCGATACAAGCAGAGAACACCTCATGTTCACACAGCACAGAGGGGGGTATCTGACTCGGATCATGTAGAGGAGAAATGTTGTAAAGTAAATCATATGATGATAGACCTCACAGAGCATGATATACCACGTACTTTCTACAACAATAATGGCTATTTCGATGTGGGAATGAGATTCAAATAAAGGTCGAACCGATGCTTACGTTTTGCTAAGGCTTTGGCTGGAGAACACTTGGAATACTTCCTCGACTGGTTGGCGTATCCTATTCAAACTGGTGAGAAGACAGAAGTCGCTTTGGTTGTTCTCGGCGCTACGGGTGGGGTAAAAGCATCGCATTTTGCCCGAGGATCTGAAGCATATTTTGTGTACCTGTAGCTATATATGACTTCACTTATGATGCTTCAAGCGCATCTTACGTCGGACACTTGACGGTAAGTGCTATGTTTTTACGGCGTCAACAGCATCCAGGTGCTATGCCGAGTAATCCCTGCAACCAATTCTCCCCGAGATATCCATGTTCTGACCCAGTAAGACAGAGCTAAGTTGACCTGGTGGCTTGTAGTCTGGAGGAAGCAGAAGAGCAAAAAAATGTAATGTGGTCATGCGGCGGTCCACGCGATGCGTGCGCGTGTGCCGTGCACACGATTGTGATTGTGGGAAAGGATCGGAGGATGGGTTCAGGGATGGAGTCGAGCGCCAACCGTCGGGTCCCGCTGCTGTGTCCTTGGTGCTCGCGCCGCCGCTTCGCGGCGTCGCGCCACGGCGACACACACGGGAACCCTAAACGGCTCCCTCCAACCCCATACCCTAAAAAATCCGAGCTGTGTGGTGGTGTCCTCGCGGTGTCGCCGCGAGGCGCGCGGCAGTGGCGCCATCGGCCAGATGTGGCCACCGTGCGCTACCCAGAGGTCATCGACGCCTCTCGTCGTGAAGATGACGGAGGCCGGGGTGCACCGGGGGTTCCGCGCGCTTCGCCGGAACGTCCGCGGCCGACATCTCGGCGGGCACGTCGTCGCGCGCCGCAGCGGCTTGTGGGCGCGGTGACGAGCGGTGACGAGGCCGTGGCGGTTGATGAGCGACCAGGATACTCAACACGCCGGTCGGAGTCGAGTCTGGATGTATGGCGTAAAAAATGGTTAATAAAGTTCGTTTTTTGAAAATCGCCCCCGGCGAACTTAGCTAAAATTGGATGTCGTGGCTCAGAACCACCAGGTTGGCTCGCAGTCACTCGCCGGGCAGGCATTCGCTGGGGGGTGCGCCACTCGCTCACAAAAACATGCAAGGTCTTGATAACCCAACGTCGCGACGGCGGACGCTTCGTCTGCTCGTTGCTTTTTGCTGCGTCGCCACGGGGGTCACAGTATTCGCTCGGAGTAGCGCGTGGAGCAAGTTACCCGCAAGCGAGGAGCGTGTTCAAGGACATGGACATGGCCGCTTTAGTAATTAGTAGGGACATCACACTTTTTACCTTCCATGCACGAGCGCGTGCGCACGGATGTTACACGCTGTCTGGTCGGGATCAGTAACCGTCGAAACGACGCGAGGCAACTGGAAACAGTTGAGAAAGTTGAGGGTTGAATCTATCATTTTGTTTGGCGGTGCGGCAACGTCGCGCCCGACTAGGGTATCGAACTAGCGCCGCATCCGCAGTCGGGGATGGTCGACGCTGGAATGGAGTCGCCCAGGGTAGTGGTCTCACGGTATGCGCACACGATTTAGCCACACACGCGCAGGTATCGTGCACGTTTTTGTGAGGTCCAAGGAGCTCATCTTGCCCGAAAGATGGCGGGACATCCTTGGAAAAGAGCGGGAAGCGCGAGAGCTCGACAACCTATCATCCTCATGAGCGTACATATATCGATCGATTGAACCTATTATTTTATTCCCACGCTTCAATTATTTTATATCCCCAACTAGCGCCGAGGCACTAGAAGCTAGCTACTACCTTCACAGTTAGTTAAGCGATTGTCATGACGAGTTTATCTCGGCGACGCATTCCCGCCGGTGAAGCCTGGAGGGTTCACGCGCGCACGGCTCATCGCGAAGCAGGCGTGTGACCACCGGTAACGAAACGCCGTGATCCTTTTCTGGCATTTCCTTCAGTCAATGAAGCGCACTGACCTGGAGTATTGGGTGATCGCCTCTCTCATATATGTCATGATCACATCCTCGGTCAGCCACGCGTGCGTCTCTGAGAGCAGCGTGGCGGCAGCCTTCGCTTTGTCTGGCGCTTCACGCAGTTCGCGCAGAAGCCTCGGGGCATCGAGCTTGACTTTCGCCGGATCAATATCAAAAGCGTGAATCCCATTCAATAGACCTTCATCGAATAAATCCGTGAACACATTCACCCTCAGAAGCGTGCAGCCCGCACGAGCTATGGCAAGAGGCCGATTAAACGAGTGTGCGTTGCCGTCTATGTCCATCGCGTACTTGTATGATGACAACTCCGAAGCTTGCAACGTTGGTTTCATCAAATCTGTGATCGAGTCCTGCTTTATCGTCTGGATAGCCGCATGAATGCCAACATCAAACCCTGAAGTGTTCACTAAGTCACGGGTGACCTTAATCCTCAAGTTTGTATCTGCAGTTCCCATCCCTGTCGTCGAGCCACGGAACACCGCTTCATCTTTGCGTTGCGTCCAAGGCTGGTTTTCGCGCAGCTCAGCTGTGCGACCAAACTTCGCAAACAAATCTGGATGCGGGAACAACAGATCCAGGTGACATTCACGAACCTTCGACATGGACCACACCGGCACGCCTTCTTTTCTGTTCACTATCCCCTCGCGGATATTTGGATGAATCGCCGCGAGCTGGCTCATGTTTGGGCATTCTCCAGTCACTGCAGGCTCGTCAAAACCATTGACGACGAAATACACGTTTTGACCTGGGGAAAGACGCGTTGTGACCGCTTCGGAGTAGCGTTTCATGAACTGATGGAAAGGCTTCGTCGCCCAGAAGTTGATACCTTGCCCTGAAACGTGATTCCATTTTGCGCCACCGTCGCTTTCGTCCTTTCTGAGGACGTACAATCCAAGTTGTTGTGGCGATCGCCGCACGACCCTACGCATTCGTGCGAGACTGACATTTGCAACTTCCCCACGAGCGAGATATCGTGCATCTGAAAGTGCCTTACTGAAGTACTGCAGCGAACACCCTATTTTTTGTCCCCCCTCAGCTGCTCTAGAATGTAATTCAGGATATCCAGGTGGACATTCGATGGTATTTTGTCTTGGAAATGGCTTATTGAGATCAGCGCGATTCGGCAAAGACGCGTTCCTCAACGGCCCTGATGACGCTACTCTCTTCTCGGAAGACATCTGCCCGACGGCGTCGATGCTTTTTGAATATGATTCTTTGACGTTCTCACCTTCTACCGCCTTGTGAAAAAGTGCGATATCATCCAACGAAGCGCACTCGCTGGCAAACCAAACGTACTTTGCACGATATGTTTTTAAGATGGGATTCGTCCGTCGCTTGTCTGATTGAAGCAACTCTTGGGCAAGAACAGCGGTCGAAACAGGCTGCAGAGCATTTTTACCACCGTTGAAATGTACCAAGAGTGGCCGAGTGTCGTGCTCAGTGTTGATCACTCGTCCACTTTGTGTATCATAATACGCCCCATTTCGTTCACGATCAGCGTATCTTTCGCCCTCAAGATTTGTGCCCCATCCAGTCTGAAAAATGAGTGCTCTCCGATCGAGCACAATGTCAAAGGCGGATTTCCCGCCGGCACCGTTCCGAGTCTGTCGCAACTGCTCAGCATAAAGCTCGTGTAAGGCGAGTTGGTCATCCTTTGCGTCACTGAGACGGTCATATGCGGAAGCGATCAGGTATTTCATGGCTTCCACCTTACCGATATACGCTCCTGAGTTCAAGAACATGAATGTGGAGTTCTTGCTTGGAAACTCGGCACATTTGAAACTTCCCCCGGAGATCCTCTCCTTTTCTTTCACCATGTAAGGCCAGCAGTTTCTCTCTGCAGCAACGAGAACGACACGCTCACCGTGCTCTCTAAGAGTCTCATGAAAACGCTGACTGACCTCTTGGAGGTCAGCGAGATAAACCACATCACTTGCGTCTGCAAATAATATCGTACTGCTGTTGTGCAGGCCCAGCTTGCTCAGCGTGGTTTCGTTTGACAGCAGGGCCTTCATTCCAAAAAGTTTCTTCATCTTCGGATCACCGGCGAAGCTTGAGAATGACATTTCGTCGACGCCGAGTATGCCAAGTTCGAATCCATGACGCGCGGCGGTGACCATCGACCTACATAATCCTTGCGTGACTCGATCAGAGTACGTTAGAACGGTAATTTCATGGAGTTCCGGTTCGCTTTTTTTTTGTTCGTTGAACCGGCCCGGAGGCGGCGCTGAATTTTGGACATTAGAGAGGAATATGGATTTGTTGGGGTCGGAAATGCTCCACGTGTAGTACACAGTGGCCGCGAATACAATCCGAACAAGAATAGTTCGACTTCGCCGCCTCGCTAAGCGGGCAGCGAGGGTGTTTTTCATACCAGCAGGGATATCAACGTGAACAAACCATGGTGTGTTTGTTTTCGTTCAACGTTCACCCACGCTTCGTGCTTCAGCAAGCATATTTTACCTTGCTTATTTGCTTGCTTCCATAATCACTCGGAGAACGAAATCCCTAAAATCGCCCTAAAATCGCCATAAAATCACAGTAAAATCCCGCCAATTATCCATCCGGACGAAAAATTGTTCAAGATTGACAAGTTGAGTGAAACCAACGACACTTCGTGAAATTTGTCCAAATTCACTCGTGAATTTTCGAAATTTAAGTGCCACGTGGCACACAACTTTCGCGAAATTTGAAACAAATTTGGAAATTGGTCGTCCGACGTGGCGGGTTTTTCCCCCAAAAAGGCGCGGAATCACGTAAACTTTGTTCAGATCTGAGCGCGCGGCGCTGGATGGGCCGGTGTACCGCACGGAGATACCGCACGCAGCGCGGATCATGTTGCCTTTCAAAACGCACACAGCACCCCGATGTACCGATACCGCCGCGGCCGCGTCATGTACCCGGACGGGCGCCAAACCGCCCCAATCACCGCGAGCGGTCTCGATGATGCACCACGAGCGCATCGCGGCCATAAAACCACCCCGGTCCATGCCAGGAATCTGACATGCCGCGCTCCCCGAGCGCCACCTGCCGTTTCGAGACTGAAAATGAAAAAAAGCATGTATTTCTGACTGATATCATATACACGTACTCTACGTTTGGCGATTCCCCAGCGGGTTATTCCCAGCGGGTTCCCAGCGCCAAAAATGGGCGACGAGGGAACAACCCCGTTGGAATACGAGAAAGGGGACTTTGAAGTGCAGAAAATTATGATTAGGACCTAGCTAGCTAATGGATGTATCGATACTTTGGGGAAGGCAGGCGAGGTTCTTCATCTTCACTTTCAGAAGCAGGTTCCTCCAACACGGACAGGGGTTCGGGTTCAGGAGGCATGGGTTCAGGTTCTTGAGGAGCTTCGTCTTTCTTCGCTAGAGCGTTTAGTTTAGCTCTTTCGGCGATTACGATCTTCGCCTTCTCACGGGCTTGGGCGAGGACGCCGAGTTGCGCAGGGGTTCGCTCTTTGCGACCACGGGACATTTAACTTAAGGGGATATTTTATTTACGTGCGTAGCGCTGACCAGGTCGATGTCGCGTGCGTCGTTTTCCGCGTAAGTAAATCGATTGTGTCGTAAGTAAAATGATTTTATTACTTGTATTTCCAAGCACGCACGTCAGCCGTGAACGAAATTGGCGAGCGAGAGCAGGTCCCACGTTGAAAATACAGAAAAAGTGATCACATTTTTTTCGGCACACCTATGCAGCAGAACATATCACTGAAAGCCTCAACTCTCTGTAACTTGATGAGCAAATTTTCCAAGCTCGTAGATCGGCACGTGACTGCCTCTCGTGCTCGCGCATCTCTTATCAACGAACACGTGTATCCATATTCGTATAAATAATTGACCATCTCGACCTGAGAGGGCCTGACCTCTACAACCATATACTTAATTTGCTGCCCAGACAAGAGGTTCTCAGCAGATTTGAGCACATGAAATTCATTCCCCTCCGTATCAACTTTCATGAAGACGATGTCACCTGAAGCCCCGAAGACATCATCGAGCCGGACCGATTTTACTGACCTAGTTGAATCTTGGCCACCATCTACAATACCGACACCACCTGGATTATTCGGGATGTTCCCGAACGTCAGCTCCTTTCCCGCTTCGGAGTGAACTGCTTTGCGGTGAAGCGTCACGTCGAGGTTACTGGCTGTGATGGACATTTGAAGCCGACATGCGACCTCAGGCTGGATTTCAAACGCGTGAGTTTTACAACCCATGGCTGCGGCGTAGAGAGCAAGTGTTCCGAGGTTTGAGCCGACGTCCAATACAATGCTGCCTGGGGTACAGTGAAGTTCGCCCCCCGACTCACTCAGTGCAAAGTCCAGTGCCGCGTGAACGTGCGCATCATACAGTCCTCCGGTTTGTAACATACCATGTGAAACATGCAGATCAAGGAAAGGGTCAAAGGTGAAGAACGTGTAACCCCGTTGTAAATCACAACGGTGTCCATACCCCAATCCTTTTGACAGATCACATGCAGATAGATGGTCATCATGGTCTCTCACTGCAAGTAGAAGAGGGCCTTTCGATTCGCCATCATTATTACAAGGTGGGTGCTCGTTATTTTTCCAGCGAAAATCACTTGCGCTTGAAATCCGTATCGCTGGATTCTTGAAGACTGAACTGTATAGTAACGCTGATATCGAAAGTATCAAGGCAAGCGAAATAAGCTTACGGACGTACGCTGCAGACACCATTTATACGACACGACTATTTTTAACACGAGTGACAAGCAGCAAAACGCGACACAGCATGAAGTACGCGAGTCGAACACGCGCAAGTGCGCACTTCAACACCGACATTTTTAATCTTTTGTTGGAATATCACGCACTGTTTGCAAAACTGTTTTCGGTGAAATCTCAAAACTTTGCCGAAATTTCGAGTTCCCAAAACAACACGCCCACCAACACGTTTTCGAAAACTCCGTTGATTTGCCTTTTTTTGCCTTTCAAGTAAATACCTTTGAAATGGATCGATGAAGTACAAATTATCACCGCTACAATTGATCGAAGAAAAGTGCAGGTTCACGGTGAACTTGACGTCTATTGCCGCCTCTTCCGACGACTTCTGCGCCGATTTTTTCGCTTCGTCGCGAAGGATCATGCACAATACAGGCCGAGGTACGCAACACGTTGAATAGCACCGACGTCTCCGTCGCAAACGGGCGCTACAAATCGCCGTCAGTGTAACTGCTCATAGAGGCTTGGAATCGACTTGAGAGTTTTCCAAAGTTTTCCAAAACAACACACCGATCAACAGAGTTTTCAGATTTCACCCAAAACAGTTTTAAATCGCCGCGTACGCGCCGGTCGAGCGTCTCGAAGCGCTTGGCGACGTCGGTGCCGGAGAGGTAGCCCTTGGTGAAAAGGTCCGCCGCCTGGTCGTTGGTGTTGCAGTACACGGGCTAGAAGTCAGCGCACTCGGTGGTGACCGCTTCCGCGAGAGTCTTGATGCTCACAGCAAGGTTCTTAGCCCCGGCTGGGGAACCCGAGCGGTTGTCCCGAGCGGTTGTCAGTCAAGAGATCAAGGTTGATAACATGTTTGAACACTTCGAATAGACAATTGTCGACTGGCTTTTGGTCTGTTATCATACTTAGTGAAGTGTTGAACATTTGCTCTGAGCTGCGCTTGTTTGGGTTCCTGGCGCATGCATATTCAAGCTCAACATACCACTACCTACTTCAACAGTGGATATGTATCTGATGCAACTCCAGTCTTGGAACATTACAACTCCCGAAGCTAGAAAGGGCGGTCATAATTTCGCGATGGAACAGACCTGTTTACTTCAGTGTGCAACGGAAGTCGACACCTCTAAAGACATCTTGTTGTTCCGAATCTGAGTAATATCCGTGTTCTCGACGTCCCTCCTGCTTATTACTCCCCGCAAAGCGACGACATGTTGTTCTTCATGCCCTCTTCAAATCTGGCTGTGTCTTCGACTGGGACGAGTAGGACTCCAAGTCCATGACAGCTTTGTGTTTCACCAAACCGCGCCTTGAGGTTTCTTTCGCCGGAGTCGTACGCGTCGATCATCGCCTGCCTCAGCCGCGGCATGTACGTCTCCGTCTTCGCTATACGATCTCCCATGGCTCCACGAGGGTCGTCACGTCACACCACGACTCCGCGCCGCCATCCACGGGGCGCGCGCGCCGCGAGATATGTGTCGTCGACTGTGACGCGGGGTTGCGAGCGCAAGGGCGTGATGCATCCGCGTCTCCGAACAACAACCCAGACTGTTTGCGCGTACAGAAATCGATGAACGACGCCGAAAGTCGTCGCTTCTTTCGCCCGGCGACGAAAAGTCATCAGGAGTTTTCGCAAACGTGTTGGTCCGCGTGTTGA
>Ga0181561_10006052_pt1 | contig 10258 bp, 4 predicted proteins | sample 011ome_19_FD_133760 | JGI IMG/M metagenome (GOLD analysis project Ga0181561, IMG submission 133760) | Coastal salt marsh microbial communities from the Groves Creek Marsh, Skidaway Island, Georgia - 011510BT metaG (megahit assembly) | ecosystem: Environmental > Aquatic > Marine > Intertidal zone...
GTCGCGCGGCGGGCCGTGGGGAGCGCCACGAGGCGCGTCGCCGAGACCAGCGCGCGCGACGCGAGCAGCGCGGTCGCCATGTGCGCCCGCAAAGGCTTCGGGGGTGTTCGTGAGTGATGCGCGCGGGCGTGACCGGGACAATGAGACGAGGCCAGAGCGGGCGCTTTAGGTGAGGTGAAGCCCGGGCGTTCTTGGAAGTAAGTCGGCGGTCGCGCCCCGTCTGGGCAGGCCTGGCCTGAATTTTCTCAGGCGCCGGACGAGGTTTTCGCGCTGTTCTAGTTTCAATCGTTTGACGCGCCGCCGCGCGAGCACTTCTCCACGCGCGGCGCGGCCGCCGCGCGGGACAGTCACGCGCTCGGGGAGCCTCGAGCGCGCGCGGTCGCGCGGTCAGCCGTCAGAACTCGAAAGGTGGGGGCGCGCGAAGGGTCACCCTCGGTGGACGAAACGGACCCCACGACCGAGCGCAGCGATTTTCGCGTCGCGCCTCGTGGAACTACTCAGTCAAACCGATGAAGATCACCGGGCGAAAATCCCCGGGCAACGCGGCGGAGAGCGCCAGCCTTCGCGGGCAGGACCTTCGGTCGGGCGCTCGGCAACGAGCGCCGCGGAGCAGCTAGCCATAGCACAGTCATGTGACCAGCGGGGAAACAACCCGCCAACTCAACGGGGTTTACTCTCGACGCTGACCTCCACACCACACAACTCACAAAAAAAAACCCCACAGGCTACGACGGTATTTTCGCGCAATGCGCGGAGGTTGAGGCGCGCGCGTCGTTCGCTTTCACGCTTTCACGTTCGATCGAGGGCATTCCGCTGTCGCGAAACCAACGGTGTGCGTTCGTACACACCATCACAGCATCACCGGAAGAATTTCTTTCACGTACGATACAGCACTACGTATCTCCATCATCACGTATCGCCATCCGGTTCGAGCTACGACGCGCCGTCGTCGACGGCTTCGCCCTCCTCCGGTTCGTCGTCGCCGCCTGTTTTTTTTTTTAAGCGTTTCTCGCGCGCCTCGGCCAGCGCGTCCCTCAGCGCGGCGACGTCCTCGGGGACGTCACCGACGTTCAGCTCCGAGCACAGTGCCTCCACTCTGCGGCAGTACGCCGCGGCTCTCTGCTCCACGGGGCACCGGTCCCACCGCGGGTCGGAGACGAGCGGTTCGAACGCGCTCGCCGCGACGAACGACGCGAGCGGGTTTTTTTTTCCGGATTCGTCGTCGTCCGCGTCGGAGTCCAAAACGTCGGCGTCGGAGTCCGGAACTCCGACTTCGAAATCCTTCGCGCTTCGCGCGACGAGCTTCTCGTCGAGCAGCTCCGCGACGTCCACGAGACGCGCGTGGATCGCGCGCGCGACGTGCGCCTCGAAGAGCGCGCGCATGTCGGCTTCCTCGAACGCGCCGGGAACCGCCGTCGCGCGCCCTTGCGCGTCGGCGAAGAGCGCCTTTTTCGCGTCGTCAAACGCGGGGGGGGTCGACTCCGCGAGGTTCCACTTCTTCTCCGACTCCGCCAGAAGCACGCCGAACCGCTCCGACGCGACATCGCGCGCGTTCTTCACTCGGAGTCTCGCGACGTTCGCGTCCGCGAGCTCGCGTGCGCTCAGCCGCGCGAAGTGCGCCTTTTCGCGGCGCGCCTCGGCGCGCGCCGCCGCGGCTTTTTCGTTTCTTTTTTCCGCCTTTTTCGTCTCGTCGTCGGGCTCCTTTTTCGCGGCGTCGCCGGCGTCGCGCGCGTGGCGCTCGAACAGACGCCGCCGCTCGGCGTGCGATCGCACCGCCTTGAACCGCGAATCACTCGAGAGCTCGCGCGCTTTCCTGTCCCACCGCGAGGTTTTGTCCACGCCCTTCTCGGTCAGAAGCTCGCGGAACTCGCGCGCGGCGCGCTCAGCGTCGGTTTCGACGCTCGGCGGCGAAGCGTCATCATTCGGCGCGAGATCTCGCGCAACCTCTCGCGGGACGAAAAGGTCGGTCCCAACAGCGACCGCGTCTTCGACGCCGGCCGCCCCCCTTACTGGTTCTTCTTCGATTTCTTGGAAACAATCATCCTCGTACGCTTCCGGATCGAACTCGACGTCGTCGTCGTCGTCGAGAGGCGTCTCTTTTCGTCTCGGCGACTCCGGATCCGCTCGCGTCGCCGCGGTTTTCGACGTCTCTTTCGCGTTCGACGCCGCGTCGGTCTCTTCTCGCGCGCGTTTGCGTGTCGTCTCGGTCGCGTCTCGTGGTGGCACGACGCCGGTCGCGGAAAAGGTCCGCGCTGTCGTCCTCGCCTCGAGAACCGCCGGCGGCGGCGCCCAGACGACGGCTCGCGTCGCCGCGTCGTGGAAGTACGAAGGCTTGCCGGGCTGCGTCACCTCGTACCACGTCGTGCCGGGGACGGGGATCTGCGTCACGGACGACGGCGCGGAGCTACCGGCGCTCGGAGCCGCCGCGACAGAGCCCGACGCGGGAAACAGTCCGCCGGGTGGCCCAGGATCGACGTAGTCCGGCGGGCGCGTCCAGGTCGTCTCGTTCGTCGCGGCGTTGTGGTAGTAGACGTGCTTCCCATCCGCCGTGCGAAGCGCCTGCCACGGACCGACGGGTCGCGGCGTGTACGACGCCATCGGCGGCTGGTACCGCGCCTGCGTCGCCATCGTCGCGGGGGGGCGGCCACCGCCGCGGGACGCGCGCCCGGGAGGACCGACCCGTCGGTCGTTCATCGCCCCTCCAGGTCTGGCGGGGCAGGACGCGGACGCGGTGAAGAAGGAATCGCACGGCGTCGACGGCGTTTTCGAGTTTCTCAAGCGAAACTAAAAAAAAAGCGTGAAGAATTTAGGTATCCGGGTCAGAACGCGTTACGCGCGCTGGTTCTCGCCCGGAACGCGCGACACGGTACGCGTCACGCGTTTGGACATCCCACGGCGCACGCGATGGATCTTCCTTTCCCCGAATCCTCGCGAACCCGCGTGTCTGCCCAGTGATGCAACAATGACTCCTCGAGCGCTTCTTCGGAACGACCGGCGCGTCGTTTCCTCAGTACTGATTGCCACGCTCCGAGGCGCGTCCGGTCGAACGAACCCGGAACGACCCGTTCCGTTTTTAACGAACGGGTCGAATACGCGTGAGCGCGGCGGTGGGGAACACGGGAACGGCGCTGTTGATGCCTTACATGAGAGTTGTATTATGAGAGCTGAGGGCAGCGACCGGCTTCGCGAGGATCCATCATCATCCATCCATCGTGGTTTTTCATTCGAGAAAGAGAGACGCAAGACGCAGCGCGCCGCTTACGACTGACGCGTCGCACCCTCCACTCGCTTCTTCGGTCGTCCGCAGGCGCTCCGATGCTCGTATAGGTGGCGTTCGACGGTTCGACGGTGAAAACGTACGTAGTCGCGTTTTAAGTCACGCGTAGTAATCATAACAGCGTCTCTAAAACACTCGTCGCGGCGACGCCGCGAACACCGGCGCGAAAACTGCCTCGCCTTCCTTTTTTGTTTGACGACTGCGCCCGACTGCCAGAAAACTTGGAAACTTTTGAATCAAAGTTGGCACCGTCCTCAGATCTGACGCAAAGGTTGCCGCGTCGGCCGCCGCCATGGACGAGGTTCCCGGCATGACCCAGGTGCTGGGCGGCGAGCGCATCCCCCTCAACGGCGCGAGCGTCGTGAAGTACGCCAACACCGAACAGGGCGAGGGCCCGCGCAAGTGCTACGGCGACATCGAGGACTCGTTCGGCGGCATCTACGATGGGTTCATCGAGCTCGCGGGTCAGCTCGCGAGGGACGAGGGCAACGGCGCCGATATCGACAAGCTTAAACAAGCGCTGCCCAAGCTCGTGGCGGCGCAGAGCGCGAACAAGGCCCGTCTGGAGGCTATCAAGGGCTTCGCGGAGACGTACCAGTGCACCACCGAGAAGACCGATTTCAAGGAGGCGCTCGAGTCTTTGATCGCCGCCGCTCTGCGAAAGCCGGGTGTCGGCGGCGATCCCGACCGCGCCGTGGCTCGGTTCGATCGCGCCATCGAGGACGCGCGTAACACACGCGAGGGCATCGACGACGAGGACGAGGACCTGGTGGTGACGCAGGCCGGAGGCGCGCTCGGGTACCAGCCCCCCAACTCGAAGTGCCCCATCTCGGGCAAGGCGGTGGAGGATATCGAGCACCCCGTGGAGGACGAGAAGGGGTATCTCTACGAGCGAGACGTCATCGAGCAGTTCATCCGCGCGAACACGGGGCGCGGGCGCGGGGACGCGTGCGACTGCCCGCAGTCCGGGACGTCGCACAAAATCTCGATCGCCTCCCTGAAGCCGGCGAAGCAGTTCACGCGATGGAAGAAAGTCAAGGCGCAGCTCGCGGCGCGGCGGCGCGCCAGCGAAGGCGGTTTAGACGACGACGACGTCGTCCTCGCCTCGCCGTGAAGAGCCCTAGCTAGCTAGTATACCGTCGACGTGTCTCTTCGTGTCTCTTTAAACGAACGTCGTCTAACGCGTAAAGAGTTTTTTTCAACACGAGGCTGACTCTTTCATCAGCTTCGTTCAATACAACCCGATGACTTTCCACCACGCGCCTCCGACGACGCCCCAGATGAGGATGTTGACGACGCCCAGTATGCCGCCCAACTTAAACGTGGTGGGCAGATCGACGAACCCCGCACCAAAATACACCGCGCCTTGCCCCGAGGCGTAGTGCGTGATGGCGCCGAACAGGTTGGTGTGGAACGCCATCGTCAGGCCCGCGAGCAACGGCGGCGCCCCGGACGCGATCATCATCGCCATGAACGCGGTGCTGAGCGCGGCGACTTGCGCGGTTTGCGACGCGAACAGGTAATGGATCCCGAAGTAACACGCGTGCAGCAACACGAACGTCTGTTGCCACCCCATCGCGGTTTTCGCCAACGCGCCGGCGACGGTGTCGGAGAGGTACGTGATGAACCCCAGCTGATTGAGCTGCGCGGACATGCCGATCAAAACGGCGAACCACAGGAGGGTGTCCCAAGCGCCCTTCTCGTTGAGGCAATCCGCCCACGTGATCACGCCGGTGAAGAGCTGCAGGCTCATCCCGAGCATGGCGGCGGTCACGGAGGACATGCCGATCTTGTCTCCAAAAATCCACAGCAGCACGGTCAAACCCATCGTCGCCACGACCATCTGCTCGTCCTGCGACAGCGGGCCGAGCTTTTTCAGTTTTTCCGCCGCCGCGATTGGCGCCTCCGGCGTGTCCTGGATCTCGGGCGGCATCAGCTTGAACACGAGCAGGGGCGTGACGGCGAGGCCGACGATGGCGGGCACGCACGCGGCTTTGAACCACGTCAGCCACGGGGACGCGACGACGATGCCGAGGCTCGCCGCGAGCTTTAAAGAAAGCAGGTTCTGCGCCGCCGCGGTCATGCACATCGCGGAGCTGTGCCCCGACGACTGCAGCTGCGTCTGAATGAGAAACGCGCCCAGTTTGTTCGCCGTCGGGCCGGGTTCGGATCCCGCGTTCTTCGCCAGAGACTTGATGATGGGCAGGTACACCCCGCCCGCGCGCGCGGTGGTAGACGGCATCGCCGGCGCGAGCAGCGCCTCGGAGATGCTCAGCCCGTAGGATAAACCCAGCGTGCTCTTGCCCATGGTCTTCACGAAGAACGTCGCGACGCGGTCTCCCAGCCCGGTTTGCACGAACCCCTTGGCGAAGAAAAACGCGAGCACGATGAGCCAGATGACGTCGTTGGTCATCGCCGAGAAGGCTTGCTGGAACGTGAGCGTCTTCGTCACCACGGTCGTGCTCAGACCGATGAACGCCCACGCGCCGACGGGCAGCGGCGTCAAGACCAAGCCGGTGATGGTGCTCAGGAAGATGGCGAGGAGCGTCCACGCCTGCGGCGCAACCGCCGCGGGGCACGGCAGCAGGAACTGCACCGCGAGGCCGACGCCCACCGAGAGCGCGGCCGCCTGCAGCTTGGCGCCCTTCCACTCGAACGACGACGCGGGGGGGGGCGCCGCGCCCAGGTCCGCCGCGGAGAAGGTCACGGCGGTGCCGGCGGAGGCGGTCGCGGCCACCGCGCGGCGCACGCGCGCGGGCCGCGGCGCCGCGCGGACCGCCCCCGCGGAGCCGAGGGATGCGGTGCGGAAAGACAGCGCGGGGGACTTGGCGGGCGCGACGCGCGCGGTCGCGGCGCCGGCGACGACGCGCGCGGACGTGCGGGGCGCGCGGGCGTTGCCCGCGACGACGGCGGGCCGGGCGTGAACGGTGAGCATCTCGTGAACGGGTGCGCACGGGTGTGAGACGCGCTGACGGTTGGAGTAGGTTTTGAACGAACAATCAATCGCGCGTGTGAAAAGCTTGTCAGACCACTCAGAGTGGAGTCTTGGGCGTGCCACATCAGCGCCGCGGATAAACCTCGCTGACTGTGTCGCCATACAAGTAGTACGAAACGGCAAATGGGAAAGCTTTCCCCGAAAACGAGAAACCGAAACGCACGCGAAAGATGAAAATTCAAAGAGACCACCAAAACACCGTCCTCCTCGTCGACGCGCTAGCTAGACGCGTTCGTTCGTCCCGTCGTCCCCCGCCGCATCCGTCTCCAGCGTCGCGCTCGCGGTATCGATCGCGCTCGCGTCGATCGTCGGCGCGACTTTCAACACGTGCGCGTCGATGAACCGCTTGAACCTCCGCGCGTACACGTCTGGGGGCTGGCACGAGATGTCCGCGCCGCAAGCTAACGCGCCGAAACACAGATTCTCCGCAACCTTCGCCGCGCCGTACTGCGTCAGGATGTCGATGATCCCGAGGTACGCTAAACCGAACGGCGTCTCGAGCGCGCGGAGCTGGAATTGCAGACGCGTGTCGTCCGCCGCGGGCTCCGCGAACGGACCGTCTGCGAAGACGAGCGCGTTTTGATCTTCAGCGGCTTCAGCGTCCGAGAAGTGCGCCAAAGCCCCTCGCTCCGTGACGCCTACGCTGGACCCCCCGAACGAGCCGTACCCTGAACGACGCCGTCGGTGGCCGGGAGAACCGGGAGAAGGAGGCATGCCGTTCTCCTCGGCGCTCGTCGCGCCCGCGCCGTCGCTTCCGGCGGCTGCGACGGCGCGGTTTCCGTGCGTCTCAGCGTCGTCGCGAAAGTGCAGCCCGACCATCATGGAGTAGTCGATGAGCCTGTTCCGCTCCATGAACGCGACGTCCGTCGCGATGGCGGCTTTCACCTCCTCCGCCATGCGGTTCTGCACGTGCACGTCCGACTCTAAAAAGTCCAGATCCTTCAACACCGCCGCGTCGCCTTTGGCGCGTTCCTTTCGCGACGCGCGTCGGCCTTTCGTGCTGCCTTTCAAGTCGAACCGCTTCGAGATGGCGTGCATGGAGGCGAACCAGTAGTTCATGATGATGAAGTGCGCGCTTCGCGAGCCCACCTCGATGGTGTACAGGCCGTAGTACTGCGGCAGCAGCGACGTCCCGCGGTGCGTCTCCGCGTGCTTCGAGTACTCTCCCAAGATGTCCAGCAGCACGTCGCGCTCCTTTAACGTGCACGTCTTCACCAGAAAACGGCTGTCCTTAGAGCAGAAGAACCAGGAGGAGGATTTCCCGGACGCGGCGGCGCTGCTGATCACGCGCAGAGACGTCTGCGACGGCAAAAACACGTCCGGGCGCAACGCCACGGCTCCGGCTCCAGCTCGTTTATGCGTATCCGGCTCGTTTACGCGTGTATCTTCCGCGTCCGTCGACACGAGTTCCGCCGCGGTGACTTTTCCGGAAAACACTTCCGCGTCCTCGGTTTGAAAAACGGCGCCGCGCGCATCGTCAGACGCCGCTCGCGGCGTCGCGGACGTCTCCGCGCGCGGTTCGTCGTCGTCGGAGACGCCGTCGAAGAAGCCGTCGCCCTCGGACCGCTCGCCCTCGTCCGTCAGCGAAAACGCGCCCGCCCCTTCCGAGGACCCCGCGGAGAACTCGCGCGCGTGTCGCGCCGGCGAGAAGGCGCGAGAAGGCGTCGTCGGATTCGGCTCGCGACGGCGTTCGTGTTCGCCGGTTTTCCGCGTCGTCTCGAGCGCGAAGGATTCGGCGTAGTTTCGCAACGACAGCCCCCACGCGTTTCGCACGCGCTCGAACCGGCACGGGGCGTGCGTCACGAACCGAAACGACGGGAGCTTCGACCCGTCCTCTACGTTCGACGCCTTGACTTCCAGTGTTTTCGCGACGTCCGTTTCGGCGAGAGCCGCGTCCGCCGTCGCCGCGAACGACGACGCGCTCGGTTGGTCATTCAGACACATCGTCAATCCGAGCTGCATACACAGCGCCAGCTGCGTCGTCGTTTGTTCCTTCGCGGAAACCGCGCTGCCCATCGTGTTCGCCGCGTGCACTAAACGCTTCAGACGCCTCCGCGCTTTCTTCGCGCGCCGCTTATCGCGTTTCTTCTCGCGTTTCGCGAAACCGCTTCTCGCTTCTCGCTTCTCGCCGGCGGCGCCGTCGTCGTCTGAGGTTTTTTCGTCGTCGCGCCGCGAGCGCGTCTCGACGGATCGGCCCTTCCCGCGCGCGTCCCCGCGCGCGCTGAACGACAGCCCCTTCAAAAACGCCGCGGGGCTCCGAATTGCCGCCGCGAACGCGCCGGAGGCGTCCGAGGACCGCGGCGTGCGGCTCGGGCTCTCCGCGGCGGCGGCGTTTTTCGAATCCGCCGACGCGCGCATCGTGTCCCGCGCATCCTCCGAGACGTCCTCCTCCGTGATCTCCGCGAACGGAGGCCTTCGCGTTCGTCTCCTCGCGCGGTCCACGCGATCTTCGCCGTGGTCCTCGTCGTCCGCATCGTCCCCGTGCTCGTCTCTCGGCGCGTCCGAGTCGTCCGAGCGCGCGTCCGCGGAGACGTCGTCCGAGGGGTCGCCCACCCCGCCCCGCGCCGTCGTCGTCGTCTCGCCGTCGCCCTCGGGCGTTCGGAGCTCCAGGGCGACGTCCTCGACGGACGCGGGTTCGGGTTGGCGCGCGCGCGTCGGCGTCGCGTCCGCGCTCGATCCCGCGCGAGACCCCGCGGGGTCCGCCGAGCCGATACCGTCCGGCTCGAGCGACAGGTGGACCTCCGAGGGGTGAAGATGCGCGTGCCGCGCGTGAATCGGCGCCAAAGTCCGCGTGACCACGTCCAAAGTCCCAGAAGCGGAGGGCTCGACGGTCTCGGCATCGGGCGTCTCGCCGGATTCCCCCGCCTCCGCCGACGCGTCAGCCGCCGGCTTCTTCTTCTTCTTCCGCGCCATCCCGTGGCGGTCGCCCGCGGCAATGCGGGCCCGGCGCGACGAAGGGCGGCCGGGAAAAAGGCGTCGCCTCTTGGCAGAAAAGCGCGGGATCCCGGATCCGCCGCACACCGCGCGCGAGCCCCATATTGAACCCTGGAACGACGGTTTAAAACCCCATCGGCGCCCGCGTCCTGCGGAGACCGTTTGTGCTTTCGTTTGGCGTTTCTCCATTCTCGGATCGGACGCGGCGTCTCGCGCACAACTCGCCGCCCCGTCCGAGCCCCCGCGCGCGCTCCGACCGGCGCGGCGGAGGATGCCTCCCGAGCCACCCCCCCGCCCCTCGGGAATGGTGGGCAAGAAAGAGCTGCTCGGCTGGGTGTCGGCCACGTGCGGCAGACCGGTGGCGTCTTTCTCGGCGCTCAAGGATGGCGACGCGCTCGTGCGCTGCGTCGAGGAAACGTGGCCGCTGGCGTACGACGAGGTGCGCCCGCGGTTCCCGAAGCGCATGGACGGCAGCAGGGACCCGAAGGAAAACTTCGAGCTCGTCAAGGCTGTCTTCGCCTCGATCCGTCTGCCCCCCGCCGCGCTGGACGTCCGGGGCGTCCGCGCGTCCGCGTTCAAGCCGTGCTACAACCTCCTCGTGGTGTGTTTCTTCCTGCGCAACCTGGCGCTTCACGGCGACTTCTCCGTGGACTTCACGCACCCGCTCGACGCAACCTTGACGCAGTTCCTGCAGTCGCCCGCGTCCGTCGAGAGCCTCAGGCGAGGCGGCGCGCTGCCGCCGGGCCCGGGCGAGAAGACGCCGGAAAGAACCCAGAGCGCGCCGCGACGTCCGCGGCGACGAGGCGCGCATCCTCATGCGGCGCCGGCGCTCGAGACGCCGACGGCCGGCGCTGAACACGCAAAAATCCAGCCTTCGTCGGAAACGAAAACGAACGCGGCGTCGCCTACGCGCGGTCCCGACTCGAAACCAACCCGGCGTGGTCTCGCGGGTCTCGCGTACCGCGAGGGCGGCGCGACGAGGACCTCGACGAGTTCCGACCCCGTCTTCCGCCCCCCGTCGCCGCCCCGCGGCGCGTCCGTTGTGACTAAAA
>Ga0181561_10006061_pt1 | contig 10247 bp, 8 predicted proteins | sample 011ome_19_FD_133760 | JGI IMG/M metagenome (GOLD analysis project Ga0181561, IMG submission 133760) | Coastal salt marsh microbial communities from the Groves Creek Marsh, Skidaway Island, Georgia - 011510BT metaG (megahit assembly) | ecosystem: Environmental > Aquatic > Marine > Intertidal zone...
ACCTGAATCGGGTTTCTCTTCGCGAAGCATCAACTTTAGGAGTGACGACTTGCCGGAACCGGAGGCGCCTACAAGGAAAACGAATTCTCCGCGATCAATCTGCAGCTGAACCTCGTACAGTGCCGAGGCCCCTGCCCCTCGGTAGGTCTTAGTTACGCTGTCTAATCGAATCATCTCCTGACAAGCCTAGGTAAGGAGGCTGGAACGGGGGTTCAGGAGTGTGGAGTGTTAGCTGTTTTCTTGCGACCGCCACTTTATGCCGGCAGAAATGAACCCCTCAAGCTTCCCATCAAAAACGCTGTCGGGGTTGTTCTCCTCGTATTCCGTTCTGAGGTCTTTTACCATCCTGTATGGGGCTAGGACATAGGAACGCATCTGTTCCCCCCAGCTAGCCTTAACCTCTCCCGCTAACTTCCTTTTTTCTGCATCTTCTTCCATCCGACGAAACTCCAAGAGTCTGGACTGTAAGACTCGCATCGCTTCAATTTTGTTTTGAAGTTGGGACTTTTCGTTCTGGCATGACACAACCGTTCCGGTTGGAATGTGCGTAATTCGAACAGCCGAGTCCGTAGTGTTGACACTCTGACCTCCGGGGCCCGACGAGCGGAAAACATCGACCCTGATTTCGTTGTCTGGAATGGCAATCTCATCCGAGGATTCGATCAGTGGAACCACCTCCACTGCAGCGAAAGAGGTTTGTCTCTTCCCAGCCGCATTGAACGGACTCATCCGCACCAAACGATGAGTGCCCGATTCGACAGAGAGCTTGCCAAACGCATAAGGAGCATCGAACCTAATAGATGCCGACTTAATGCCTGCCCCTTCTGCCTGAGAGCTATCCAAAACGGTTGCCTTCATGCCAGTTGAGTCTGCATATCTAAGATACATCCTCATCAACATCTCAGCGAAGTCCGTGGCGTCGTCTCCGCCCGCCCCACTCCTGATCACCATAACAGCTGAACGAGAGTCGTACTCGCCAGCGAGCATCCTGTCTACGTGAAGCTTGTCAACTCGAGACTCAAGGGATTTGAGCTCCTGCGAAACAAAGGCTATTTCTTCCGAATCTTCAGCTTCCTGAGCAAGTTGCCAGAGAACCATTAGTTCAGAGATTTCTTTCTCGAGGCCTTCTATTTCTTCAATCAGTTTGCGCTTGACAGACAATTCGCCAAGCAGCTTTTCTGCACTAGCCCTATCGGCCCAAAAATCCTGAGCAGACACAAGTCGATCTAGGCGCATGAGCTCAGATTTAATTTCATCTCGCTCTGGCCCGTCCAGCAGATCTGATAATCGAGACGCCAACTTTTTGAAGTCATCCGGGGAGATTTCTGAGCTCACACTCAACAGCCTAGAGGTTTTCGACTAGTGAGATTTGGGTTGCTGGTAGCCTTTGATAATGCGGATATTAGTAACTGGGGCCGCAGGATTTCTTGGGTCCCACTTGGTGGACCGGTTGTTGGAAAAGGGCCATGAGGTCTTGGCAGTCGACAACTTTTTCACTGGCTCAAAGAAAAACCTTGCTCATCAAACCGGAAACAATAATCTCGAGGTCCTAAGACACGACATAACCTTCCCACTGTTCGTTGAGGTAGATCAGATATACAACCTCGCATCGCCCGCAAGCCCTATCAATTATCAGCGCGATCCAGTACAAACATTGAAAACAAATGTTGTCGGTGCCGTCAACATGTTGGGTTTGGCAAAACGACTTGGGGTGCGAATATTTCAAGCTTCAACGTCTGAGGTTTATGGAGATCCAAAAATTTCTCCTCAAGATGAAAATTACTGGGGAAATGTGAACCCCATTGGAGTGAGATCTTGCTATGACGAGGGCAAAAGGGCCGCTGAAACGCTCTTCTTTGACTACAAGAGGCAGCATGGTGTTGACATCAGAGTTGCGAGGATTTTTAACACCTACGGACCGCGAATGGCTGCCGATGACGGGCGCGTAGTCAGTAATTTCATAGTTCAAGCTCTTCGAGGGGAAGATCTTACGATTTACGGCGATGGTAACCAAACTCGCTCGTTTTGTTACCAATCAGATCTAATCGAAGCGATCCTGAGGCTGATGGAGCTACCCGAAGAGAGCGGCCCTACCAATCTGGGTAACCAGACCGAAATCACGGTAGCAGAGTTGGCAAACGTTGTTTTACGTGCCACTGGATCTAATTCCAAAGTGGTCAGTAGGCCTCTGCCCTCTGATGATCCGTCACAGCGTCGTCCTGATATTTCTAAAGCTAAATCAACCTTGGACTGGGAGCCGCAGGTCTCTCTTGAGGAGGGGATTGCTCTAACGGTCGACTATTTCAAGAGAGTCATCTGACTTCTGGGCAGAGATGGCGGTGGCGGTGGGATTTGAACCCACGGTGGGCTTTCACCCACACAACTTTTCGAGAGTTGCACCTTCGGCCGCTCGGACACGCCACCTCTGACAGTTTACCTCTCTCTCAGAGACCGGAACTTCCCTCGAAGCATTTCCGAGCATTCACCCTCAAGGACGCCCCCTCTCACTTCAGGTACATCCCCCAAGCTAGAGTCTCGAAGTAGGTCGTAACGACTGGAAAATTGAGACTGTGAGAACGCTCCAAAAACCACCCGTGGTATGCGTGCCTCCCGAATCGCTAGGCTGCACATCCCGCAGGGCTCCAAGGTAACCGCGATTGTGCAGCCTGTGAGGTACTTGGATTCGAAGAGTAAAAACGTATCACGCAGCACAAGCATCTCTGCATGAGCAGTGACGTCGTGCGAGTTCTCGACAAGATTGTGCCTAGAGCTCACCAGCTTACCTTCATCAGTGAATACAACTGCTCCCACTGGGATTTCTGCTTCTGGGGCATCCCGAGCCACTCTTAGCGCCTCTTCCATCATCCGATTGTCAATCTCGCGCAGGTTCAAGTCCTAACTCCCTGCTTCCCGAAGATAAGCGTGAAAACTCACTGACTTATAGTTCCGTGATGTCGTGGTTAGGAGCTTGTCGAGGGTCTTTCGGGTAGGCGGAAGATCTCTTACGGCCAGATTGCAAAGCCTCGAAAGCCTTATTCTGTCAGGAGCAAGCGCTCTGGCGAACTGGCCATAAAACTCGTAATCCAGGCTCACAGTGAGTGTGGGATCAGTACCGCAATAATCTAGAGCCCTTTTCACCAGGTCATGGGTTGAAGCAATCCCGAGATAAATCATGATTTGATTCAGGATGTCCCTTTGCATAACCATGTGGTGACTCACGTGGCTGTTGAAAGGGGTGGGTAGATCTGCAAGCTCAGACAGAAACGAATAATAAGAGGCTTGGCACTCGGAGCTGACGTGCAAAAGTTGGCGACCTTCATAGTCCAGAAAAAGCTGTCGAGAAACAATTGCAGTGTCAGCGTCAATGATTAGCTTGGGCGTTTGGTCCCCCTTCAACACAGCCTCCAGCTTCAAGATCTGCTGCAGGAGCCAGCCCGACCTCTCGCGATACGTGTCCCGGATAATTCTCATCGTTTCTTCGGTGACAAGTGTCTTTTCCGACACCACATCAATGTCTCTTTTGTAAATCTTTGAGATTTCGTTTGATAATTTTCTGGCTTCAGCAAGGGCAAATTCCGGGACGTATATCAAACATTTGCGAATAGGATTCGTGGAATTAAGTATGACTGACGAGATCGTGGCGGGAAGAGTAATAAAGTCTTTCGGGTGAGCTACAACAATGATGTCGAGATTCGGGGGGTTGTGGCTACTTAGCTGATAATCCTGATCAGCAATGCTAATTGCAGCAAGTCTTTGAGGAGTTGGCTCAGATGCACGAAATATACGAATTAGCGCTCTGTGCAACCTATCGATTCTTCTATTTCGTAGGTAGGAATCAAACCAGCTTGAATCTAAGTCCCAAGGATTCCAGTAGCCATGGTGTTCAACCCACCTAACAGCATTCCGAAGGGAAATCAGCAATTTCTTCCTTTGCGGTGACTTGCCACAAGGTTCCCTTGCAGCTTTTGCGGTTATCCTTAAATCTACGGGATGAATGAGGTACTCGCATGGGCAATGATCTTGATTCTTTCCACATAGTTTTAGTGCACTTATCTAAAAGGCTCCCGAGATACTTAATTTCCAATTTAGAACATCTGCAGTCGGTTTTTCCCGAGTTTCCGAAGACGCTGGTTGTCTCGCGCGGCACCCGCCTAAGTTCCGATGCGGTAGTTGGGTGGTCAGTTTACGAATATGTTCGTAATCGGGAAACTAAGGAACTATTCTCCGCTGGCAAATTGGACCCAACATTTCGTGAAGAGTTTTGGTACGTCAGCTTAGAGAGGCTATTGGCCTTAGAAGAAGTCCATCTGGGATTTCCTGATGAACCGCTTCTGCATGTGGAATCCGATGTTCTTCTCATGCCAACTTTTCCCACTATGTTTTTCAACCAGATGAGAACGTTGGCATGGCAAAAAATTGACGAAGAGGAAGATGTGGCGAGCTTGGTTTTCTCCCCGTCAGCAGCGCAGACAAGCTTTTTATGCCAAAGCATACGAACGGCCTACTGCCAAAACCCAGGGCTCTCGGACATGAGGGCTCTTCGCAAGTTCGCTTCCGATAATCCAGAGCAGATTACTTATCTAGAGATGAATCCTGAAACCGCTGGCTCAGAGGGAGTATTTGACCCCGCTACGGCTGGCGTATACCTGCTGGGAAACGATCCGCGAAATGCAAGGGGAGTCGAGCGCTACGGCAAAAAAGCGCCTAAGCATCTAATGCGTGTTGAGACTTTTGAATGGCAATTTACTGAGAATTCAATTTTGTGCCGTGCTTCAGGTAGTGAATGGGTGCAGCTTCATAGCCTACACATTCACTCAAAGAGGACTTCGTTTTTCAACTTGTCTAATCTCCTGGCTCAAGCCCTCAAAGTAGCTAGTGGTAACGCCAAGGCTCGTTTTTCATTGCGGGCTTTCCTTTCATGGCTTAGAGATATCGCAAGGGACGTCCTGAGAGTTTCCTCAATCAAAAAACTCATCATCAGAGGCAGGCGTTAGGTGCAGAATTGAAGTCTTCGCGGGGAAATGGGACTCGTTGCATCGGAGATAGGGGCAACCCTCCAGTCCTAATTTTGGGATATAGGAGATTTGCAGAAATCGCAAAGATCGTCGACATACTTGCGCCATCTAACCCATGTTGCATCATCATTTCTATTGACGGTCCGAGGAGAGAGGGAGCTGAGTCGCCAACACCTCTAAGATTTTCTCTCCAAAACGTAATAGGGCCAGAAACCAATTTGGTGTTTGAGCAGCAACCAGAGAATCTAGGAATCGCAAAACATCTCCACCAGGCAGTCACAGAAGTACTCAGTACGCACGACTCCCTTCTAGTGCTGGAGGATGACTGTATGCCTGCTTCGGGGCTTTATTCGTACATGGCACAAGCTCTTGTTGCGCACCAAAACGACAAAACCATTGGCACAGTAGCGGCAGATGCGCACATTCTCACGAGAAGGGACAGCGCCTATGTCGAATCATCGATGTTCCCTCTCACTTGGGGATGGGGAACTTGGGCTGACCGCTGGTCAGGATTTGATGTCCAGTTGTCGAGGTTTTCGCAGGACGAAATTGATAGCGCCATTTGTGGGGCGAATGCCTCACCATTTGTTAGGCGCCATTGGAAACTAAGGATAAGAGAGTCGATTGCGGACACTAACATGTGGGATGCTCAGTGGACTGTCTTTCAATGGCTCAATAATTATCAGACCCTTAATCCATCTTTTCCATTAATCAATAATGTTGGCCATGATTCGAAGGCCACGCACACGTTGACGGAGTCGATATTTACCAGTACAGGATTTCATCACCTGGCGGGTCACGATTGGAAGTCTTCGGAGGTGTCATCTCCAATCAAGTGGGGACGGTTGCGGAAATTAGAGCACTTTAGCCTCATCCGGCTTGACAACCTACTAGGCCTATTCTCAGGTAAATTGAAAGGCCTTCTTGTTTCACGAGTGGTAGCCACTTTGAAACGAATTCAGGGAAATTAGGTCACACAATCTAACCAGTGTGCCCGCATGGACCTTACGCCATCTCCACTTAAATGGGTGTGGGCAGGGAACTCCCTGCCCACACCGGTTAAGAATCGGTTACTTAGTAACGATTGTCTCGCTTCTAACGAATTCACCGTCGATGTACAGATGTACAAGGATGGTGTATCCGGCACCAGTGAGGCGCACAGCGCGGCTGTAGTCGTTGCCCTGCCATGCGGCGATTGGGTCAACTACTAGCCACTTGCCAGCTACCTTCGCAGATAGCTTCTGGCCCATGTAGCCCTTGGTGTAGATCGCGATGTATCCCTTGAATGAACCAACTGTGATCTTCTGATCGGCAGCAACTACGTTGTCTCCAACGGCGATGCTGTTGACGCTGGTCACCTTGTCCGCAGTTGCAGTTGCAGTTCCGTATGGACTGTAAACAGCTGTCAGAGCAAATGAGCCATCGTCCGACCCAGAGGTCAGAATTGAGACACGGAACTTACCGTCTGCGTCGGTCTCCGTTGGCATTGAGCCAACTGGGATACCAGCGGTGCCGGCGTAGGTGACAAGTAGCGAAGCGGTTGTGTACGTAGCACCGGCTTCATTTCCTGGCCCATCCGTGTAAACAGGGTTACCGTTTGCGTCGGTGAGAGTACCAACAACAATCTTGGTCCTACCTGCTGCGATTGCAGTGGTGTCCCAAGTAATCGTTGTACCCATGTCGCTGCGGGCTGGGTTGACCACAATCAAAGAGGTTGTGGTTGCAGAGCCTGCAGTCAGGGTGACGGTGTAGGTACCAGCCATGCGAGAGGTTACCTTGAACTGAACACGGCCATTTGAATCACCAGTCAATGCCAATGAGTCACTTGCAGTGTTAGTGGTGTCATTTACGTCCTGGAACATCAGTCCAGCACCAGAAACAACTACTGCTGAACCGGTGACAACTACATACGCGGCATCGATTGCTGCTGACCATGAAAGGTCAGCTCCGTAGGAAATCGAAGCGCTGTACGAAGCTGCAAGACCGGTCCTGAAGCCGTTAGCGTCTCCAGTTACGTAGACGGTTACTGCAGTTGCAGTCGCCGAAGTTGCATCGTAGAGACCAGTGTTCTGGTTCAGCGTGCGTAGCGTCGGAGTAACTGTCATGGATCCAGTCTTGGTAGCTGGTGAAGGAGTGATGGTTGCAGTAGCAACGCCGCCAACTACAGCAATCTTGGAGATTGTGTTTGCGTCGTCGAATGGCGCAGCCTTAGTGAACCATACCTGCTGGTCAGTCCTCGTAGATGCGACAAGCCACTGGTCCTTCACGGTTACCTTCACGTCCAAAGCCGTGCCAGGAGCGGTCGACAATAGATCGGATGCGTTGGTCAAGGTCCAGGTTGGGGCAGTCATGGTAAGGACGACACCCACGGCGGCTGTACCCTGCTGGGAGGCCGTGACGGTGATTGTGTCACCAACTGCGTAGCCCGCACCAACCAAAGTTGCCGTTCCAGTTCCGTCTGCACCAGTCGTGACTGTCACAGATGCGTGAGAACCAGTTGAAGGAGTTCCGCCATTTACAGCAAGAGTCTTTGCTGTCGACAGGCTTGTTCCGCCAAAGTCCAAACGAATCGCGGCACCTGAAACCGACACTGCAGAAGCTGTTTGTGCGGTAACTGTCACCACGTATGTACTGTTTGGTCTTGCAGCTCCACCTTCAGACTGGTTTGCCGTCGCAAATGTGTAGATGCCAATGTCATCTACTGTGCGAGTGGCGGCTGCAGCTGTGTTCAAGCCCCATATACGTGCCGTCATAGAGTCGGTGTTCTGGTACTGGCTGATGTGTGAGTCGGCGTATACAACGCCGTTCTTAACATAAGCAACTTGAACGCTCCAAGAAGCACCCTTCTGAGCTGCGGTTACAGCCAATGAGGAACTCAGTGCAGAAGCGTAGTTCGCGTCTGTTAGGGTTCGCTCAATACCAGCGGCTTCCGCAGAGTAGGAAATGCCAGAGATGCCGGCGTCCATTCCTGCGTAGGTGTACTTCATGACAAATTTACCGCTCAACTGACCGTAGTTCATGACTGGCATAACTACCGATGCGGTCACGTGGTTATCGGACCCGATACCCTTTGTGACAGTGACAGTCGGAGTCAAATCCGAGTACTTGCTGAACGTAATGGTCTGCGTAGCAGACGGCTCCGAACCTGAATCCCAAACGTTGTTGTTGTTGAGGTCCAAGAATGGACGGACGGTTGCCACGACAGTCGCAGACATCGAGCCAACGTTGTAACCGTTCTCTCCAATAATTCGAAGGCTGATTTGGTTATCGATGGTCGCGCTGAAGCTAGCGGGCTTTACAACCCATGACTGGGTTGCTAGCACTACATCACTGTCGGCATTGGTAACGTACTGGCTGAAGGTAGAAATGGCATCGTTTCCATTGGAAGCGTGGCCTGCTCGTACCCCACCGTAGTAGATTTCCTGCCCGACGTAGGTTGTAGCGTTATCTACTTGTGACGACCCAGACATAGCTACGGCATCAGATCCAGTTCCGGCAAGCACCTCAAACGAGTGCGATACGCCGGAGTTGAAACTGATGTCGTACTTGAGGTTCGCAAAGTCGGTCGCGGTGACTATTGATGAGTCTCGTTGAACCGTAATTGTGAAGTCCTCGTCTACAAGCGTCACAAAAGAGGTTCCAGCACCAGCTGCATTGAAGGTAAAGGCAGACGTGCTCGGCGCAGCAGAAGCTGGCATCGCCGAGAACAGGCCTGCAATTAGCCCAAAAATCGCACCTAGAGCAAGACCCTTTTTGGTGTCTTTGTTCTTAGACATTGATCTCTTTCTTCTTGGTTTAGCAGTCTGATTTTCAGTCTGCTTTGAGGCCTAATGAGTTCCAACCAAGCAGGAGCTCACAAAGCCTCTAGAGAAGAGTAGCGAACAAACGTTGATTTTGTTACGCGCATTGACAATAATTTAGACTTTGTTTTTGAGCTCAAATGAGAAGTTGGTCACATCTAAACTGACGCCTTGTGCATCCGTGAAGCTCAGGAGCAGAGCGGAACCTTGGAGCTGGGTTGAAGCAGATGCGACGTTTCCGTGGGCCCCTTGAAGGTCTCCAACTATGAAATCAGTCGCAGCGTAAGAGACGGAACGTCCAAATGGGCTTGATTCGACAACCGACAGCCCATTGGTTGGTACAGCTACAACCTCCCCTTGCGGCAGTTGCACTGTGACATAGACGAACTGCACTGGGTTGTCGGAATCTAAATCGACACCGAATGTCGCCGTGATTCCACCGGACTTTATGACTATTTCCTCGCCAGTCTCTACCTGATAACCCCTGGTAGAATCGAAGGCTTGCAGAAAGAGGAATTCCTCCACCGCGGAGGTAAGGGCAATCTCTGCAGAGTCTTCCTGTGCCGGTGCAGGTTTGGCAGGGCCTGAGGATTGGGCTGGCAGTGCCTCGTCGGACACCACCTCCTGCTCCGCTTCCTCTTCAAAGGCAATTTGAGTAGCTGAGATTTCTCCCGTCGAATCAACGATTGGCGTGTCAGCGGAATTAGCCTCGATGGATTGCCCAGCCTGATCGATTCCGGATGGTGATCGAGGAACTTCTGCAATTAGAGAGCCCCCCATCTCACTGAGAGCGGTCGGAACCTCAGGAGACTGGGAAATCGAAGCCAGACCAAAAATTGCCACCAGCAACGCGGAAGCTCCTGCGATGAGTTTTCCCGATTCGCGAGCGGCTTTTCTAGCTGCAATCGACAGGATGGCTGATACGGGCAAGCCGCGAATCTCCGCCTCTCCCACTAGTGCACTCTTGAAGGCCGCCCTAGCTCGATGAAGAAGTTGCCTAAAGGCGTTGTTTGACAACCCCATTTCTGATGCTACTTCTTCGACAGGCTTCTCGAGAAGTTGTGTCTCAACAATCGCTTGGCGTTGTCTTGGGCTTAGCTTTGACAGTGCAACACTCACAATGGATGCGTCATCCGCCCGTTCAAGTCTCAAAGAGACTTCCTCTTGGCCCCCTATTTCAAGATCGAGCTCGAAGTCCTGGATTGAGGAAACTGAATACTTAGAATTCATCCTGATAACGTCCAGCGCTAACATCTTGGTCTTCCACTTCAAGAATCTGAGCACCCCTATTTCGGAGTCCAGCTCTGGCAGTGCAGTCATGAGGTAGAGAAAGGCGTCTTGCACAACCTCTTCAACCTGGGAAGAGTCTCTCAAGTATCTGGCCGCGTGACGCTCAAGGTGTGGCCTCAGACGGACATAAGCGTGAGAGAAA
>Ga0181561_10006062_pt1 | contig 10247 bp, 8 predicted proteins | sample 011ome_19_FD_133760 | JGI IMG/M metagenome (GOLD analysis project Ga0181561, IMG submission 133760) | Coastal salt marsh microbial communities from the Groves Creek Marsh, Skidaway Island, Georgia - 011510BT metaG (megahit assembly) | ecosystem: Environmental > Aquatic > Marine > Intertidal zone...
GCGCCAAGCTAATGTGATTTGCAATAATGCAAACACACCTAGCATGCCGTACATCACACCATTGTGCAGTGCTGGAATACCATAGGTATCTCCATTCTCATCAAAACCAGCACCTGGTGTTTGTGCTTTAGTTAATGTATCTATGATGATACCAACGCCTAGTAATACTAGACCTGTCCATACCCACGGACCGCCTGTCATTACGCCGAACATTGACGCTAGGATCAGTAATGGCGCTAAAAAGTAACGCACGTTGATTAAAAATTTCTTCATCAAACCTCCTACGAATCTTAATCCCTTGTTAATTAATTGTGTCTTAGTATTTTTTATACATCCAAGGCTTTTTTGTGTAGCAAAAAAACCCAAACTTCAAATGGAATAACCCGATTATAGCACCAGAAATACGTAAAACCACAGCCTAAATATTAACTCAATATGCGTCTGTGAGAATATGCTTAATCAATCAATATCCAGGGATTATCTAGTACACAGCACGATTGTACAAATAATAAGCTTTCGATGTGGTTTTTTACTCCGGATGAACCCGAACTGTGGGCTTTACTTGGCTTCAAATATTAATGAAAGTGAATTAATGCAGTAGCGTTTACCTGTGGGCTGAGGGCCATCGTCAAACACATGACCCAAATGTGAACCGCAATTGTTACAACACACTTCAGTTCGTGTCATACCATGTGATTGATCAGTGATATAGACGAGCGCCTGCTGATTGGCGGCTTGCCAGAAACTCGGCCAACCGGTCCCCGAGTCAAATTTAGTCGTGGACTCAAACAAGACTGTCTCACAGCAAACACACTTAAAAAAGCCATTACCTGCTTCATCGAGTAAGTGGCCTGTGAAAGGAGCTTCTGTCCCCTTATTCCAACACACATCATACTGTTCAGAATTTAGCTTATCGGACCATTTATTTTTACTCATCCAACCCCACTTACCTGATTACAACCTATCTTTACTGTTTGGCGTCCTCTTTGCCGACTTCTTTCATACTTAATCGAATGCGATTTTGTTTGTCTATTTCTAAAACTTTGACCGTCACCATATCACCTTCTTTCAGCACATCAGAGACATTTTCTACACGCTCATTTGAGATCTGTGAAATATGAACAAGACCATCACGCCCAGGCAAAATAGTAACAAATGCACCGAAGTCCATAATTTTTGCGACTTTACCCTCGTAAGTTGCACCCACTTCGACATCGGCTGTAATCAGTTCAATTCGCTTCTTAGCCTCTTCACCTGCCGCTCTATCGACTGAAGCAATCTTGATATTACCCTCATCATCGATATCAACCACGGCACCGGTCTCTTCTGTAATAGAGCGAATAACTGATCCACCTTTACCGATAACATCACGAATCTTGTCAGGATGAACAGACATAGACAGTAATCGCGGCGCATATTCTGACATCTCAGCAGGACTATTAATCACTTCACACATCTTACCCAGGATATAGATACGCCCTTCTTTCGCCTGCTCAAGTGCAATTTTCATTATCTCTTCAGTGATACCGTCAATCTTAATATCCATTTGTAATGCTGTGATACCTTCTTCAGAACCGGCTACTTTAAAGTCCATATCACCGAGATGATCCTCATCACCTAAGATATCTGATAGCACTGCAAACTTATCACCTTCTTTAATTAGACCCATGGCAATACCTGCGACAGGTGCTTTAATAGGTACACCCGCATCCATCAAGGCAAGACTGGTACCACACACTGAGGCCATAGAACTAGAACCATTCGATTCAGTGATTTCTGACACCACACGGATAACATATGGAAATTCTTCCTGACTTGGCATAATGACTTGCACACCACGCTTGGCAAGCTTCCCGTGACCTATCTCACGACGACCTGGTGAGCCGGTTCTGCCAGCTTCACCGACTGAGTAAGGAGGAAAGTTGTAATGCAACATGAAGGTTTCTTTACGCTCACCTTCAATAGCATCAATAATCTGAGCATCACGCCCAGTTCCAAGAGTCGTGACCACGATCGCTTGAGTTTCACCACGAGTAAACAATGCTGAACCATGAGTTCTCTCTAGAATGCCTGTTCTGACAAATATAGGTCGTACGGTTTTAGTATCTCGCCCATCGATCCGTGGTTCGCCAGAAATAATTTTTCCGCGCACTAAACTTTTTTCCAAACTTGAAAATTCAGCGACTACATCCGCTTCGGTAGGACCCTCTTCATCACACAAATCTTGCTTAGCTTGCTCACGAATCTCTGCAATAGCTTGTTGGCGTGATAATTTTTCAGAAATCTTATAAGCATCACTCAATGCTTCTGTATATAGTGCAGCAACTTTACCCGCCAACTCTTCATTATTCTCAGGTGCAGTCCATTCCCAGCGTGGCTTACCAACTTCAGCAGCTAACTCTCTTATAGCATTGATCACCACTTGCATCTGTTGATGGCCAAACATAACCGCACCCAACATAACTTCCTCTGACAGCAAGTTAGCTTCAGACTCCACCATCAATACTGCGTTATCAGTACCAGCAACCACGAGTTCAAGATCTGATTCTGCTATCTGCGAAAAAGTTGGGTTAATGACATATTCATCATTAATGTAACCCACTTTTGAAGCACCAATTGGACCATCAAAGGGAATACCTGATATAGCCAAGGCAGCTGAAGTACCAATCAAAGCAGGTATATCAGCATCAATATCATTATTCATAGACATCACTGTTGCGATAACTTGAACTTCATTTTTGAAACCTTTTGGAAACAGCGGGCGAATAGGACGATCGATCAATCGACAAGTAAGAGTTTCTTTTTCACTCGGTCGACCTTCACGCTTGAAGAATCCCCCAGGAATCTTACCTGCGGCATAAGTTTTTTCTTGATAGTTGACGGTAAGAGGAAAGAAGCTTTGGCCCTCTTTTGCGGTTCTCACGCCTACAACTGTTACTAGTACTGTGGTACCACCCATATTCACAATGACTGCACCATCTGCTTGACGAGCGATTTCGCCGGTTTCGATAGTGACTTCATGTGCGCCGAACTGGAAAGATTTCTTTATGCTTTTCACTAGGATTTCCTATAAGAATTGACTATAACAAATGAAATTACACAGGACTGATGTAAAGTAATTCACATCTTATTCTGCATAGACGATTCATTCTTGTGCCCTCACGAGAATGAACTAAAAAATTTTTGATTGAAGCTGATACATCAACTTCACAATGTGGGCGTCGTACGTTCGACAAAGATGACCAGACATGCGACAACAGCTGGAACATTAATCTTTTATCGACGCAGACCTAAAGATGAAATCAATTGTTGGTAACGACTCTGGTCTTTACGTTTGATGTAATCCAGTAACTTACGACGTTGGTTGACCAACTTTAAAAGACCATGTCTTGAATGATGATCATGTATATGATCTGCAAAATGGTCACTAAGATATTTAATTCGGGCAGACAGAAGTGCCACCTGTACTTCGGGTGAGCCCGTATCATTGGCTGACTGTTGATACTGTTCGATAATGCCTGACTTGTCTTCTGCTGTTAGTGCCATGTTTTATTATTTCTATCTTAAGGGTTTATAACGATGCGCGATTCTACCATGTGAGTCAGCTCATACAATACTTAATTTAGCCCCGAGTGCCAAAAAATTGATTAAATTTCACGGCCTTACCCTGTTCCAGCTGAGCTAACCCCCTTAAAACCCCCTGTGTATCAAATATACGCAGATATTTTAGTGAATGTGTTTGCTCTAACTGCAGACCAATACCCTGTTGCAACATTTGTACAAAACCCTCATTCAATGTCTTGCTTGGATAGCCTGAATAAGCAGTTTCAATTGGTAAAACCAGCGACTCAATGTTCTTATGGTGCTGCAATACGGATTCCATTTCTTGCATAGTGACCATGGGATATAGTGTGCCGAAATCTCCAACTGACAATCTCCTCAACAATTTCACATGTGCATAACAACCAAGCGCCCGGCCCATATCTTCAACCAATGTTCTGATATAGGTGCCTTTTGAACACTTCACTGTCATCTCCACGGTATCATTAGTCATCTCGCCTAACATGATGTCATGGATTTTTACCAAACGAGAACCACGCTCTACCTGTTGCCCCTGCCGAGCAAGCTTATAGAGGGGCACACCGTCTTTCTTAAGTGCCGAATACATCGGTGGCACCTGCTCAATATCACCCAAAAATTGTGGGATTAGGGCTTGAAATCCCTCAATATGATGCTGTTTGACGTCAGCTTGACGAGTTACCTCACCTTCGCTGTCACCAGTAGTGGTCTCTTGGCCTAACTGAGCGACCACTGAATAACACTTTTGCATGGAAGTAATATGTTCTGCGATCTTGGTAGCACGACCAAAACATATAACTAATGCACCACTTGCTAACGGATCTAAAGTACCCGTATGTCCCGCTTTGCGAGCATTAAATAAGCGTTTAACTTGTTGAAGAGCGTGGTTAGAACTTAGCGCTAATGGTTTATCCAATACCACCAGACCATGCATATCAATTCCACGCTTTTTTTTATTTGCCACGAATTATAATTTTGTGTTGACTGAAACTAAAAACGAGTTTTGCTAATTTTTTCTTGTGTTAATATTTCTTCCAGACGGGTGGATCTCTCAGTCGTATCGTCGAAATAAAAAACTAATTTAGGAATCACTCTTATACGCAATATTTTTCCTAATTCTTTCCTTAAGTGCGCAGCGCAACTATCCAAACCTTGTTGTAATTCTTTAGTATCTTGTGAAGTTGAAAACGGCGTGTAATAAATCTTAGCTGTAGATAAATCCTTATTTACAACCACTTCAGTAATGGAGAAATCACTCACGCGTGGATCATTGATATTTTCACGCAGCATGACAGCAATTTCACGATGTATTTGCTCAGCAATACGTAATGAACGAGGATAATCTCTAGGCATTATCAATCAATTGTCCGTGCCACTTCTGTACGCTCGTAAACCTCTATCTGATCTCCCGCCTTCACATCATTATAGTTTTTAACTGCGATACCGCATTCTGTACCGGAGCGAACTTCATTAACATCATCCTTGTGTCTACGTAGCGATTCTAACTCCCCCTCATAGACAACGACATTATCACGCAGCACTCTGATTGGATTGCCCTTTTTCACCGCACCATCGACTACCATACACCCGGCCACAGCCCCTAATGCTGATGATTTAAATACATCTTTCACTTCAGCAATACCAACAATCTCTTCACGGAGCTCTGGTGACAATAATCCACTCATCGCATCTTTAACGTCATCGATGGCTTCATAAATCACACTGTAGTAACGCAAATCGACACCGGTATCGTCCAGAGCTCGCCGCGCACTGGCATCAGCGCGCACATTAAAGCCAATAACAATAGCTTTAGAAGCCGCAGCGAGGTTGATATCAGATTCAGTAATCCCGCCCACTCCAGAACTCACTATAGTAACTTTAACCTCTTCAGTTGAGAGTTTTGCTAAAGAATCTTTTAGTGCCTCAGCACTACCTTGGACATCGGCCTTAATCAGAATATTTACACTGACTACTTCGCCATCTTGCATTTGATTGAAAATATTCTCGAGCTTCGCGGCTTGTTGAGCCGCCAACTTAGAATCTCGTGTCTTACCACGACGTAATTCAGCCACCTCACGCGCTTTACGATCGCTCTCAACGACAATAGCATCCTCACCAGCATTGACCGTGCCGGAAATACCCAGCACCACAACAGGCAGTGATGGGCCAGCAGATTCTATTGCCTCACCCTGCTCATCAAACATAGCGCGAACACGCCCATATTCCTCTCCACATAATAAAATATCGCCGCGATTGAGTTGTCCTTCCTGCACCAAAATAGTCGACACTGGACCACGTCCTTTATCTAATGAGGATTCAACTACGATGCCAGATGCAGGACCTGTGGGTACACCTTTTAATTCCATAATTTCAGCTTGCAGACTGAGCGCACTCAAAAGTTCGTCAATACCCTCACCCGTTTTTGCGGAGACGTTAACAAACTGCACATCCCCTCCCCAATCTTCTGGTATTACATTCAATGCAGACAGATCATTGCGGACTCGGTCTGGATCGGCTTCAGGCTTGTCCACTTTATTCACGGCTACGACTATGGGTACCCCAGCAGCACGCGAATGCTCAACCGCCTCGGCCGTCTGTGGCATGACGCCATCATCGGCTGACACCACTAAAATGACAATATCAGTTAGCTGCGCACCTCGAGCACGCATAGCAGTAAAGGCCGCGTGTCCGGGAGTATCCAAGAATGTAATCACACCATTTGGCGTATCAACATGATAAGCTCCAATATGTTGAGTGATGCCACCGGCCTCACCCGCCGCCACACGAGAGTGGCGAATATAATCAAGTAGTGAAGTCTTACCATGATCCACATGTCCCATCACAGTCACTATCGGCGGTCTTACTACCGATGCTGCACTGTCGTACTCAGGCTTGATTAAGTCAGTTTCAACATCATTATCTTCATATGGCTTAGCGACATGACCCAACTCCTCAACGACTAACACGGCTGTATCTTGATCAATCACTTGATTGATAGTGGCCATCACACCCATATTCATCATTACTTTAATCACTTCAGCCGCTTTGATCGCCATTTTTTGCGCTAGATCTGCCACTGAGATGCTATCTGGGATCATCACCTCATGCACAACAGGTGCTATAGGTTTTTCAAAACCATGCTTAGAAGTACTCTCAACTTTTTGTGGTCGTACCTTAGCTTTAGTTTTGCGCTTACCACGCTTGTCGGTGGACACATGCAGTTCAGCACGCTTACCTTGATCTTCTGATTTATCACGCTTGCGGGTAGAACTCTTTCTTTCTTTGGTGGGTGACTCTTTGACTGGCTCAGCCTGAGCAGCTTTTTGTTGAGCTTCCTGCAGTGCCTGTTGTTCCGCTATACGTTGAGCTTCTTCAGCTTCTTGTTTCTCTCTCTCAATTCGCTCTTGTTCTTCTCGCTGTTTTTCCTCAGCTATACGTTGAGCCTCTTTTTCTGCCTCAACACGTTCTTGTTCGGCACGCTCTTGCTTTTCAGCTTCCTCTTGTCGTTTCTTTTCTTCTTCCTGTTCTATCAACTCACTACGTTTTACATATGTTCTTTTCTTGCGTACTTCTACATTGACCGTTTTTGTAGCAGATGCACGGCCTTGCCCACCCGATACTTTGAGCTGAGATGTGCTTTTTCTTCGCAAGGTGATTTTCTTTCCATCACCCGAGCCTTCTAGTTTAGAACCTTTACTTTGACGCAGATATTCAAGCAACTGAAGCTTCTCACTATCAGAAATTTCATCGTCGGGTGCTGTGAAGCTTAAGCCAGCATCTTGAAGCTGCTGTAGCAGTTTATCGACAGGAGTTCCAACGACTTCCGCAAGTTGTTTTACAGTGACCTTTGCCATGTATCCTCTGTTTATTTAGTTATTCTTCTGCAAACCATGGAGCACGCGCTTGCATGATCAATTCACCTGCCCTGTCATCATCCAACCCTTCGATATCCGCAATATCATCGATAGATTGTTCAGCCAGGTCTTCCATAGTAATAATTTTACGTGCAGCCAGTTCAAAAGCTAAATCACGATCCATACCTTCCATATTTAGAAGATCTTCAGCCGGCTCTGCCAACTCATCTGATTCACCAGAAATCGCTTGTGTCAGCAGGGCATCTCTGGCCCGACCACGCAGCTCATCGACGATTTGCTCATCAAACTCTTCCACTTCAAGTAGTTCCTTCGGTGGCACATAAGCAATTTCATCCACCGTTGAAAAACCCTCTTGAACAAGGATTGCGGCGACTTCTTCATCAACATCAAGTTTCTCCATGAATAGTTCTTGGAGTACTCGCATTTCACCTTCACTCTTCTCTTCAGCCTGACTTTCAGTCATAACATTGAGCGTCCAACCAGTCAGCTCACTGGCCAGCTTAACATTCTGACCACCACGCCCAATCGCTTGCGAGAGTTTATCCTCCTCCACTGCAATATCCATACTATTGGATTCTTCATCTAAAACTATCGACAGAGTCACAGCAGGCGACATTGCATTAATTACAAACTGTGCCGGGTTCTCATCCCATAGAATAATATCAATACGCTCACCCGCCAGCTCATTTGAAACTGACTGAACACGCGAGCCACGCATACCCACACAAGCACCAACAGGGTCTAATCGAGGATCAGATGAACGCACAGCAATTTTAGCGCGCAAGCCTGGATCACGGGCAGCACCTAGTACATCAATGACATTCTGACCCACTTCAGGCACTTCAAGTTTAAATAATTCAATCAGAAATTCTGACGCTGTTCGTGTAAGAAATAATTGAGGACCTTTCATTTCAGAGCGCACTTCTTTCAAGTAAGCACGGACTCGATCACCAGGGCGAATAGATTCACGTGGAATCATATCCTCACGAGGAATAAAACCTTCAGCATTCCCTCCCAAGTCAATATATATGCCATTATGCTCTGTGCGCTTGGCGACCCCCATCACTAATTCACCGACACGATTACTATAAGCATCTACGATAAGGGCTCTTTCAGCCTCACGGACTTTTTGCACGATCACTTGCTTAGCCGTATGCGCAGCAATTCGTCCAAATGAAACCGACTCGATGTCTTCTTCTATGTAGTCACCTACTTCAGCATCCGCTTTTTTCTGAATAGCGTAGCTGTAAAGTATTTGCTTTTCCGGTGACTCAAATTCTGGATCTTCATCATCTACCACCAACCAGCGACGGTAAGTATTGTAATCACCAGACTCACGATCAATTTCCACACGAACCTCAATATCCTGCGTATATCTTTTACGAGTGGCTGTGGCTAAGGCTGCCTCTATTGCTTGAAAAATTACTTCCTGATCAACCCCTTTTTCATTTGAGACTGTTTCAGCAACCATTAAAATTTCTTTATTCATACCTGCATATTCCTACTCTTAGCTAATCCTGAGAATGTATTCTTAGAGATAAATCAAATGTGCTCTTTTTACTGCATCTATGGAAAAACTCACCTCAAGCCCATCTACCATCATGATGATGTTATCTGACTCAATTCCAATGAGTTCTCCTTTAAAATTCTTACGTCCTTCCAACGCCCAAGCCAGTCTTACCTTAATTTCAAAACCCAAATAACGCTGATAATGCGCCAACTTCAATAATGGACGTTCAACACCTGGTGATGACACCTCTAAAGTGTATGGCACCGCAATTGGATCTTCCACATCGAGCACTGCGCTCACTTGATGACTGACCTCTGAGCAATGATCCAGTGTGACTCCATCCTCATGATCAATATATATTTTTATGAGTGCATGTCTCTGCGAACTGCGGTATTCAAGTCCCCACAGCTGATAACCAAGACCAGTAATAATCGGATCAAATAAAGATTCTAAAGTTTGCGAATCGACCCTCAAAACCAATCTCCTCAAAATGCCAGTCGTTTTTAACCAGACAACAAAAAAGCCCCATGCGGGGCTTTAAAAATTCTTTACTGATCGTGTATATCTAATATCACACCGATTATATTTAACAGTTTAACAATGAGCAAGCAGTATTCACTCTGCCAATCGGAAAACCTAGATTTAAATGACATCATCCTTTAATTTCGACAAGATACCACTGTATCCAAGTACACTATATGGCGGTCTTAATAAAATGCATCTATGAATCAATGAATCCATTACATAACAGGGGTATCTGGACAATAAAATCAACCTTCGAGTATTATAGAGAAGCTCGAAAAGGTTCAGCTGAATTGGCATTAGGGCTATAAAAACAATTACTTACATATTTTAATCTAACACGGAATCTAACCACAACAAGATAGACTAGATCTCATAGAGAAAGCATCTCACAACACAATGCTAGAGAACCTAGCAGCCTCTAGATCAATATCTACTCAGCCTCAGAATACTGCAGAAACCGATACATTTGCCCTTCCGCCATCACCTAAGGACATGCCATCCACTGGAGACAAATCAACAGTGATCCTTGCTGACTCACTATCATCTAACCAACGATTAAAGCCAATGTACCAAGAGGCCTGGGAATCTAATGCCTCATCCACAGCAGATTGTTTTGCCGATAACCCTGAACGAATGACTAAGCTAGTTTTTGGATCTAACCAATGCGTCATATCAAATGAAACACTATGCGATTTAGTGTCATCAACATGTTCAAAGTCATAGCCCAATCGATAGTCATCCCCGTTATCAAATTTTCC
>Ga0181561_10006067_pt1 | contig 10243 bp, 11 predicted proteins | sample 011ome_19_FD_133760 | JGI IMG/M metagenome (GOLD analysis project Ga0181561, IMG submission 133760) | Coastal salt marsh microbial communities from the Groves Creek Marsh, Skidaway Island, Georgia - 011510BT metaG (megahit assembly) | ecosystem: Environmental > Aquatic > Marine > Intertidal...
CGATTCCCGAAAAAGTCGCTAGACAATCCGGTTGCTAAGGATTTCTGCAATCTGGACAGCGTTCAGGGCAGCGCCCTTGCGAAGATTATCTCCACTGACGAAAAACGCCAGTCCTCGCCCGCCTGGAACTCCCCCGTCGGCGCGAATTCGACCCACTAGACTCAGGTCGGACCCTGCGGCTTTCAGGGGGGTAGGAACCTCTTGCAACTGCACCCCAGGCGCAGCCCTCAATAACTCTGTCGCCGTCAAGGGAGAGAGCGCAGAGTCAAACTCCGCGTTAATTTGAAGCGAATGGCCAGTGAAAACGGGGACTCTCACGCAGGTTCCGCTCACGAGTAAGTCCGGGAGATCAAGGATTCGACGAGATTCGTGGCGCAGTTTTTGCTCTTCGTCGGTCTCCATACTTCCGTCGTCCACTATTGACCCTGCTAGTGGCACCACATTGAACGCGATTGGCTGTGCGAACACTTGTGGTACGGGAAACGAGACCGCACCCCCGTGATAAACAAGTTCTTCAAGATCGCCTTGGACCCCCGCATGTGCCTGGCGGGCAAGCTCTTGCACCCCAGCCAGCCCTGCGCCAGACACAGCTTGATACGTAGAAACAATTAATCGCCTGAGCCCGGCTGCATCATGTAGCACCTTGAGTACAGGCATCGCTGCCATGGTTGTGCAATTGGGGTTAGCAATAATTCCCAGCGGCACATCATCCAAATGTTGAGCATTGACTTCAGAGACGACGAGTGGCACCTTGGGGTCTTTTCGCCACGCACTAGAGTTGTCCACCACCAGAACACCTGCGGCTGCAAAGCGGGGAGCGTGTGCCCGTGATGTTGAGGCCCCGGCAGAAAAAATGGCGATATCTAACCCCGCCGGATCAGCAGTCTCCAAGTTCTCCAGTGCAATCTCGGCGCCATCGAAATCTAGGGCCTGCCCAGCGCTTTTTTCCGAGGCAAAGAATCGAACATTCGAGAGCGGAAACCCTCTATCGATAAGCAGCTGCCGAACAATCTGCCCGACTTGCCCAGTCGCTCCGACGACGCCAAGAGAAATAGCCACGGTCAACGGCCCGTTCCAGCGTGAACAACAGCTTCGGAGTCAGAATCCAATCCAAACGCCGAGTGCACCACTTGGACGGCCAGGGGAATGATTTCCGCCCTCATCACTACGGAGATTCGAATTTCGCTGGTTGAAATCATCTCAATATTGATCCCTGCGTCACTAAGCGCCGTAAACAATTGAGCAGACACACCAGCATTGGTCCTCATGCCCGCACCCACGATCGAAAGCTTCCCAATGCGGTCGACATAGATAAGTGAGTCAAACCCGGCATCGCTTTGTCTATTCTGCAAAGCGCTCATCACTCTCTGGCCATCTTCTTTGGGAAGAGTGAAAGAAATGTCTGTGTTGCCCGATTTTTGCACCGAGACGTTTTGAACAATCATGTCGATATTGGCCCCAGCATCAGCGACGATGGTAAAAATTTCAGCCGCTTTTCCCGGCACATCGGGTACTCCCACGACCGTGATTTTTGCCTCGCTGAGGTCGCTAGCAACTCCGGTAATAATTGGCTCTTCCATGGTTTCCCCCTCCTGAGATTCCACAATCCACGTACCTTCGTCGTCGGAAAAAGACGATCGAACATGCAACGGCACACCATGCCGGCGCGCAAATTCAACTGCTCGAATGTAGAGAACTTTGGTACCTGACGCTGCGAGTTCCAACATTTCCTCGTAACTCACCCGACTTAGTTTGTGCGCCTTTTTCACGATTCGCGGGTCGGCTGTGAAAACTCCATCGACGTCCGTGTAAATCTCACACACCTCGGCACCGAGGACGGCGGCCAAGGCTACTGCCGTAGTGTCGGAGCCACCCCGCCCCAAAGTGGTGATGTCTTTTGAGTCGCTATTAAACCCTTGAAACCCGGCGACGATAGCGATGGCACCCTCATCAAGAGCCTGCCTCACCCTGGTAGGGGTGACGTCAACGATTCGGGCTTTGCCATGCTCGGCATTTGTCATCATTCCAGCCTGACTGCCAGTGAATGAGCGCGCATCAAGGCCGAAGTCTCGAATCGCCATTGCTAATAACGACATCGAAATTCGCTCACCTGTGGTGAGAAGCATGTCCATCTCTCGATCATGCGGATTATCAGAGACTTGATGGGCAAGATCGATGAGCTCGTCAGTCGTGTCACCCATTGCTGAAACTGTCACCACCACGACGTGTCCCGCCTGTTTAGTGCGCACAATTCTTTCGGCAACTCGCTTGATACTCGCGGCGTCGGCCACAGAGGAACCGCCATACTTTTGAACAATAAGGGTCACAGAGAATCTTTCACTGAACGGGCAAAACAGAGGACCTAAAGCCCTCAGTCTAAACTGCCCCGGCCACGCACACGACGTGGCCGCTGTTATCCTCTAAAGCGTTCGCCTCCCGGCAAATGCACGGCCCAAAGTGACCTCATCTGCGTACTCAAGGTCGCCTCCCACGGGAAGGCCGCTGGCGAGGCGGGAAACTGTTAGGCCAGGCTGGTTGAGAATGCGGTAGAGATAACTCGCAGTGGCCTCACCCTCCAGGTTGGGGTCAGTCGCCAGAATCACTTCCGTAATAGCTTCGCTTCCAATGCGGACCATCAATTCTCGAATCCTTAAGTCGTCAGGAGAGACCCCGTCCATCGGACTTAGTGCACCGCCCAGGACGTGGTAGCGCCCGCGATACTCCCGAGTTTTTTCAACGGCCCACACATCTTTGGGTTCCTCTACCACGCACAGTATGGAACCGTCACGCCGTGGGTCTTGACAAATTGAGCACAAGCCATCGGTCGCAAACATCCCACAGGTTGAGCAGAAACGTACTTTCTGTCGAATGGTCTTGAGTTGCTCGCCCAACTCCAGGGGATCAAAATGGGGGTTTTGAAGCACGAAAAAGGCTATCCTCTGGGCCGATTTCGGGCCGATTCCGGGCAACTTGCCCAGTTGTTCAATCAGTTCTCCGACCGCCCCGTCAAACATCTAGCTCACCGTGACCAGACGTTTCATCGAGAATTTCCTCGCCAACAAGCTCACCGCCAAGCAATTGCCTGACCACAGGCTCGCCGCGATTTGCTAATGGAGCGGAAGCACTAATTCCGCCATTTTCTTCCGCGTCGGAAATCCGAGCGTCCACTGGGGCTGTTTCGGAAGAATCGTTTCCCTCTATCTCACTCTCGTCGTTGCCACCGTGGCTGACAACCGGCCACGAAGCGTCTGAAGGGGGCGTCGGAGAAGCTGCATCTGTCCCCGGCATGGGGGAGACTTCCACAACAGTAAATCTGACGCGGTGTCCAGAGAGTTCAAGAATTGCGTCTCTGAGCAGATCAGCATTTGGCAGCGGGCTTCCAGGGCCTTGAGGCTTTTTGAGAATGTCCGCATCCGATTTTCTGGGAAAACCAATTGTCAGAACATCCCCATCCAATGACTCTGGATGAGTTTCAGTCATTGCCGCCCACAGCGACTTCTTCGAAGCGGCGAGAATGTGGAGTACTGAGGGCCAAAGCTCACGAACAGCGTCCAGATTCCAATCCTCGATGATTGGCGTGCTCTCGCTGTGCTTCTCCTCCGAGGATGGAGTGGGAACTGTTGTGTCTTGTGTGGCCGGTGGATTAGCCTCAACGGGCGAATCACCATTCTCTGAAGCTGTTGTCTGGTCCTCCTTTCCCACATTGTCGGGACTGTATTGCCCTGCGTTTGCGCTCCGCAGTGACAGGAGCTTCGCACAAAGAACCTCCAAGTGAAGTGCAGGATAAGTAACCCGCGACATTTCGCCCAAAGTGTGGCTAACGCTCTCGGCTAGCTCAGTGAGTTCGTCTGGCGTGAAGCGCTGGGCCAAATCTCTTCGGAGGCCGGTCTCGGCCTCTGATACGCCAGGGAAAAGCTCCGCTAAATCACCTCCCGTGGCCTGAAACACGATGATGTCCCTCAAATGAGAAAGGAGATCTTCCACGAACTGTTTGGGGTTTTGGCCAGAGTTGAGCACTTGGGCAACCAGCTCGAATACTCGGTGAGGGCTGTTTTCACTCAGCGCTTTCGTCATATTGACCAACATGTCGTGAGGTGTATATCCCAAGAGTTGTTGGGTCAATTCATAGGAAATGTGTTTCTCAGCCGTGCCGGAAATAAGTTGATCGAGCAACGACAGGGTGTCTCTCACAGAGCCACCCCCAGAGCGGACAACTAGACCCAGAACCCCCTCATCCACCCCTAGGCCTTCTTCGCGCAGCACGCGCTCGAGGTATTCCACCAGGTTGGTTCGCGCCACCAGTCGAAACGGATAGTGGTGCGTTCTCGAGCGAATGGTGGTCAAGACTTTGTCGGGCTCAGTTGTCGCAAAAATAAACTTGACGTGCGGTGGTGGCTCTTCGACGATTTTCAAGAGCGCATTAAAGCCTTGTTGGGTCACCATATGCGCTTCGTCGAGGATGAAGATTTTGTAGCGATCCCGCGCAGGAGCGAATACAGCTCGCTCACGCAGCTCTCTGGCGTCGTCTACGCCATTATGACTGGCAGCATCTATCTCGACCACATCGAGCGACCCACCGCCGTCTTGAGAGAGTTCGACGCAACTCGGACAGGACCCACACGGCGTACCGGTAGGACCCTCATGACAGTTAAGGCAGCGCGCTAAAATCCTCGCCGAGGTCGTCTTCCCGCACCCTCGTGGCCCACTAAACAAGTACGCGTGGCTCGTGCGATCGGAGGAGAGGGCCTGACGCAGAGGGCCTGTGACGTGCTCCTGTCCAATCACGTCCTCGAAGGTGTCGGGACGATATCTACGGTAGAGAGCCACCACAGCCCGAGCCTACCTGCCCGGCAATGACAAGAGTGTCCGATATCGCCCCAGGGAGACAAAGAAATTAGCTAGCGACTCCCCGCGCACCCACCAGAGCCCTGCGGCCCTTGCTACGTTTCCGTCCTGGGGGATTAGCCGAGATGGCGTCACGCGAGGAGCCACCCCCACTCTAGCGTTAGGATTGGGGTCTCCACCCCGTTGGAGAACTGGAGGATTCGCCTAGTGGCCTATGGCGCACGCTTGGAAAGCGTGTTGGGTGCAAGCCCTCGGGGGTTCGAATCCCCCATCCTCCGCCATAGTAATGTCTCACGACATCGTTCATATATGTCTCGCGTCATCGTTCATATTGATTCGATCGGAAAGCGCAGCTGTTTGCTTCAAAACCCTCTGATTACGGGGGAATATGGTCTGCCTTGTCGAACTAGGCTGGCCGGCCTTCTGGGCGTGAAGATCGGTTCGCTTTACGAGCGTTCCGAGCCTGTTGTTATCAAAGCTTGTGCTCTCAGACTGACTGGATAGGGGCTGCGTCAGCTTGCGCTTTTGGTTGCCCGAAAGACCGGGTCTGTCACAAACGCACTATGAGCTATGTTGTGAGACATATATGAACGATGTCGTCAACCTGGACACCCCATCCTCCGCCATGTGATGAGTCGGGGCTTAGGTGACAACTGAGTCGCGCCTCAGGTGTCATTTTTTTGGGCCAGCGTCCTACTGGTTTGAGCTGGTTTCTCCAGCAGGCCTTGTCTGGGTTGATGTGGTGTTGGCTGAGGACTTCCCTCGTGTGTTCGTTGGCGACGGTGTCCTGGTTGGTGTCGGCGTGGATGGTGACGGGTGTTCGTCGATGTTGTCGTCCGACTCCGAGGTGATGCATTTTGCCGGCTCGGCGGAATGACACTTTGCCGTCTTTGTCGACGTGGTCGTGCCGGATTCTCCAGGCGTTGTGGACGGGGGGAAGGAGGGGCTGGCTTTGAGTCCTTTGTCGTAGGCCTGTTGCGGTGTTTGCCGTCCGATGCCTCGGTGGGGTCGGTGGGTGTTGTAGATTTCTGAATCGCCCTGGGTTTAGTTCCGATATTAAACCGTCTTGGCATAGTTCCATCCTCCAATAAATATCGGAACTAAACCCAGGGCGATTCATGCTTGTAATTAGTCACTTCCGATTGCTCCTAACAGAACAATCGAGGCCCCGAAGCACGGTGCCCACAGAGCACCTGAGGCTTGGAGGACTTCGTGGGCTCCTAGGCGTCCTCACCCAACCCGCCCGGCACGGGGCACCGTAAACTCAATCACCAATTTAGACTCCGTCGTCGAATCACCACTGATAGCATCGCCAAGTGGAATACTTCCTGCAACGAGGAATGAAGCGTTCGGGAAACCATGTCGTGGCTAGTTGGTTTCAACGTCTGACTGGCAGCTGCTTCTTGAATAATGTGGTAAAGGTCGCGCCCAAAAAGGTTCTCCGAACTAGTTTTCCCCAGCCGCAAAGTTATTTCCTATGGGAACTGAAGCACGAGTTTAGTCGGGGAAAATGCTCGAATCGGTGGAGCCACTTTTTTACCCTTGAGGACTTGCCTGTGAACTATTCGCTATTCACGAAAAAGCCTAGGCGTTCCATACTTGTCATTCGCCACCCCCACAACATGTTCGCCTCAAGAATCCGCAAAGGATTCCAAACTGCTCACCCTGCGTACCCGTCAAATTTCGGCTACCAAATGGAACGACAAGTGGATTTATGGAAGAGCTACGCTCGCTCGGCACTCGAGGCGAAGGAAGGCACCGCCCAAACTCTAATCTTATTTGATCTATTTGTCGCTGACGAGGGCTATCGAACCGAGCTCGCCACTTCCTTGGGTTTCTCGTCTGGCCGCATCGACATATCCCGCGTCCAAGATTACGGTGGGGGGAGTAGCTTCACTGGATTGGGAGGAATAGCCGACAAAGCATTCGTCACAGGCGTTCTTCGCCGGAGTGAACTCCTCGACGATTCAGAACGAAAGGTATTCACCCCAATCGAAAGGGACTCTGAGCTCTCCGGTCTTTGGCAAGAGCTGTGGGAATGGGAAAGCAATCGGATTCGGTAGCTCGAGGTTTACAGCGGGATTACAGTCCTCTGGTTCCCGGTCACCCAGTATGGCTGCTGGCAGATCAGATGGAGACCACAAGGCCCTTCATGATTAATGTGGTTTGACCCATCACATGCCTTGACCAATGAAATCGGGATTTGCTGGACCAATTCGGGGAGAATATGTTTAGGAGAATTGCGTAAGGGTTCCGGTTATTGGATGCCTCAAACCTTGTTCCCCATCAAATTCGCGTTGCTTGAGGAGTCTTAATATCTGACTAAAGCCCACGGCAACTGAGTTCAGCTTCAACAAACACCTGCTTGGTGCCAGAAGTCGGGAGACCCTCGGGCAGGGCTTAGAGGTTAGACAATGAAATTGGTGAATTTTTCTCTGATACTCATCGTGGGCCATCAGCCGACATACATTCCCGATTTTAGTTCCTAAAGTTCCCTCTCACCCATCTGGGTTCGACCAGAATAGAGGCCTGACAAATCAAAGTGGTTCATGGCGTTAGCCACTGAGCGGTGATACCCCAAAGCCCTTACTCATCGCCTTGCCTCGATTTCGTCTTATGCCTCAGACTTGCTTGTAATCAGAAACATACAACTCTAGGTGACTTATAATTTGAGAAAAACTTTTGTTTTGACGCGGATCGAGATGGTGACTAAGTTTCACTACCGGGGGTGAGCCTTTTGAAATTGCAGAAATCAGGGCTGATTCCGGGTCAGTGGAACCGAGCAATTGTGGGAGGCCTAGATAATCTAGCTGAGGCGACTTTCTCCAGATTTCTCGCATTTTGGGTGACAACAAAATGAGGCGGTTTGCCAGGTAGTGTGCAATGAAATAGGGGAATCCAAATCGATTACGCATTACCTTGCACGTAAAAAGAAGGTATGGCCAAGGGGACTTGGGGTCCGGAAAGAAACTAACAAAAGCGCGGAAAACCTTCTTGTGCATGCGTCGAGGGATGGGTGCCATGAATCCCTGGAAACTGGCTAGCCAGCGAGAAATAAACACGTGGTCTCCTGAACTAGCCAGAAAAAAATTGGAAATAATCTTCGGACTATTTCTTTTTCGGAACGCAAAGAAGCCAGAGTCTAAAATTCTTGGGAGCCAGCTTTGGAGAGGTTGAAGACACACTAACGTAGCGTCGGCCCACACTCCGCCGTGAATCCGAAGCAACTCGAGCCGCAACAGGTTTGCCTGTTTCTGAATTGGAAGTCTCTGCCAATCGGGAATCAGCGCACCCAGGTCCACGTAATGCTCGAGAGACTGATGATCAAGAAAGCGCACTTCATAGTCTGGGTTCAACTTCTCCCACGAAAGTTTCGCTAGGTGAACTACCCTCGGAGCACCTTCAAGGCCAGAATGCCAAAACATCCAAATGGTCCGTCTTACTTCCATACTTCCCCTGACTAAGTAAACGGTAACGCTTCGGGGCTATATCCCAAAAATTCGAAGTCTTCATAATAGAGGTCTACAGCCAGCTGCGTCGTCCGGTCTGACCAGCGCTCAATGTAACGACTTGAACCGGAAGCCCTCGTTCGTCCAAATTTAGAAAGTACGCCAAATTGCTGCAAGTACGCGTCCACCTCACCCGGATGCTCGATAGCCAGTACACGTCGAGGGCCTCGCCAATTACATTGCTTCAGCCAACTTACTTGGGGCGCGGCTTGTGAGAATCTGGCCAGGTTGTAGAGTCCAATATTTGGCTCCGAGCGCAAGAGTAACTCCAAAAACTGATCTAAAGACCACCAATCTGGAAGGTGATTGTTGACCTTGAAGTGAGAGTAGAGAGATAAGACTCTGGTAAATGGATTGCGAACTAATGCAAAACTCTCTGCGGAGTTAAGTGCCTCGGCGGGAAAAAGCCCCAATTGGACACAATGATCCACGTTTAAGTGCCCAAAAGAGACAGCGTCCAGTTTCTCTTTCCTGGCCAAAAAGTCGCGCATAAGGCCCGGGGAATTCAGCTTGGCCATTCCTAGCTCAGATTTAAGCCAGTAATGAATACTCGTTCCTCCACACTTAGGAACGTGGGAGAAAATCAAGCTCGGCCACCCCGCTGGGTTTGCCGAATGAAAAAAGGGACTCAATTGATTCAGATAACGGCGAGAGAAATAATCCTCAGCTCCTCGCTGCCTTAACTTCGCCAGCATGAAAGTCTGGGGCTTCCCGGAAATGAACGACTTCCGGCTCCTTTTCAACGGTCTGGAAAAAAGCCTGGCCAACGAATAGGAGAGCCGAGTCACCGAAGACCCGATAGTCGAGGACGGATGGCTGCGACCTCCCACAAGATGTCTTCCTGGTTCCACCCCCTCAGGGTATCAAGTGGTCGGAACGGGCATTAAGGATGTTGCAGTTTCTCTCGGAAGTCAATTGTTTATAATTTAAGCTAACCCAGTGCGATGAACGTGAAGTCCAAGCGATTCCAGAGACTCAGAAAACAACTTTCAACGATTGCACCCCAGCCAAATAGGCCTCCACAATCATAAGGAGATTGATGAGGGACAAGTTCTGGAAAAGTAGTCGCCTTCCCACTAGAGCACCGGCCCAATCAAGTTTTCATCAATTACCACAAAGGCACTAATTCTTCACCGATCTCAAGGAAATCTACCCCTTATTGAGGATTAACACGACCCTCGTTTCTAAGCCACGGGAGTGCTTGAGGGTGGGATTTTCCAGCGCTAATAGCGCGTTTTGAGGTGGCAGAGCACTGAATGATTGCTGCTGTGGCGTTTCTGGACTTATTGGTAGTCAATGTTCCAAATAATCTAGGCCGCACCTATTCCTTTGGAATCTTGGGCTCATCTGAAAGATTGCGCCGACATCCGGGCAATTCTGCCACCAGGAATTTGCCGTTCGGGTTTGTCCCATCCCAGACCGTGGCGAGCTCCCTGAGGCGTACGCAACTCCTTGGGCTTCTCAACAAAAATTGGTTGTTGGAACGAAAGTCTTAAGGTTGCCGAAAGCCGGCGCCAATTTCCCAGCGTCATTAAGGCCAAAGCGCAGGGAGCCCGAGATCACCATGTACCGATTAAGGGCGCTCGAGAAAAGACCACTCTGCCCCTATCCCACCAGGGGGCAACTAAGGTGAAAAAGGCGCTTTACCGGCATAGCGGGAAAAGAATCTCACGACATTCCTGTCGACGCAGCTAGCTCAGTCGATTGTCCCATTCGTTGCGCACACACGGATGAGCTCGCACTGCAACCCCTTGGATACCCGCGCCAAAGTCCGATTTTGCGGCGGGATTGGGTCATCGGCCCTATCGATAAGTCTCTTATTCACTGCAGCTTATCCAAGGTTTTCACGATGTAACCGCTGGAAAGGACCGACTGAAGGGCATCCTCCA
>Ga0181561_10006078_pt1 | contig 10234 bp, 12 predicted proteins | sample 011ome_19_FD_133760 | JGI IMG/M metagenome (GOLD analysis project Ga0181561, IMG submission 133760) | Coastal salt marsh microbial communities from the Groves Creek Marsh, Skidaway Island, Georgia - 011510BT metaG (megahit assembly) | ecosystem: Environmental > Aquatic > Marine > Intertidal...
CGTCCTTCTTCAAACAGCATCATGAGGGCAATGGAGGTGATCGGTTTCGTCATGGAGTAAATGCGAAAGAGGGCATTCGCGGTCATTGGTTTTTGACGAGCAATATCCATTTGGCCCAGAGACGCGGAGAAAGCGGCGATGCCTTTTCGTTTGATCAATACCTGACACCCCGCAATTTTTTTAGGAGTGATATAGCGTTCCTGAAGGTGGGCGGTAAGCCTTGCGAGTTTTTCCGGACAAAAGCCGGCGGCAGTGGGGTCGATAATCATTCGACCAGGTATCTCAGGGACGGGTTTGGGCCGTCATCATAAAAAGAAACCGCGGGTGTGTCGCGGGGGAATGGGCGGGCCAGAGATGCGTATCGCATTGGGTGTATCGTGAACCCAGCCTGAGTTTTGGCGGCTTCAGGGTAGGTGGGGATTGATTACTCTGGCACGCAAAATACGGTAGATATCCTGAAAGCCCTCGCCATGAGGCTTGCGAAAAGACTTTGCCAGCCATCGGGTCTGGGGACCATAGCGATACTGAATAAAGTGACTGACTTCGTGAGCGATGGTGGCCGCCAGCGCCATGTCGGGCGGCACGGGAGATCGGGAGCCGATAACCGGGTCCCTCGCGAAAGCGGGGTACTCGAGAATCCTAGCGGTATTGTGGTCGAGCGGTGAGAGATCGATGGTCACACCTTTGGCACAGGCGGACGAGCGGTGTCCTGCCCGTTTGACCGTCAGGATTAAATCGTCTCTTGCGCCGGAGTAGTCGACCGGGAGTTCGTAGTGCTTGAGGGTGATTTCCCGCAAGCATCGCTTGGTCCACCTGACCACGGCGTCGCGTTCTGTGGCCGATACGCCGGCTCTTTTGACAACTTTCATTGCCAGATTTTAGCCTGTGGCTGCGAGGTGCGGGGGCTTGTTGGGGTCTAATGGCACCGCAGGTTAGGATCTCCCTTACGAATCTTACACATAATCCCGAATTGCCATTTATCGCGCAGCCAATAATCGCGCCACGGTTTTCCCGGGAGGGGTTGCAATGTCAGCACAAGAATACGAACCGGTTCCCTTGTTACACCCAAAACGCCTCTCTGCCTCAGCGATGCGTGCCAAGGCTGAGGCGCACCTAGATGCGATGCGACAGCGGCGCACCGTGCGCGATTTTTCTCGCGAGACGGTCGATCGAGCGGTGATTGAGGCCTGCGTGCTGAGCGCGGGTTCTGCCCCCAGCGGCGCCAATCATCAGCCCTGGCATTTTGTGTGCGTCAATGACCCGGATACCAAGCGGGCGATCAGAGTAGCCGCGGAGCGAGAAGAGGAGGCTTTTTACGGAGGCAAAGCGGGCGAGGCTTGGCTAAAAGACATCAACCCATTGGGTACCGATGCCTCAAAACCCTTTCTCGAGGATGCGCCCTGGCTGATCGCCGTATTTGCAGAGCGATACGGGGAGGATCACGCAGGCCAGCGAACCAAAAACTACTACGTGCCCGAATCGGTGGGGATAGCCACGGGCTTTCTGATTGGGGCGTTGCATAATCTGGGTCTTGCGACATTGACCCACACCCCCAGCCCAATGAAATTTCTGAACCGAATTTTGGACAGACCCGGTCGCGCGCGCCCCTATGTGTTGCTGGTGGTGGGGCACCCCGCGTCGACGGCAACGGTTCCGCGTGCCGCAGGCATGAAAAAGCCCTTGGCCGCCATATCCAGCTTTATCTGAGCCATGGCGGAGCATCACGAAATCGTCATTATCGGGGCCGGGCTGGCGGGGCTGGTGGCGGCACGAGACCTTTTGCGGGCAGGACGCGAAGTGATCGTGGTCGAGGCAAGAAACAGAGTTGGCGGCAGGACCTGGAGTGTGCCGTTTGATGCGGCAGGTTGCTTAGTCGACTTGGGTGCGGAATGGCTAGCGCCCGAGCACCACACCACGGTGGTCAAGGAGTTGCAGGCTTACAGTTTATGTCTGGAAGCATCGGCCGCGCAGCCAACATCGGCTGAGGCTGCCCCGTTAATGCCCGTGGGCGACGTGCGGCAATGGCTGGATCAATTGAGCACGGCGGCGAATGCGATCGATGTCTCCGCACCTGACTGGTACATGGGTGGGTCGTCCTTGGACTGTCCGGTAACGCAATGTTTACGTGATATGAATGTGCCCCCCGAGTGCACTGACGCTTTTCTGGCGCATAGCTTCGCGTTGCAGGGGGGGCACCCCGACGAATACAGCATGCTCAATCTGTTGCATGAATTTGCCGCGTTTGGTGGCATTGAGCAGGCATTCTCAGCGGCGGAGTACCGGGTGGCCGGGGGGGCGCAAGCGCTGGCTCAGGCGGTGGCCTTCGAGCTTGGTAACTCGATACGGCTTGATTGGGAAGTGCAACGAATAAGGCACGACGAATCGGGCGTGGTAGTGGAGGGGCCGTGCGGCAGTTTGAGCGCCGAACTGGCCATTGTAGCGATGCCGGTTAATGTACTCTCCGATATCAGATTGGAGCTCTCATTACCCGCAGAAGCGCGAGCAGTGATAGCCAGTGGACACGCCGGACGTGCCGCTAAGGGTTGGGCTGCCGCAACGTTGCCACACCCGCTCCAGTCAGTTGGCTGGCCTGATGCGATTGAGGTCTACAGTCGAAGGGGTTCGCGCTCTGATGCAATCTGTACCTTTGGCGCAGCAATACCTGATCATGGGGCTGCGCTCGAGAGAGGGTGGTCGGCGCTAAATCAGCGGCATCCCGATGTGCGCCTCTTGGGAGCGTTTTTGTCCCATGATTGGGTGCAGGACCCCTTTGCCAGGGGCACATGGTTGAGCATGGCACCCGGTCAGGCGACAGGAATACACGCGTTATCGAATATGCCGCCGCCCTGCCTGTTTGCCGGTGGCGATCTCTCGCGGGGTTGGTATGGCTGGATGGAGGGGGCGGTGACTTCAGGGCAAGACGCAGCGCTCAGGGCCCATGCCTTCCTAAAAAGCGGTGCATTGATTCCAGCCACCGCATAGGGTGAAACTCAATAGGGGTGATGGCGTCTCTGCGACCCCCAGTGGTTAGCGCCGGCCTCGCCCTTTGCTGCGCCAACCAATTGGCCTCGGATCATTCAGCGGCTATAGCAGGTGGAACACGGCGCTACCGATCAATGTCCCCAGCGCATAACCTAAGACGCCAACCAGTACCCCCGGCGTGATCTGATCTTTCCAGCCTTGTGCCGCGGCCATGACCGGTGCGGTAGTGGCGCCCAGCACTGCCGCGTTTGAGGCCGTTAGCAATTCTGGCAGCGATAGCTTGAACCAGCGTCCCACAACGAGCAGAAACAGCAGGTGAATGGTCAGCAAGATGGTGACCAGCGCGATCAGGATAGGAGCGACCTGCACCATGGCGCGGAGATCCGCGCCGGCCGCAATAGAGCCAAAGAAGGGAAAAGACAGCACAATGCCCACCTCGAAGCCCCCGGCACACCAGAAGCGCACCCGAGGGAACACGGTTGCAACTAAAAGCGTGAGCAGAGTCAGAACGATATATCTCACGCTCGGGACTTGAGTCAGGGCCGTCAGTGTATCTGCGGTGACAACGAGCAACGTGGCAATAGCCAAAGCAAAACAGAGCGATCGTGCTGTGGGCGCCGGTGGTTGCTCTGCGCCGGCCACCTGTGTGGGGGCGGGCAAATGATACTGGCGGGTAAGCCAGCGTAGCGTGGGTAGCAAACCCAGAATGCTGAGATACAGGGCGCTGAAGAGATTGTCCGCCGCCGTTGCTGCCGAAAAGAAAGAGGCGTCTTGTGATAATCCGGTCATCTCTCCCAGTGCCGCGTAATTGACGGAGCCGCCGATATAAGTTGCCGTAAACAAGCCTGCTATCGCGGCCTCTTGTTTCCCGGGGTCAATGCCGGCGCCGATCGCGACAGCACCGAGGTCTAGCAGAGAGATAGCACCCAACACGCCAAGCACCGTGCCGGCTGTAGCAATCATGAAGGCCGCTGTGGTGCGATAGGCCTCTTGGAAGAGCCTACGGATATCGCCCTGAAGTAAAAAGAGCGGTATGAGAATCGGGACGAGATACTGGAATACAAAATCGTAGGTGAGCGCCTGATGGGGGATTACACCCAGATTCGCCGATAGGATCGATAGGAGAATCACAATGACTGTGCCGGTAAGTAGTGCCCCGAGGCGCGTTTTTTCCAGCCAAAACGCCAGTGCGGAAATAGCCATCAGGGCTGCGAAGATGCCAAGGTGATTGTCGGGTGCAAACATGCCTGAGAGAACTCAAAGGAGTTCGGTATGATGCTACTGCACGCGACAGAGGTAAGTCACGGCAGCCCAGCTCAATTTGTGTGATAGTCGTGTATTGGATGAGGCTGCGTCATTCCCTAAGCGGCCTCGGCTTTTGTGGCATTTTGCCGGGCTTCCGATAGGAATCCGGTCTGCGGAGGAAACAAGCATGGGCGAACCATCAGGTGAACCGCCAAGGCAACTCAATGTCTTGGGATTGCCAATTGAGCTCTGTTGTATGGATCCGGTCACTGGTTTCTTTCGCGACGGGCACTGCCATACCGGGCCACATGATCATGGGCGCCACACGGTCTGTGCACTGATGACTGAGGAATTTCTGACTTTCTCGGTAGCTGCGGGCAATGACCTCGTGACGCCGATGCCTCAATACGAATTCCCTGGGTTACAAGCGGGGGATCGATGGTGCTTGTGCGCGATGCGGTGGCACCAGGCCCACGAGGCGGGGAAGGCCCCCAGACTGTACTTGCGGGCGACCCACCAGAAAACGCTAGAGATTATTCCGCTGTCGGTCCTCAAGCAATTTGCCTTGGATCTCTCCTGAGAGAGATGGTGGTAGCGGCGTCAGGAGCGCGGTTTTGGGTTAAACAGTGTGGCGCCAAACATACCGGCGATCATGGCCATGCCGAACACCAGCGTGGTGTTGTAGCCATAAATCACGCTGACCAATGCGGGACCGGGACAATACCCCGATAAGCCCCAGCCAACCCCAAAAATCGCCGATCCACTGATGAGTCGTCGATCAATGCTTTGCAGGGTAGGGATATTGAATTGGGAGGCCAGTAAAGGAGCGCCGCGTCGCAAAATGATGGGCGTCAGGGTCAGCGTGATCAGCAATGCCCCTCCCATTACAAATGCCAGGTCAGGTAACCAGGCGCCCGTAATATCGAGAAACCCCTGTACCTTGGCGGGATCAGTCATGCCCGCCAGTGAGAGCCCCATCCCGAACAACAGCCCCGAGAGGAGGGCGGGCCATGATTTCATATCGCGCCGCCTATCAGATGCCGGATGACAAAGACGGTCAGTGCGCCCGTAGACATGAACGTCCCGGTAGCAACTAGGGATCGGACAGAGAGCCTCCCGATCCCGCATACCCCGTGCCCACTGGTACAACCTCCCCCAATCCGAGTGCCGAGGCCCACCAGTAAGCCACTGAGGGCGACGAGAGCAAGCGGTGTGTTGGATTGACCGGGAACGGGAATACCCAAAACCGCATGAATAATGAGCCCTCCGATGAGGAGCCCAATAACAAAGAAAATGCGCCAGCCTCGATCAGGTCCTTGCACCACTCCCCAAAGGATGCCGCTGATACCGGCAATACGGCCCAGTGAAAGCAGTAGCCAGATAGCGGCAGCGCCCAGCGTCAGGCCGCCCAGCAGCGGTGCTATAAATGGTGACAGTACTTCTGTCGCGTTCATGCTGCTCGTTACCCTATGGTGTCTGGAGCCGAATTATAGGGCAGCGATCTCTTATTGATCGAGGGGGATCGGGGGTTGGGCAACAGGCTTTGACACCGCCTGTCAAATATCAGAGCCGCACGCTGGCTGGACAACCTGTATTTGAGACGGACCGGCCTACCAGCCCGAAGCAATCAGCGCGGATTCCTGCTGGGGCCCCAAGGCCACGTCAGCAGCAGTTTCATCGATGAAGCGAGCCACTTTTTCAATATCTCCCGCTCCAGCAGGACGATACTGTGTTTCCTGTTCGAGAAAGACTTCGCTGCCCACTACTTGATTGACCCAGGTGCCTTCATCACGGCAGGCCACGCCTCGCCAATGTGATTCCTTGTGCGCTAGCAGGAACTCTCGGCACCAGCGGCCATCAGCTGCGGGAAATGTGAGCACTGACCTGAAGTCCCGCTCACCATCCAAATGCTCCCAACCTGCAGCACGCGAAGGTGATTGCTCCAGCGCCTGAGCAAGCGACTTGTCCATGGTCATCGGGTTGAATGCCGACGGTTGCTCGTTTATCAAAGAGAGTGTCACCACTGCCATGACCGAAGCTGCAACTGCGCCTGTCGCCCATTCGCGCCACCGGCTCATGGAGCTGATAATCGCCACGTTCTTTGCTTGTATCAGTGCAGTCAGATCTCTGTCTGCGCTATCGCTGGGGCTTGCGTAGAGCTGTTTAACCAGCCGATCGCCGTGTTCCATCGCCGTCAATCGAGCGCGCAAGGCGGGCTCGGCCTTGAGACGACCTGCGAGCGCAATCGTGCGCTCCGCATCTAATTCGCCATCTATATACATGGACAGCAGGTGATCATCGTCAACCCGCATACCGTCCATATCGAACACATTTTTGCTTTCGTCTGTCATCTCTCATTTCCTGTGCTGGCCAACCTGTCCCAAGTAGGTCGGTATGCACTCTGAAGGCTTAGGCCTCTCTCTCTGCTTTCCACTCCAAATCTTCAGTCAGGGCCTTTCGGGCCCGAGCGACACGACTCATGATCGTGCCAATAGGTACCTCTAAAATCATAGCTGCCTCCGCATAGGAGCAACCTTCTACCGCAACCTTGACCAACGCAGCGCGCTGCTCTGCTGGTAGCCGTTCCAGCGCCGCCGTGACTCTGTCGAGCTGCACTGACTCGTCAGAATTCTCCGCGGTCGTGCCAGCGCCTTCGATCGCGCCCTCTGACTGTGCGTAACGGCTTCGCACATCTCTCGAGCGAATTTCGTCAATCCAAAGGTTCCGGCAAACCCGGTGAGACCACTTCGCAACATGAGCATCCGCTGGCATACCCTTTTCCAACAACCTCTCGACCGTGATCTGCAAAAGATCGTCGGCGTCTGAGGGGTCTGACGTCAACGATAAGCAAAACCGCTTCAGCCGCGGTAACTCATCGATAAGGTCCTGTCGCTGCTGCGTTGTAAGACTCGCCATATTTATCCTGCTCTCTATCTGACGTTCCAGATGGGGGTTTATTCCCCTCAATCGCCAGGGTTTTCCACATAATCGGCTTGCCTTATTTGCGCACAAACCGGGTAGACTTCCATGATGTCCAGCATGAAACCCACTCTGCAAGCCAACTATTTCTCCTTTATCCGCGGACTATTGGCCCATTTGGGTGCCCTGGTGGTGCTGGGCGGGTTTTGCCTCAGTCCCGCTGCGCAGGAAGTTGAGGATCAGGTTTCAGAAATTGTCTCGGATCTGACCGAAGAGCGAATCGAGCAGGTCATGGAGGATTTGCTGGCAGATATCGAGTCCCGTATCAGCGAGGACTCCTTGAGGATTCAGACAGACCATTGGTTGGTGATGGCCGAGGCGGATGTCTTTGCTCAACTCGAAGCGGAAGGGTATTTGTTTGAGACGGTGAGTGAACTCGAGGGGTTGGGGTTTTTATTGGCTGAGGTGGCGGCCCCCGCGAGCTTCGATTTGTCTGCAACCCGGGAAGGCATTTATGACGTGATCGGCGGAAAACGCGCCGATATCGATTTGAACCACCTCTACACGGCGGGCGTGCCCCATGAGACAGCGAGCCCATCTGATCTTGTTGGAATAGCCCCGCGAGAGCTGTTACCAACACCCACCGATTTATCTGACCTTAATTTGCGTATCGGGATCATCGACAGCAGTGTCGACCGCAGTCACAGTACTTTCCTCAATGCGTCCATTACGACCAAGCGCTTCGTCGAGAACGATACACCGCCTAACGTGCATGGCACCGCCATCGTTTCAATTATCGTGGGTTCAGATCCGCTGGCCTTGGGACTGGCTCCCAAAGCCGAGATTTATGCCGCTGAGGTCTTTGATGAAAATGAGGAGCAAGGTGAGTTTGCCAGCACGGTGAGTCTCATCAAAGCACTGAATTGGCTGGTCACCTCTGGCGTGTCCGTGATCAACATCAGTTTGGCAGGCCCCCCCAACCGTTTGCTTGAGACTGCACTCAGTCGGGTCAGACAAAAAGGCATTCTGGCGGTGGCAGCGGCAGGTAATGGTGGACCCATGGCGCAGCCCATGTACCCTGCTGCTTATCCCGAAGTGGTCGCGGTAACCGCGACTGATGATCGGGGCAGAGCTTTCCGTCTGGCAAATCGGGGAGAGTATGTCGACATTGCGGCGCCCGGTGTGAACATCAGACACGCCCGCGCCGGGGGTGGATTTATTGCGTCCTCGGGCACCTCTTATGCAGTCCCATTTGTAACGGTTGCTGCGGCCAGACTGATGCAATCTAATGGAGAGCCTGCTGTCATGCTTGATCGACTCTATGCCAGCGCGCTGGACATCGGCGCGCCCGGTCGAGATCAAATCTATGGTTACGGACAGCTGCGGTTTTAGCCTATGGCGCGCCTAGAACGAGAGCCGGAACTCTGTCCCCACAACGAGGTCGTTGTAACTGGCGGTGTCAACGTTCGAATCATAATCTGAATTTTTGAGCTGCAACGCTACCGACGCATACTCTGTGATGAGAAGCCGGATCTCGCTGGAGAACCGGACGCGGGTATCTTCTCGTTCTGTGGAGATTACCGGATCGGGCGATTTGTAGCGGCGCTCTTCCAATTTGGTTTCCAGCTCCAATTCGACTGGCAATGATCCCAGTGTTGCGCGATGAACATACCGCAGTTTAAGAGCGTGGGATTCATAGTCGTACCGGTTGGCGTTGGCGTCGTCGACCCGGTAGGTATATCCGAGTAGGGCATAACGCTTTAACCCGCGGATGAAATAGTAGCTGTCGAGTGAAACGGAGTGGCTGTCAGCGCCTCGACCGGGGCGTCGCTCAATTTCTTTTTCACCGTAGACATACTCGCCGCGGAGAAACCACTGCTTGCTGATAAAGCGGGCGAGGTAGGGTGACAGCCTCTGGTAAGTCAAAAACTGCTGCTCGTCTAGATCCGCAGAGACGTCAAACCAGTTCACACCTAAAGTCGTGTCGCCCAGCTGGCTTTCCAGATTAATTCCCCAGGACTCAGTGCGCCGGTCGACCACGGAAAATGTTGCATAGGAGTCGTCTACCAGACCCGCCGATACACGGAGCGTGGTGCGATCGAAAAGGGTAATTGCCGCAGACCCCTGCGCCTCAAGGGTGGTGACTTCGTCGGACTCTCCGGTTGCGCGTTCAAGTTCATCAAGCCCCACGTTGTCATCCCAGGAGTAAGCAGCCGCGAGGTCCAGCGAGAATTCAATGCCGGCAAGGCTACCCATTGGGGCGAACCCAATAACCAGCAATGTCAAACTCACGATGTGGATGCGTGTCTTCAGAGGAGAGACTTAGTCACGAGAACAAGGCTGCAGTATATGGTTGTCTCAGGATGTTGTTGAGCTACCGGCTCGGTAATTTATACTTGCGCGTCACCTTTTGCTCTTTTAGGACTTTGCGTATGTCGGCTCCAGACACCCAGCAAGATGCCATCCAGGCGTTTATCGATTTGGCCAACGAAATGAAAAATGAAGGCACCTCGATCGCATTGATTTCTACCGCCCTGATGAGGGCCTGCGCCGTTTATTCGACATATGCGGTTACGGGAAATCAAGGGGCCTTGCGCGATAGCGGTATTGAAAAGCTTCAAAAGCTGTTTGGCGAGCAACTAGCGGTTGTACAAAAGGCAAAGATTGCCCAGGCCGAGTCGGGTGCATAACGCTGGATCCGCAAAGGAGCCCCTTTTTTGGTCAACAGTCTGAGTAACGGAAGGATCGGTATGACTTTTGTAACATCGGGCAATGAGCGTGGTTGCGGATCAATATTGGGATCGCTGCGGCAGTCTTTTTCGCTGCGGGGTCGATTTAATCCCGATGAAGGAGCTCTGGCCTGCCTTCGGCGTTGATGAGGAAGGCGTGTTCTCGTCCAAGGTTATGGGGCTCCATGACTCCTGCACTGTGGGCGATTAATTCCACTTCTTTTTTCATTGAGCGCGCGTAACTTGCCACTCTGTCAGCTTTGCTGCTGGGGTCGAGCCCTTTCTGGAGTTTTGGGTTGTGTGTGGTGATACCGGTGGGGCAGGTGTTCTGGTTGCACTGCAGCGCCTGAATACACCCC
>Ga0181561_10006087_pt1 | contig 10227 bp, 6 predicted proteins | sample 011ome_19_FD_133760 | JGI IMG/M metagenome (GOLD analysis project Ga0181561, IMG submission 133760) | Coastal salt marsh microbial communities from the Groves Creek Marsh, Skidaway Island, Georgia - 011510BT metaG (megahit assembly) | ecosystem: Environmental > Aquatic > Marine > Intertidal zone...
ACGACGAGAGCGCGACGGCGCCGCGGCGGTGACGACCGCGTCCCTAAACCGAGGGTGCCGACGCACCCCGGCGGGACGCGCTCCGATATCCGACGGCGCGCGCACGCGTTAGCACCACCACTAGCTCCTACGGTACACAAAGAATAAGAACACACTACGCCGCCCGCTCGCGCTCGCGCTCACGCGGCGAACACTTCGCGAAGCATCGCCGCGGACGATCCCTCCGGCGCGTCCGCGACGTACATCTCGTGCACCTCGTCGTCTTCTCCCCCCTCCGCGCGCCGCTCTCTCGCCCACGTCATCGGTCGTCGGCGTCTCTTCGATCGCGCGATGAGAAACATCGTCGCGAGCGCGGCGACCTGCGCGAGCGCCTTCTCCGGGCGGAGCGCGAACGCGGCGACGTCCGACGCCGTCTTCTTCGAGAGCGCGAAGACGGCGTCGACGGCGACGGGAAACGAAAACCGCCGCCGCCGCCGCCGCCGCGCGCGACGCTTCCGCGGTGACGTCACGCGCGCGCCGATGCTCACCTCTCTCTCGTCCGTCATCACGACGGTCGTCGCCTCGCTCTTCGCGTCGTCGGGGACGTCCGCGCGCGGGGGAGACTCGATCGTCGTCGTCGTCGTCGTCGTCGTCGTCGCCTTCGCTTCCCCGCCGCCGCCGCCGCGGCCGTCGCTCGAGTCGTCCCCCCACGACGCGGAGACGCCTTCCACGCTGCTCACGCTGTCCCCGACGTTGTCTACCGATTCTGGTCTGTGGCGGGTGTTCTCCCGCGACGACGAGGACGGCCGCTCGATCTCGTTCGTCTCGACCGGCATCGGCGGCGGCGCCGCCGGCGACGACGACGCCGCGCGCTCGGGCGACGGCGGCATCTCGAGCCTTCGACGCGCGGATCGCGATGCCGACTCCGGCGCCGACGACGAGTCCGACGACGACGGCGTGTCGTCGTCCGCGGGCGCGGGCGCGGCCGTGAACGCGGCGTTCATCGCCGCCGCGAGCTCCTCCGCGCGCGGGGCGTTCCCCGTCGCCGCGGGCGGCGCCGACGCTTTGACGATGGGCGAGTTCGGAACCGTCGCCGCGCGAGACGGCGGGCACGAGTCGCGCATCTCGTTCGCGCGCTCCCTCACGCCTTTCATGCCGCTTATGCGCGTCATCGCGACCGCCTGGGACGCGAAGTACATCGCGAGGTACCCGCTGATCTCTTCCGTGCTCGGCGCCGCGTCCGCGCGTCGCGGCGGCGAGAGCAGCGAAGCGACGAAGTCGTCGTCGTTGTTGCCGAATTCGCCCTCCGCGCCTCCGCGCGCGGGCGAGGACGCGACGCTCATGACGCGACGGCGCGCGACCTGGCCGCGCTCCCGCGGTTCTCTCGCGCTGATATCGCGCTCGCTCCGCGCTGGGTCTCGCGCGCGGACCGGGGGCGCGGGTTGTGCGCGCGGACGCGCCGCGGCCGAAGTTTCGTACCCCCGAGACAAAACGCGCACCGCACCAGCGCGCCGGCTCGATTGGAAAGCGTTTTTTTATCACGGGCGCCGCTGCTGCTATCTATCGTCCGTCCGCTCACTTCCTCTGCTTCTTCCCCTCCCGCTCCTCCTTCGCGACATCGCGTTGTTTCCTCCGCGCGGCGATCTTCGCAAAGTTCGGCGCGCGCACGGTCGGCATCAGCACCTCGTCGTCGGAGTCCTCCGCGTCGTCGTCGGAGTCGTCGGCGTCCTCGTCGGCGTCCTCGGAGCCGTCGTCGTCGCTCGCGTCCTCTTCCGAAGACGACGTCTCGTCCCCGTCCTCGTCGTCCTCGCTGTCGTCGTCCTCGTCCGTGTCGATGACGTGCGCCGGGGGCACCCAGCACCCCTGCTCCTCGGAGAACCCGCCGTTCACGCGGAGACGCTCCTTCGCCGCCGCCGTCGGGTCGAGCGCTTCTCTCCCGCCGCCGCCGCCGCCGACGCCGCCGCCGCCGCCCGAGGCCGCGGCCGCGGCCGCCTTCTCCTCCCGTCGCTTCTTCTTCGCGAGCTGTTTCGCCTCGGCCGCGGCCTCTAACGCCGCGGCCTGCGCTTTCTTCTTCCGCTTCTCCGCCGCGGCGCGCTCCTTCGCCTCTCGCTCTCGCTCCGCGGCGACCTCCTCGGGCGGACGCTCGGTCAAAAGTTTCGCCCCGGAATCGCCGCTCGTGAGCATCTCCACGCCCTTCTCGAACCGCTTCCCCGCGCTGTGCATCACGACCGCGGCCTCTTTCGCCTGGACGTACCGCCCCGTGATCCTGCAGAACAGCTTCCCGGGGGCGTACTTCGCGGGAACGATGTGCGGCGCGAACTGCTTCAGGGAATCGAGATCGCGTCTCCGCGCGAGCGCGGCGGCGAACTTCTTCCCGCGGACGTACGGCGCGATCGCTTCCTGACGCGCGGCCATGACGTGCCCGGTGAGCGTGCACTTCACCCGGCCATCGCCCTCGCGCGCGAGCGCGGGGAACTCGCGCAGGAGCGCGTCGACGCCGTCGTCCGCCGACATCTCGGAATGACTCGGTTGGTCTCGATCGCGCCGACTTTTTTTGACTCACAAAGATGAAGTCGAGGCGACGTCGGGCACATTCCTCGCCGCGCCGCCGCCATGGAGTCGTGGGATTCGAGCACGCTATCGACGGTCAAGAAGATCCCGCTGCTGACGCACAAGGCGGGCCCCCGGGACGGCGACGCGTGGGTCGCGCGCCTCAAGGAGGAGTACACCGCGCTCATCGGGTACGTGCAGTCGAACAAGGCGAACGACAACGACTGGTTCACCGTGAGCAGCAACAAGGAAGGGACGAAGTGGAGCGGGAAGTGCTGGTACGTCCACGAGCTCGTGAGGTACGAGTTCGCCCTGCAGTTCGAGGTCCCGGTGACGTACCCGGCGACGCCGTTCGAGATCGAGCTCCCGGAGCTGGACGGGAAGACCGCGAAGATGTATAGGGGCGGGAAGGTGTGCCTGACGATTCACTTCAAGCCGCTGTGGGCGAAGAACGCGCCGCACTTTGGGATCGCGCACGCGCTGTGCTTAGGGTTAGCGCCGTGGCTCGCCGCGGAGGTGCCGGCGCTCGTCGAGCGCGGCGTCATCGAGGAGTTCGCGAAGTGATGCGTCGGACCCGCGACCGAACGAAACCAAACGATCTTTCCTCGCGTCGACCGACGACAGTTTTCAAAACGCTCGTCGTCGTCGACCTCGCTCGCCCTCTTCACTCGAACGACGATCAACTCTCCCCCGCGCTCGCTTCCCCGTCGTCGTTCCCCTTCCCCTCGTTCGCTCTCTCCTCCTTCTCTTTCGCCGCGGCCGCCGCCTTCTCCTCCGCGTACGCGCCGATCCTCTCCGCGGCGGCGTCGAAGTCGATCGCCGCCTGTTGCGTCAGAGGGTCCGCGAACATGTCCTCCGCGACTTTGGCGCTTATCGTGAACGTGTCGCACCCCTCCGCGGCGAGCTTCGCGATGTCCGCGACGTTCCTCACGCTCGCGACTAAGATCCTCATGTCCGAATCTAACTTATCCGCGGTCTTTTGCATCTCCACGATCGTCCCGAACCCGTCCCGCCCGGCGTCGTTCATTCGCCCTAAATACGGCGCGACGTAATTCGCCCCCACGGCGGCGGCGAGAACAGCCTGATGCGACGCGTACGCGGCCGTGAGCGTGACTCGGATGCCGTCCGCGACGAGCGCGTTCGCGGCTTTGATCCCGTCGAACGTCGCGGGCACCTTCACGACGATGACGTCCGGGTCGTACTTCGCCAACGCGATGCCGTTTTTCCACATCTCATCCGAGGACTCCCCCCAGGTCTGGACTTGGAACTCCTGGACCGCGTCGTACTCCAGCGCTTGTCTCGCGAGTTCCGTGAGCGCGGCGACGTTGCACTCGCGGCCGTCGCGCTCGAGGATGATCGGGTTCGTCGTCACCCCCGCGAAGATCCCGGACGGGAGCCACTTCGCCCACTCCTCCTCGGACGCGCTGTCTAGGAACAAGCACAGGTTGCCGCTGTAGTCGACGTCCGCGTCGTCGTACACGTCCATCTCTTCGCCGCCGATGTGCGACGCGCGGAGGACGTGCGAGGGAGGTCGCGCGGCGCGAACGCGCGGGCGCGCGACCGCGCGCGCGCGCGACGCCGGCGCGTTCGCGGAGGAGAGACGGACGCGTTGGGCGGTGACGCATCGCGCCGTCATCGCCGTCGCCGCCATCTGTCACGCGTTCGGACCGCGCGTCGAGGGCGTGGCGAATGCGCGTTCGCGCGTGCCTCCGCGTGCGGTGGTTCTCGACGCGAGGCGTGACGCGACGGTCGCTCCGACGACGATGTGTCGCTCGATCTCGTGGAACGCGCGCGCGGGAGTGCGTCCGCGGAGGTATAAGTAGTAGGACGACGCGTTTTGCGATCGACTCGGAAGCTCCAAAACGCGCTCTGCTGCGACCGACGGAAAATCGCCCTGTTCGCGCGGCCCCTCGCACTCCCCCACCGCGCACGCGGGCGTCGGAGCCGCGCGGACGAGACCCGCGACGGGCGCTCCTCCGAACGACCGAACGCTCCGCGCGGGGTTCGACGCGCGCCGATCGTTCCTCGCCCGCGCGGCGTGCGTCGATCGCGCGAGGCTCGACGAGATTTGATTGATTTAGGGTTGGCGAGCGCGCGCGACGACGATGGCGTACAAACAGACCGGCGGGATCGCGCGCATCAAGAACGTCGTCACCGACGGTCTTCGGTACCGGCTCGCGGACGCGCGAGGGGAGGTCTTAGGGCGCTTCGCCGCGTGCGTGTCGCGCGTCCTGCAGGGGAAGGACAAGCCGACGTACGAGCCGCACCGCGCGGAAGGGGACGTCGTCGTCGTCACGAACGCGAAAGACGTCGTCCTCACGGGACGCAAGCTGGAGGATAAGAAGTACTACCGGCACACCGGGTACGTCGGGAACTTAGTCACGAGGACGGCGAAGGAGATGATGGAGCGAGAGCCGACGTTTTTGATACGCAAGGCCGTGGAGCGGATGCTGCCGAAGAACAAGCTTCGCAAAGACATGATGAGAAAATTGCGCGTGTTCCCGGGGGAGACGCACGCGTTCGACGACGTCCCGCTCGTGCCGCTGAAGATGCCGCCGAGGGTGATCAGAGCGCGGAAGGTCCCGCGGCACACGATGCCGGAGGGGTTCACCCCGTTGAACCCGGTCGCGTTCGCGAAGAACGTCGCGTTGGCGACGAAGAGCAACGACGCGCTCGCGGCGCTCGAGGCGAAAAAAGCCGCGGCGGCGGAGTGGAGACGGGATCCCGCGATGACGAACCCGCCCCCCGCGCACGAGACGGAGCACTCGAGAGCGGGGCGATGATAAATTAGCGAATAGACATAACGATGAAGTCGATTGAAACGAAAGTAATCTAAACAGCGAAAGCATCGTTGCGTTCCGCGCTGCCGATTCGGCGGTTTGTGCATATGGTTCGAGGACTGGCCGCGAACCCTCCCTCTTCTCCTGCTCCGACTTTCGGGCTGGTCAACCGTAGTATTTGTTCGAGTACACGTCCGAATCGCGGCAGTAGTCGTTGTAGTACTGCAGCCGAGAGATCAGCACGAGCGCGCCGACCCACAACATGAAATACCCCATCGATATCAACATGAACCCGACCCAAAGGTTGTACGACGCCGCCGCCATGTTGTCGCACGGCCCGCCCATCGCCCTGAGCGCGTCGTCGACGAAACCGCACGTGAGCATGTTCTCCAAAATTGGTTGGATGTCCTCGACGCCGGTCGCGGCGGACGCGCTCGCTTTGTACGTCGTCCATATGTCCGACGGAATTTGCCTGTATGCGTAACAGATCCCTAGGCCGTGAATCGGGTCTGAGGTGGAGGAGAAATCGCACTTGATGCTCGCGGCGTCCGTGGAGAACGTGGACAAGCCCATGGTGTACATCGCCGTTGGGTACCCCGCGGTGCAGTCCGCCTCGGGGTACGCGTACACGACCCCGTCGGCGTCCGCGGTGAGCTTCGTCAGCAAATTCTTCGTGTACGCGTCGCAGACGAACTTGGTGTAGTCTTGAGCGTAAAACGGCGTCGTCCCCGTGCACAACGTCGCCATGCTGATCTTCGCGTACGGTAAGCAGACGTACTTCACGTACTCGTTCGTGCTCGCGTACGTGTCTATTATTTCGTTGATGTAGTTCGCCCCGGTGACGACCTGCTCTCGCGCGGCGTTCGACGCTTCGACCGCGTCCGCAGCCGCCATGCACGGGATGAAATCCGAGAGGTCGGAGTTCGTCCGGTCTATGAGGTACTGCTCGAACGCCCAGCACACGTCGTCCACGAGCGTCGCGACGATGGCCATGAGGCCGAAGATGATCCACGACAATATCAGCATGAGGGAGATGAAGATCGTGAAGAAGATCATGAGGCGGAACAACCCGAAGAAACCGAGCGCCCACATCGTGATGGACAGACCAAAGATTGCGCCCGCGATGATCGTGATGTACAGCCCCGCCGGTTCCAACGACTTGTCGATGAGGTCTTGCATATTTTGCGCTTCTTTCTCTACAGCCTGCGCGGCGGTGACTAAACCGCTCGTCGCGCTACTGACGGAGACGGAGCTCATGGATGCGTCCGCGGACGCGGTGTTCATCGTCGTCTGGATCGTTTTCGCGTCGGTGACGAGAGCCGTCGTTTGTTTGACGAGCGCCGCCGTCAAAGCCGAGGTGTTGTCGATGAGAACCGGGCCCTCCGCGAAGACGAGGAAGGACCCGCAGGCGATGACGATCACGAACATGAACATCGCGATCCGGTTGATCTTCACGTCTCGCTTCGTGAATTTACGCGGCTTGTACGCCTTGTTGCAGCACTTGCAGCACGTCGCGCCGAACAGTCTGGACAAGATGTACACGACGAGCATGAGGATCATGATGACGATCAGAACCAACCCCATGGCGATCCCGGGAATGCCTTGCCCGATGAGGGACATCATGTAATCGTCGTCGGTGATGTCGAAACCGCCATCGTACGTGTCGCCGCCGATCGGGTTGATCCTCGGAAGCCCCGTCGCCGCGGGACCGAGCTTCTCGGCGGTCCCGGTCGCGGTCGAGGTGTACGTCGAAGTCGTCGGCTCCGTCGGTTGAGCCGCCGTCGTGATCGGCGAGGTCGCTTTCACTTGCGTCGCGGTGCCCCAGTCTGATGGGTACGCGGACGTCGTCCACGCGGTGCCGTACGTCCCGTCGCGGAACTCGAGGTTTTGCGATTGGATCGCCATTACCTTGTTCCGCAGCATGTCCAGCTGCGCTTGCGTGAACGTCGACGATCCACTCGGGGGCGAGATGGTCACCGTCACGAACGTCTCGTAATTCGAGGTGGTGGATAAGCCCTTCGTGGTCAAATCTAACGATATCATCGCGGTCGTCACCGTGAGCGTGCCGGTCTGCGTGAACGCGGTCGCCAGGTCCGTCTTAAGCGTGTTCGCGTAGTACGTGCTCGTGGGAGCGAAGTTCTCGAAGACCATGTCGATCACGAGCTCGGTGTACGTCGTCAAAGAATCGGACGATAGAATCGGCGGCGCCGGCGGCGCGTGCTGCCACGGCGGTTGGTTCGTCACCACGAGCGTCTTGATGTTTGCCGGCGTCGTCTGGAAGGAGTTTGTCGGCGTCGTGGCGCAGGTCGTGAACCCGTCGGCTGCACCGTTCGTGTAATGAACATCCGTAGCGGTTGTGCAACCCGTGGCCGCGGCCTTGCACGCTTTCGCTTGCACGTACAACGCATCCCACCACGCGGTGTTGTAGTTGTAAATAGTCGACGTACACGCGCAAGCGCCCTCGAAAAAGGGCTTGACGGCCACCCAAGCGGGGCCGGTGGGGTTATACACTGATACCGTACCCGCCGTAGGGCACAGCGCCTCGCAGCACGCTGTGGACGGGCTGCCCGCGGCGTCGTCCACGCACGCGAACAACGGCGCGGCGGTTTGCTGATCGCACCAAGGCTGACTGGCTGTTCGTGCGCGAGAGTTGGAGAGAAGAGTGGAAGAAGGCTTCAGAAGAGACGACGAGGGGACGGGGTTGAAGGTTCGCGAGAGATCTCTCTCTCTCAGCGACGACGAGCGCGCGTCCCGGCGGCGTGAACGCTCGAAAAACCGCGGGCTCGTTCTCGTAACGTTTTGCTGTGAAGCGTTCACGACGCGCGCGCGTGGGATCGACGCGCGCGCTCGCGACGCGAGCAGTCTCCGCCGTTTCAAGTAGGCCATCACGAAGACGCGTTCAACATTGACGCCGCGGGGTGGTGCGAGAAGGAAAACGAGCGCGCGGAACTCACCGGTTTGCGCGTTCGCGACGTTCGTCGCCGCCGCGAGGAGCCCGAGGGCAAGGACGACGCTGAAGGCGCGCATCGTGCGTCCGAAGCGTTATCGCGCGTTTCGCGCGTTGCCTTTACCCGCGGCCAGCGCCCCGGCTTTTGTAAAAAACACCCGCCATGTCCCCCCGCGGCCCGCGGACCCTGATTCGCCTGATGACCCCCACCCGATTTTCCACCCGATTTTAGACCCGATTTTGACCCACCCGGTTTTAAAATCGGGTGGGTTCACCCGAATTCGGGTGGGTCGTTGCAAAATCGGGTCTAAAATCGGGTGGGGTGACCCGATTTTGCTACTAAATCCCTCTACTAAATCCCTGTGGTGAGTGAGTGTCCACCGTCGACGCTCGGGCGACGAGAACGCGACGCGCGTCGAAGGGATCCTAACAGTGGTGACTAATGATAACGCGCGCGCGCGCGCGCGCGACCTAACCGCGATTTCACGCCGCTCGCGGCCGCTCACAGCTCCTCAATGAGCTTCTTCTTCGCGGGACCCGACGCGGGCGCGCGCGTCGCCGCCGCAGCCGCCGCCGCCGCGACCGAGGGCGCCGCCGCCGCCGCCGCCGCCGTCTCCCGCCGCGTCTCCGCCTCCCTCATCTCGCGCGCGAGCCACCTCCGCGCGAGCTCGAGCGCGCCTTCCTCGCCTTCCTCGCCTTCTCCCTCGCCCGTCGCCGCCCTCGCGACGTCCCCGGTATCGTCCGTCAGCGCGTTCGCGTAGCACAAGAGGTAAAACGCTTTCCTCTCCACGCGCGCGAGAGACGCGTCTTTCCTCCGCGGCGCCGTCTTCGCCGCCGCTCTCGAAGCGTCCGCGTCTTCCGCGATCGCGGCCTGGACGATCCTGTGCACGTCGCACAGCGCGAGGACGACGGCGCCTCGCCCGCCGCGAACGATGTCGTACACGTCCTGAAGCATCGCGCCGTCCGCGGCGGTCGCGGCGGCGGCGGCCATCACGCCGTTCGGCGACGCCGCCGCGCGCGCGGCGACGCCGTGCAGCGCGGACGACGCGGTCTCGGGAAGAATGATCGCGGCGGCGTCGCGCGCGTCGCCGCGCGCGTCCTTCCCCGGCGGCCTCCGCGCGCCCGCGGCGAGCGCCGAGGACAGCGAGAGAAGTGACGCCGCCGCGGAGGACGGCGACGACGACCAGTCGCCGTCGTGCGACCGCATCGTGAGCGCGTACGCGGCGAGGACGTCGAGGAGATGCCACTTGAGCGCGCTGTGCGGCTTCACCGGGGTGATGCTCGAGAGCGGCGGGAGCGGCGCGTCCGGCGGCGGCGGCGGGGGCGTCTCCGGCGCGGCGCCGTCGTCGGCGGCGGCGGGCGGCGCCGGCGCGTCGGAGAGCTCGACGATCATCCTTCGCCCGTCCCTCGCGAGCTTGAGCTCCCTCGCGTCCGGGTTACGCCACCACGGCTTCCACGGCTGCACCATGTGCGACAGCTCGCCCGTCGCCGCCGCGCGCTCGAACGCGGCGAGCTCCTCGGGGGTGAGGTCCTCGAGCGAGAGCTCCTCGCCGCGCGACAGCTTCTCTAGATTCGCCTCCGAGAGCGCGCACGCGCCGGGGTCCGGCGCGCCGCCGTCCTCGCCGTCCTCGCCGTCCTCGCCGTCCTCGCCGTCCTCGCCGTCGCGCCCGCCGCCGCGCGGATCCTTCCCGTCCGGCGGGTACGCCCCCGCGGCGAAGTCGTCCTCGTCCTCGCGCTCGTCGTGAAACTTCTTCAGGATCTGCGTCATCTTCCTCTTCTCCTCGTCCTCCACGGTCAACCCTCTCAGCGCGTTCGCGAAATTTTCCCCGTGGAACCCGTCCACGCACCGCGTGTCGTGCGTCTTGTAGCATTCCAGCGCGCAGTACCTCCGCGAGCACCGAGGGCACGTGTACTTCGCGCGAGCGACGTTGCACACGCCGCAGACGAAGACGCCATCGCTCAGTCTCGCGT
>Ga0181561_10006092_pt1 | contig 10221 bp, 5 predicted proteins | sample 011ome_19_FD_133760 | JGI IMG/M metagenome (GOLD analysis project Ga0181561, IMG submission 133760) | Coastal salt marsh microbial communities from the Groves Creek Marsh, Skidaway Island, Georgia - 011510BT metaG (megahit assembly) | ecosystem: Environmental > Aquatic > Marine > Intertidal zone...
GACTGCGTGCAGCCCTCGCTCGTGGGGCGCAACAACGGTGCGCGCCGCGCCTTCCCGCGACGTCCTCGCACGCACCGAGCCGAGCCGAGATTCGAATCGATTCGCGAGGGGGCGCGCGAATCCGTGAATCCTGATTCTGATTCTGATTCTCGCCGATCGGACACTGGTTCCCATACGACCCCGTCGCCGTGGTGAACGCCGATCCTTAAGGACTTTTCCCGGCGTTTCTCATCTCGCCTACCCCCCACTCCCACCCCCGTCGTCCGTCCCGTCCCGTCCAGGCCCTTTCCTGCGCCTCACGAACGGCCGCGGGTGGGTCTTCGAGCGCAAGTACGGCGAGGAAGTCATGGAGCCGATCCCCGTAGAACGCGGCCTCTGGCCCTACCTCGTCCGCGCGCCGACGCGAGGCCTGCGCCCGCGCGCGCAGCCCACGACGCGCTCCGAGGCTGAAGACTCCGACGTCTTCCTGTACGAGGACGACGACGTCGTGTACCCGCACGGATACGTCGTGTGGGCGGACGTCAGGGTCGTCGACGCGACGGCGTCGCCGCCCGTGACGTTCGTGCGCGTGCAGGCGCGTTCTATCTCACGCTGGTCCCCATACGACCGCGTCGGCGTGGTGAACGCCGATCCTTAAGGACTTTTCCCGGCGGTTCTCTCCGCTTACACTACGCTTTCAATCCCGACACACCTCGACGCCTTTCAACGCCAACTGACTGACGCCTTTCAACTCCACCCAGGGGACGACGGGGTGGCTGTTCACGCTCGCGACGGACGGCGATGACGCTCAGCTCGTCCCGGTGGGCCCGAGCGGCGACTTCAACCCGCGGTATCAGAGGCAGCCGCTGGAGGTGGAGAACGGCGATCGGTTGGATCTGAGCGCCGTGCGCGCGGCGGCGACGAAGCGAGGGTTGACGGAGACGTCGCACTCGCTCGTCGCGAGACGCGTCAGCTTCGTGAAGTCGCTGAAGGACGCGGGCGGCGCCGCGCGCGGCGAGGCGCACGTCGACGTCTTCTTCGGCACGGCGACCGTCGCGACGAGGGTCCAGCACCCGCGTCTCGGGAAGACGCAGACGTTTCGAAGGCTGTGCACGATGCGGGACGTCGAGCGCGTGTTCGCGGATCCGAGGAACGAACGCGTGACGGGCGGGGGCGGCGGGTACAGATACCGCCGACGGCCGTTCGACGTCGAGGACGAGGCCGCGGCCGCCGCCGCGGAGGCGGCGACGAGCGGCGCGATGTTCGCGAAGCTCGGGATCGCGACGCGGCCGACGACGAAGCCGAGCGCGACGCTCGGGAGCACCGGCGGCGGGCTGTTGTTGCCCACGCCGAAGGGCGGCGGCGGCGGCTTCGGAACGCTCGGGACCGGGATGGAGACGCTGTCGCTCTCTCTGGCGTCGTCCACGAGCCCGATGGGGTCGCCGTCCACGAACCGCGCGGCGCCGAAGACGACGGACGACGACGCGTGGACGCCGCACGACGAGGAGGGCTCGCTGCGAGGGGAACTGCGAGAGCTCGACGCGGCCATCGCGAGGTTGATGACGCAACGCGCGATTCTCTCGTCGCACCTCCTCGACGTCGAAACGTCGTCGAGAGAGCGCGCGCAGATCGACGCCATGGTGGACGAGTCCGAGACGGGCTTCTCCGCGTCCGCGGCGGAGGCGTCGAGGACGAAGCGCCGCGGCGACCCGAGGACGGCGCGAGGCCGCGGACACGTCCGAGTCCTCTCCGACGTCAACGACGCCGACGACGACTTCAACCGCAAGTGCGGCGGGACCGATCAGTTCGCGGACGTGAAGTTCGTCTCGCTGTTCGGCGAGGGCGACGGCTGGTTCATCGCGCGCGACGGCGGGCACTCGTCCTGGTGCGGGCTCCCGGAGTCGCTCGCGGATCGGCTGTGGGAGGCTGGTCGCGGCGACGACGACATGCGTTACGCCGTCTGCGGGCCCTCGGGAGAGTACTACTGCGAGCTCCCGGACGGTCAAAAGTGGTGCCACGACGGGGCGGGCGACCGGTTCACGTCGCTCATCGGCAAAGGCACGCGGAAAAAGACCATCTCCCGCGTCGCGTTCGGCGAGAACGACGCGTGGATCGTGATCTTCACCAACGGCGCGTGCGAGTGGAACGGGCCCGTGCCCGAGGCGCTCGTCGCCGCCATTCGCGCGACAGACGAGGCGCCGACGGAGGTGTCTCTGGGATCCTACGGGACGTTCTTCGTCGCGTTCGCGGACGGGACGTACGACCACGACCTCCCGGACGCGTGCGGGCAGTGCGTGTACGACCTCGAGGAGGAGGGGATGACGGTGACGTGCGTGCAGCTGGCGCCGGTGGACTCGGAGGCGGGGTGGCTGGTGCGGTACTCAGACGGCGAGGAGGTGGTCGACGTCACGAGGGACGCGCAGGGGCGGCCGCTGGATCACCTCGGCCGGCCGAAGTGGGTCGTCATCGCGGACCGGAGCGCGGCGACGAACACGCTCGCGAGGGTGAACAAGGATCCGCTCCCGGGGTCGCTGTTGGGCGCGAAGGTTGGGTGATCGACGCCGGAGCGAAAGGGTTTATTAAATATTCATCTCACCTGCAGTGACACATTTATTTTTCTGCTGGCCTCGTCTCGTCTCGCCTGCGCCCCCCGTCTCGCCCCTCTCGTCAGTCGCCGCCGCACGGCGACTCATGTCGCCCCCACCCCCCGGTCTGAACGATATCGACGCGCAGATCGCGGCGCTCGAGGCGAAGCTCGGCGGCGCCGTCGCGAGCGGCTCGTCGGACGAGGATGCCGACGACGCGGCGACGCGACGACGACGCGAGCGAAAGCGATCGGAGAAGAAGGCTCGGAAGAGAGAGAAGAAGGAGAAGAAGCGGCGCCGCGAGGAGAAGGAGAGCGACGACGACGACGACGACGACGACGCGGTCGCCGCCGCCGCGGAGAGCGACAGCGAGCTCGAGCGGATCGCGCCGCTGCCGTCGCACCTCCTCCCGGAGCACAACGCGTACTCGGGTAAAGGGATCGGAAGAAAGAAAAAGCGCGGCGAGAAGAACGCCGCGAACACGGGGACGACGACGGCCGCGCCGACGCCAGCGCTCGCGGCGATGATCGCGCGACGTGAGGACATGCCGAGGTGCAACGTGTGCGACAAGCGCTTCACGTCCGTCGCGCAGCTGGACGAGCACGAGCGAGGAAAAGCGCATCTCAAGGCGGCCAGGGCCAGGGCGACGGGGGGGACGCCTCGCGACGCCTCGCGACGCCCGCCCGGCGCCGGGCGGCCGGCGGCGCCTGGGAAGCCGATCGCGGGGCTCCCCGGGCCGCCCGCGGGCGCGGTCGAGCACTGCGCGCTGTGCCGGAAGACGTTCACGTCCAAGGCGCAGCTCTTAGAACACGAAGGAGGGAAGTGGCACGCGATGCGTGTCCGGGGGGAGCTGCCGCCGTCGAGGCGGCCGTACAACGCGTAGCGGACGGTGGTAGGTAGTCGCACGTCGCGCGCGCCTTTGAATAGGAAGCTAGTAAATAGCTAGTACGCCCCTCGGTCGTGCTGGTCCAGGCCGGACTGCGAGTGGCGGTAGTACCTGCGCCGCCGCCGAGACAACGCGGGCTGGTCCGGGCTCATCGGATGGCGCGTCGGATGCGACCGCCGCGTCTCGAGTCGTTTCCCCGTCGCCGCCGCGCTCGCGCTCGCGCTCGCGCTCGTCGTCGCCGCGACGTTCGCGCTCGAGCCGCCGTCGCCGCCGTCGTCTTCCTCGCCGACGTCGCCTCGGTATGCGTCCAACCACTCGGGCGGAAAGACGCCGCCGCCGCCGCCGCCGCCGCCGCCGCCGTGACTCGACCGCCGCGCGCTCAACTCCTCCCTGACCGCGGCCTCGATCGCGTCCTCCTCGTCCAGGCTCCTGCGGCGCAAATCCCCAAACCCCAATCCGCCGGGAAGGTCGTCGTCGTCGTCGTCGAACAGCGCCGCGGTCTTCTGCAACGTCTCCGTGCTCGGCGCCGCGCGTCGCAGCCCGCTCCCGCCGCCGACGTGATTATTCCCGCCGCCGCCGCCGCCGCCGCCGCGCGCGCCGCCGCCGTTGCCCCACAGACCGTCGTTCAGCAACGGGATCGCCGCGTCCGGGTTCGCGATCTTCCACGCGCGGATCGCGCGCAGCCCCGCCTCGTGCCCGGCGCGCACGATCTCCGCGTACCTCCCGAACGCGAGGATCGGAATGTTCGCCACCGCGGGCCGCACCTGTGAGGATAGAGACACCCGCACGAAAAAACAATCAGACACGAAAACGCCCGAGTAGGCACTGTAGTTTTTCAAGTCATAACGCGACGCGAGTCGTAAAACAGAGGAGGGAATCCTTACCATGACGTCCACGGTGCCGAAGCGACGCGCAGCGTTGGCGTAGTCCGTGACGTACGGCAGGTGCGACTGCATCGCCGCCATCGTCGGGCACGTGGGGCCGCCGCCGAGCCACCGCGGGAGCCACTGCGAGAGCAGGACGCGCGCGCCGGACAACGCGTCGCCCCACGGCTTCATCCTCGCCTCGGGTAACCCGTGCCCGCTGATGAGGGTGACGAGTCCGTGCGCGGTCAATATAATTGAAAGAAAACCGACGCGATCGAATGTTGAAACCAAGCGGTGGGTGAATGTTGAAACCGACGCGATCGAATGTTGAAACCGAGCGGTGGGTGAATGACGCGTGTAGGGCTCTAGTAGAACGCACCTGACGTCGACGGCGATGACGTACTCGGCGCCCATCGCGCGCATGACGTCCGTCGGGAGGTTGTTCACGTACCCTCCGTCGACGAGGACGTGCATTCGACCGGAATTGGACTGCCCGTACGTCGTCGTCGCGCGCGCGCGCGCGTCGCCGCCGCCGCCGGTCGTCGTCGTCGTCGTCGTCGTCGTCGTCGTCGTCGTCGTCGTCGTCGTCGTCGTCTGCAGCTGGTCGCACACTGGCGGCAAGAACCCCACGAGCGCCATGCTCGCGCGGACGTACCGCCACAGCGTCCCGTTGCGGTGCACGATCGCGGAGCACGAGATGAGATCCAGCGTCATGCAAAAGAACGGCAGCCAGCAGTCCTCGATCTTCGCGCCGCGGAACAGCGGCTCGAGCGTCTCGTTCATTCGAAACCCGCTGAAGTACGACACGATCGGCAGCGTGAGATCCCTCAGCTGGTTCCACGCGCTCGACATGTGCACCGCGAGCCGCCGCGCGATGATCCTCGTCAACAGCGCCGTCGGTTCCTTCGCGTAGATGCCGCCCACGAACGCGCCCATGGACGTCCCGCCGAGCATGTCCACCGGCACGCCCTCCTCCTCGAGCGCCATCAACACGCCGACGTGCGCGAAACCCCTCGCGCCGCCGCCGGCGAGCACCAACCCGACGGCGCGTCGTCGCAGCGACCGCGCGAGCCTCGCGGCGTGCGCGGGCGCGAGCCCGTGCGCGGGCGCGCGCGCGACGTGATGATGTCGGTGCACGGAGAACGCCTCGAGCCACGGGCGCGTGCCTCGCGGCGTCACCTCGAGGGTCGTTCCATACGAAGCGATGTCGGGGTGGAGTTGAAAGGCGTCAGATGGAGTTGAAAGGCGTCGATGGCGGGGATTGAAAGCGAGGGGTGGGCGGAGAGATGCGCCGGGCGAAGTCCTTAAGGATCGGCGTTCACCACGCCGACGCGGTCGTATGGGAACCAGTGTAAGGAAATCTCACCTCGCTGCTCGCGTGAAGAAGCACGAGCTCGCGCCGCGCGAAGCCGCCGTAACCGCCGCCGCCGAGGAGCCGCGACTGGAGCCGCCGCCCGTCCTCCGGCGCCGGCGCCGCGTCGTCCGACGACGCGACGAGGAGGATCGCGTCCGCGTGGCGCGCGCACTCGACGCACCACGCGCTCGGGAACGGATCCGCCTTGAGCACGACGACGTCGTTGGACGCTTCGAGCTGCGACAGCCAGTGCGCGGTGGCTTCCCTCGCGAGCGCGCCGACGCCGGCTTGGCCAACCTCCGCGAGTCGAGACGCGCTATCCGCGACGCGCGCGACGCAGTGCTTGGACAGCGCGTGGTGCACCGCGGCGCAGAACTCGTCGAGCGCGAGCGCGGCGCCTTCGCTGACGGGGACGACGGCGACGGTCCTCGGCGCGGACGTCGACGCGCTCGAGGGATCCCCCCCGGAGGGACCCGCGGTGGACGAGTGATGGTGCGCGCCGCCGACCGTGGCGCCGCCGTGCGGGGACTGGATCCCCGCCGCGACGCCCATGCCCGCGAAGTCGACGCCGCCGGACGAATGCGGATATGAATACGAACCGCCGTCGCGGGAATGTGGACCGTCGCCGCCGAACCCGAACCCGCCCGCTGCTCGCGCGCCCATCCGCCACGCGAGCGACACGAACGACCGCGGCGCGCACAGCGCGAGGGACTCGACGCCAGACCCGGGGATCCACAAGAGCTGCGCGTCGCGGACCGCGCGCGCGCGCAAGATGGACGACGACGACGACGACGACGACGACGACCCCGCGAAACCGCCGCCCGCGCTGAACGTCGCCGTCGAACGCGGCTCGTCGTCGTCGTCGTCGTCGTCGCGATATTCGAACCCGAACCCGTCGCCGCCTCGCAACACCGTGTCCTCGCCGATCGCCTCTCCGGGACCCAAGACGCGGGCCCTCCCGCCGCCCGCCGCGTCTCCTCCCGCGCCGCCGCCGCCGCCGCCCGGCGTGCCGCCGCCGCCGCTCGCGTCGTCGCCGCATTCGCCGCCGACCGCCTCGCCGGGAAGCCCCAGCCGAACCCTCCCGGTCACGACGACGTACACGCCGTCCGGATGCCCGCCGCCGCCGCCCGATCCCGGTCCCGATCCCAATCCCGACCCGACGCCGCTCAGCGCCGCGCCCGCGCCGAGGCTGACCCACTCCGCGCCGAGACGATCCCACGTCCGCATCGGCAGCGACGGCCTCAGCCGCCGCGCGAGCGACGACGCGATGCGAGTGTACACCGCCGGCGTCGACCGCGCCAATCGCGCGACGGCGACGTGCGGCAACGCCGCGAGGACGCACCCGCGCGGGCCCGCGCGCAGGAGCACGCTGAGGCTCCGTTGCCCGGTCAGGAGGAGGTGACTCCCGACGCTCTCGCCCTCGGTCGCGACGAACGCGAGCGTCCGCGCGTCGACGCGCGCGGCGGCGGCGCGCGCGTTCGTCGGCGCCGCGCCGGCGTCGGCGCCGGCGCCGGCGCCGGCGCCGCCGCTGGACGCGGACGACGGATCGAGCCTCGACTTCGACTTCGACTTCGACCTCGACTTCGACCGCCGCGACGCCGACGCCGACCCGTCCCCACCCGCGCTCGCGCTCGGCGGGCGCCAGTGCCCCTCCAGGGACCCGCGCTCGACGAGAAACGCGCACGCGGCTTTCGCGCCGCGCCGCGGCAGCCGCGCCTCCGCGAACGGCGGCAGCTCGATCGCCTCGAGCTCCACGGGCCCGACGCCGCCGCCGGCGCTATCGAGGCCCGTCGTCGCGCGGCTCGCGGAACTGTGGCCGACGCTCCAGCCGCCGGCGGAGGACGCCGACGCGTCGTCGTCGTCGTCCGCGTCGACGAGGGAGGACCGAGGCGCGGACGCGGGCGCGGTCCGCGCGGGCGGCTTTCGCGGCTTGTACCCGCGTCGTTCGAGCAGCGCGTCCAAGGACGCGCGGTCCACTAAGTTCGCGGCGTCCTCGCCGAGCAGCGTCACGAGCGCGTGATGCGCGCCCGGACGCGACCCCGACCCCGACCCGTCGTCGTCGTCGTCGTGACTGGTTCCCATACGACCGCGTTCGCGTGGTGAACGCCGTTCCTTAAGGACTTCGTCGTCGAGGTCGAGGTCGAGGTCGAGGTCGAGGTCGCCATCGCTCGCTCGCGCGCGCTCCGTCCACAGGTGTCGCAGCTCTCTCGGCGTCCGCAGGTAGTGGCACAGCGCCTGGTACCCGGCGCTGAGTCGCATCGCCGCCGCCTGCACGCCGAGCTGCGACCCCGCGGCGCGATGAAAGTGTCGCATGGGGACGATCACGACGGTCGCGCCGGCGTCCGCGCCGCGGACGCGAAGCCGCGGGATGCCCCCGGGGCCGCCGCTGAGGGCGATTCCATACAAAAAAATGTTCATCGGTCGTCAGTTGAAAGGGACCCACCCACGCGATCAAATTTTGAAACCGGGCGATGGGTGAAACACGTTTGCACAGAACGAACGCACCTGAAGTCGCCGTCGTGCGGAGACGCGGGCGCGACGCCGCCGCCGTCCCTCCCCGCGAAGTCGACGTCGTCGTTCGCCGGGCGGGACGGCGTCGCGGGGTACGACGGCGCGGCCGGCTCGCGCGGCGGCGTCCCGGGGGGGTCGCCGTCGCCGCCGCCGCCGCCGCCTTCGTTCGCCGCCTCAAACGCCGCCGCGCCGCCGGACGCCTCCTCGAGCGCGGCGCCGAGCCGTTTGATCCCCTCGCTCGTGACCCCGGTCGCCGACGCCGACGCCGCCTCCACCTCCGGGTCCGTCGCCCCGCGGCTCCCCTCGAGGATGTCCAGCAGCGAGTTCAGCGCCGCGCCTCTCCGTCTGACGATCGTCGGTCGCGCGCCCGCGTAGGACGCCTCGTCGCCCACCGCGACGGCGCCCGAGACGAGCACGCACAGCTCGCATTCACGCGCGACGCCCCCCGACCGCGACCGCCCGGGGACGCCCAAGTAGAAGACGTCCTCCCCGGGGGCGACGCGCGCGACGCGCGCGTGGTCGGCGTAGAGTTTCGCGACGGCGTCGAGCGGGACGTTGAGGAGCGGCGAGGACGACTCGAGCGCGGCGAACGCGACGTCGCCGTCGCCGTCGCCGTCGGGTCCGTCGCCGTCGGGTCCGTCGCCGTCGTCGGCGGCGGCGGCGGCGAAGCCGAAGCGCGCGCGGCGGCGGCGAAGCGCGGCGTCGGCGGCGTCGTCGCCGCCGTCGCCGCTCGCGGTGGGATCGTGGAGGACGCGCAGGCCGTCCCCTCGCGTCGCGTCGAGCGCGCCGACGGACGACGCGAACGACGAGAAACGTCGACGACGACGACGCGAAATGCCGCCCCCGTCGAACGCCGCGTCGTCGTCGTCGCCGCGCGCGCTCGCCGCGCGCCACGACCGCCACCGTCGGACCGCCTGCCGGAGCCGTCGCGGGTGATGCGGGAGGTCGAACAGCCGCAGCGTCGCGCTCTGGAACGCCTTCAGCTTCTCGTCGTCGATGCGCGAGATCTCGCGCACGCGCCGACGCGTGAACGCCAGCCACGCGGTCGTCGCGACGACGACATGCGTGCAGAGGGCGTAGAAGACGAGGAGGAGGACGCACGCGGCGAGGCCGGCGTTCGTGCCGTACGCGCCCACGAGGAGCGCGGCGAGGAGCGCGACCGCCTTCAGCGGGGGGAGGTACCCGCCGAGCATCTCGACGCGCGGGGTCGCGGGGGACGGCGGGCGCGCCGCGCCGAGTGACGACAGGATCTGATGCGGATGCGGGAAAACGACGGAGTCGCGTTTGAGGAACTGACGCGCGCGCGCGCACAACGCGCGGCGCCGCCGATCGATGCTAAGCGCGTCGCTGCGGTCGCTCGGGTTCGCTCTCGCACACCGCGCGCGTCTCGTCTCCGCCTCGACCTCGTCCCGCGCGCGCGCGCGCGCGCCGTCGTCGTCGTCGTCGTCGTCGTCGTCGTCGTCGTCGTCGTCGTCGTCGCCCTCGCTCGGGTCGGCAACCCGCCTCCCTCGCGCGTCGCCGTCGCCGCCGACGCGCGCCCGAGCGATGTCCGGCGACGCGAACGGCGCCGCGGAGCTCGCCGCGATGTCGTGCAAGGCCCTCGGCGCGTGCTCCAAGTGCGTCTTCGCGCGCGAACCCTCCTCCGCGCGCGCCGTCGCGAGATCGCCCCCCCTCCATCCTCGCGACCGCCGCCGCGAGAGAGAAGAACTAACAACCGATCTGAGAACTGAGAATCGCGCGATCCCCGCCCCGACCCCGCGCGCGCTCCTCCGCAGGGACACGCCGCGTCTCGCCGCGGACGAGATCGCGACGAGGCTCGCGTCGCTCGGACCAACGTGGACGCTCGACCCCGCCGGCCTCGCGATCAAGCGCGCGTTCGTTGCGAAGAACTGGCGGTGCGCCATCGACTTCGTCAACGCGCTGTCCGACATCGCGGAGACTGAGGTGCGTCCCATACACTGGTCCCCATACGACCGCGTCGGCGTGGTGAACGCCGTTCCTTGAGGACTTTCTCTCCCGGCGCGTCTCTCCGCCCATCCC
>Ga0181561_10006100_pt1 | contig 10212 bp, 7 predicted proteins | sample 011ome_19_FD_133760 | JGI IMG/M metagenome (GOLD analysis project Ga0181561, IMG submission 133760) | Coastal salt marsh microbial communities from the Groves Creek Marsh, Skidaway Island, Georgia - 011510BT metaG (megahit assembly) | ecosystem: Environmental > Aquatic > Marine > Intertidal zone...
AGTGCGCCGATCGCGTCGGGCTGATCAGCGAGATCGCGACGTACCTGACGCGGAAGGGGGTGAACGTGGTGCAGGCGGACGTGGTGCGGGACAGTCGACGCGCGCTGTACACGCTGTACGTGTGCGAGGAGGAGACGCGGTGTAAATTGAGCGAACAGTCGAGCGAGCAGGTGAGTCAAGAGTTGGAGGACATCGTGCGGAAGAAACCGGAGAAGAGGCAAGCCGCGCTGGAGGCGGTGACGGAGGAGGACCCAGAGGACACGGAGAAGTACGGCCCCTTCGCGGAGGAGGAGCGAGACGAAACGTTCGTGTCCAAGGAACGAAGCGTGCACGGCGTGCTCTTCGACGATAAGGATGTGGAAAACGCGACAGAGATTAAAATGCAAGTGCTAGATCGACCGGGGCTGATGGCAGATTTTTGTACCGCGTGCGTCGCGAGAGGTATTAGCGTGATTCGAGGAAATTTATTCACCGTCGGCGACACGGTTGAAAATTGTTTTTTACTTTTGGACATGAAGACCCACGGCAAGGTGAGCGAGACGGACTTGGCGTACATTAAGTCGGTTCTCCTTTTAAGGCGTCATCGACGCGCGATTTCGCAGCGATTTTCCATCCCTCGAGACGCCGATTTCGTCCCGACGGAGCAAACGTTGCCGGGCGTGAGCGAAGGCGCAAGCGGCATTCAAAACACGCAATACATCGACCTCGTGACGCCGCCGCAATCGTGGGAGCTCGATATTTTCGCATCGGCGCTTCGCTCGATTCCAGCCGTGCGTCACGCCGGTTTGGCCGGGCTTTTAGTCGAGGCGTTGAGCAAGGCGGCGACGCGCTTGGTGTTCCCGGAGGGGGCCACGGTGATACAAGCGGGAGAAGGCGCGGATACGTTTTACCTTCTCATTGATGGCAAAGTTAACGTCGTGCCGGATGGAACGACATTAAAGTCTGGTGACACGTGGGGTGAAGAAGTGCTCACCGAACCGACGCCGTCGCCTTCAAAGCTTGTCGCCGCGGAGGATTCTGTCTTGCTCGGCATCACGCGAAAAGTCTTCGCGGCGGTGATTCAAGACGTCATGTCCAAGGCGCGCAAGGCGGCGTACGATGCCGTCATACATTGTCCGGTGTTCAAGCCATTTGAACACGCGAGTTTAGAGGCGTTGAGTGAATTGCTCGTGCAGCGCGGTAGACGCGCTTACCGCGCCGGTGAAGTCATTTTCAGAGAAGGCATGCAAGTGAAGATGTTCATGGTGATGGACGGAGAAGTCGAGTGCTCTATAAAGGAAAACGGACGGACGAAGGTCAGAAAGATCACGAGCGGTGGATACTTCGGCGACGAAGTCTTGGCGGGAGAGACGACCATGCAAGGGGTGTACATTGCGCTCACGGATACGGTGATTTTGACGTGCACGCAAAACTTTGTCTTGCAAGTCATCGGTGTCGATTCCGTCGGCGCAGACATGGAGCCGAGTAGGCGCGCCGACGAAGAATCGGGCGTCGGAATTCCAGGTGCTGAGAGCCGGCAACGAGGATCGAGCAGCGCTTTGGCTGGTCTTCGGATCGCGGCGAATCCGAGCGCGCCTAACCTCAGCGCGCCGGTGTCGACGTTCTTGGATCCGTCGCCACCGTCGCCATCGAGCGGATCGCAATCGAACCTGTTATCAACGTCCGGCGAGCACCTACGTTTTGGCAAGAAGTTTGCCGCGTTTGGACGAGCGAAGAAGTCTCCGCAAGCTGGATCAGCGGGTCATTTGCCAGTGCTCGCGGAGGAGACGGCGATGTTGCACGAGCCGCCGGCGACGTCGCTTAAAGAGAAGCGTTCCTCAGCGCTCAGTGGCTCGCTACGATCGCACAGTCCCACGATCGTAGAGCTTCAAGTTACAAAGAGTCTGAATGAATTCGAAGTCGTGGACATCCTCGGACAAGGCATGGTCGGTCTGGTGTTGCGCGCCAAGCACAAGGGCTCGGGCAAGGTGTGTGCGATTAAAACCATGCCGAAATCGCAAGTCATCGAAAACGGTGAAGAAGAGCATTGTATGGCAGAAAGGCGCGCGCTAGAAGAACTCCGCCATGCACCGTTCGTTTGCAACTACTATGCCTCGTTTCAGGACCCATGGGCACTATATCTCGTCGTCGAGGATTGCGTCGGCGACATGTTTGACTTGTTCAACAGAAGCGGATTACCCGGCATCGGGCAAATCAAAGTGTACACCGCGCAAGTCTTGCTCGGGCTGGAGTACATTCACAGCGCCGGGTATGTCTATCGCGACATGAAACCCGAAAACTTGCTCTTGCGCTCGGATGGCTCGATCACGATCGGTGACTTTGGATTTGCGAAAAAGTTGGAAAAAGGCCAACGCGCGTACACCATTTGCGGCACGCCGGATTACCTCGCGCCGGAGCTCATCTTGCATCAAGGATGCACGCGCGCGGCGGATATCTGGGCGTTCGGTATCTTGGTGTTTGAAATGATCGCCGGATTTCCGCCGTTTCGCGACCGACAGCGTCGCGATTTGTACAAACGCATCGTTCGCGCGGATTTCGCCGCCGTCCCCGTGCCGCGACGCATGGACAACGACGTGCACGAGATGTTGTCGCAAATTTTCGTGCGCGACGAATCGCTCCGCTTAGGCATTCGTGCGCCGGGCTTGGGCGCTATCAAGGGTCACGCGTGGTACGAAACCATCGACTGGGAAGCCGTCATGAGCGGCAAACTTCGCCCGCTTCATTTCCTCCCCGAACAGCTCTCGCGAGCCGACTTGTCGAGCATCAAAGACGCGAAGACGGGTAAGTTTACGTGGATGAACGGTCCGCCGCCGAACTCGAGCGAAGAAAAGTTCGTCGGTTTCTAATTTCTAAAAATGTTCAATACAATTCAATCAGCGAGTCGACGCCACGCCGCGCGAAACTCGTCGTAAATCCGCCGCTTTGACCGAATCGGACGTTGATCGCCGCCGTACGTGCGATCGTCGGCGCCGCAGTTGGCGCAACGCGAGTCCCAGTCTTCACCGAACCACCACGGCGACCCGCACTCCAAACACGGCATGTCCTCAAAAAAGTACCCGACTTGCCCGTCCTGAAACGTCTTTTCTGATTGCCCCGCGAGCGGCGGCGCGAAAGCCTCCGGAACGCGCACGTCCCGGAACGCGTCGCCGCCGCGCTCGCGCGACGTCGACACCGACATCGCCGCCGTCGACGCCACGACGCCGTCGACGCCACCGCTCGGGTAAAACGCCTTGTGTTTCACCCCGCGCTCGACCGCCTCCACGCCCGCGCTCGCCATCACCTCCGTCGCCGTCGGCCACGTCGAACCGCAGTACGACTCGTTCGCGCGATTCGTCTCGTCCGCGTCCTCGGCTTCGGTCAGCAAGCACGCGTCCAATCGCGCTTTAATTTTCATCGCGTCGAGATCGCGGCCTTCAAAAACTACGTGCTGCCTTCGATCGCCGAAGAAGACGCGTTCGCTCGCCTCCGCCGGCGTCTCGCACGCGCCGCGGCCGTCCTCGTGCCACGCGCCCGCGCACGCGACGACGACGACGCCGTCGTCCCCGTCGTCGATCCTAAAGATCCCGCGCACGTTCGGCCGGGACGCGATCCAAACCACGCCCGACGCCGCGCGCACGCCCTCGAACGCGCCCTCGTCGCGCGCGGCGCCGGCGATGACGTCGTCGCCGCCGTCGCCGAAGCGCGCGACGTCAAAGTTCGCGCGCAGGAGCGCGGCGAAGCGCCGCGGCTCGAACGGCGCGCGCGCGACGTACGCGAACGCGTCGTCCGACGTCGACGCGGCGTCGTCGTCGGCGGCGACCGCCGCGCGATCCATGGCGCGGAGTGGCGGTCGGCGGTTGGACCGCCGTAGAGCGCGAAGAGGTTGCGCGGTACGATATTACAACAAACTAAGCGCGCCGGTCGTCACGTCGCGCCGTACGCCGGCGACGCGCGAGCGGCGGCCTCGGCGCGGTCCTCCTCGCGAATGAGCTCGACCCAATCCGGCTCCGGGTGGTCGCCGTTCCACTGCGCGAAGAAAACCGTCGGCGCGGGTCCCTCGTCGCCGCGCGCCGACGCCTCCATCGCGGCGCGCTCGTAATCCTTGAGCATCTCCGTGAAACGGGCCTGACGCTTGGCGTGAACGCGCGCGCCCATGCCGTAACGCGGCCAGCACGAGCCGCAGCACCCGAAACAGCACGCGAACCAAAACGCCATGTGCACGACGAAGTACGCCGCCGCCAACGCCAACGCCGCCGCCGCCGCGGCCAACAACAGCACCAGCGCCAAGAACCCGATGAGTTGCGCCAACACCGGCGTCGCCATCGCTTTGATCAACCACGGCGGCAGATGCACCGCCGCCGCGCCTTCCTTGCTCTGCCACTCGCCGAAGGAATCCGCGTTCGCGTCGCCGACGTCGACGCGCGCCGCGTACAAGTCGTACGCCGCCCTCAGCGCCGGCGTCGTCAGCGTCGAGTGCGCCGAGGTGACGATCGCCATCGCGTCCATCGCGCGCGGGTCATCGCACTTGTCCGGGTGCAGCACGCGCGCGAGGTTTCGGTACGCCTTCTTCACGTCCGCCGCGCTCGCCGCGCGCGGGAGTTCGAGGACGCGGTAGTAGTCGCGCTGCGTCGCGAGCACGCGCGCGCACGCGGCGCGACCGGACTCCGCGCGCGCCTCGCGCGCGGTCTCGACGTCGGAGAGATCCGACGTCGACATCGCCGGGCGCGCGACGATGTCGGCCGCGCGAGACGTCGCGCCCGATCGGTCGGCGCGCGCAAAGAAACCGTAACACGCGCGAACGCGCGACGTCGCGGTTGGGGGGGGACAAAAATCGTGGATGTCGTATATTACGGTCCTTTCGGCCATCTATGCCTCGTTAGCTCAGTTGGTAGAGCGCACGCCTTTTAAGAGACTCGAATCAGTCTTCGACGGCGGAAGCCTACACGCGCGAGGTCGCGCTCGCGACGCACAACGACACGACGAGGGCGCGCGAGCGCCCGAGAGCTGTTCAAGGACAGCGTGTGGTCACGGGTTCGAGCCCCGTACGCGGTATTCTTTTGATTCTTTCGTTCTTTTTGTGTTCTTTTCGTGACGTTTACAACCCGAGGCGCAGCGCGAAGAGGCGCGCGAGCCGATGACGCCACGGGAACGCGAACGCGGCGAGCGCGAGGCATAGCGCGAACGCGAACGCGAACGCGAACGCGCGGCGACGTCTCGCGCGGCGCTCGTCGCTCGACGCCGACGTCGCGTCGTCGTCTTCGCTCGCGAATCCGTTCGAGCGTGACCAACGCGCGAGCAAGTCGTTGATTCGATCTTGACGCGGACGCCTGAGCATGGTGAACGAATCGTTGAGCGAGACGCGCAAGGTGGCCGCGCCGCGCTGAAGCCACGGCTCGCCGTCGATTTGCACCGGCAAATCGCGCTTGAGCTCGATGCGGACGTCGCGTCCTTGCGCCACTTGCACGGGTTTGGCCAATCGCGCGTTGAGCTGTCCTAAGTGCAGCGCCCCGCTCACGGCGACGATCTCCAAGACGCCGTCGTCTTTGAGCGATTTCGTAAACTCGTCGCTCGTCGCCCACATCCGTACGCCGCCCGAAAAGGAATTAATGTTGAGCAAGATGATCCCTTCGGTGTCTTCGGGGAAATCGATCACTTTTCCATCTACCGTGACTTCGACGTCGCGCTTCAACCCGGCGAACGAGTGCTCTATGAAATCGCGCGCGCCGAAGACGGCGTACAGGAGCTTGTTGGTCAGCGCGTGGACGAACAGCCACGTCCAACGACGATCTTTACGCGCGCTGTCGAACGCCAACGCCGCGCGCGCGTCGACACCGATGCCCATGTAATTGCTAAACAATTTCTTCGTCGTCGATCGTCGTCGCGGGCGAGTGATTTCGAGCGACCATCGATCGACGCGTTGCAGTCTCGCGCGCCGAAGCGTGCTCACGACGCGCCGCTCGCTAAACAATCTCGAATCATCCCACACGTCGCCAGACCAACCTAACACGCGCGCCAGGTCGTTACCGGTGCCCAAGGGCGCGATCGCGATCGGCGGCGGCTCGCGACGCCGCCGTCGAAGCGCGTCCACCACCGCGCCGACCGTACCGTCGCCGCCCGCGACGAGCACGCGCGTCTCCGCGTCCCAATCCACCTCGCCCCGATCGATCGCCCCTCGCACTTTCGTCGCGTCGAGCACCACGTGCGGCGGTTTCAGCGTCTCCCTCAACCGCCGCAGCACCTCCCTCCCCCGCCGTCCTCCCGATTTCTTATTCACGAAGACGAAGACCTTCGTCGCGCCGCCTTCGTCCCCGCGCGCGTCCCCGCGCGTCCTCGCCACCGCGCGCACGCGTCGCCTCCCGCGCGACGGCGCGCTCCGCGCGCCCTCGCGACGCCATCCGACGCGCGCCGTCGTCGCGACGCTCATCGTTCGCGTCTTCGCTCCGCGTCGCGTCGCGTCAGGTACGCGTCCAGCTCCTTCTTACTCTGCGGCGGCTTCGGGCCCTCCGGCGGGTACACCACGTACGCGCGCTGCGTCGCGAACCGAGATCGACGGATTTGCGCTTCGTCAGTCGACGTTATGTGCGCGATTTACGCGTCGCGCGTCGCGCGCGTCGCTCGGGACTCGAACGAAACGCGCGACGAATGGGACGCACGTCGCGAATGACAACGTTCAGGTTGTCCGGATTAAACGCGAACGTCACCGTGAGCGCGATCGGCACCGCGAGGTACGTCGCGAACTTGAACCCCTCGAGCCAGGGCTTGCCCATCCCGGCGCGCGCCGCGCTCCGCGGCGAACGATGGAACGACGCGCGCGGTCGGCAAATTTTGTCCCGCAAAGCGCGTCCCGAAGCGCCGAGCGCGGCGCACCGCGACGCTCGAGCGCCGAGCGCGACTCGGCGAGACGCGAAAAGGCGCGCGCGATGCGCGAAAGCGTCGACGCGCTCGAACGGCGGAACAGGGCGCTGCGAGAGGAGCTCGAAAGTCGCGATGGGATGCTCGAGGCGGTGCAAAAGCAAGCCAAGATGGACGTCGAGGACGCGCGACGCGAGCGAGACGAGGCGCGACGAGCGGCGAAGGCGGAGAAAACGATGCGGATGGAGGCGGCGGCGATGGCGCTGACGGCGCTCGAGGCGAAGGCGCGGTCGGAGGCGGCGATGGAGGCGAGGGACGAGGCGACGCCGCGCGAGGGCGAGCCGCGGCGCGAGCTCGAGCGCGTCGAGGCGAGACTGAAGCGCGCGGAAGAGGCGGTGCGGGCGAGAGGCGCGGGAGACGGTGACGTCGCGCTCACGCCGGGGCGATCGCCGAGCGCGGCGTCGTTCGCGAAGAAGGTGGCGCTCGTGGAGGCGCGCGTGCGCGGCGACGTCGAACGCCGGCGAGACGAATTGCTGCGTTTTTTGCGTCGAGAGCGAAAGGGTGGGAACGCGCGCGGGCGCGGCGGCGGCGGCGGCGGCGGCGATGGTGGCGCGGACGAGGTCGACGTCGAACGCGCGCGCGGTGCGGCGACGCCGACGACGTCGGATACCGCTTCGGACGACGGCGACGCGTCGCTCGGGACGGACGCGCGCAGAGCCGCGGTGGAGTGGGGCGTGGCGCAGAGCGAAGCGTATTCGACCGTCGTCGAGCTCATGAAGCGAGTGATGATGGTCTTAGAGCGCGCGAGCGAGCTGGCCTCCGTGGACGACGCGGCGATGTCGACGGATGAGGACGACGTCGAGACGAAACGTTCGTGGTCGGCGGCGGCGGCGGATTTGCGCGATCCCGATCCCACGCTCGAGCAGCTCGTGCGCTGGCTCGAAGCCGTCGAACTCGTCGACGATGAAGAGCACGCGGTGACGCTGCGCGAGCTCATGGCGCGCATGTGCGCTTTGACGCACGCGGTGGTGTTTTCGCTCAAGCGCGCCGTCTCCGCCGCCGCGGAAGCGCGGGAGGAAACCTCGGAGGCGTACGCCATCGCCGAGGAAGCCGCGGAGGTGTACCGCTTACACCTCGCTCAGGCCGAATCTCGCGCCACCATGGCCGAGCGTCGCGCCGTCGCCGCGGAAGAAGCCACCGAAACCATCACCGAGCTGTGCGCCGACGCGCGCCGGAACGCCGAGGCGAGCGCTCGCGTCGCCGAGCACTCTCGCCGCGAGCTCCGCCGCCGCGAATCCGAGCTCGCCGTGCGTGAAATTCACGCCCGAACGACCGCTCGCGAATCATCGACGCAAACTTCCGAAATCGCGCCACCGGCGCGCGCCAGCCTCGCCCCGTTCCCGACGCCGCCGCCCAAGTCGTCGCGCGCCGACCAGAGCGCCAGTCCGACGCTCCGCGAGCTGCAAAATTTGCGCCTCGCCTTTGCCGAATTCGCCCAGCCCACGCCCGCGAGACCGACGTTTGGCGCCGATTCTTAGCGCCCGACGGCGTCTCCGAAAACGCGTCGAATTGTAATCACGACCCGCGACGCCGCCCTTCGTCGTCGATTCGCGTCTCGCCGCGTCGGCGCGCTGTTTCCCCTCTGCTCACATTCGGCCGTTCGCGCCCCACACCGCGACGTCTCGACGTCGCGCGACGCCCGCGAGCGGTCAGTCGCGTCGTAAAACGCGCGTGCGACGCGCGCGCGCGCGCTCGAGCGCGCACCGCGAGGACTCGCGCGGCGTCGACCGTTCGATCGCGTCCCCGACGAACCCTCGCGATGGGTTGTTTGAGCTCCAAACCCGCCGTGGACGCGCCGACGGTCGACGCGGACGCGACGTCCGGCAAGTCGTCGAGCGAGGCGAAAGCGCCCGAGCGCGCGGCGGCGGCGAAGGGCGCGAAGGGCGCGGCGGCGAGCGATTTTCAAGAGGTGAGCCTGAGCCCGAAAGCGGGCGGCGGCGGCAAACGCGGGAAAGGAGGCGACGCTCCGGGAACGCCGATCGCGAAACCGTCCAAGGTGGACGACGCGATGGTGAAAGAGATGGAAGCCGCGGTCGAGAGCGTGGCGAAACCGACGGCGAAGGGGGTGAAGACGATTCCGAAACCGAAGCCGGCGACGGAGGGGAACGGAGGAGACAACGGCGACGGAGGGGCGGAGAAGTCGAAATCGCAGAGGAAGAATGAGCGCAAACGAGAGAGGGCGAAACAGAAGAAGCTTGAAGACAAGGCGAGAATAGCGTCGGCGTCGATGAAGAATTCCGTGAACACGGAACGCGACCTCTACTAGGCGCGCCCGTCCTGTCCGTGGTACTACGCCGCTTAGCGCGTTCAAACGGTATAACAACATCTATATTAACTTTCTACGATGAACTTCGTCCTCATCCCGGATACGACGACGGCTGCGGCGGGGGCTGTCGGGAAAAACTTCCCGTGTAGTACCCCGCGTAGTACCAACTCAAGAGTAAATTCGCGAGCTCGTCCGGGTCGTACCCGTCGTCTTCGTACGACCGCGCCGTCTCGAGCGCGGACTCCGTCATATCCGGAGGCGCGCGCGGTGGCGTCGCGCGAATCCCTCGCGGCGTCATCGGCGGCGCGCGATGAGGATACCCACCGTATTCGCCGGGCGACGGCGGCGGTCCTCGCGGCGGTCCTCGCGGCGGTCCTCGCGGCGGTCCTCTTCCGCGTCTAAACGGCGAGAACGCCGCAAACTCATCCTCAAAGTACCCATAGTCTTCATCTCGCGCGGCGTAGTACCCACCGTACGCGTCGTACGGGTCGTGGCCTCGTCTCGGCGGCGGCGGCGGCGGCGGCGCGCGACGGCCGTACTCGTACTCGTACTCGTCCCCGTACGACGTCTCGGCGTAGTAATGCGGCACCGGCGACGCCCGCGCGCGCGTGCGTTCGCTCGACCGCGGCGTCGCCTCGCGCCGCGCGTCGCCCGAGCGCGTCGGCGCGTCGTTCGCGCGCTCGTCCTCGTTCGAGCCTCGTCGTCGCGCCGTCGGCGCGTTCGACGGCGCGCCGTGCCTCGCGATCGCGTCGTCGTACGCGCGGACGAGCGCGGTGTCGTCCCAGGCGTCGGCGTCGGCGTCGGCGTCGGCGTCGTTCGTCTCCGCCGCCGCGTCGTTCGCGTCGGAACCGGAGACGCCCTCTGCTCCGGACGCCTCCCGGGTGGCCGCGACGGAGGCGACGGCGGCGATCCTCGCGCGCGCGTCGTCCGTCGCCTCGTCGGCGTCCTCAGCGGTGTCCTTCGCGAGTCAAGCGGCGTCGGCGTCGGCGTCGGAAACGGACCCCGCGTCCGAACCGACGACGCAGCGTCGCGGCGCCGAGCTTCGCGCGTCTCTA
>Ga0181561_10006101_pt1 | contig 10212 bp, 9 predicted proteins | sample 011ome_19_FD_133760 | JGI IMG/M metagenome (GOLD analysis project Ga0181561, IMG submission 133760) | Coastal salt marsh microbial communities from the Groves Creek Marsh, Skidaway Island, Georgia - 011510BT metaG (megahit assembly) | ecosystem: Environmental > Aquatic > Marine > Intertidal zone...
AATGTTATTGCGCAAATACTCGCGCAAATTATTCATTTGTTGCTCTGTGAGCCAAAACATATCTTTAGAGCTACTAGCATCTGCAGTCGTTTGAACAGGGCTTGTCATTAACTCTAGTGAATCCTCATTCACATTAAAGCTATTTTTATTGAAAGGATCCTGGATAAAACTTTGAAACTTCTGCATTACTTCTGCTAGTACTGGTATAGAGTCCTCTAAAAGATCTTTTTTATTTATTGTATTTTTTACTTCCAACTGGTGGTTAGTATCTATCAGTTCCTTTTTGGTCACTTCGTTCATATTGACCTGTCTATTATGAGCTATGGCCATCCGTCCAGCTAATGACATTTTATTGTCGTCATATTTTTGTTGAATTTTTTGGTCTTCCCATAAAAGAGGTAATGAGTTTAATTTGGAATCATTAGGTTTAGATTTGTATTCTTTACTAGGAGAATAGTTCGAATCAATATCTTGTTCTTCAGTGAATTTATTTTCTGCATATAGGCCCCTTCCCGAGTTTTCTGATAAGACTGGGACTGGGAAGTTATCTAGATCCACATCATCGAGATGGACTAAGGAGGTAAGGACCTTACGACCATTCACAAAACGAACTGTTTGTAGTTTCAATTCTGCGACGGATTCACTTCCCGTTACCGGCTCCTGATCCTCACTTATTTCGTCCAATATATGGAGATTATTAATTCTCTGTTCACCCATATTGGCAAAATTTGGACGAGTGTTTATCTCTGCATTCCCTGCAGAATGCTCTTGAGTATGCCATGGTGGCAAACTCGAAAGCGGCAAACTTTTGCCGACTTCACTTAAAGCGGCGACTTCTGTCCCCACCTTTACTTCTCCCACTTGAGCCATAGCAGCGGCAAGAGTAACTGAGAAGTGGTCACCTTCGACCGTTGATTTTAATGGGTTTTCTTTGACAGATGAGGCACTTGAATCGAGTGACTCAATAATTTGTGTTAGGTTAAATGCGGTGCTCGGCTTAATCATCTCAGTACTTACTTATTGTCTCTATTTCTACTGAGCATAACCAAGCAATTAGTATGCCAGAGTATTCTTTCATGCTTATCTACTTTTGCAGAAAACTCTGTAGAGCAAATCCATCGCTTTCCTTTTGCTCAAGCTGGGCTTGTAATTTCTCGAGCTTCTTACTTGATATCTCGGCAAGCTTTTCATAACGTTGTTTTTCAATTTGTAACAGCCACATCTGTTCCTGAACGCGACTTAAGTCTACTTGCACATCCATGATTTGTGTTGCCAAACCCTGCAGCATTTTTCTTAACTGAGAAAGATACACCTGGCGCGACTTGTGTATTCCGTCTAAACGAAAAACAACGTCTTTTAAAGTTTCTTCGGCTTCCTGTTCTTCGATAATTTTTGTCACAAAATTGGTCTTCTCTTCGATCGAAGTTTTTACGTTCACTAACTCACGATACTCTGTATCTAATTCACTAAATTCAGCTTCCTTTTTTTCTGCTAGATACTTCCAGGTTTGCATTTTATTCATGCCAGGATTTCTCCTAGCTGATGCCAACTCAACTGTTGCCTAACAAGCTCATGCTCATCTTGCACCAGAAATTCACTAAGCGTAAAACGCAATTTAATAGCTTCATCTAACTCTGGGTTACTTTTCCCTTCATAGGCCCCAATCTGAATTAAGTCTTCTTTTTCGTTATATAAAGACCATAACCTGCGTAAGCGTTGGCCTAAGCGGATCTGATCTTTTTTCAAAAGGGAATTTGAAACTCTAGAGATAGAGCCCATTAGGTCAATGGCGGGATAATGTGCTTTATCCGCAAGCGCCCTAGAAAGCATGATTTGACCATCAAGAGAAGCGCGAGCAATATCTACAATTGGATCACTACGATCATCTCCTTCTGCTAACAATGTATAAAAACATGTTATAGACCCACGACCATTCACCCCCATTCCAGTACGCTCAATCAACTGAGGCAACAATGAAAATACTGAAGGTGGGTAACCCTTTGTGGTTGGTGGCTCACCAACCGCTAAACCTATTTCTCGTTGTGCATGAGCAACACGGGTTAAGCTATCAAATAACATAAGAACATGCTTACCTTGGTCTCTGTAGTACTCGGCTATTAGATGTGTCAGTTTGGCAGCTTTGAGTCTTTCTAAGGGGGAAGCATTGCTGGGGGCAGCAATCACTACAGACTTGTTCAAACCATCCTTCCCTAAGGTCTGATGTATAAATTCATTCACTTCACGGCCACGCTCTCCAATAAGCCCAATAACTACAACATCAGCCGCCGTGTTTCGAGTAAGCATCGCTAGCAATATACTCTTTCCCACACCAGATCCAGCGATTAAGCCCATACGCTGGCCGCGTCCAACAGTGAGGCAAGTATCTATAACCTTTATACCTGTCTCTAGGACGGTGTCTATTGGTGGTCGATGCATGGGATTGATCGGTTTACCTTCGAGATTCTCTTCTGTACGGTAAACAATGGCTGGACCACTATCGAGGACCTGACCAAAACCATCGATGACACGACCTATCAATTCATCAGCCAATCTACCTATTGAGGATCCCTGCCTTGGTAGAACGCGACACCCGGGCGATAGTCCCTCAGTGCTTTTATAAGGCATGAGGTATAGCCTCCCTTGGGCAAAGCCAATAACCTCTGCATCTATGTTTGTTTTACCACGCTGACAACTTACTCTACACAGAGACCCAATAGGGCAACTTAAGCCCTCTACTTCTATAGATGTGCCTGCAACCTTTGTAACAAAGCCGCTAAGCTGCATAGGCGGCAAGCTATCTTTTGCCATCACTTGCAAATTGCTTTGCAAATGAGCGGGCAAATCAGATAGCTCGTCAAGAGACACACAATTCAGTGTTGGCATTTTAGCTTCTACTCTGGCTGAGACGATCAAATGCCATTGCCAGTTTCTGACTCATCAGTTCTTCTATTTCAGTACAGCCAAACACTAACCTCAAATCACCTAAATCAAGATGCGGGTCTGGGAGGATAGTTACTTCTAATCCCAAATCGTCAAGTCTACCTTCAAGCATCTTTTGAGTATCCGGATTAACATATAGGCTGAGCTCTTGCTGGGAAGCAGGTCCAAGCATTTCAATACCTTCACGAACTAAGTGTCTGTAATATTCAACCTCTGAAGCAGATTGTCTCAACACCCCTCTTGCCAATTCCAATGCTAATGTCTCGACGTAGCCAACATAATCTTTAATATCAACGCGGATATCACCCAGTTTTCGCATTAGTCCATCGAGCATCGCATATTGAGATTCTAGGGAGTGCTGAGTATCTTGTTTACCCTGTGTATAACCTTCTTCATACCTTTCTATTGCCAGCTTTTGTTTTTGTTCCTCTAAATCACTAATACGTACTTCTAATTGTTGAATTTTGATCTCTTCATCGCTTAAGACTATAGTCTGCTCTTGTTCTAAGTCCTCTGATCCGAGAATACCCGACTCTTTTTCGCTAGCAGGTGCCAGGTCTTGCAAGCTTTGCTCTACTTTCTCATCCGAATTGTATAAGCGTTGCGGCACCCAAGGAGCAAAACCCTGTTTTGTTACATCTGCCTCAATGGCCTGTCTGGCGTATTTCTTAGCCTGTTTGCCTGCCATTAGGAGGGCATTGACTTTCCACTCAACATTATCATTCTCTATGCTGGTCTCATCCGATTGATTACTAGACAAAATCATCTCCTCTACCGGCTAGCACAATATCGCCCTTATCTGATAGCTTTCTGGCGGTACGCATAATAGTTTTCTGTGCAGTTTCCACGTCAGTAATCCGAACTGGACCTTTGGCTTCCATTTCGTCAAGGAACATCACGCGAGCACGTTGTGACATGTTGTCGAGGAATTTCTCCTTGACTGCTTCATCTGATGCTTTGAGCGCCACCATGAGCATATCCATTTCGATGTTTCGCATAAGGGTCTGAATACTTCGGTTGTCCAATCCACTGAGGTTATCAAAGGTGAACATGCTGTCTTGAATCTTAGTACAGAGCTCTTCGTCGATACTGGCTACACCAGCGAGAATATTGCTTTCTAACTCCACCTTAGTGAAGTTCATAATCTTAGCGGCCGTCTTGATGCCACCAAAATTTGATGACTTCGCCGAGCTGTTACTCGAGAACTGCTGCTGCATTATCGACTCGAGCTCTTCCATCGCTGAGGGTTGTACAGTATCTAGCAGAGCGATACGCTGAATTACCTCAGGACGAACCTCAGGTGGTAGGAAGTTCAAGACATCGGCAGCTACGTCATACTCAACCACCGAAAGAATGATGGCGATAACTTGTGGGTGTTCATTCTGAATCATCTCACCGATAGATCTTGCATCCATCCAACGTAGAATTTCCATTCCTCGGCTGGAAGATCCCGGCATGATCCGACCCAGTACAGTGGCGGCTTTATCATCGCCTAGTGCCCGTTTGAAAACATTCTCTACGTAATCTACGGTACCCAGTCCAAGACTGGTTTGCTTCTTAATAGTAACAACGAAGTCATCCAACACCACGTTGACGGCCTCCTGAGAGAGGTCAGCAACCGAAACCATCTGCGCCCCAAGCGCCTGCACCTCGCGAGGAGACAGGTATCGCAGAATATCTGCAGCCTGCTGTTCACCCAGTAGGAGCATGATAACTGCCGCCCTCTGGGTGTCTGTCATGATTTCGAGTTCCTGACGTACTGCCTCAGGAAGGACTGACTCATTCTGATCGTTTTGAATATTTTTTAGTTCAGCCATTGCAACCTCAGTTTGACTTGATCATTTTCTTCATGACGTTTGCAACGCGCCCAGAATCTTCTGCTACCAGCAAGCGAATGAGAGCCACTTTGTCGTCGTATGTATTTGCTGTATCGAGCATATCCGCTGAAATTGTCGACTTCTTAGGCTTAAGTTTGGCCTTGATCTCTTCCAACGACTCGCCATCTCCCATACTAATCATAGCCAGATCCTCCGCGGAGAGCTCACCATCTGTAAGAGCTTTTGGCGCATCATCGTCTAACTCTACCTTTGGCAGGTACAAACGGATAACTGGACGAATCACCAAAACGGTCAGAAGAATAAATGCTAGGGTAATCGCACCCATCTTTATTAACGCTATAATTGATGGATCTTCGTACCATTTAACAGGATTTGGAATCAACTCATTGGGACGGAAGGGGGTTGTGATGACATTGACCACATCGCCGCGCTCTTCATTGTAGCCAATGGCACCCTCAATAAGTGTGCGAAAGTTATCAAGTACATCCTGACTGATACTGGCTTGATCTGGTGCATCACCGGCTGCTAATGCCGTCTGATTTAGTACGACCGCCACCGACATCTTAACAAGCTGCCCTACCTGATTACGTTGGTAGCGCATTGTTTTATCTACCTCGTAGTTGCGGGTTGTTCGGCTTGAAGTGGATGTTGGCCCTGTCTCTGTCTGCTGGACGGTTTGAGCAGCCGGATCTTCCGCTACTACTGCCGTGTCATTGGGCACCACATTGGTGGTTGCACCTGGTACTCCACCAGCTGCACGAGATGTGGATTCGTCGTTTACAAGAATCTCTGAGCGTGTGACTGGACCGTTTCCATCGTCGTCGTAACGTTCACTGGTTGTCTCCAGCTGGGTGAAATCCAGCGTGACATCCACATCCGTCCGCAAGTTTTCTCGACCTATCAACGGCTCGAGCAGCTGAATGATACGTTCTTTGTAGTCTTCCTCTACAGAGCGCTCATATCCTGATTGTAGAGTTGCCTCAGTAAGAGACGGGGTCAGAGAATTTGTGAGAAGATTTCCCATGTTATCTACTACTGACACATCAGAAACTGCCAGATAGGGTACAGAGGATGACACTAAGTAGGAGATAGATTGCACTTGAGCTTGAGTGATATTACGGCCCTTGAAAGGCGTAACAACAACAGATGCCTTGGTTGGTGTGCGGTTGCGCACGAAAGAGCTTTGCCTTGGCGCGGCGATATGGACCCGAGCAGATTCCACAGAGGATATACGCGTGATACTTTTTGCTAACTCATTTTCTATAATGGCTACATACTTGGCTTCCTCCATGAACTGGCTGGTGGTCATCGCACTTTCCATGTCGAAGCTATCAAACGCCTGAGTATTGCTTGAACGAGGCAAACCAGATGCGGCAAGAAGCATTCTAGCCTCGTGGTACTGATCCATGGGCACCTCTAGATTGCCGCTCTGCAAGGATATTCTCACACGCACATCAGAGCTTGTGAGAAGGTCGTATGCCTCGCTACGGTCTGCTTCCATCATCTCCGGAAAAATTGCCCGATAATCGCCCTCGTTTATCCACAGATACAGAACAAAAAAACCAAGCAACACGAAAATGAGCATAATGCCAGGCAAAGACTTTCTAACCAGTGGCTGTGCAAACACTTCCGAGACAGTCGGGAATTTAGTGGCCTCGGCCATTTGTGCACGCGCCGCGTCAACATCCGGATTCGCTGTCGGCTTCAAGGCCTGTGTAGCAGACTGATTGCCACTAGCTTGAGGAGCGCCCACCGCTGCATGATCTAAAGCCATTTCTGTTGCCATTTTCTAACCTAATTTATTTCCGAGTTACTAGTAGCTAGTGTTTTTCTATTTTCTGTTTTTTTGCGCCTTACACAGGCATGTTCATGATGTCTTCGTAAGCCTTAAGTACTTTATTTCGCACCTGGAGAGTTGCCTCAAAAGCCAGCGACGATTTCTGCATAGCCATCACCACGTCGGTCAGCGGTATATCTGCACCCATTTCAAATTGGGTCATCATGGTGTCTGCTTCAGACTGCAGTGCGTTAACTTGCCGCATACTGTCAACAAAGGCCTTACCAACCATGTTGTTGAAGTTGATAGTTTGACTAGATGTACTGTTGACACCATCGAGATCGTTCGTCACGGCGGTACGCTGGTCAGATATCTTGGCTTGGTAACTTCTTATCTGTGCTAAAACAGAGCTTGCATCATTCACTGGGTTCATCTTCTTGACCTATCTTGAGTACACTTTAGGCACGTCCATACCAGCCTGACGCATGCGTTGCAGTTTATACCTAAGTGTCCTCTCACTAATCCCAAGGCGTGTTGCTGCGTCACCTCGGCAACGAGATACGCGCATAGCATCTAAAATTTGTTGGAATTCCGCTTCACGTGCACCCTGCTGCAAAGTGCCACTGACTTGAATATTGTTAACAGAGACCTTTTCCTGAGTAGCTTGTGCAGTAGGCTGATCGAACATCAAATCATCGGTTGTAATGACTGCACCATCACACAAGAGCAGCGCCCTTGCCATGACATTTTCGAGCTCACGAACATTGCCGGGCCAATGATGAGACAACAAGACATCAAGAGCTTCCTTACTGAGCGTAGGCACCTCCTGCCCTGCAGCATGTTTTTGCAGCATCAGCAGCGCCAGGGCTTTGATATCGAGTGGGCGCTCGGCCAGTGCTGGGAGCTGGAGATTGAATGCACTGAGGCGGTAATAGAGATCTTCACGGAACAATCCCTGCCGAATGTCCTCGTGCATATGGGCATTAGTTGCTGCCACGATACGGACATCAACTGGTATTTCACGTTTACCACCGATCCGAGTAAGTTTCTTTTCCTGGAGCACACGCAGTAGTTTTGGTTGCAGCTCAAGCGGCATTTCGCCAATCTCATCAAGAAAAAGCGTGCCACCCTCGGCCTGCTCAAAACAACCAGCGTGTGAACCGTTTGCTCCTGTGAATGCCCCTCTCTCGTGTCCAAAGAGCAGGTCTTCGGCAAGGCTGGGTGTGATGGCAGAGCAGTTAATAGGGACAAACGGCTTATCGGCACGCAACGAACTTTCATGCACGACACGTGCCATGATTTCTTTACCTGCACCGGTGGGACCTGTAATCAAGACTGGCATGTTAGTGAGACCCACCTTACACGCCAGGTTAAATACCTTGGCGCTCACCGGATCCACGAACACAAAGGGCTGGTCTGTGGAAGTACCTTCATCCACTTTAGCCTCTTCTAACGTGTTCGTGTTTGGCTCTTGGTTGCTTGCCCTATTTAGTCGCTGTTGCATGGTCACTGCTCAAAGAGTTTAAGTTTGGACACTTTTACTCAGGATAAGCAATTACTATGCCATCACTAATTTTTACTTATAAAACAGCTAACTAAGCTGATTCGGCAAGAAAGTGGCAATTATTTGACAGCTTTGGGGTCGATACCGTAGCGAGTGAGTTTCTGGATGAAGGTGGTGCGCTCCATGCCCAGCAACTTAGAGGCCTGGGTGTTGTTAGCGGCCTGCCTTAAGGCGGCATAGATTAGCCCCTTTTCAAATTTCTCAAGCATTTCTTTTGCCTGAAGCCCCCCCTCTGGCAATACCACCGCTTGCTTGAGATGCTCTGACACCCACTCCACCAGGTCCTTGGCCGGGATGGGTTCCTGTAAGTCACTTTCAGTGAATTGTTCCGCGTCAAAGAAGTCCAGGACGTTGAGATCAGAGGAGGGCAAAAATTCCACTGGACCCGAAGGCTCCGTGTAGGAGGCACCGCCGTGATCGGTTAGTGTCTGTTTCAGTCCAGGGCCCAAGAGGCTCGAGGGCACCTGCAGCAGGTCTATTTGTTGGCCTGGGAAGAGCACCGTAAGACGCATCACGAGGTTTGAGAGCTCGCGGACATTGCCAGGCCACCGGTAGAGGCTGAATATCTCAAGAGAGCGCTGGGTAAAGCTGATCTCAGGTTTGCCTTTGGCGTGAAGCCGGGCAAAGTGTCTGCAGAACATGGGCAGTTCATGTTGACGCTCTCGCAGGGCGGGCACTTGCAACGGTACCACGTTCAGGCGATAGAACAGGTCCTCACGAAACTTGCCCTCGCTGACCAACAGGTTCAGGTCCTTGTGGGTGGCCGCTAAAACACGCACGTCCACCTGGGTCCCCTCACCGTTCCCACCCAGCGGCTCAACCATCCGGTCCTCTAGGAACCTCAGGAGCTTGGCCTGCAGCTCAAGCGGCATGTCGCCGATCTCGTCCAGCATGAGTGTGCCGCGGTGGGCCAGCTCGAGCCTGCCCTTACGGTCGGTGGTGGCGCCGGTATAGGCACCCTTGCGGTAGCCGAAAAGCTCGCTCTCCAGCAGCGCTACCGGTATGGCGGCGCAGTTAAGAGCAACGAAGGGAAAGTCAGCCCTGTTAGATCGTTTGTGCAGCTCCCAGCAGACGACCTCCTTGCCAGTGCCTGTCTCCCCTTGAACAAGCACCGAGGCGTCACTCCCGGCGCATGCCTTCAGGAGTTGCTGTAGCTGATTTATCGCGGGACTGTCCCCGAACACGGCCTGCATTGGGCTTGAAAGTTTCCTTCGCTACTCGAAGCGTCAATTTTATGACACCCGATAATAACAAAGGAACCCCGGCTGTGAAGACTTTTTTTATTTTCAAGCGACTTTTTTATTTTCAAGCGACTAGGCTGGACATCTAACGTGGTCAGTGAGTGCCCTTGGCGATGCTGGGGGGGATACTGGCCCATGCCCCGTATAGCTTGTTCAGTGTGTCGCGCACCTCGGTCAGCTTGGACTCATCGTTTTGGGCATGTGCACGCGTGAGGCTGCGGTGGCAGTAACCGTAAATGGAGGCCAGGTCTTTGGCAATGTCCCCGCCACGCTCAAAGTCGAGTGTCGATATCAGGCCTGTAATGATGCCCTGGGCCTTGGTGATACACTCTCCCTTTGATGCGTACTCGTTGCGCCTCATGTGCCCAAGGGCATCGTTAAGGCTGTCCAAGAGGCTCCTGAACAGCATGCTTACCAGAGCGTGCTGGTTGGCAAATTCAACGCTGGCGTCGTAGGTGACCTCATCGTAAAGCTGCAACGCCCTCTGAGAAACTGCATTCATGTGACACCCTCAAAATAATTAATGGACAACTGCTATATAAGTCGGCAGGTGTCGCCTTTTTTTTAGCAAAAAAAAACACCCTCTCGGGTGTTTTTTTTATCTCCATGAACTAAAGGCTTTCTTCAAACAGCACGCCCTTTAGCGCCTCAATATTGTGTGCAACACGCAGAACGGTCTCACCGGGTATGTTTCTCACCACCTCTCCAGTCTGTTGGTCCCTGACAGTGACAACGAAACGCTTTGCCACCCTGTCCACGCTGAAGCTGAGGTCCTTGTTACTGGCTCGCATGCGCTCGTTCAATGTTGAAATTGCATCCTTAAGCCTGGCCTGCACCTTGTCCATCTCGGTG
>Ga0181561_10006109_pt1 | contig 10197 bp, 10 predicted proteins | sample 011ome_19_FD_133760 | JGI IMG/M metagenome (GOLD analysis project Ga0181561, IMG submission 133760) | Coastal salt marsh microbial communities from the Groves Creek Marsh, Skidaway Island, Georgia - 011510BT metaG (megahit assembly) | ecosystem: Environmental > Aquatic > Marine > Intertidal...
GACCCCGCGTGCGAGTGCCCTCGGAAGTTCCTCGCGCTGTCGAGCGACGACGAGAGCGCCGACGTCGGCGTCGGCGTCGCGTGCGGCGGCGGGCGCGACGGATCGGGTTACGAATGGGATATGAAACGGCACGGCGCCGGCGCGCTCGGCGGCGCGCGCGCGATCGCGGTGATGGTTTTTTTTATGCTCGCCGCGGTGCGAGTGCTCGCGTGGAAGGCGTGGACGGCGGCGCGGCCGCTCGATTGAATCGATCGATCGTTCGATCGATCGATCACGCGTACACGTACGACGTATGACTACAACGTATTATTTAGCACACTACATGCGCAGGCTTTTTTTAGCACGCGGACGGGCGCCTTCCAGTCGAGGCGGCTCTTCCGGAAGTACTGCGGAAAAATAGGACGCGAGAAGCGAAGGGCGCCTCTTAGTCGAGGCCGCTCTCCATCGCGCGTACGTAGCTGAATAGGACGAAGTTCGGGACGAAGTTCGCGCTGACTCATCATTACAGTTGTCTAGTTCCCGGGCTTGGACTGTATGTCCGCCGCCGCCGCGTCCTTCCCTCCTTTCCCCGAGAACCCCGCGTACGTCCCTTTGTACACCTGCTCCAGAACGTTCCGCAGCGTCGCCGGATAGAACGGCTTCGACAAGCTGCCGTTCATCCCGGCTTTCTTCACCTTATCCGTGTACTCCGGCCCGACGTTGGCGCTCAGACCGACGATGGCGTGCGGCTTCTCCGCGCCGTGCTTCTTCTCCAGCTCTCGAATGAGCACCGTCGCCGTCGCGCCGTCCATCACGGGCATCATCATGTCCATGAGCACGCAGTCGTAGTTTGGAAGCTTCTGTTCGAGTCTCGAGGAGACCATGTCCACGGCTTCCTTGCCGTGCTGCGCGATCTCGAGCTCGGCGCCGGAGCGGATGATGGAAAATTTCGCCATCTGTTGGTTCATGACGTTATCCTCCACGAGGAGCACGCGCATCCCCGCGAGAAGCTCGTGCTTTAAGTCCTCCGCGCTCGCGCTCGAAGCCGCGGCCGCGGTCGCGCCGTTTCCCTCGTCGCCCGGCGAGGCGGAGGCGCCCGAGTCGGCGGCGGCTCTCCCCGCGTTGTGATCCGCGTTCGCCTCCGCGGCTCTCAACCTCTCCGCGACGCCGTCGTCGCATTCTCCGCCCGTGTCGTGCATCCAGTCCGGCTCCCCGAGCGCGTTCACGTTCGCGAGCTTCCACGCCGCGCGCAAGAAATCGCTCGGCTTCACCGGCCGCAGCACCGTCTGCACGTTCCTCAGGTCGGACGTCCGACGATGGAAATCGATGAGCTGATACGGCAACCCGAAGATGACGACCCCCGCCTTCTTCGGCGTCTGCTTCACGAGGTTCAGCGTCTTCTCCGTGTCCTCGATGTCCGCGAGGACGATCGGGATGCCGAGCCCGGACGCCTGCTCGATCTTCCCCGCGAGCTTGTCCGCGGACGGGACGCTGAGGGTCGAGGGTCGAGGGTCAAAGCGATGTCGGGGTGGAGTTCATAGGCGTCAGAAGCGGAGTTGAAAGGCGTCGAGGTGTGTCGGGATTGAAAGCGAGGGACCCTGGGCGGAGAGATGCGCCGGGAAAAGTCCTTAAGGATCGGCGTTCACCACGCGAACGCGGTCGTATGGGGACCAGTGTGAGATAGAACGCGCCTGACGTAGTTGACGCCCGCGCGCCCGCCGAAGCACTTCAGAATGTTCACGACGTGCTTTCGGCTCGACGCGCTCATCCCCGGGTGCAACACCACCCGCGCGTTCGCGGGGAGGCTCTGCTCGTGCTCGGTGTCGAGGCCTCCGCCTGACACGGCGGACCCGAACCCGAGGTCGGTCGCGCCTTCGAACTCCTCCTCGTAATCCACCGCGCTGAGCCGCGCGTGTTTGAAATCCACGGTGAAGAAGAACTTCGTCCCCTCGTCCTCTTTCGATTCGAACTCAATCTCGCCGCCCATGCACTCGATGATGTTCTTCGTGATGACCAACCCGAGCCCGGTGCCCTTCTCTTTCGCCGCCTTGTGGTCCGCGGGCTGCGAGAACGGCACGAACAGATTATGCTGCTTCGCCGCGGGGATCCCGACGCCGTTGTCCTTGACGCTAAACGTGATGCCCGAGACGTCGCGAACGTCGTCAAAAATCGACTCGTCTCCCTTCTCGCTTTGTTGATCGCGTTGACCGCGGGAGTCGCCCCCACCGCGCTGACCCCGCGCCCTGCAGATGCTCATCGTGAACTCCACGAGCGAACTCCGGCCTTGGACGTTGCTCGAGTATTTGATCGCGTTGTCGACGAGGTTCACGCAGCACTGCCGCAGGCGGAAGAAATCCCCGACAAACTTCGTGTTGAAGTGCTCCGGGTGCTCGATGTGAATCACGAGGTCCACGCCGCTGCTACTCGCCTTCTGCGAGATGTCCGTGACCTGTTCGATAAGCTGTCGCAGCGTGAAGACGTCTTCGCTGAGCTCGATCGCGGGACCGTCGCTCGAGCCCGCGTCCTTCGCCCCTTCAAACTTCGCGACGTCCAGAATCTGGTTGATGAGCGACAGCAGCGCCTCCGCGGACGTCAGCGACGCCTTGATGAAGCTCTCCGTGAACTCCGTGAGCTCGCCGCTCTCCATCGCGAGCGTGTTGAACCCTATGATGGAGTTGAGCGGCGTGCGGAGTTCGTGCGTGATGTTGAAAAAGAACGTTCGCTGCATCCCCGCCATGTGCGCCGTGAGCTGCGTCCTCTTCTGGTCCACCATCTCGACGAACCGCATCGACCCCGCGGAGATCACGAGCGAATAACTAAACTTCGTGAGCACGTCGTTGTACAGGTAAATTTCGTGCTGCCGCGCCGGCGTCATGACCCCGAACAAGACCGCGAAATACACCGCCGGATACACCGTCCACGCGATCATCTTCAGCGCCGCGATGCACTTCACGCGCCCCGCGTCCGCGACGGACAACCCGTCCGCTCTGCGCGTGATGTCCACGAGCGCGAACAGCGAGTGGTAGATGATGAACCCAAAGCACGCCATCGCGACGGAGAGGAACGCGAATCGCTCGAGCCCGCGCGTGAGCGGCGCGACGAGGCCGCACAAGATCATCAGCTCGTCCGCGAGTATCAACGCGATTCTATTCACCGGGACGTACGGCGCGATGGCGTTCGCGGCCTTCGTCGTCCCATCGCGCGTCGTCGTCAGCGACGTCTTCTTCGGGCCCATCGCTCTCGGGAGCGCGGCGAATACGAACGCGTGGAGGTTCTGGACGAGGAGGAGGAGTATCGGCGTCGTGCACGCCCACTCCAGTTGCCGCAGTCCGCTGAGGGTCGAGGGTCCATCATTCAAAGCGACGTCGGGGTGGAGTTGAAAGGCGTCAGAAGCGGAGTCGAAAGGCGTCGAGGTGTGTCGGGATTGAAACCGAGGGGTGGGCGGAGAGAGACGCCGGGAAAAGTCCTTAAGGAATCGCGTTCACAACGCGAACGGGGTCGTATGGGGGCCGGTGTGAGATAGAACGCGCCTGAACGACACCACCTCTCCTGACGGGCCGAAGGTGTTGACGTACCAGTCCCTCCCCTCGGCCATCTCGTAGTGCGTGTACGCGGCGATCGTGGAGATGTACGCGACCTGGAGGTTCAGCTTGCGCTTCGAGTCGTGGATCGAAAACGCCGCGGCGTTCACGTTGAAGAAGAGCGCGGCGGTAAAGACCACGAACGCCATTCGCGCGTGCGATTCGTCCACGGACTCGACGCTCCCGTCCGCGTTCGGTACCCCGACGCTGATCCCGGGGATCACGCGCTGGATCGCGCGGTTGAGAAGCACAAACGCGGTCGCCATGCCTGGGGGAGAGAGAAGAGAACGCGCGTGAGGAGGGAGGGAGGGAGGGAGCGCGGTGGTCGTCCAGATGGGAGCGAATGAATGCGTCGTGCCGCGTGGCGAAGATATTTACGGCTAGGTTTCCCCCGCGCGGGGGGGGGGGGACGAGATTCGTCGACGCACCCGCGAGATTCCACGGCGAGACCGTCGGCATGACCTGCGTTCGCGCGACGGAGACGGGCTCCGTCGACGCGACCGCGGCGTTCCCCATGGTCGCGACCGCGGTTCGGAGATCCCGCGGCGCGTCGTTCGACTGAAGACAAGATGCACTTTTTACGCTTTTTGCTGACGTTTTTCAGATCTAACATTGGATTCGACGACGCCCCGATGAAACGAAACCGCGGACCGCTCAAAACGTGACCCTTCTTGATCCTTCTTGAAACCAAAGCTTGACCGGCGTCGTCGCGATGGCACCTCGATCTATTGCTGGTTCTGTTACGAGGGTTTCTTCGCGCGCGCGATCTCGCCTCGCGCACAACACGGCGCACGTCGAAGGAAGACGCGCGCGCGCTTCGTAGGATCCCCGTCGACGACCTCGACGCGTGGAGGACGACCACCGCGCGAACCTTCGCCGGAGCGCGCGCACGCCGGTCTCGAGACGCGTCGACGCGCGCGTCGCATCGCGCGTCGACTTCTTTTTTGAACATCATCCGATAACAACAACCGACGCGGTCGAATCTGACTGGTTCCCATACGACCCCGTTCGCGAGGTGGACGCCGTTCCTTAAGGACTCTCTCTCCCCGTCCTCCCCGTCGACCGAGCGCGATGTCCACGCGCAAAGAGCGCGAACGACTCGATGAGGCCGAGCGCAAGGCTGCGGAGAAGCAGGCGAAGAAGGCTGAGCTCGCCGCGAAGCGCGCGGCGCGCGACGCGGAGAAAGCCGCGAAGCGCGACGCGGAGAGCGAGCAAGGATCGCTGATCGCGCCGTCGGAGGCGACGACCGACGACGCCGCGTCCGTCGCGTCGGCGTCGGCCGCGCCGCACGAAGAGGAAGAAGACGACGATCCGAACGCGTGGAACGGCGACGAGGAGATGGCGCTCGTGAACGCGCTCGCGACGCACCCGAAAGGCAGCGCGCCGTCGGAGAAGGAGCGATGGGAAGCGATCGCGAGCGAACCCGGGTTGGATCGCCGAGACGCGTTGGCGTGCGTCGGGAGGTATAAAGAGCTCCTGGCCCGCGTGCGCGCGGCGAAGGCGGCGGCGGGCGCGAGCGGCGAGGCGGCGATATCCATGTCGAGCGTGATCGTGAAGAAGAAGCCGGGCCCGCCGAAGAAGAAGCCGATGCGCGCGATGAAGCTCGAGCAGGAGGCGGCGGCGCGCGCGAAAAAAATAGCCGCCGAGGAGAAGCTCGCCGCCGAGCGCCGAGAGGCCAGCGGCGGTCGGTTATCCCAAGAAGAGCTCGGCTTCTTTCAGCGCTCCGGCCCGGACGTGCAGATACGCCGAGCGAACAGCAACATGGACATCCAGATAAGCAACGTGCAGCTGTACGGCGGGCGACAGGAACTGCTCTCGGACGCGACGCTGCGGCTCGTCTTTGGCAAAAAGGCGCGTTCTGGTTACACTGGTTCCCATACGACCGCGGCGGCGTGGTGAACGCCGTTTCTTAAGGACTTTCGCACGGCGTGTCTCTCCGCCCAGGGTCCCTCGCTTTCAATCCCGACACACCTCGACGCCTTTCAACTCCGCTTCTGACGCCTATGAACTCCACCCCGACGTCGCTTTGAATGATGGAACGACCCAAAGTACGGACTCGTCGGTCGAAACGGCACGGGGAAGTCCACGCTTCTGCACGCCATCAGCGAGCGCACGATCCCGATGCCCGCGCACTTGCACATCATACACGTCGAGCAGGAGGCTGCGCCGTCGGACAAGTCCGCGCTGCAGACGGTTCTAGACACGGACGAGGAGCGCGCGTATCTCCTCGAGATCGAGAGAATCTTACTCGAAGAGGAGAAGGACTCCCACGAGGGGATCGACCTGAACGAGGTGTACGAGCGCCTGGACGAGATCGGGTCCGACGAGGCGATCGCGCGCGCGGGCGGCATCCTGGGAGGGTTAGGGTTCGACGCCGCGATGCAAGCGAAGAGCACAAAGGAGTTTTCCGGCGGGTGGAGGATGCGAATCTCGCTCGCGCAGGCGCTGTTCATGACCCCGGATTTGCTCCTGCTGGACGAGCCGACCAATCACCTGGACGTGCACGCGCTGACGTGGCTCGAGGAGTTTCTGCAGCGGTGGGAGAAGACCGTCGTGATCGTGTCGCACGACCGCGGGTTCTTGAACGACACGACGACGGCGACGATGTTTTTGCACCACAAGAAGCTGCGGTATTACGGAGGCAACTACGACACCTTCGTCAAGGTTCGAAGCGAACACCGCGCGAACGAAGAAGCGACGCGCGCGAACCAGTCCCAGCGCGAGGGCCACCTGAAAAACTTCATCCAGAAGTTTGGACAGGGACACAAGAAGATGGTGAAGCAAGCGCAGTGCCGCATGAAGATGCTCGCGAAGCTTCAGGAGGAAAAGGTGGACGTGGATTACGACGATCCGTATCTACGTCTCAACTTCCCCTCCGCGACGCCGCTGCCGCCGCCGTGCATCTCCGTGATGAACGCCGCGTTCGGGTACGAGGGGTACGAGACCCTGTACGAGGGCCTCGACTTCGGGCTGGACATGGACAGCCGCGTCGCGATCGTCGGCCCGAACGGCGCGGGGAAGTCGACGTTTTTGAAGCTCCTCGAGGGCGCGATAATCCCCACGCGAGGGTGGGTGAACCGCCACACGAAACTGCGGCTCGCGCGGTTCTCGCAGCACCACCTGGAGACGATGAACTTGGAAGAGGACTGCGTGTGCCACATGAAAGGCCTAGACTCGGAGATGCCGTTAGAGGAAGCCAGGGCGTACCTCGGGCGGTTCGGCCTCAGGCGCGTTCTGTTATCACACTGGTCCCCGTACGACCCCGTCGGCGTGGTGAACGCCGATCCTTAAGGACTTTTGCCGGCGCATCTCTCCGCCCAGGGTCCCTCGCTTTCATTCCCCGCCCTCGACACCTTTTAACTCCGCTTCTGACGCCTTTCAACTCCACCCCGATATCATCGCTCGTATGGACAATCACCCTCAGCGGCGAGCTCGCGACCAAACCGGTGAAGTTTCTCTCCGGAGGACAAAAATCGCGGCTGGCGTTCGCGGAGCTGGCGTGGCGCCAACCGCACATCATGCTCCTCGACGAGCCCACGAACCACCTCGACCTTGAGACGATCGAAGCGCTCGCGATGGCGCTGAACAAGTTCGAGGGCGGCGTCGTCTTGGTATCGCACGACGAGCGGTTGATCTCGCTCGTCGTGGATGAGATCTGGCAGGTGGTGAAGGGCGACATGACGTCGGACCCGCAGCGGCCGGGGTGCGTGAAGGTGTTCAACGGGTCGTTCGAGGAGTACAAGGAGATGCTGCGGCGCGAGTTCGAGGGCGGGTCGCTGTTGACGAACAAGAAGAAGGCGGAGCGCAGGGCGAAGGAGGAGAAGGAGGCGAAGAGATCGCCGCCCGACGCCGCGGCGCCGCGGAAACCGTCTCAGGTGCGTTCTATACACTGGTCCCCATACGACCGCGTCAGCGTGGTGAACGCCGATCCTTAAGGACTTTTGCCGTCGTCTCTCTCCGCCCACACCACGCTTTCAATCCCCGACCGCGACGCCTTTCAACTCCACCTGACGCCTTTGAACTCCACCCCGACATTCGCTTGTATAGAACGGCCCTCAACCGCCGCCGCCGCAGCCGGCGGGGAAGATCACAGTCGAGAAACGGCGGTCGATCGACGAGGCCCCGGCGGCACCGCGGGTCGTCGAGCGACCGAGCGGGATGGTCGAGGTGGGCGGTGGCGGCGGCGGGTACGTCCCGCCGCATCTGCGGAACAAGCCGCCCGAGGGCGTCAAAGACGCCTGGGACGACGACTGACGTGACGACGGAGGACGAGAGACGGGAACGAAAATAGTTCTTATTACTAGCGGGTGAAAACGCCCACTCGTCGTACGTTTCAACGTCATCGACCGCCGCTACGTGTGCCCTAATACCCTCGCGTCGCGATACCATCTGTAACAACAAACCGCCTCCTTCCTCTCGTCCGTCACCACGGATCGTCCGGTGGAATGTCCGTCTTGCACCGTATCACGCGCCATCCGATCACGAAGATAGCCTCGAAGAACGCGTCCGCGATGAGCTCCGACGCCGCGCCGTTCAAGATCAGATCCGTCTCGTACGAGTCCCCCAGCCTCGGCGGCTCCATCCCTCGCGCCGCGAACTCCGCCGCGAGCGAAAACTGCGTCACCAGTATCAGCAGCCCGATCGCGAAGCACCCGCCGCGTATCGTCCGACTGAAGAGGGAGGGTCGATTTCCGCGCGTACGAATCGCGACGTCGGGGCGGCGTCGAAAGGCGTCAGGGGCGGCGTCGAAAGGCGTCGAGGTGTGTCGAGCGATGAAAGCGAGCGGCGGGCGGGAGAGAGGCACCGGGCGGGAGAGAAAGTCCTTCAGTCCTTCAGTCCTTAAGTAACGGCGTGCACCGCGCCAACGCGGTCGTACGGGGACCGGCGTAAACGTGAACGCGCCTCACCGCCTCCTCCACGGTGCCGTCGTACGCCTCTCGCTCGTACGCCCTCGCCGCGAGCGCGCCCGGGATCCAGCACGCCGCGAGCTTCGCGCCGTGCGACAGCGCGGGAACCAGCAGCGGCAGCGACCGCCAGCGCGGGACCCACGGCGCGGGGACGAGCCACGACGGGCGCGGAACGCCGAGCGCGAGGACGACGATCGAGACGAACACCGGCACGGTCGTCACGACGAGCGCGTCGGCGATGGGGAGGCCTCGATCGTCGATGCGCGCGGACGTGAACCTCGCCTTGATGGCGTTCCCGAAGTTCATCCCAGCCTTGAACTCCTCCGCGAGGTTCACCTTCTCCCTCTCCTCCTTCTCTTTCTCCTTCTCCTTCGTCGCGACGACGTCCTTCTCGTCGTCGGCGTCGCGCTTCGCCGACGCGACGATCGCGGCGCGCGATCGTCGGAGCGACGATGGCGATGTTATCCGACCGGCGCGCGCCGCGGACGTCGCCGTCGCCGCGCGTCTCCTCGCGGCGGCGGCGGCGGCGGCGCGCGTCGTCGTCGTCGTCGTCTCGATCGTCGACGTCGCGCGCGCGCGCGCGACGCCGACGGCGAGGCGCGGCGCGGACATCGTGCGACGCCGCGCGCGATGGTCTGCGCGGGGCGCGATTGGAGCGCTGCCGTGAAGCCGACGCGTGGCAGTGCCGCGCGGGCGGTGTCGATTCCGAACTTTGACGGGGTCCGAGCATCACTCCCGCGGGCGCGCCCCCCCGCGGGCGCGGCCGGCGCCTTCTCCCCCCTCCCCCATGCCGCGCGAGAACCTTCGCGCGCGCGCGCGGCGCCGCGCGCTCCGCCGCGTCGCGTCCGGCGACGCCGACGACGCCCGCCGCGGCATGACGCGCGACGAGCTCGACGACCTGATCGACGCCTGCCGCAAAAAATATGCCGCGCGCTTCGGCGTGGTTCGACTCTCAGCGCTGGATCTCGACGCGCCGTTCGCGACGCCGGAGCGCTCCGCGCGGACGCTGCGATGGAGCGCGCCGCGAATCACGCTGCTGCAGCTCGCGGCGACGATGGGGAGGGACGCGATCGTCCTGCAGCTCCTTCGCGCGGGGGCGTCGCCGGTCGAGATGCAGACTACGCGCGACGGCGACGACGACGCGAACTCCGCATCATCGTCGTCCGACGCGCTTCTTCGATCGCTCGCGAGGCGCGCGAGAACGCACCTCCAGCGGCTGCGGTCGCCGCACTCGACGTGGGTCGCGAAGGGCGCGGTTCGCATGCGGCACCGCGCGCTGCTCGCGCGCGACGACGCGGGGGACGCGGGTTGGGACGCGGTGGGACGATGCGAACGCTGCGGACGCGGCGAGTCATCAGGTGCGTTCTATACACTGGTCCCCGTACGACCGCGTCGGCGTTGTGAACGCCGATCCTTAAGGACTTTGCCCGGCGCGTCTCTCCGCCCACCCCTCGCTTTCAATACCCGCCCTCGACGCCTTTCAACTGCAACTGACGCCTTTGAACTCCACCCCGACGTTCGCTTGTATAGAACGGCCCTCAGAGTCGGCGTCGACGACGACGACGACGACGACGACGACGACGACGGCGACGACGACGACGCGGACGCTAATTCGCGCGTGCGGGCACGTCGCGTGCGAGCGGTGCGCGTGGGAGGGGTTACTAAGGCGGCACGCCGGCGCGGGCGTCGCGCGCGAGATGGAGACGGAGTGGACGTGCGACGCGTGCGGC
>Ga0181561_10006112_pt1 | contig 10196 bp, 9 predicted proteins | sample 011ome_19_FD_133760 | JGI IMG/M metagenome (GOLD analysis project Ga0181561, IMG submission 133760) | Coastal salt marsh microbial communities from the Groves Creek Marsh, Skidaway Island, Georgia - 011510BT metaG (megahit assembly) | ecosystem: Environmental > Aquatic > Marine > Intertidal zone...
CCGCCGCCGCCGCCGCCGCCGTCTTCGAATCGCGGCGGCGTCCCGGGCGACGGCGCGGCGTCTCCGCGCGCGGCCGCCGCGGCGACCGCCGCCGTGAGCAGCGGCGACGGCGGCTCGCCGCCGTCCAACGCGCCGCGGACGGCGCACAGCGCGGACTGCAGCGCGGCCATCTCCTCGCTCCACTCGCTCTCCGCGGCGAACAGACGGTCGCGGTACTCGCCCGCGACGCGCGTCTGCGCGCGCAGCTCGCTCTTCAGGCGCTCGTTCTCTTCGAGCAACGATCGCTCGTTCGCTTTCGCGGTCGCGGTCGCGGCCGCGGCCGCGGCCTCGACCGCGGCGCGGACGTCTTCCTCGGTCGCGAGCCCGGCGACGCGCGCTTCGGCTTCGAGCCGCGCGGTCTCCGCGTCCGCGGCGGCTTTCGCCGCGGCGACGCGCGCGCGTTCTTCCTCCGCCGCCGCGCGCCGCGCCTCCGCCTCCGCGGCGGCGGCTTCTTTCTTCTCCCTGATCGCCTCCGCCTCCGCTCGCGCGGCGGCGGCAGCCTCCGCGGCGGCCGCGGCCGCGGCCTCGCGCTCCGCGATCGCCATGGACGCCCTCGCGGCGTCGAGCGCGCGCCATTTCGCGCGAAGCGTCCAACGCCGGACAGCCATCTGCACCGTCACGATCGCGGCGCGTTCAGCCGCGCACGCGCGTCGCGCCGCGCGCCCTCGCGTCATCGCCTGTATGACCATCGCGGCGCGGTGCTCGCGTAACGCTCGAGCGTAACGCACGCGCGCGGCGTTCCCTCGCGCGCGCGCTTGCGTTCGCGTGATGGACGCTTTCGCGTGAAGAAACGCCGCGCGCGCGACGCAGCCGCGACGCGCGCTCTGCATGATCACGACGGACGACAGCTTCCGCGCGCGTTGGTCCTCCATCATCCCAATCTGCCCCGCGCGCAGGAACAGCTTCGTCTTACCGAACTGGTACGACGCATCCTTCACGTCAAAGTGTCGGAGAATCGCGTGGCAGAAAGGCACGATATCGGTCGCGGCGTCGCCAAACGGCGCCCTCGCCGCGCTCGGGAGGAGAAACCCAAACCGTTCCGCGAAGTCGCGCTGCGCGTACCGCGTCGGGTAGCCTTGCCGCGCGATGCGAACAACCTCTAAGACGCCGCAGCACCGCAGCTGATTCAGCACGAGCGCGTCGTCGAATCGCGACGGCGCGAGCGCGCTGTTCGGCTTCACGCACCGGATGAAGTGCGGCGCGCACGCGTCGAGTTTCGCGACGAGCGCGGAGAGCTGAGGGCCATTCCATACAAAAATAGTTCATCGGTCAGTTGAAAGGGGATGCGATCAAATGTTGAAACCGGGCGATGGGTGAAAAACTTTTGTATAGAACGCACCTGTTCAACGTCGCCAACGCGTCGCGAATCGTGTCGTCGTCGCACGCGGCGCGCATGTTGTTCTTCAACATCTTCCGCTTCTGCGCGAAACATGTTTGCACGAACGCGAAGAACTGCCGCTCCGTGCCCGCGAGGGGTAAATACTCTTCTCTGCGCCGCGGCCGAAACCCTATCAGACAGCTCTCTACGTTCGGCGGCGGGTCGAAGCACGCCGCGGATACCGGTCGTACGTAATACGGCTCGGAGTAGTACCGCACGCGCACCGACATGGGGCGGTAGTCGCTCCCGCCGGCGTCGTCGCGAATCAACCGTCGCGCGACTTCCTCTTGGAACATGAAGACCATGTTCTCGAACGTGTCGCCCATGGGGAGCAGCACCTTCAGGATGTCCGTGGTGATGTTGTACGGGATGTTCGCGACGACTTTCGCGCGTCGAGGCGCGCCGTCGCCGAGCGCCGCGTCGGCGGCGGCGGCGTCGGTGGGCTCCGGGAACGCCTTCGCGACGTTCCACTTCAGGAAGTCCGCCTCGTGCACGGTCAAGTTTTCGTTCCCGCGAAACGTCTCCGCGAGCTTATCCGCCAGGTTTCTGTCCTTCTCCACCGCGGTGACGACCGCGCCCGCGCTCAGAAGCTCCGCGGTGAGGTTCCCCGTCCCCGGCCCGATCTCGAGGATCGAATCCCCCGCGCGCACGTCCGCGGCGTCGAGCGCGTCGAGGATGACGGAGCGGTCGACGAGGAAGTGCTGCCCGAGCCATCGACGCGCGGCGTGCTTCGACGCGTCCACGCGCTGCTGCGGGCTCAGGCCGTCCAGGGCGAGCGCCGCGGCGTCGTCGTCGCCGCCGCCGCCGACGCGTCTCGACTTTTTCTCGCGCGTCCGCTCCTCCTTCGCTTTCTTCTTGTTCCGGGATAACCGCACGGGCTTCCGCGCGCACGTGACGTTCAGCCTCGACGCGCGCGCGCGCGACGGAGACGCCCGCGACGTCGCCCGCGGCGCGGGGAAAGACGCCGCCATCGAGGCCGCCATCGAGGACGCGCGTCGTCTACTAGCTAGAATGCGGATGTTGAATTTTGCACGGCACTTTTCGACGACTCTTGGCTCGTCGCTAAGTCGTTCGCTTCGAGCGTTTCCTACACGCACGCGCCGCCTCACTCGCCGCGCCGCCCGACGCGCACTACGAAACGACGTCCCTCGTCGTCCACCTACCGCACGAGCTAGGGCTACCGCCTACCTATGCCTACCCATCTACCCGTTCGCCGCACCCTCCCAGCCGCCTTTCCCCACTATCCTCCGATGCACTTGCTCCACGCGCGCGGCGGTTTCAATCATCCGCCGCGTCTGATTCTCCCGGCTCGTCGCGATGAACGCGCTCACCTCGCCGAACGTCTCGCCGTACCTCTTCATTCGCCTCTCCCGCGCGTTTTCGCGCGCGTTCAACACCACCGTCGCGCATCTCCTCGCGAGCCTCCTCTTGTCGTCGTCCACGTCTTTGATGAAGTCCACGCTCGCGCGCACGGGCCAACGCGAACACGCGATCTGGTAATCGCGCTCGGGTCCGACGCGCGCCTTGACGTCTTCGAGCGCGGCCGCGACGGACCGAAGCTCGTCGTCGTAGGACAGGATCGCGATGGACGTCTCGCGCGCCTTCGCGTCGAGCGTCTTCGTCGTCTCCGCGAGCTCCGCGACGAGCGCGGCGTGGTCGGACGCCGCGTCGTCTCTCGTCGCCGCGAGCGACGACTCGAGATGGATCGAGAACGAGCTCCGCGCGTCGAGCAGCGCGGCCGCGGAGTCGCGCGACGTCGTCGCGACCGCGGACTCGAGCGCCGCGTGCGACTTCTCGGACGCGTCCAGCTGCGTCGGCCGCGGGACGGAGACGCGAGCGAGGGTCATTCATCGTCATCGTTCGCGCGGGGTGGACGGGACGAGATCCCGCGGGGGGGTGCCGCTGCCGTGATTTGAATCGATCGTCTCGAGGGCGACGACGCGACGACGCGAGGCGGAGCGAGCCGGGGGGACGCGAAGCGGGGGGACGCGCGCGCGACGACGCACGTCTTCGTTCACGCGCTCGAGCATCAGCCGAAGCTCCTCGAGCTCCGCGGGCTCGAGGCCCTTGTCTTCGTCCGCTTCGTCTTCCATGGCGCCGCGCGGTCGGGACTGCGAAGAGCCGCGTTCGCGTCTGCGCGCTGCTGTGCGTGCAGCATCAGCGCGTGTAGCGCGGCGCGGGGGCGCGTGCCGCGTTTTAGCTCTTTCTGTTCAACCTTTCGCGAGGGGTCGCCACTCCGCGGTCGCGCCGCGCACGCCCACCGCGCACGCTCGCGTCTCCTCGCGGCCGCGCGCGCGCGCTCTCGAGGCGGAGCACGCGCGTCGGCGACGCGGAGACGCCGAGGTCGAGCGTCGCCTTCGAACGGAGGAAAGGTCGCAGCATCCGCGACCGCGATAAAGTAATATTCTGTCGTCGTCTCCATCTCGAACTCGGCAACCCGTCCATCCCACTCCGCCGCCGTCCCCTCCGCCGCCGCGATGAGCGGCCGCGTCCCCGGCGCGGAGCCGCCGACGCCGGAGACGCAGAAGAAGGTCACCGCGGCGAAGACGTACATCGAAAACCTGTACAAGAACCAAGCCAAGTCGCTCGCCGCGCGCATGGAACGCCGCGCCGCGGCGGAATCGCACGCGCTCGACGGCGGGGAAAATCCCGCGATCGCGATACACGAGCTCGAGGAGCAGGAGCGCAAGTTCACGCGTCTGAAGCGCGCGAAGATCAGCGTCCACGACTTCGAACCGCTGACGATCATCGGCCGAGGCGCGTTCGGGGAGGTGCGCCTCGTGCGAGACAAGAGCAACGGCAAGGTGTACGCCATGAAGAAGCTCAAGAAGACGGAGGCGCGTCCCATACACTGGTTCCCGTACGAACGTGTCGGCGTGGTGAACGCCGATCCTTAAGGACTTTGCCCGGCGCATCTCTCCGCCCAGGGTCCCACGCGTTCAATCCCGACACACCTCGGCGCCTTTCAACTCCGCTCCTGACGCCTTTCAACTCCACCCCGATATCATCGCTCGTATGGAACGACCCTAAGATGGTGCGACGGGGACAGGTGGACCACGTGCGCGCCGAGCGCGACCTCCTCGCGGAGGTGCACAACGAGACCGTCGTGAAGCTGTACTACTCCTTCCAAGACGAGCAGTTTCTGTACCTCGTCATGGAGTACTTGCCCGGCGGGGACATGATGACGCTGCTGATGCGTCGCGACACGCTCACCGAGGACGAGACGCGGTTTTACGTTGCGCAGACGGTGCTCGCGCTGCAGGCGAGTCGAGTTCTATAGACTGGTCCCCATACGACCCCGTTCGCGTGGTGAACGACGTTCCTTAAGGACTTTGCCCGGCGTGACGGCCGTCGTCGTTCGGTCATCGGTCGTCGGTCTTATTCAATATCTTCGGTCTGACCGCTTCCCGCGCGTCCGGCGACTCGACCCGACCGCGTTTCGCTTCCCTTTCCTTTCGACGCTCGCTTTCCTTTCGATTTCGACCGACTGACCCTCACGACGACGCGTTCCCCCACTCCCGATCCGATCGCAGACGGTCCACGCCGCGTGCTTCATTCACCGCGATATCAAACCGGATAACTTGCTCCTGGACGCGCACGGGCACATGAAACTGAGCGATTTCGGTCTGTGCAAACCCATCGACCAGAAGATGCTGAACACGCTGCCGGAGATAATCGAAGAGGATGGCGTCCCGTCGCCGCCGCCGGGCGACGCCGACGGCGACGACACCACGGACGCGTCGAACGAATCCGCGCGCGCCGCGCAGCTGAAACACTGGCACGCGAACCGTCGCAGACTCGCGTACAGCACCGTCGGCACCCCGGATTACATCGCCCCGGAGGTTCTCCTGAAGAAAGGGTACGGGATGGAGTGCGACTGGTGGAGCGTCGGCGCGATCATGTACGAGATGCTGGTCGGGTACCCGCCGTTTTACAGCGACGAGCCCATGTCCACCTGTCGCAAGATCGTGCACTGGCGGCATCACCTGCGGTTCCCCGCGGAGGTGACGCTGAGCGCCGAGGCGCGGGATCTCATCGAGCGTCTGCTGTGCGACGTGGATCAGCGGTTGGGTACGGCGGGCGGCGTGGAGGAGATCAAGGCGCACGCGTTTTTCCGCGGCGTGCCGTGGGATAACCTGTACGCGATCCGCGCGCCGTACGAGCCGGACGTGACCGGGGAGTTGGACACGCAAAATTTCGAAAATTTCGACGAGGACGAGAGCATGAGGCCGCCCGGGAAGAACCCCGCGGGGGGCGAGGACGCCGCCGCGGGAGGGAAGGACGGCGGGAGAGCCGCCGCGGGCGGCGGCGGCGGCGCGAAATCGTCCTCCCCGGCGAAGAAGGCGGACGACTTCATCGGGTACACGTATAAAAACTTTGAAGTCGTCGGAGAGGAGGTGCACAGGAAGAAATCCAAGCCGAAGCCGAGTCTGATGAGCATATTCCCGGGCGCCATGGGCGACGTCGACGGCGCTGGCGGCGGCGGCGGAATGGGCGGCATCGCTACCCCTGCGATGGACGTCGTCGGCGGCGGGATGGCGGGGCTCACGGTGAGCGATCCCCCGACGGCGGCGCCCGCGTTCGAACGCGGCGGGAGCGTCGTCGAGAGAGGGAGCTCGCCGATCGCGGCGGCGGCGGCGAGGGAGGAGAGCGGCGGGCAGGCGCCGTCGGGGTTAGGGCGGACGTTGCGGTGACGTAGAGTAGCGCGCCGCGCGAGTCGGGCTCGAGAAATTACATCTTGTTTTCCGAGATGCTCTCAGAAGTCGGTCCATACAAAAACAGTCCACCGGTCAGTTGAAAGGGGACGCGATCAAATGTTGAAACCGAACGATGGGTGAAAAACTTTTGTATAGAACGCACCTCAGCACCAGACGACGGCCTCGCGTGTCGTAGAAAGCGCGTGATGAAAACGCGTCGCGCGTCACCGCGCGCGGCTCCGCTGCACCGCGCGCTGAGGCGAGAAGGAGAAGGCGCGCGCGACGCGCGGGAAGCCGACGCCGCCCGGCCCGGCGCGATGACGGCGCGCGTCTCGACGGCGGCGACGCGGCTCCGGACCGCGTCCTCGCTCTTCCCCGCGCGTCGACCGCCCTTCCGGATCCTCCTCCTCCTCCTCCTCCTCCTCGCGCGCGCGCGTCGCGCGGTCGCGGAAGCGAACCACGGCGCTTTCGTGCACGGCGTCGCCTCCGGGGACCCGACCTCCGACGCGATCGTCATCTGGACGCGCGTGACGCCGACGGGGCGAAACTACCCCGGCGGCGTCGACCCGCCCGACGACATCACGTTCGACGTGAGATGGACCGTCGCGACGGCGCCGCCGCGCGGCCCCGCGGACGACGCCGTCGACGCCGCGTCCGCCGAGCGCGACGACGACGGGACGTGGGGGAGCTCCGAGACCGCGGTGGGCGTCGACGCGGACGCCGCGGCGTGGGGGTTCCCGCGCGGGTCGATCGTCAAGACGGGCACCATCGCAGGCGTGAGGTGCGTTCTATACACTGGTCCCCACACGACCCCGCACGCGTTGTGCTCGCCGATCCTTAAGGACTTTTGCCGTCGTCTCTCTCCGCCCACCCCTCGCTTTCAATCCCCGCCCGCGTTGCCTTTCAACTCCATCTGACGCCTTTCAACTCCACCCCGACGTCGCTTTGTATGGAACGACCCTGAGCAACGAGACGGACTGGACAGTGAAGAAGGACGTCTCCGGGCTGTCGCACTCGACGCGGTACTACTACGCGTTCAACATCGAGCGCGACGGCTTCAGACGCCGCTCCGAGGCTGGCACGTTCACGCTCCCGCCGCCGCCGGGGGAGGGAAACCAGCGGCGGATAAAGCTCGCGGTGTTCTCGTGCGCCAACTGGGGGTGGGGGCGTTTTCACGCGTACGACGCCGCGGCGCGAGGGTGGGGCGAATCGTTACAGCTGGACGCGTGGCTGCACCTCGGAGATTACACGTACGAGTACGGAGACACGCACTACCCGCAGGCGGACGACGCCGTGCGCGAGCGATTCTTCGCGCTGCGTCCGCGCGGGGAAGCTACCGCGCTGCGAGGCTACCGCGAACGGTGAGACCGCTCGCTCCCGCGCGCTCGCGCGGAGCTCATCGCGTCGTTTATTTCTTGAGGTGGAAAAGCTTTTTTTTTCTTTCGCGCGCCGTGAACCTCGCAGCACGCATCGCAGCACGTTTCTTTCGACGCGCGTGAACGCTCTCCACCGATGCGATGCCGCACGCGCGCGACTGACGCGACGCGCGGATGGATCCCCTCGACCGATCGCAGGCACGCGTTGCATCGCGCGGACGAAGGGCTGAGAGCGTTGCACGCCGCCGCGCCGGTGATGGCGATGTGGGACGACCACGACATCACGAACAACGCCTGGACGGACGGCGGGGAGAACCACCAGCCGGAGACGGACGGCGACTACGTCGCGCGGCGACGCGCGGGGATTCGCGCCTTCCACGAGTGGCTGCCGACGCGGGAACCGCGCGCGAGAACCGGGGACCCGAAGGACGATCCGGACGCCAACCTGCGGTACAACCGCGTCGCGCACTTCGGCGACGTCGCGAGCGTCGTGATGTTAGAGACGCGGCTGCTCGCGAGGACGGACCCGGCGGGGAACCCGGGCGGGAACGTGTTCGCGAACGCGAGCGGGACGATCGCGCGCTGGGTCGCGAAGAGGGAACGCGCGCCGGCGCGATGGCGCGGGAGCGATTTGGAGCGAACGTTTCTGTCGCTGCGCGACGACCTGGACGCGCATCGCGCGTCGCCGGACCGCGAGATGCTCGGCGCGGAGCAGATCGCTTGGATCGAGAAGACGACGAAGGCGTCGGCCGCGCTCGGCGTGAAGTGGCAGGTGGTCGCGCAAGCGTCGCCGGTGATGGACATGATGTCCCCGGATTTGGCGAAGGGCGCTGCGGCGTTGGACGAGAACGCGCGCAGCGACGCGCCGCCGCCGCCGCGCGGGCACGCGTCGTGGACCGCGGCGCTGCGGGCGTGGGTGGACTGGAACGGCGACGACGACGACGACGGCGGGGGAAGAACGCCGAACGCGAAGCGCGTCGGCGTCGGCGGGCGAGACGTCCCCGTGGACGCCGCGCGCGGGCTGTTGGCGATGGGAGAATACCGCCTTAACTGGAACTTCGACGACTGGCACGGGTACGTCGCCGACCGCGCGAAGCTTCTGCGCGCGGTCGTCCCGCACGCGAACGCGGCGGTGATTCTCGGCGGGGACTCGCACGACTCCTGGGCCGGGGTCGTGTCCGACGACGCGCGCGATTGGGAGCGCCCTCAGGGGTCGACGGCGGCGCCGCGACGCGTCGGCGCCGTCGAATTCGACGGCCCGTCCGTGACCCCGCCCGGGATGTTCGAGCACGCGCACGCGTGGTGTCCGCGCGCGCTGATCGACGCCGGGCACTTATCTAGTAACCCGCACACGCTGCGACACGCGCGGACGGGACAGAGGGGGTTCATGCTCGTGGACGCCACCGCGGAGGAGTTCGCTGTCGATTTCGTCCTCACGCCGTCGGTTCGAGACGCGTCGTATTCGCCGAGGTGCGACGCGTCGTTCGTGGCGAGAAAAGAGAGCGCGGGCGGCGACGGCGGCGGCGGCAGCGGCGACTGGTTAAGACTCGACGCGCGGACGTGTCCAGACCTCCCGGACGCGCTCGCGCGCCTCTCGGACCGCGGCGGAAACGGCGGGGACGACGCGAAGGCGGCGCCCGGCGCCTGGGCGGTGACGTCGCTGTTCGTCGTCGCCGTCGCGTTCGGCGCCGCGGGAGTCGTCGCGGGTCGGCACGCGCCGTGTTTCGAGCGAAGCGACGGCGGCGGCGGCGGCGGCGGCGGCGGCGGCCGAGTCGGCGGGGGCGGACACAGGCGGTCGAGTTCCGCGGTAGACGGGTACGTCTCCTCAAACGGCGGCGGCGGCGGCGATAAAAAAATGTCGGCGCGCGAGCGGCGGCGGTACTCCGAGCTCGTCGACGCGGACGTCGCGGACTCGCAGCTGGAGCTCGGGGAGTGGAGGGACGAGCGACGCGGTGGGGGGGGGAGGCACGAGCGCGAGCACTCGCACTGAACGAGACTGGCGGGGACGTTGAACGCGGCGCTTCGTCGGCGTCGAGAGACAGAAATATTTGAACCGAATCTTGTACCTACTGGCCGGTGCGGTCAGGTGGTTACAGTACAGTACACGTGTACGGACTCTCCGAACGCGAACGAACGCCTCTCCGAACATCAAAGATCACCACACAAAAAAAAACATATCTCGCACTCCTCCCTCGCGCGCGCGCGATACGCGCACGACTTCGCTCGCGATGGGTTGCTGCGACTGCTGCGGCGGACCCTGCGGGTTCTACAGCAAGAACAAGCTGTGGCTCGTGCTCTGTGCGTCCTCGTCCCCCGCGCCGCGCGCTTCCGAATCCCGCGCGCGCGATCTCGCATGCGCTTCGTCCCCCCCATCCCCCGCGTACGTAATGGGCTCTGACCTCCGCCGACGCCCCCCGCCGTCGTCGTCGCGCAGACTCGATCTTCTTCATCTGCCCTCTCCTGTTCGTGTCGTGGATGTACGGCGGACCCGGGATATGCCCGATGATGCCGATGTTCTCCCAGGCGCGTCGCCCGGACCGCGCGCGTCGATGACGACAACAGCCATCCCACACGTTGATCTTCGTCGAGCCGCGGCGCGGCCCCGCGGCTCAACAGTGCTCGACAGATACGTTTTTCCGCCCTCGACCGCCGCGCCGCCCGACGACCGATCCGATCCATCCCCTCCCCCCCTCCCACCCCCGCCCC
>Ga0181561_10006121_pt1 | contig 10189 bp, 4 predicted proteins | sample 011ome_19_FD_133760 | JGI IMG/M metagenome (GOLD analysis project Ga0181561, IMG submission 133760) | Coastal salt marsh microbial communities from the Groves Creek Marsh, Skidaway Island, Georgia - 011510BT metaG (megahit assembly) | ecosystem: Environmental > Aquatic > Marine > Intertidal zone...
CGGAACCGTCGCGGACGTTCCGAACGTTCCGAACGTTCCGATTCCGAACACGCACGTCGAGTCGCCGAATCCGAAGAAGAAGCGTCGGCGGCGGAAAAAGACGAACGAAGACGAACGTTCGGAATCGGCGTTCGGAAACGGAGGAAACAGCCGTGACAAAAAAGTGAACGTCCCGGTGGCGACGCGCCACGCCTTCGCGGAGGGCTTCGACGCGGCCCGCGCGCTCGTCCGCGCCGTCGCCGCCGCGCGCGCCGACGGCACGCTCATGAGCGTGGCGCGCGCGCGCGGCGGCGTCGCCAAGAAGGCGGGGGACGACGCCGGGACCTCTCAGTTCGCGCGGAGGAAAAAGCCGAAGCGAACGCCGAAGCCGAAGCCGTCTTTGTAAAAAAGGCGTGGGACGACGCCGAGACGCGCTCAAAATGTAATTTTTCACTAAAAAACGGGTCGCCGCGCGCGCGAGTATTTCCCCGTCCCGATGAATCCGCGCAGGAGCGCCCCCGAGCCGTCGTCCGCCGCCTGCGTCCCGTCCCCGAGCGTCCCGCCCTCGGAGAGGTTTGCCACGAACAGCGGCGGCGCCGAGACCGCGGCGAGCGAGACCGCGGCGTGCGCGGTCGTCGCCGTCGCGTTCTCGGCCGTCCCTCGGTCGTCGTTCTTCTTTTCCAAATCCAACGCCGCGCCGTCGCCCTCCGCCGAAGACGGCGGCGCGCCGTCTCGCGCCGACGCCTTTCCGTCTTTTTCGACGCCGTCTTTTTCGCGCGCGAAGGAGGCGGCGTCGAAGAGTCGCGTCTTCCGAGTCTTCTTCTTCTTCGCCTCTTCGATACGCCTCTCGTGGATCGCCGCGTTGGCCGACCGCGCGCGCTCGGCGCGCGCGAGCGCGTCGTGCGCCGCCTCCATGAAGCGAACCGTTTCTTCGTTGCGCCGCAGTTCCTCGGAGAGGGCCCCGACGAGCGCTTCCCGCGCGTCCGTCTCCGCGCGTTGGCACGTCATCGTGTGTTCGCGCGCCGAGGCCCACGCGGCGAGCGCTTCGTCGCGCGCGCGCCTCGCGGCGAAGATCCCGCGCTCGAGATCGAGCGTCGGCGTAGTACGCGTGTCGTCGGTTCGTTTCGGAACGCGCGTTTCCGTCTCTTCGGCGGTCGTCGTCGCGCCGCGCCGCCGCGGCGCGACGACGACTGTGACTTTTTTCTTTTTTTCGGCGTCGTCGGCGCCGCTCCCCGGCTCTTTTTTTTGTTTCCGTGCGTCGACTCGTTTCGCGCCGAGAAAGGGGATTCGGCGCAGCACAGGCACGCCGCGCAGGGGGCCACCGCGAGGCGTTCGCGGCGGAGAAACATCCGCGCCGCTCGGCCCCGAGACGGAGGCGGAGTCGTCCTTCGGGTTCGAGACGTCTTTTTTTTGGTTTGGGTCCGATCGAACCTCCGCGTCGTCTCCCCCCTTCCCCCTCCGCCTGCTCCGCTCGTCCCCCAGCGCGTCCAGCAGGTCCAGCTCGCGCTCGGCCGCCGCGGCGACGGCGCTTTCGGCGGCGACGGCGCGCCGCGAGGCGTCCGTCGTCGACGCGACGTCCCGACGTAAGCGCGCCGACGTCGCCGATCGCGCCTTCGCGGCGGCGTCGTAGCGGCGCGACACGTCGCTCGCGGCGGCTTCGGCGACGGCGGCGCAGCACACGCCCTCGAACGAGCCGATTTCTATTTGCTCCATGGCATCCGCCAAAGGAGTGTCGATGACCAGCGTCCACCGCCCGAAGTTGGTCTTGAGAAACGCGCGGTCCAGCGCGTCGCCGCAGAACGAACGCGAGACGTTCCACGCGTAATACGCCGTCGCCGCGAAAACCAAACCCGCGTGCGCCGCCGGAGAGATATCCAACTGCTGGTACGTGTCCTTCTCGTCGAAGCGTCGTCTGAGAAAGCCGGGCATCCAGCGGCGCGACGGGGATTTCAAATCGTCCACCTTATCGCCGCTTTTGCGACCTTTCGCGGTGTTCTCGCGCGCCTCTTTAGCAGCCCGCGCGGCGTCCCGCGCCCACGCCCCGAGCGCGTCCTCCGCCGTGCCGTCCTTGACCATCTCGCGCATGTACTCCTTCATGAGCTCGTCGTCGTTCAGAGAGCCGTCGTCGTCGTCCTCGAGACTCTCGTTCCGCGGGTCGTCGTCATCATCTTCGGAATCGTCGTCGTCGTCGCCGCCGCCACCGAGGGAAACGCCGCCGGTGACGCCTCCGGACCTCCCGCTCCCCGCGCCTCGGTTCGTGCCGTCCAGCCCGGGCATCTGGAACCCGGACAAACGCGGGTTGGGCTTGGTGTGGCACACCGCGGTGAGCATCGCGGCGAGCGCCCTGTTGGTTTTCTCGCGCCTCGCTCGGTTACGCGCGACGCGCGCCTCCGCCTCCGTCTTGATCGCCGCGCGCACCATCTCGCGCAAGTCCTCCAGCTTCAAGAACCAAGGCCGGTACATCTGCGCCGAGGTCACCGCGACGTTTCCGGTGGCTTCGTCTCGCGTCGCGAACTTCACGCCGAGCGGGTACTCGGACGCGCTTTTGTCGATTTTGTCGCGCGCGCTTTCACTCGACTCGTCCGAAAGCGCGTTCACTCGACTCGAGCCGTCCACGTCCACGTCCATCGAGGCACCGCGTCGTTCCGCCGCGCCGCCGAGCGCGACGACGTGCACGAGCGGCGAGGAGAACACGGGCGTGTCCGCCGGCGGTCTCTCGGCGCCCGCGCGTCGGGGACACTCGCCCACGGAAACGTTCTCGCGGTCCACGGCACGCGCCGCGACGACCCGGTCGAAGCGTTCGCGTTCGTGCTCCGACCTGTCGTCGAAGGATTCGTCGAACCCTCGGTACCAGGCGCCGCGCGCGTCCGCCGCGTCGGCGAGGACGTTTTTCTTTTCTTTTTCCCGATTCGTCGGGAACGCGTTCGTCTTCGAGTCGGTCCCCGCGGCGTCGCGACCCCCGACGCGCGCCGCGACGGCGCGCCAGCTCCCGCTCGTTTCGGGGTAGTGCGATCCATCGACCGCCTCGACCGCCGCGAGGTCATCCGCGAGCCACGCGTTTATGATCGACCGGGGGAATCCCCCGAAGTCGTTCGCGAGCGGATCGCAGATCGATTCGTGTTCCTCGCCTTCCCTTCCCGTTTTTGTCCCTCGCCCGAACGCATTTTTGTCTTCGAACGGCGCGAACGGCAGAAAGCCCTCGTACCCGGTGAGCAGGGGCGCGACCGACTCCGCGGTGCCGTCGCCCGCGATCTCCGGGTTGGCGCCCATCACCGCGCTCGGGTCCAGGTCCGAGCGCGCGAAGAGCGCGTCAGCAGCGTCGCGGCGCGCCGAGGCGGAGGGCGCCAAGCCGCGCTTCGCCGCCAGCGCCGCGTTGTTCCAGCCGACGGTGAGGTTTGCGTACGCGCGCGCGAACGGCGCGGCGCGGATCGCCACGCCGTGCGGCAGCAGCGGCTTGTCCGAGGGGCGGCGCAGGCGCCGCCGCGCGAACGCGCGGTAACTCAAGCCGCACGGTCGGTTCACCACCTCCGCCCACCGCCGCGCGAACGCGGGATCGGGAAAGTACGCGGAAGGACCCAGCGCGCGGTTTCGCGTCGCCGCCGAATCCAAGGAAGCGACCGCGCGTGCCTCGTCGTCGGAGACGCGCGTCTCGCCCACGCTCGCGCTCGTCGAACGCGAGGGAAAGCACGTCTCGCGGAACCTGCGCATCGCCCGGGTCGCGTCCGCCGCGTTCGTCGCGAGCAAGACCCTGTCCCCTTCCCTCTGCGCCTTGGTCCTGCCGAACGCGTCCGGCGCGTCATCCCCGTCTCTCGCGTCGCCCCGCGAAAACCCGACGGGCGGCGGCCTCGGGGGCCACCCCAGGATCGGGTCGCCGGTCCGACCGTCCGCGAGGTAGTACACGTCCCCCACGAACGCGGCCGCGCCCTGCGACGCGACCGTCACCGTCCCGGACCCCGGGGGGGGGTCGGGGGTCGCCATCGCGCGCCGCCGACCAATGCGGGCGCGACCCGAAAAAGCCACGACGACTTCGAGATCGTCGTTCGTGACTTTCGTGACTTTCGTTCGTGACTCCTATGGGGCGCAAGCGGCGCGCGTGCGCGCGCGCGGGGCGTGTCTCGGCGGTCGTCGCGCTCGCCGCGGCCGCGCTCTTCGCGCGGGAGCGGCTCGGGACGCACGGCGCTGTGTCGCCCGGCTCAAGCGAGGTTGGCGCTCGACGGTCGACCTCGGCGTCGGCGGGGCTGGCGTCGCGGGTGCCCACCCCGGCGGTCGCGGATGCGTCCGACGCGGACGAGGCGGTCGTCTCTTCCCCGGCGGCGGACGAGGTGGCCACCAGAGCGGGCGCGCGCGTCGCGCGTCTGAGCGCCGCCGACGCCGCGCGGCGGTACGGCTTCGCGCGGAACGCCTCCATCACCGCGACGTTCGCGACGATAGAGGTGGCGGACATGCTGCGCAACTGGATCGAGCACGCCGTGTTCGTCGCGCGCTTACCCAACGTCGCGGTCATCGCGCTGGACGAAGCCACGCTCTCGAAATGCGCGAACGGCGCGTTTTTTAATAGTCGCGCCGTTCACGAGACGAACGACGCGCGTGCAAACCCGGGTTCGCTCGCCAACTCGCTCACGTGTTTGGACGCGTCGCGAGCCTTCGAAGACGCCGACGCTTTGCGCGTCGACGCCGCGTCGCGCGGGCCGCTCATAGGCCACCGGGAAAACAAAAAAGCGTTCAATCAGATTGGGATCGTCAAGACGAGGGTCATTCGCGCCCTGCTGAACGCGAACTTGCACGTGTTGATGAGCGACGTCGACGTGGTGTGGCTGCGGGACCCGTCCGAGTACTTCCGGAGCGGCCAGGCGCGACGCGCGCACGTCGCCGTCTCCAGCGATTGCGTGTTCGGGTTTGAGCCCGGCCGACCGGCGACGGACGCGTTCGGGCAGAAACCCAGTCCGAACAACGCCGAGTTCAACACCGGCGTGCTTTTGCTGCGGCCGGCGAAGGCGACGATGGCGTTGGTGGAGCGGTGGACGGCGTCGCAGCTGGCGCTCATGGAAAACCACGACATGAACGACCAGACGCACTTCAACAAAGCGGTGAACGATTTCGGCGGACGCGAGGAAGTCGCCAGCGGCGCGTACGCGTGGGACGACGACGCGGACGCCGAGCTCGCGACGATTGTTTTCCCGCCGGGCGGCGAAAACAATCGTCAACGATCGTTGACGCCGGACCACACGCTGTTCCCGAACGAACACGAACGAGGCTTGCGGCCGCGGTATTACCGAACCCGCGCGGATCCGAACGCGGCGGCGATCTCCGCGTCTGACGTCGCGCGCGTCGCGCTGTTGCCGACGGGGTTGTTTTCCAACGGGCACACGTTTTTCGTGTCGCGCGTCGCCGAGCGGTCGGGCGTGAGCCCGTTCGCGGTGCACAACACGTACCAGTACAGCGGCACGGCGGGTAAGATCGCGCGCTTCCGCGAGAACGGTTTGTGGGCCGTCGACGACGCCGCGTACTTCGGCGTGACTTCGGAGGATGAGCGATTCGACTCACACGACGATGAGCAATTCGGCGACGCTGAAAGGCGGTTTCTGCTTTTGACGTACGACGTTCCGGGCGCGTTGGCGGATCCGGCGCCGAGCGTATCGACGCCGAAAGGAGGCACGCCGGTGACGCACGTCGACCTGATCCGATACCAGGTGAACCGCGTGCGCGACGGACTCGCGCTCGCCTCGGCTTTGAACCGGACGCTCATACTGCCGCCGCTGCTGAGCACGTGCGACCGGTGGTTCAACCTCCTGCCCAACTGCACGCAGGGCGACGCGCGTTTCCCTATGGCGGCGCCCCTGGACCACGTGTTTCTCGTCTTCGCCCTGGACGCGTTCGGCGGGGGTGGGCGGTACGTCGAGCACGGCTTCCTCACGAACCGAGCGCGGTTTCTCACGCGACGGCGAGAACGTACGCGCGTCGGCGAGAACGGCGACGGCCGACGCGGCGGAGGCGACGACGACCGACCGAGTCCCGGTCTCGGTCCCGTCGCGCGGCTCGAGTTTCGAAACTCAGACGACGCGAGTCAGTCGCCGAGTCACGGGAGTCACGGGACGGACGAAGCGCTTGAGAGAAGCGCTTCGAGAAGAGAGAATGACAAATCGTTCGTCGCTCCGTTTCGCGTTCCGGAAGATTTCGTGTCGGTTCCAGGGTACGTCCCCGCGCTCGATCCGGCGACGGCGCGCGCCGTCGCGGCGACGAAGCGCGGTTCTCCGCGGCACTTCTCGGCGGCGTTCGGGAGCGTCGCGTCCGAGGTGGTGGCGACGCTCGGCGCCGGCGGCGTAGGCCTCGAGGCGGCGCGGCTCCTGGTGGTAGAGAACGTGAGGCCCGGCGCGTTCGCGGGCTTCGGCGACGCAGACGAAAACGCGGCGTTCCACGAGCGGATGACGCCGCTCGCGCACGAGTGGTGCTGCCGCGAAAACGGAACCGTGCCGCACCTCCCGACGCCGTACGGCGAGGAGGAGCGGTACGCGTACGCGCGCGAGTAAAAGGGAGGTGGAGGGTTTAATAGGGTTTAATAGGGTTTAGGAAGATCAAACGAGTGTGTGTGTTGTTCGTATTGTTCGTATCGCAGTCAATATAGGTAGGTATTTAGGCATGTGTACCACACCACCGGATGCTCCGCGCGACGCGGTTGAGCTTTCGCGTCGTCTTCGCGACGTCTAAAGCGTACCGTAACCGGGTTCCGCGTCTCTCGTCGCGCGACGGATGACGAAATACGAAAGACGGAAGCGGTCCGTCGCGCGACTGACAGGGTTTAGAAGTGTCACTCGGCCGCCTGGACGATCGCCTCCTTCGCTTTGGAGAACGCCCCCACCAGCGCGAGGAGCTGCAGGCGTTCGCCCGTGACGTACGCCAGGCGGTGCTCCACGTCGGCGAGATCCGAGACCAAGTCGGCGCGCGCCGCGGGAGGCATGTGCAGGCGGAACACGTACTCGCACAGCAGCTTGCAGATATCCCCGAGCGCGAGTCCCCGCGCGGTTTTCGTGGCGCTCACCTGCTCCACCGCCTCCGCGAACGGCAGGTTGAGCAACATGCCGGCGATGGCCTCGATGTCCCTCGGGCGCGGCTGGCCGGTGGTGGCGTACACGTCATCCGCCTCGACGGCGCCGGCGCCGGCTTTGGCCAGGAAGGAGGATTGCAGGATGTTCAGCGTGCGCCGCATGTCCCCCGCGCCGAGGTCGCGCACGGCGTCGACGCCCTCGGCGGTGATGGCCAGACTCTCACACTGCACGACGTGCGCGATGCGCTCGCGGACGGACTCCGGCGCGAGGGGCGCGAAGCGGAAGCGCGTGCATCGCGACTGCAGCGCGGGGATCACCTTGGAGACGTAGTTGCCGATCAAACAAAAGCGCGTGTGTTTGGTGTACTTCTCGATGATCCGCCGCAACGCGAACTGCGCGTCTTTAGTCATGCTGTCGCACTCATCCAGGATGATCAGCTTGAAGCCCTTGCTGCCGAAACGCATGGTAGAGGCGAAGGACTGGATCTCGTTGCGCACGACGTCGATGCCGCGATCTGGGCGCGTTTCGGCGTGAAAGGGAAGCAGGCGCGTGAGTCGAGAAATTCGGGAAAATTTGAAAAGACGCCCAATGACGTGTGGAGATCTGAAATCACGGTGGCGTCCGCGCGTCCGACGAGCGCTCGCGTGGCCCTTCGCGTGCTACGCGCGTACCGTCGGAGGCGTTGAGCTCGAGCACCATCTGCGCGAACGACGCGCCGTAGAGTTCCCTGGCGAGCGCGAGGATGGTGGAGGTCTTGCCCGTGCCCGGGGGGCCGTATAACAAAAGATGCGGGAGCTTGTCTTCGGTGCTGAGGCGGGAGATGGTGTCGATGATGTCCTTGTGCGCGGCGACGTCCGCCAAGCGCGAAGGGCGGTACTTCTCAACCCACATCTGGTTCTTCTTCGCCTCATCCGCGGCGCTCATCGGCGCCTTGCCCTTGTCCGCCTTCCGCTTCTCCCCGACCTGGGGGTCGTTGTCCACCTCCATCAGCACGGAGTCCGTCATCGCGCCCTTCGCTGGGAGCTGCCGAGCCCGACGTGTGCCCACTCGCCGGTGCGCCTCGAGAGACGGAAACGCGCCGCTCGCGTCTCGTCTGGCTTCGCGCGAAGGTGCGTCCGCGCGCGCGTGCGTGCGAAGTCCGTCGCCCGTCCGCGATCGCGACTGTGGCGCGAGCGAGCCGCGCGCGACTCGGGGTGCCTACGATCGGCGCGTTTCAAGAAACACGGTCGGCTGGGCACCCATCGATGTTCACGCGCGATCTGCCAGTCTGCGTTTTTTTTTCAGTGCTCTTACGCGACGCCTTCACGCGACGGTTCGCGGGGAGCGTCTTTCGCGATTAATCGTAGCTACGTAATCTCATAATAATCACGGCGCGCGCGTACGCCTCGTCGTCGAGCGCGGATGCTATACCTATATCGATAGGTACCGGTACCTACGTACGACACCGCTCGAACACGAAATACACGCTAACGACGCAGTGCATCACGGCACGAGCTCGTACAGTCCTAATAGGAACGCCGCGCCGACGAGCGTGATGAACGGGTTATCCCACGTGTGCGGCGCGTACGCTTCGGTGATTGTCATGAGCGGCGGAAGCGCGGCGAGCGCGACGGCGTACTGCGCGTCGGTGAACAGCCGCCAGTTGTCGCCGCCGACGCCGCCCCCGCACGGAAGCACGGCGAGGAGCGCGGATACGTAAACGACGAACGAGCCCTCCAGCGTTCGCTTGAACTCGCCGGCGCAGCACTTGCCGTCGTAAAACAGCGCGCGCGCGCGATACCCGTGCCTCCCGAACGCGATCCCGACGGGCTCGGCGAGGCCGTCGCCGAAGACGTTGACGACGAGCGGGATGAGCACGGCGCGCTCGGCGCCCGGGGGGACGATCCCCGCGCCTCTCGTTTGCAGGTACAGGTAGAGCGCCAGCAGGACGACGTACCCGCCGCCGAGCTGCGTGAGGAGCCAGGAGAGCGTGTGCGGCCTGTCCTGCGCGCGGTCGTACGCGCGGAACACCAGCATCAGGAACGTGCTTCGCCGCCGCGCCGGTTTGATTTGCAGGTAAAACGGCACGAACTGGAACCACACCGTCCACGACATCGTCCAGACGGTTGGCGCGCGCGACGCCGTTTCGTTTTTTTCGGTCGAGCTCGAGCCCGGCCACGCGAGGTGCATGAGGAACGGCATGAGGTACATCACGACGTGGCACACCTTGCGCGAGTACCCCTCGTTCCAGCCTCTCGTGACCACGGCGAGGCCGCACAGCGAGAACACGAGCCAAATCGCGAGCTGCTGGATCACGAGTTTGGTCCAGAACGTCTCGTCGAGGGACGAGGACGACGCGGCGCGAAGGTTCTCGTCGCGCAACTCCTCGTCGCTGAGGTCCGCGTAACGCGCCAAGGCGTCGTCCGCCTTCATGCGTTTCCGGAGCCAGGAGTCGGGGTCAGCGAACGTCAAGCCGAGCCACGCCAGCGCGTGTAGGAGGAAATACGACGCTACCATCCTCTGTTCGCGCGGAGTCCAGTCTTCGCCGTACGCGTCGACGTCGACGGCGACCAACTTTGGGTGCATCGCGCCGCCGTCGTCGCCGAAACGCCGCACGCCCGCCATCGCGTGGAATATGCTCTTGACCTTCGGCCTGCCCACGGCGTTCTGCACGCGCAAACCGCGCTCCTCCATGACGCGCGCGTCGTGGCCGATGGACGCGCGGTGCTTGTACTTGCGCGTCGTGGACGGCGACGCGGGAGTCCGCGGGACTCCCAGAGGCTGGTCCGAGAGGCTGTTCGGCTGTTCGGGCATCGGTCTCGGCGCGGCGACCGCGGCGGGCGGAGGATGGGAGTCGGTCCGCGATTCCGCGTGCGCGGAGACGAGCGGGGGAAGAGACGCGCGCGCAGGCGGGGGGCGGTCGTCCACGGCAGGGCTCGCGAACGTCACCACAGGAGGTAGGCTGACGACGCTCGTGCCGCCTCCGCCTCCGTGAGTCTCGGGGTCCTCGTCTTCGACAGGCACCGAAAACGGATGATGGCGCGCTTCCTGGATTTGACGAGCCGCGAGGTCCTCGTCCCCGGGGACGGTGTATCGAGGCGTGCCTTCATCCCCGACGGGTGTCGCGGGTTCCAGGCCGCACTCGATGTCGTACGCCTCGGGCTCAGGGGCGACCGCGGTCATCACGC
>Ga0181561_10006123_pt1 | contig 10188 bp, 11 predicted proteins | sample 011ome_19_FD_133760 | JGI IMG/M metagenome (GOLD analysis project Ga0181561, IMG submission 133760) | Coastal salt marsh microbial communities from the Groves Creek Marsh, Skidaway Island, Georgia - 011510BT metaG (megahit assembly) | ecosystem: Environmental > Aquatic > Marine > Intertidal...
CGCGCTGCTGGTTCAACAGGTTCAATTCAAGCGGTTTGCGCATTGCTACATCATGTAAGCAGCATCCTGAACGACCAGGTGCTTTCGTTCGTTCAACATGAGCTCGCGGAAGTTTCCGAGGAAGGATTCACAGACATTCTGAGCAAAGATTCAAAGGTAATAATCTGTAATCTTGTGCACTGGCATTTTGATGTAGCTTTATTCCGACTTTCTGAATTAATTTTCTCTGTACGGACACAGGAATCTCTGCATTCATGGACAACTGCGGTGAACAACGCTGAAATTATTTTTGAAAACGTCAACATTCTCACACGCGACATTCAGGTGCGCTTTCACGCGTTTCTGTTTTCGATTCGTTGAATTGCATCTGACTTTGAATTATTTTTTGCACCTGGCACCAGGAGTATCTCCATATACTTTTCGACACTCCCGGTGAATGGGAGCGAATTTCGAATTGCTTGAATGAAATTCAGGTGCGCGGACTTTCCATTACTTTTCCTTTCTCATCGGCCATCTTTTTTCCTACCGCTTTCGCCGCTAACAAAAAAATGTGATTTTCTTCCCAAGGAAACCTCGCAATTCTTCGAGCACTGTTCGCACAACTCGTTGAAAGATTTTGCGAACACTTCCTTTCAGTCCGTCGATAATGCACTGATGCTCTTGTCATCGACATCTTTCGAGCTTGATGATCTAGATCAGGGGGATCATGACAGCTTGGATTCCTGGGTACATCATCTTTTAATTGCCGTGGACCATGTAAGTATGCCGCTTTTCTCTGCTTTCTCCTTCTTCACTTGTTTGTTTTTGATGTTCGTTGCGAACCGCGAACCCTTTCTGTTTCCCCTCCTGCAAACCGAAAGCCTGAGATGCGATCTAAACTAAACTCCTCTCCGTATTATTCGTACTCAGCTCCTTCATGCTCTGAAACCGTTGCTTGTGACATCTTGCTTTCGCGCCTTTTTAAATGCTTTCGAGGAATCTTTTGCTCTACGGATCGAGGTACGAACAAACGAATGCTTTGCTACGCACACACATACAGATCAGATTAGACCACGATGAGATTTTATTTTCTGTCTTCGAGCCTCTGTTCACAACATGTCTGACACGGTTCCCATCTTCCCGTGACGCAGGTTGTCCTTCTCAACGATCTCCGATTTACGCAGCTGGGGGGTCTTCTGCTAGAGCGCTCTATTCGCAGAATCGTCTTCCACCTCTCAACTTCGTTTCCGGAGGCCCCTTGCCGTGAGTTATTTGGTCGCGTCCTGCAGATTTCGATGATGCTTAGCATGGAAAGCCCATCTGAGGTTCTCGACTATTGGAATGATCTATTGGAGCGACTGTCAGAGATAGAGATCAAACGGGTTTTAAGTTTGCGCGCCGATTTTCGCGTTGCAGACGTAAACGCACTCGGCCGTTAGCTTAGTACGGTAGCTGCTAGCTAGCTAGCTAGCTAGCCACTAGCTAGCTACGCCAGCAAGCTAGCAGCTGTCTCCCTTTCAATGTAAATGGAATCTTTTGTAAATCCAAACAGGAAGCAGTTCCTTCTGTTGTGTTAAGCGTGACTCGTTCTTCCCCGACTTCCTTTTGAAGGTATTTTTAGTAGTTCTCGCAATCGATTGTATACAAGTTTTAATTTAGCAGACACAACTTCTCGGGATTTTTGGCTGACCGGGGGTTGGTATAGAAGCCCTAAAAAATCGCACAACCTCGCCTACGGCAAACCTCTGCGAAAATCTCGAAAAAACACTAATTTACGCGCGCGGGCCCGGTGGACCCGCCAGCGCCGACCGTCCTGGCTGTCTCTCTCCATTTTACCGTACTTTCATATATTTTGTGTTTGATTTTTAGATACTCTCGCAATCGATTTTTTTTTTTTTTTTCATGCTTTTGATAAATGACGAAAGCCAGCTCGGCTCGTACGTATCAAATTTCGGTTTTCGGACGGAAATGACGAGAAGAACCCTGATCTACGCAGAAGTTGAAGGGCAGAAGCTTTTTCAAGTGGAACGGCTTAGTTACCTCCGCAAGCGCAGAAAGGCGCGCACCCTCATCCAAGCCTACCGGTTTACACTTTGCGAACCCCTCGGTTGACATCACATGGAGTCGCGTCGACGCAGCTCTCGCGCGGTTGCTGACAAACACGATCCTCAGGATCATAAACCTGCCGGGGCGGAAGGCAGTGTCGGCCCTGGCGGACTGTCAAGTGAGGACGATGCCGAGGACATGGTGAGTTTCACTGGAACAGGACAGCGCAGTCACCGTTTGCGGGGTCACCATTTTGTTGGCGCGGAGCGAGACTAGCGCGAAATCCGTCCTGGCGTGGCGTCTTCGGAAGCGCACGCTTTACGCAGGAAAGGAAGTGACTCGTTTCCGTTTTCTCCCCCTGACCTAAAAAATTCCCTCCTCCTCTCCGTTTTGCAGGCTGCTGGTGCCAGAGTCACCCAGGGCACCTCTGCAAAGCGACAGGATACTCGTGTCGATCTTTCCAGATTAGAGGTACGCTGAATCCCTTGCTTCCAGCTGTTTATGGCATAACCTTCCACGTTCAAACCGCTGACCCGTGATCCTTACTCACAGGCTCCTTCGCTGCGCAAATATCGTCGAACCTACAAGCTCGGAGAGGTGCACAACGGAGGCACAAAGGAGGAGCTGATGCCTGCTGTTCTACGCCACTGGAACCAAACAATCGTAGATGAGGATGAAACGCTAGTTGCGTTTGCTTTTGCTCTTCGTAAGCAAGCCACAACAGGCTCCGGGTCCGGATTCGGCGCAAATAGGACCACTGCCATGAAGTCAGGGGCACGGTCAAAAGGCACGAACAAAGGGAAGTGAATCGCGTGGCAAAGTTTGGAGTTTTGAGTCATTGAGTCATAATACTTGTTTGTAATATGTAGTCTAGTTACTACGTTTTACTCATGCTTGCTTGCTTGGAAGTCGGGTGGAGTATTTAATATCAGCGTTGAATCCCCATCTTCTAGAGCTACTAGCTAGCTAGTGGCACGCGTGATGGATATGTCTAAAGTTGATATGGCTGCTTGCTATCTTAGAGCTATCTTCTAGCTAGCTAGCTAGTAGCTGGCTAGCTAGCTAACGCATAATAGTATTGATACTACGAAGAGCAGCATCCAAGTAAGGAGCTACGTTGTGCACGACCTTCGTCGTTTCTTCACCTTCTTGACGTCGCGTGGCCTTGCCAGTGCCTCGACATTTATTTCCAATATTTCTCGTTGCCGCTGAGCATATCTTAGAGCAACGGCACGCTGTAAGCTTGCTTCTTTTTCCTGCCTGGTACCGCGACGAGTGACGGTTAAATCAGTATTTGAGGGTATTGGCAACTGTTGAATCATGCTCCTCAGCATAGTTCGGGCCACTCTCTTTACGTTCTTACCGATACCGATGTTCAGCTGCAAGGCTTCAGCAGCCAGCTGAAAAGTACACAGGTAGTTCCCTGAAGGTGAATCGTGGCTCTGATCTGAAACATCAAGCGTTGACTTTATCTCGACTGAGCTCTCATTCTTCTTCTCGCCTACTGCAGAGGGGGACTTTCGATCAATAGAGCTCGACACACGAACCGAGTTCGACTCCCTGCGGCTAGCTTGTGAAACATTTGTGTTTTCAATTTGAGTCTTAGGTGAATGACCGCACTCGACAGCTGTCAGCCAGGCATCTCGAAGCCTTTCCAATCCCGCTTGATTTTCGGCACTACAAACCAAAAGTGCAGCGCAAAATATTTCTGAGTTAGGTGACACTGAAAGATAGTGAGAGTCGCCTATTCCCATGAACCGGAGCAGCGCACTTTTGCTTCGGCGAAGGTTCTCATCTTCATCGGCAGGTTCTAGAAGCAGCTCTACCGAATTACGCACGACAAGCCTCGAACAATCCTCTTGTGAACCTGCCGTGTGTGATGTCGCTGCACATGAAAATTTGAATTTGCTGTGTTCTTCCATGAGCGAACACAGCGACTCTGTCCCGATCTCTAAAACTTGAGTTCCTTCGTCAATGCCGTCCGTTGGTTCGATAAGATAAGTGCCAGCGTCCAGGTCGCATAAGCTCTTCAGTTCCAGATGCCATTTTCCCTCGCAAGTTGGGGAAGCTACCACCTTTTGCGTCCAAACGAGTTTTGCAACGAGATCTTCAAGTGCCCTAGGGAAGAACCCGATAAACGGTACGATTGCTAGACGTCCGGCCTCGGGGACCTTGACCTCACGCCCGATTTGAGGGAGTCGGACCGCATATCGCTCGACAAGTGTTCGTGCCCTGGCGTACAAAGGACTCAAGTTTGAACGCGAACTGTCGTTTCGTAAACAAGCAGCTTCATAGAGCATTTCGAGCTCTTCGTCGTATTCTGCGCGCAAGCCAAGAGCACCCTGCCCAACTGCAGTTCCCTGAAGAACAGTTAGAACGTCTGAATTGAAAGCCGCAGCAGTGACAGGTGCACACATGATCCAGTTCACAAAAGGCGCATACCTTTCTCGTTCTTCGCCGTTCAGCGTTAATCGTAAGAGGGTAGCTGCCAGGGCAGCCTGTTCGGCATCTATGCCAAGGTTTGAGCAAGATTCAGATATGTCATCTGATGCGACAATGATGGCATCAGATGGCACACTTCCAAGAAAGTTTCCTTCTGTGATCGACGATGTAACCCGCAAACCGTCTGTGAAACCAAAGTAACTTCGGATAGAGATCTCTTCCACGGCACTGTTCAGAACACCAAGCTCGGATAACCATGATTCGTATTGTTCTTTCTCTTTCAAGAATAGTTCGTCACAGTCAAAGGTAAGGTGTCTTTCATCAATCGAAATGCTTAGCTGAGATAAGAGGGATCTGGCCCGTTGTTTTATTGCGGTGAGTGTCATATTAGCAATATGAGTTTGAGACTTACGATACACGAAACTCATTTTTGCAGAAAAGCCCTGCCCAACTTCAGAGCAGTCATTTTCGTCTGGCGTTGCACGTTTGCTGAGCCGTTTCATTTCTTCCATAATTAGCAGGTGCAAGGAGCGTAACGCGCGGAAAGATGTACATACATCGTCCGAAGGAATGCGTGTTGCGAGTGCTTCGGCAGGCGACTCGCCGGGCGGAATCTTAGAACACAATCTGTATGCAAGTGCAGGCGTGGACGAGAGAATCTGAGCTGCAAGCAGAAGTGATCCTGGCAAAGGATCATCTATCCGAAGACAGTGAGTCGAGCTTATTTCATAATGACGCAAGAGTGAGTCACGAATTCCATTCTCACGAACAGAGTGTGTGCCACCAGAAAGATTGTTCGGCTCGAATGCTTCACTCGCTGCGAGTTCTAGGTGATAGTTATCTGACTTGTTCTGCTCAAGGACAAACGCGTACCCAAGCAGCAGTTCTTCGTTACACTTTGCCCCATAGTTGTTGAATACTTCACTGCCCTCAGAGATGGCCTCATAGGATCGTATAGAGAAAGTCGCAGCTGTGTCGTCTGTGAGCCACTCAACCCGAGCATCAGGAGAGTGATCGAACATATCGCCTAAAGGAACTAAGGCGATTGTCTTGGTCTGATTCAAGAAAAGTGAGAAAGCTCGACTCCACACACAGCTTCGCGACCAAGATATCATTTCTGGTATTAAAGCCTTCCTCGCCAGCGCTTGTGCTTCAGCGGATACAGGTTTATACTTATTCTGCTGAATGTGAGCAAGGAGCAACGGGGCCCAAACCTCACATTCTTGTTGGAGAGCCTTGCGATGTTGCTTAACAGCATGCTCCAAACGCGTACCTTCAAGGTACTTTAGATCAGAATCTGACCAGCTCAGAGGAACAGGAATGCGAGCGGGAAGTCCGTTGATGTAAGTTGCCCACTTTGAAGACTCACCCCGCCCTCTTTCCAAGGCAAGAAAGAGAGTGAGAACGATTCTGTCGTCGACGCCTGGTTCAAGTGCGAGCGACGTAAAAGCAGGACCATATACAGAGTCGGTTTTTGCTAAATCAGGGTGTAGCAAGCACGAGGTAGGGATAGAGAACATCGTATCGCCTTCATCTGCAGTTCCGCAAATTTTCGACTTGGCTACCAGTTTCCGTGAGCACGAACCCTCAGCGAACTGGAGTTTGTCCGCAGAGCCTCCGTTGGACTGGACCCAGGCTAGGAGCTTGCGTAACGCCAGAATGTCATCTCCCAAAATACTCTCATGAGGCCTCGCTGAGTCCTGCATGAAGCGTCTGTCACACTTGAAGGCGCATCTGGAGACTGAGCGGCGCGCCGCGACCCGATTTTGCTCAACCGGTCTTTTTGGCAAGCAAGTAATACTGTATTCCATACATACATACACCCTTACTTTTTTGTAATTCAAAGACGAAGTATTTATTACAGCAGGTATTAGTTCATATCAGGATAGATAGCCATAAGATCGTCTTCTCTCCAAATCTGCACGTGATTATTATTCTAGTCTCGAAACTAATAAGTTGTTATTAGTGCGCGAAGCAAGCAGCTTGCCAGTTATTATTAGTTGTTGCCACGGCCACTCGTTTTAATACGATCGGCCGAAAATCGAAAGAAACAACACATACATAACGAAGCGCGTTTCTGGAATACAAACGGTGCCGCTTGCCGCGGAATGGACACGTTTGGTATCACCCTCCAACTGCGAGTGTATGTTCGTGCGAGTGTATGAGTGCAAGGTCACGACTTGAGCTGCCTTCTTCTTCCAGTGAGGAAGAAAGAAGGGTGACTGATGAACAAGATACAACCGGGAATCTCGGTGAAAGATTCCGACTCCTTGCCAGGCAGGTCCTTCGAAGGCGCCGTTACTTTTCTCCTCGCGAATGCGTGAAATTTGTCGCGAAACGCAAAACGGCGCCTCCTGAGGAATAACAGAAATATCCATCTCAACACATCTTTACAGTTTCAACCAAGGACGCAGGCTGCCGGGACAACTTGGAGTTCGCTCGAAACAAGTGAATCAGCAGCAAAAAGCATACAAGGTGAAAGCCAAAGTGCTTTCAACAACAACGAATGAAGATTCTCCGGCCTTCAACAGAGTCGACAACATCGATACGGTCGGCTTGTACGGCACGCGCGATGGAAAATTCGAGAGGCTCCTTCTCGAGCCCGTTGTGAATCTGCAGGTGTGTGTGTATGTGTTAACAGGCGGTCCCCAGTTTCACGACGCTTTTCATCACGAGTTCACATCGTCCACGTCTTCGACCGAGCACAGGAACTCCAAAAGCTGGCGTGGAACGGTTGCCCGCCAGGCCGACGATCCATCTGCTGGAAATTATTACTGGTGAGTAGGAATGAACATAAAGAACGTTCGATCATGCATGTACAGGTCATTGATCATTGCTTGCTCCTTTGTGTCGCAGGGATATCTGCCCCAGAGTTCGGGTCGCCGCGCCGAGGTGCTGTCTCGAAAGCGCCAAGAATATCACATCTGGGTACAAGAACATTACGATGTTGATGACATTGATAGGAGTGAAGATGAGCTCAGAGTATTGCACCAAATTAGAATTGACGTGCCGCGCACCGCAGCACTTGGATTTCTCCCAAGCAAAAACGGCGGTTTCCGAAAGTAAGTGCGATACCCTTTTTTTCCGCTCGATGAGGAATATCCGTGCTGTCACCGAACCTCCAGCTGATTATTAACCTTAAATCATCGTTTATTTCAGGTCCATCGAACGAATCCTCTTCGTAAGATCCATACGAAATCCTGGAACGTCTTACGTGCAGGGTATGAATGACCTTGTCATCCCATTCATGTCAGGTGAGGTTCAGGGAAATCAACGAGTTCGTTTACGGCGTCTGGCGAACAAAACACTGACAACACGTCTTTCCCGCCGCAGTCTTTCTGTCTGATTTTTGCTCGGAGGAGATGGACCGGCTGGACAAGACCGCATCATCATCCAACGAGCTCTACGATGCTGAAGCGGATTGTTATTGGTGTATTTGCAAAGTTCTTGACAATATTCAGGAAAATTACACGTTTGCTCAGCCTGGCGTTCAGAAAACATGTTTCCACTTCAGCGAGGTGCGTAGAATCAATTGGCTGCGGCAGCAAACTTTTGTGATTTTGTGAGCTGCTTCTTTTCGTAAACTAAACATCTACGTGGATACAGCTTGTTAAACTCCTTGATGGCGACTTGCATCAGCATTTAAAACAGGAGGTAGGTATTCACAAAAACTTTTTTTTACCACTCACACGATCTACCTGTCTTTGCTCACACGATCTACCACCCCTAACCACAGGGAGTCGACTTTTTACAGTTTGGATTCCGCTGGATTAATTGTCTCTTGCTCCGCGAGATTCCATTTGGTATGTTTCCACGTCTATGGGTAAGTGTTGCTTTCGAGTGAGAGCGAACCACGATTTTTTGAAATATTTTTTTCTTTCTTGATAGACTGATCACGAAAACGTTTTATGACCAACAATCAGGATACATATATTGCTGAGAACGATCAAGTTGGTGACTTCGTAGCATACTTCTGCGCCGCACTTTTAATGCACTGGTCTGCTGACTTAAAAGCTCTGGATTTTCAGGGTATCATCGTCTTCTTGCAAAGTCTACCGACAGACAACTGGACACTTGTGGAGGTAAGAAAATTACTGCTCACTGCTGTTCTCTGTTCCCAAAGTACTGACCATGCCTCATCCTCACACCTATTTCAGTTGGAAACCATCCTCTCACAGGCACACCTCTGGAGGCTCGTTCATCAAGACGGGTGAAGTTGACTAGCTACTAGCTAACTAGCTACTACTAGATAGCTCTAGCTAGCTAGCTATTAAAGCTCACCCGCTCTCGTGTGCTCGTTTTGTAAATATGACGTTCAATAGTGTATCTTTGCTTCAACTCCTCTCACTTTGGCTTGCACGGCATCGGGATATTGAGATTCTACACCCGCGTGTAATTTCGTCGAAGCAAGGTGGTATGATTGGCATGAAGCCGTCGCAAAAGCCTCGCGCAAATGTGAATCCTGATTGAAAACCGGGAAACGAAATGTTTAGTCTTTCAGAACGAGGTACTATTTAGTACTAGCTACCTATATTTGATGTAGGTGAGTACGTCGCTTAGTAAACTTAACTGAATGATGAGAGGAAAGTGGAGACTGGTAGGCTACATGTTCACGAGCTAGCTATAGCTAGCTACTAGCTAGCTATCGTCGAATGATTACCTTTCCTTCCCGCGTCGCGTGTCCGAGTGACCCGTGTTGACGAGCATACAGATTTTCCCTTAACCGTTCACCTACAGAATGCACACGCTGCAAGTATCTCCTCCTGTCATAAAAGCTGTGAACTTTTTTCCGACTGAAGTGCCCGCGCCAGTGTCGCTGAAGAACAAGTGCAGCTCGTTGAAAGTGCTGGAGGCGACTATCAGACGCCACCTGCGAGAAAGGAAAAATGAGGTCAGGGGAGGTTGGACCAATAACATTTTTCGAGTAGAAATAGTTGACTGGAACTTACCAAGTGAGCCCTGCAAAGCGCTCGTTTGCGGCCAAGATGACCGCGATATCCCGCCTGTATCGAAAGAACAGCGTTTTTCAACCTTTCAAAGTTGTTTCGAGTGTTGTATGATCTCCAGCGACTTTGTATGTAAGTAGAAGCTTGTTCCTCCCGTTGACGGAGGTTCTCGGAGGCACTGTGAAGAGAGAGGAGTGGAAAGTTTAGCACATTTTCTCTCCTTCATTCATTGAAGAAACATTCTTAACGCTCCGAGAGAGATCGGAAACGCACCGCATCAAGCTAAAATGATCATCGCATACCGCGCTCAAGGCGTTGTGCCTTAGCCTGGCCTCGTTCGACATGTGCGAGGTTTTGGTCAAAACATATCACTTAGGACTTACGTGCGACGCCTTCCGTAGTTGACGGCCCTTTTAAGCATTTGGGATATCCATACTACAAATTCTTTAACTCTTTCTCGCACGAGAGCGATTTGAAAGTAGCCGTTGGGAATTGCTCTCTCCACAGCGCTCCACGTCAGCACAGCGCTTCTCAGCATTCGCCGCGCCAAACGAGCGACGCCGGCTTCGAAGCACACGATTTAAAGGCGGGACGGCGACTTCACACCTTAGACGTTGTCTCGCAACCATCGCGCACGTTCGAATCGCCGCGCGCGCGCCGAGACGCGCCCAACAAGCGGCGGTCATTGCGGCGGTCATTCATTGCTTAAATGGCGGGTGCGAAATCATGACCGCATCCGCGCGGTGTTACGCGCCAAACGAGCGACGGAGACTTC
>Ga0181561_10006129_pt1 | contig 10179 bp, 3 predicted proteins | sample 011ome_19_FD_133760 | JGI IMG/M metagenome (GOLD analysis project Ga0181561, IMG submission 133760) | Coastal salt marsh microbial communities from the Groves Creek Marsh, Skidaway Island, Georgia - 011510BT metaG (megahit assembly) | ecosystem: Environmental > Aquatic > Marine > Intertidal zone...
TCATCTAATCCTTCGAATGTTTCTGGTTCCAGTGGTGATGCCATGGTCAGCATTCAGAAGAATAGCACTTTTCTTCAAGCCCCTGTCAGTGTAGGGTCAACGCCATACAATTCAACTATTCCTGTTACTAAAGGGGATACCTTGAGTTTTAGGTTGAACCCACATACGTCAGGATATAATGACTACTTCACATGGAACCCTTCGGTTAGTTATGTATCTACACTACCTAGTGACGGAAATAGCTCGGATTACTCTTCATCAAACTACGCTAGTTCTTTTATGCTTTCAGGAAGAGAGGGTATCAGTTTTGCTGGGAGCGATGAAATCAAGGTTACGCTGAATAGAGCGGGTCTTGGCTTTTCGGATGACTTGTATTATCGCATAGTTATTGATGCAACTGACCTAAATGGTAACGTAACCAGGCAAAAGTTCGTGAATCGCGTAGAACAAAATGCGACAAGCTTTACTGGTTTTAATGACCCCTTTGTAGGGAACTATTCGACTATTCCTAATGTCGCTGGATCCGATACATGTGTGATGACCCTGGAGTTGTTTGCACATTCCAACATAGATTGGCAGGACATTTCATTTAGACCGAAGGTTGAGATCAAAACTGATTGTGATGACAACCCAATCGAAATTTACCCCAATGTAGATTTTGGCGTATACAATCATGTGAAACAACTCGAAGGATGGAATTCGTTGTCCTTGCCGAGCGGTTATCATGAAATCAGCCCAGAGGTAGGTGAAAACAAGTCTGCTATAACAACCGTATTTGGAGGAATAGCTGGTGAAGACATCGATCAAATTGTGTATTTCGTAGCTAAAAGTGGCGGAAAGACCATTAGTAAGAAAGCACTAGTCTTACACCTAGACGCTTCAGGACAGAATTCTAATTCACTGGTATTGAAGACGCTTGGGCAAACTACGGGAGGTCTCGGGAATATGGTAAACCCGGTTACATACACGGGATCAGGTGCAGCCACTTTTAGTCATACAGAGGTAGTGAACGACCAAGTATATCTAGAGTTTTATGCCGAACGGTCACCGTTTGCATCAGCCGCGCTTGATTACGTTAAAAATAATTTGGCACAGTTCAACGTGTTGAACAGTTCTTCTTCAATCGTCCATGTATTTGGTCCAACGGATAATATGAACATGTTCTATGGTGAGGATGGTCCTTTGAATAGCCACGTTCATGGCTGGGGGCAGTTTGCGTGGAGTGGTGACTATGGGGTAGCGATAAATACTTCTGAGATGGAAGTTCCTGGAACCAGTCTGGCAAACAATCAGATTGAACCCTATGATCAAAGTAGTTTGCCAAAAGGCTCGATGGAGGGCGTAAATCCCTGGGACAACTCATTTGCGATGATGAATCCTGTTCGTGGTGAAAACAGCGTGGGTTTGCGTTCTTATCTGGAAGCAGGAATGACTACCTATTCGCAGAGAGATCACTGGGCTGTGTTTAGCACGTACATGGGATCTTATCGTGACGGTGGAGAGAGTGTGCCTGGGTATTTGGGTGAGCGTGAGCAGCCTTCTGCTGTGGCCTCAACACCTTCAAGTGTGTATGCCGCTTATGGAGCATCACGAATTAACGAGTCGTTTTCGAAGAATGAGAATGTTTCGAATCCGGCAATGTTTGGTATCTCAGCTAGCTCTTCAGTTTCTGGGAGTAACTATTTTGGTCATGCTGTTAGTAGTTTCCAGGACTTCAATGGGGACGGTTATGCAGACCGTGTGCTTGAGTCGGGAGGTGATCTTACCGTGCAATACACGAATTCATCTGGAGGTCACAAATCTTCAATAAGTATCCTTCAGAACGAGAACGCCACTAAGACCATTTCGAACAACACTGGATTTACTAAAAATGGAAGTTTTGCCAATGAGGACATTCGTTTTGCCAAAATGGATGGTAAGGCAACGCTTACTGGAAACGGAGGCGTGAATTTTGGCTCGAGTTACGAAGAAATTGAATTTGTTGATGTTAATGGCGACGGTTTAGTAGACCGTGTGATTAATGACGGCACGAAGCAAGTTCGGTTGAACAATGGATATGGATTTGATCCTGCCTTGAGCTTGGTCATCCCAACCTCTTCGTTCAATACCGCATCTAACGACTCAAAATCTTTTGGGCTTGGAATTGGGAGTAAACTTGAAAAACTAAAGAAAGGGAATACTGTATTAGCATTCAGTTTAAGTGTGGGGCTTGGAATGAACAATGTAGGGTCTAACTCTACCTCTATGGCCATCGATTTGAACGGAGACGGAATGAACGATTTGTTGCGTGTCGTAGGCAGCGATGTTAATGCTTACATCAATACCGGAACGGACTTTGTCTTACATCAAGACCAGGGAGCTACTGTTGATCTTGGACTTAAAGATAAGCCCAATCAAAGTCAAGCGTTGGGACTAAACGCTAATGTGGGTGCGACACTCGGAATGGTCCTAGCTCCGTTTGTCAAAATGTCGATAAGCGGAAACGGTGGTCTGAACTATTCTATCAATAAGCTCCGTTCGAGTTTTATGGATATTAATGGTGATGGTGCGGTTGATTTCGTAACGGCTGAGGAGAATGGTGATATGTTGGTGTACTACTCTAACGTTCAAAAATCCAACCTCTTAACCCGTGTATCCAATCCTCTGGGTGGGTCCTTTGATATTTCGTATGACCTAGAAGGTCGTAAAACAGGTGTGCATGATGTCCAGGTTCAGACCCACAGAAGCGGTGAACAAATCGTTTGGGACATGCCACAGGCCAAATGGGTCATGAGTGAAGTGACCATTGATGATGGTGTGGACATGGTTACGGATAAACAATCTGATGATCCTGATATCGACTTAGATGGAGCCGATCAAGTAACGGTGTACTTTGCCTATGATGGGGGTATTCATAACCGTCGTGAAAAGGCGTTTTCTGGCTTTACACGTGTAGAGACAAAACAACAAAATCAACTGACCTCTAACGAGCGTTTTTTAACGGAGGTGGTTGAGTATTTCGGACCGGATGAAATTTCGTTTGAGGAAATTAAGAAACATGACTATCTAAAGGGATTGGTGCGTAACACTTACGCGCTACTGCATGACAATTCCAGCGGTTCAAACGTGGTAAGCTTAATCTCGCAGCAAAACAGCTCCTATGAATTTAGAATGGTTGATATTTCTTCCAGTTCAATTGCAGGAGATTCTATTGGCCAAGTAAAGAAAAACTCGAACGGTTGGATACAAGCGGATTGGTCTACGATAGATGAAAGTTCGACTATTTTTCCAGCAGTAGTAGTCTCAGAGGCATTGAATTACCCTCAGATCACAAATTCAAACTATCACAGTCAGGAGTTCGAACTCAAATACGACTCTCTGTTTAACGTATTGGAATACAGAGACAAGGCTGATATGATTCCAGGAGTGCCAGCGGAAGTAATTGTAGATACGATTAATTCTGTAAAAGTTCTCTCGTATACCCAGAAGGATTCGTGTTTGAACCTTCCTTCTACTCCTGATATTACTCAGGCGGGCTTGAAAGGATACATTATCGATGCAAAGCTATCAGGATATTCCAGTGATACGCTTTGGATGGTGGACGTATCGGGCAACTGTCCAACAGACGATGTGTTTGGACAGGATTATTGCTCCGGCGGTGATAATGGAACGTTTGTCACCCATCACTTTAAAGAAGTTGTTCAGACGTCTTATGTGAAAAAGACGATATCAGATGCCAATTATTCTTCCGACCGAGTAGCTGTGATGACCTACTTTGCTAAAGGAGATGCAGCGGGAAGGACGAATGTATTGGAAACTCATAGGATCTACGATGGTAGTGTTCAAGCGCCGGACTTGGTGCGAGAATCCAAGGTGTCTGCGCTGACAACGGATGATAAATCCGTGGCAACTATAGAAATGAAGCTCAACGCTACGGATTACGCCGTTACGGATCTTGAATATGACACTTACGGGAACGTTACCAAAGTAACGGGTGCCGAGAACAGTATAGGGCAACGAGCCTACACAATCTATGGATACGATACGGATGTTCATCAGTACATTGAGAACATCACCAATCAATTTGGAGAGAGTGTTTGTAACATCTACGACAAGGCTACGGGACAACTCCAGCAGACTGTTGGCATTGGCGGACAGGCCATGGCCTATGAATATGATTCGTTTGATCGTTTGGAGCATGTTTGGGCACCGCGTGAGATTAATATTACGGGAAGTGCGCCAACGATCTCCTATTCCTATGACTTATCAGGAGCTGTAGCTAAAGCCACCACTACCCATAATCTGGGTAACACCTCGTATACAGCGGTAAACAATGTGGCTAAGTCATGCGTGTTAGTTGATTTAACGAGTAGGCCAGCCATCACATCTGGGGTAAGTACCGTTACGTTTGTGGATGGAACAGCCAAGGCTATTCAGTTACAGACCCAGCAGTCGCTGGTCTCTGGGGGTATTAATACCAATTCATTCATTGTATCTGGGGTTCAGACGTTGGACAAGTTTGGAAGAGGCACTCAGCAATATGCTGATGTAGCAGGACCATCTACGGGGACGTTTGGAACCTTCTATATTCATGATGACTATGTCAGTGACGACTTGATTCAGCAGAATGTCACTTACGACTACAACAACCGACTCTTGTCACAGGAAACTTGGTCGGGTGAAGACGGTAGTTCTACTGGACAATGGACCACTACCACTATGGAGTACAATTGGAATACGGACCTAGGCGGAAGTGACCACGTGTATTATGAAAAAACATGGGTGAAAAGTAGTACGGGATCAGGCACAACAACTCCAGATGTTGAAAGTGCCACCTATACAGATTCTCGTGGGCGCAAAGTGGGACAAATCACCTACGGCGCTACATCTTCAGATAACATCATAACCGGGTTTGCGTATAATAATATCGGTGAACTTACGAGCGTAACCGACCCTATTGGCTTGGTGACAAACTACACGTATGACATCGCAGGAAGGGTCTTAACGGAAGACCATCCAGATAGAGGCCTAACCGAAACAACATACGATAAAGCCAGTAATGTTACCTTCTTAAGTACACCGGGGACGATTCCTTTTGGTGGTGGCATTACCATGAACTACCATTACAACAGACTTTCTTCGAAGCGCATGCCAGGATCCAACGGGTCCGATTTGTACGACGTCGATTATACCTATGGAACCACAGGAAACGAAACCGGACGGATTATCGAGATCAACCAAGGGGCTGGATTCAAAATTGACATGTACCTGTATGATGAGCTAGGTAATGTGATATCCGAAGATGTCTCGATGAACCTTCCTATACACGGGGTCAAGAACTTCACGACCAGCAAGGCGTATGATTCGTTTGGGCGCATCATTCAAGCCGTTTATCCTGATGGAGATAAAGTGGACTATGCTTACACAGGGCTCGGTGAGTTGTACTCAATAAAGTCTACTGTTGGAGGAGTCACAGAGGACATTGTTACAAAAACACTGTACAACGGCTCAGGACAAATTGAAAAGCTTGTTTACGGAAACGGAACAGAAACGGAATACGAATATCTATCTACCAATGGGTCATCCTTGAAAACAGGGACGCTTTTCAATGCGACCGTATACGGTAAAGAACAAGGCGGAACCTCCAATACTACTTTATTAGAGCGCGATTATACCTACAATAAGCAAGGCATGGTGTCTCAACTTGACCGAAATGTAGCTGGTAGTTTGGTAGGCGGATCAACAGGTACACTGCAAGCCTTTACGGATAACTATTCGTATGATCGATTCGGTCGATTCGAGCAAAACATCCACAAGAAAGGTTCGACAACCACTTATTTGTTGGACATGTCTTACAATAAGGCAGGAGGTATAACTCAAAAGAATGCGTCGGTGGCCAATGTTACCAATGGCGCTGCACTGCATTACAACCTGAACTATAGCTATAGTCCATCCAAACCGCATCAATTGGACAATGTCATTGATCAGATCTCTGCATCACAATCTACCTACCAATACAATAGCGCGGGTAGCATCAAGGAAATCCAAGACCCAATGGCCGGTGGCCCGCAGACGTTCTATTGGAATGAGGAGCAGTGGCTCAGTGGGGTGAGCAATGATTTAGGGGTACACCACTACGTGTATGACCACAAGGGTGAACGTGTGATGAAGAGCTCCGTCCTTCAATCTTCCGTTCAGGTCAATGATCAAAACATTGATGATGTGCAATACTTGGAACCGTATTCGATCTATGTAAACCCATATTATGTAGTTACAGATTTACTGAATGGTGATAAGGTGAGTAAGCACTACTATATGAATACCCAGCGTGTGGCGACGGATATTTCCATTTCCTATACAGGTAATACCCCACCCCCAATTGGGCCTCAGAAAAACGGTGCTACACCTTCAAACCCTAGTAAGCCTAGTACAGACCCTGACTCACCAGATTACAATGCGGCCTTTGCTGACTTGCAAGAGACATTGGAACAACTAGGACATAAGCCGCTAGATTTGAATCGTACCCCAGAACTACCTACATTAGAATCGTATTATCCAGAGTTGGTAAAAGAAGATAGAGGCGTGATGTCAGTGGCGAAGAATTCCCCTGAGAGTACAACGCGTGTCATCTTCTGGTATCATCCAGATTATCTTGGGAATGTGGATTTGGTTACCAAGCGAGGTGGTTACGCACACGAGTATTTCCAATACAACCCATGGGGTGAGGAAATGCACCAATGGAATGCCAACATCTTTAGCTTTAGCTCACCTTATAGGTTTAATTCAAAAGAGTTAGACCAAGAAACGGGGTTACATTATTACGGGGCTAGATACTATCAGAGCAAACTCAGTCTGTGGATGAGTGTGGATCCATTGGCGCATGAGACGCCAGAGCCATATGCGTTTACGGGAAATAATCCAGTTAATAAAGTCGATCCGGATGGCAGAAAAGCGGACTTTTGGCCATGGCTGAAAAATCTATTTAACCGTACTAAACCGGAACAGTGTTCTAATTTTAAGGTCGACAGAGCCAGAAGGTCCAAAGTCCAATGGAGAAAAAATAGAAATATGATTGCCTTTAAAAAGGCAGCTAAAGCCGCAGGAAGGTTTATTTACAGTCAACAACAGGTTGTAGAAGACCATTGGGAAACGGTCATTGACATTAATTTGACATATCCTGACGGTCCATTCGATTCTTTAGATCCGGAATCGAAGTACCGAGTGATCTTCGAAAAGGAAGACAAGGCTATGTACTGGGATGATAAATGGAAAATGAGAACTTTTAGCGGCCCAAGGACTATTCAAATACCAAAAGGTACGATAGATTGGTACGGACAATATGAAAACAGCCCTGATAAGCCAAGGCTGGAAAGAAGGACATACTATCAAACCAAAGGAGTTCAAATAATGGGAATACTTGTATGGCTCGATAAAAAAAATATATCAAGGTCATTTACAAACCCAAAAAGACGCCCAAAGCCAAAGACTGTTAAAGGAAATAGAATAAGAAGGAATTACAGAAGAAACAACAATTAGCATGAAGAATTTATCCTTTATTATTTTTTTAGTTTTTTTTCCAACGCAAAAGGGATATTCACAACAAACTAACTACTATAGTGAACTAGCTAACACTATAAGTACTATGACATCTACTGAGCTTGACTCAGTGGTACAAAGCAGCTTTAATGACAGCTCGTTGTCTCCTCTAGAGGTATTTGAACTGGGACTAATATCCATAGAGGATGAACAGTATGAGAATGCCTACAATGTTCTAAACAAATTCAGTAATGAATTGAATTACTGTGATGGATTACTCCATTATGGAGAACTTGTGTATAGTTTAGATACTATTTTGTTCGTGTTTAGCTATTCATTTGAGTTAAACGGAAAGCTAATGGAGGCCTTGATTGGTTATAACTTTATCATTAGAGATCTTGACGAAGAAAAGATAAAAGAAATTGCTGGCTTAAGAGCAGCAATCGTATCGGCCACCAATTTTACTCATAAATTCACGGTTAAACCTAAGCATATCAAGAGAATAGTTAGTTCTCCATACGATTATATTCTCTCATTGGACACGATTAAATATTTCATTGAAGAATGTGAGAATGTTTTGGAAAATGAACAAAAATATTACACGAATAACTACGAGTTCAGCCCTGATGCAAGTTTGACAGATGCAATGATGTCCCTGTTAGATTGCGATAGATTTACTAGAATAAGTCCTGAAAATCAGTATAAACGATTTAAAGCCTTGGTATATACAATTGACAGCCTGATCTTAAGAGAAGAATTTAGTTTAGCACATGAGGTTTTTCATTATACTAATGAAAAATACCAATTGGATACAGCTTATCATGATACAATTCTGTTTATTGGTGCGTATCTTCTCGAGTTAAACGGGAATTTATTTGAAGCATTATATATTTATGATGACCTTTTAGAGTATGGTGCCATTTACCAATTTGAAAATGAACTTACATCTAGAATTGCTATTACATCCCTAAAGATTGATGAGAGATTCGGAATCCTAATAGCCAAAAAAGGAAGACTTTCCAAACCTTTCATAAGGAACTACGATAAGTACATTAGTAGAATGAGTATTGAGGAATTATTCTTTTCTGAAGCAGCATATTATTTAGGACATTTATACAAGAATGACAATTTGGAAGCCGCAAAAGAATACTTTCAACTTGGGACTACTGTACAAAGCAAGAATGGATTTGATATTAAATGCCGGGATTCTTTAATGGAATTGGAATAAGAACTAATGAGGGGCGCAGAGTTTGGTAAGATAGATTAAAGTGAACTTGGTCAATCTGTCTGGCGCTCAATAGAAAGCACATTAATACATGAAAGTACCCAGGGTTTAGTCGAATCTGGCTCTCTGTAAACTTGCTCTTTTTCATTTTGCTTCGTTCTTTTCTAAGTTAACGATTTTTAAATTTTAACCGTTACTGTTTAATGGGAAGCCTTCAAAAGCGATCGATAACCAATGTTGCATTGGGAAAGGCCATTTCACATGCCTTGCGCATGTTGGAGGCCATATCTAAACTCACTTCCACAACCTCTAAACGCTTGGATAAAGCAATGCGGTTCAACACATTAATGATATCTTCACTGCGTGTGCCTCGGATCATGGCCACTAACTTCTGTGCGCGTCCTTCTCGATCTCTAGAGCTCACAAAAGTGTAGAGTTCACCATGAGTGAAATTGACTTCATCAATAGCTAAGTGAGGGGTGAGGTTCTCCGGAAAGACAAGATACTCCTCACAATAGGCCGCTTGGTCCCAATCCTTGTATCCATCCTTCTTTTGCTTGTAACACTTGCGCGCTGTCTTAGCCTTTACCCTTTAGTAGTAGGCAATCGTGGAGATCGGGTCCAAGCGGTTATCCACCTCTTTGTTTTAAAAAATCCGCCAACTCTGCGGTAAACTTGGTGCCTTCGGCTAAAAATGTAAAGTCCCTGGTGAGCTCTTCTCCGGTCTCTTTATGGCGCCACCTGCGGCGACGCACCTTTAAAAAAACACCGCTTTGCCCCGTAAAGGAAAATCCTGAACCCGTTTATTAAAGAAGCCTTTGCTCTCATACTCTTCTTTGGAATAGCCATCAGGCAAGGTGTTCTTCTCTTTAAAAACCACTTCCAAGTATTCCTCTCCTGTGGGCTTATCTGTATGAATACCACTCTCTACAATATCGAAATAGCGCAAAAGCTCCTCTGGAAAGACATAACGCAAAGCACCTGGATCAAACTCTGACATTTTTGTTTTTAAAGGTAACTCTACCTACATTCTCCCCACAAATAGGACGTGACCCCAAAAAAGCGACTCAAAATCTTCATACTAAAGTTAGATTTAGTCGAAAAAGCATTAAAAAAGGCAGAAAAATCTCCTTAATACACCGAAAAACACCTGAATAACATCCGAAAAACGTCCGAATCAGCCGATTTTCATCTCATTTTCGTCCGAATTTGTTCTAAAAAGGTCTGAAAAACTACTTTTTTACTACTTAAAAAGTCCTTTTAAAGCAGTTTTGCAATGTCTTTTCGCTTCTCATTGTCGATGGAATCGATGTAATTCATGGTAGTTTTCATAGAACTGTGCTTGAATTGGTCCATAATGACCTCCAATGAGGCACCGCCCATCAGTAATGCATAGGCATGCGAATGGCGCGCGGTGTATGTGGTTAGGTTTTTAGACA
>Ga0181561_10006134_pt1 | contig 10172 bp, 9 predicted proteins | sample 011ome_19_FD_133760 | JGI IMG/M metagenome (GOLD analysis project Ga0181561, IMG submission 133760) | Coastal salt marsh microbial communities from the Groves Creek Marsh, Skidaway Island, Georgia - 011510BT metaG (megahit assembly) | ecosystem: Environmental > Aquatic > Marine > Intertidal zone...
CAAGGGGTCGGGGGTTCGAATCCTCCTCGGTCCGCCACTAAATTCCCGTAAATACATTATTATGAACGTGTTTTTTATTGTTCTTTTCACTCAACCCACAGTCCTACCCACAAAGCATGTTATGTTAGGGCTTTAAACTTTAACATTTAAAGAAGTATTAGAGTACGATTTCAAAACATTGCCACCGGACGTCGGGCACACAATCAAAAAGGACATAATAATCTAGGGCTAAGGACCCGGGACCCCTGTATTTCACACCGTGCGCCTTGGACCCCTAGTCTTTAGCCATAGAGTGGTAGTTTCAATTTACAAATTTAGCAAATTCACACTTACCCTTTCGACGAAGGGAGAGCCATGCTTCGATTTAGGCGCATGCATAGTCTACAGAAGTTCGCCTCAATCCATGCCTTGTTTCACAATCTATTCAACTCGCAAAGGTCACTCTCAAAAGGCATGACATTCAAGCTTGACGGTGACGCTGCTCTCACCGAGTGGCGCTCCTTAGAAATCACTTAGAAAGTAGCCGTCAAGCGCATACTGATGCTTGGGCTTGTTTGCCTGACTGCATCTCGGATTATTGCTTATTATCGTTTTTGCTTAACCAATCATGAAACTTCTTAGCTTCTTTCGTCAGGATGCTATTTTTAGGTACCACCAAGTAGTATGCAAAATCAGTTTCAAAATTTTGATTGAATGGATTTACTAACGTTCCAGACTGAATTTCACTTTCTACAGCCCAGTGAGCAAAAAGGGACACTCCCAAACCATTTATTGTAGAACTTAGTTGAAAGTGCCTGTCTTCAAGCATTAATTCATTATCAATGCTATCGATATTTATTCCATGATTATTAAGCCATTCTCCCCACATCCGATTATCATCGACGTGTAAAATTGTGCAGCCCATGATATCGCCCGGCCTTTGAATTGGATGCTCCTTCAAATAAGATGGGCTACATACGACAGTAAGTTGTTCAGGCCACAATTTAATTGCTTCTACATTCTCCCAGTTGCCAGTTCCCCAATGTATGCCAAAATTAGCATAACTTTCCGGATTTTTCATCGTTGCGTAGGTGTTATTGTGTGATTTCAAGGATAATTGTAGCTTAGGATTAATATCTAGAAACTGACTTAGTCTGCTGGAGAGCCACCGGCTAGCAAACATAGGCAAAATAGCAATTTTAACACTTTGGTTATCCTCGACGATCCGAGAAATGCCTGACTGTATTTCATTCAGACCAGTGTCTACATGAGACTGAAGCATAATACCTATTTTTGTCAGTTGTAATCCACGAGCACTTCTATCAAACAAGCGAGTTGCTAAGTCAGTTTCTAATTTTTTTATGTGGTAACTAACTGAGCTTTGGCTGATCCCCAATTCCTTTGCTGCCAACGTTACATTTAGAGTGTCAGAAACCACTCTAAATACCTGAATACTTTGTAAATTATTTATTCTCTTGACCATCAGTACTGTTGCTATTTCATATTACTCTTATCAGAGTATCATCTAAAAATTAGATGACAAGAAGAAATGATTATATTTGTCAGATTAGAGCAAGTGTGTTGGTCTAAATCTCGGAGAACTTGTAGACGCAGGGGGGCCTCAGTGAGCTTTGATTTATTAAGCGTAGATAAGCTATGTAAATCGTTTGGTGGCGTGCAAGCTGTAAACGATTTGACATTTAAGATTGGTAACGCTGAAATTGTCGGCCTAATTGGGCCAAATGGTTCAGGAAAGTCGACCACCGTTAATGCCCTAGCTGGTGTCTTTCCAGTAACCTCTGGTGTGGTATCACTCAACGGCACACAAATCCAAAGTATGCCTGAACATAAGCGAGTTGAAGCTGGTTTGGCGCGGACATTCCAAACAGCCAGTATTTTTCCTGAATTTACGGTCCGGGAACAAATCACTTTAGGGTGTGAAGTTAAGTTAAAACGTAATCCACTAATTACCGCGTTCAGCCTGGGACAAGATACCGAGGAAGAATTGTTGCGTGACAAAAAAGTTGAACAAATTTTGGATCTTACAGGTTTGTCTGAAATATCTGAACAAACCGTGGGCACTATCTCGGCTGCGGCTCAAAGATTTACGATGATAGCAACAGCGTTGGCATCGTCTCCAGATCTCCTCCTCCTGGATGAGCCTGCAGCGGGACTAGTCAGTCAAGAAAGAGACGACCTTGCAAATCTCATAAGATCCATGAGAAACCAAGGCGTCTCAGTACTTGTTATCGAGCACCACATGTCACTGATCATGGATGTGTGTGATAGAATTGTAGTACTTAATTTCGGGTCAAAAATCGCAGAAGGAACCCCTTCGGAAATAAAAAATAATAAAGCTGTAATAGATGCGTATTTAGGGGAGACTGCTTAATGTTGCGTGTATCCAACCTAAAAGTAAATTATGGTCCAATCGAAGTTATCCACGGCATTGATATAGAAGTTAATGAGGGTGAATGCGTAGCGTTAATTGGTGCCAATGGTGCGGGTAAATCATCTACGCTGAAGGCAATCTGTGGGTTGGTGCGCTCGTCAAGTGGAACAATAATGTTCAATGGCGAGGATATCACAAATACGCCAGGGCACAAAATTGTGAAAGCCGGAATAACAATGTGCCCCGAGGGTCGTCAAGTGTTTCCCCAAATGACGACTTTGCAAAATATTAAAATGGGGGCCTACGCAAGAACTGATAATAAACAATCTGCTGATGTTGAGCGCATGCTCGATATGTTTCCAATATTGCGTGATCGAGCGAGACAAGCGGCTGGCACGTTATCTGGCGGAGAGCAGGAAATGCTTGCTATCGCGCGAGCGTTAATTGCTGACCCAAAATTATGTATTTTCGACGAGCCGTCACTGGGACTAGCGCCCAAAATTGTGGCGGAAGTCGGAGAGACTATAGGCTGAATAAAAGATATGAGAAAAACAATCTTATTGGTCGTACAAAACTCACTTATGGCGCTCAAGTTAGCCGATCGAGCCTACCTCTTTGAGGCGGGTAAGATCGTGATGAGTGGCACAGGCGAGGAACTGCAATCCAACCCAGAGGTCATAAAGGCGTATCTGGGCGGTTAACCAAATAATTGGGAGGAAATACTAAAATGAAAGCTAGATCATTATTAGCTGCTTTTGCGTTGCTGGGAGGCACTGCATTTGCTGCAGAGAAGCAATTAGATATTGGCGTATCAGACGCATTAACTGGCGGTGCCGCAGTTTACGGTTTGCCTCAGGCTAATGCGGTAAAGATGGCTGCCAAAGAAATTAATGCAGCAGGTGGTATAAAAGTCGGTTCTGACAATTATATGCTGAATGTCATTGCCTACGATGACAAAGCAAACCCTACGGAAGCATCAAATTCGGTAAGAAAACTGATCGATCGCGACGGTGTCAAATTCATCCTAGGATTTTGTTGCTCTGGAGCAACTGGCGCAGTGGCTTCGTTTATAGAGAATGAAGACGCAGTGATGCTGGTTGGGAATGCTGCTGAACGGTCGATAACCACCAGAGAAATATCCAACCTAACGCGCACCAGACCACCTGCGGACTATACCGGGGCTGCAGCAGGAACATTTGTAGCTCAAAAAGGCCATAAAAAAGTGGCTGTTTTGGGTGCTTTGGATATTGGCTTTTATGCGAGTTATGTTGATGCATTCGAAAAAGAATTAAACAAAGCTGGTGGTGCAATCATAACCCGTGAAAGCTTCGGCCTTAAAGATCGTGATATGAGCCCTCAGCTTACAAAAATTCGTGAAATGCAGCCGGACGCAATATTGGTAGTTGGGTATGTTGAACCCGCTGCGTTTATTTATCGTCAGTCTGTTGAACTCGGTCTAGATGTAGCTCGTTACGGTTTCACAAGCGGTTCCGAAGAACAATTCTTGCGCGTTGCTACTTCCGAGCAGATGGAAGGCGTTTGGGACTTAAGGCCAACGGAACTAACGTTGCTTTCCGCAAGTGAAAACGGAATTGCATATCACAAAAATTATACTGCTGAATATGGCATCGCGCCGTCCCCGAGCTCGCCGTACGCTTATGATCAAACTTACGCGCTAAAGGATGCTATAGAAGCTGCAGGGACCGTAGAAGACACAACTGCGGTTGCAGCAGCTCTCAGAGGTCTAAGCGTTCCTGACGAAGTTGTTATGCAATATCTTCCGGTAGATGGAAAAATGTTTGATGTGAACGGCCAAGCTTACACATCAAACGGTGCATTTCAGTGGCAAAGTGGAAATTGGGTATTTGTCCAAGATTTGCCTTCCGACGCCAAGGCTTACTCTGAGTTCTTGAGCACTATTGATTGATAGCAATAAGGCAGCACAAAGAACAATTTTGTGCTGCCAATTACAGGGCTTTATCAAATGGTAGAACTTCTTCAACAAATTATTAACGGTGCCGCTATCGGTGGTGTATATGTACTTATCGCACTCGGACTCACAACAGTATTTGGAATACTAGGAATAGCTCATTTCGCACATGGGTCAGTTTCCATGTTTGGTGGCTACTTAACATTCTTCCTAGTAGTGCAGTGGGGGTTGCCCTTATTAGCCGCTATCGCTTGCTCGTTGGTCGTCGGATTTTTGTTGGGTATGTTAATAGAAATTTTAGCCTACCGTCCTGTAAGACATGCCAGCCCAATAAATGCTTTTATAGTTGCATTGGGTCTGACCATGATGGTCGAAGGACTGAATTTGGAATTTTTTGGCCACGAGCAAGTCGTCATTCCGACTAATTTAGATCGGATTTTCTCTTTAGCAGGTGTAACTATCACTGAGTTGAGATTGTACGTTATTCTCTCTGCAGCTTTTCTTATTCTTGCGATGACACTTTTTGTCGAAAAAACGAAGACTGGTCAGGCGATTAGAGCTGTAGCTGAGAATAGAGATGCAGCCATATTGATGGGTGTAAACGTTAGTACAATACCTCTCATAGTTTTTGCAATCTCTACCGCTTTAGGCGTTTGCGCTGGAGTAATGGTTGGCTCTTTATTTGCAATCGCTCCAGGGATCGGGGAGAACCTCGTTGTGAAGGGCTTCGCTGTATTAATTTTGGGCGGATTAGGTTCCATTCCTGGGGCTATTGTAGGTGGTCTGGTACTTGGCATTACTGAGGCATTGGCAGCTGGATTTTTATCATCAGCTTACAAAGACGTAATCGCATTTGTCGTAATGATTTTGGTCCTTCTATTTAGACCGCAGGGACTTATGGGGAAGCACTAATGGATTTGATTATTAGAAAATCATGGATTATCTTGGCTATTTTTGCCCTGGCTTTGATACCCTATTTCATCACAGTGAAGTATTACCTACATCTATCAATACTTGCCTTGATGTGGGTAATTACAGCTCAAGGCCAAAATCTGATACAAGGTTACACGGGATATGTCTCAATAGTACAAGCAGGCTTTATGGGCATTGGCGCTTATACAACTGCACTTCTTGGTGTGCATTTTGATTTACCGGTTTGGTTAACCATTACTCTCGCGCCAATTATCACAGCAGTTTTTGCAGTGGCAACTGGTTACCCTAGCTTACGTGTAAAAGGTCACTACTTTGCGATTGTCACATTAGCATTTAACTTAGTTATCTTTATTGTATTGATGAATTGGCATGATTTAACTCAGGGCGAAGCAGGAATTACAGGAATACCTAAACCCGGAGGTAAAGAAAGTATATTCAACTGGCGTGACCGCGTAACTTATTACTACTTTGTTTTGATAATTTCAGTCGTAATGACATTTTTAGCCGCAATATTAATAAAAAGTAGGATCGGCAAAATTCTTATCGCTATCAGGCAAAATGAAGACTTAGTTGGTGCAATTGGAATTTCAGCTTGGAAATATAAACTCTTCGCCTTTGTTACTTCAGCCTTCTATGCCGGCCTTGCCGGTGCGTTATATGCACACTACCAAAGCTTCATTAATCCTGAAATTTTTGGAGTGGCTCAATCGTTGGACGCGATACTTGCAGTTATTGTGGGTGGCTCTGGAACAATTATAGGACCATTTATCGGGGCGTTTTTTGTAGTATTTTTGCCTGAATATTTACGTTTTGCAGATAGTTTCCGTCTGATTATCTATGGCCTTGTACTAGTCCTAGCCACTATTTTCATGCCGCGTGGAATTGTTGGTGTCGCGAATTCCGTTCGTGCGTACATCGCTAGGAGGTAACATTGTCTAACCCGAGTGCATTTGTCGGCAACATCAACGAGTGGGCAAATTCAATTTTGAGCCAACACGTCAAGACATGGAACGGTTCGGTTGATCCGGATCAAAAACTTAGATTGCAAGCAGCGGAACTGAAATTTTTTGGAGCAATGGTTCCCAAACGCTTCGGCGGAGAAGGACTTGACTTCAAAACACTTCTTGAAGCGTTGAAAAGTATTGCCGCTGTTGATTTTGGTTTTGCACTATCTTTAGTCAATTCACACAACGTAGCACTTAGGCTTTCATTGTCTGCATCTGATCGCGTTAGAAACACTGTTGTTCCAAAGATTTTATCAGGAAATTCTGCAGCGTGCACTGCACTTACTGAACCGACAGCTGGATCTGATTTTTCTGCTATACAAACGCGGGCATACAAAGCAAAGAATGGCTGGATCATAAACGGGCAGAAATCTTGGATTGTAAACGCTAGGTTTGCTCAATTCGCATTGGTGTTTGCGAAGTGCGGAGAGCCTGGTGATGGGTCGCAGATTGGAGCGTTCCTAGTGGACCTCACTGACAAGAACATAGAACGATATCCTCAAGAAGCATATTTTCCACAAAAGTCGATTGGGACTGGCGGTTTTCACCTAAATGATGTTTGGGTCGATGCTGACCAACTTATACTCAGTCCAGGTGATGGATTTAAACAAATCCTAAAAGAAATTAATGCAGCGCGCACTTACGTCGCAGCCATGAGTAACGCAATGTTAAGTAAAGCACTTTGCGAACTTCGCGAGTACAGCGGTGAGAGGTATTTATTTTCTAAACGCCTATGTGAACTACAAGTTTGGAAAAATGATGTTTCTTCTGCCCAAAAGGCTTTGAAAGCTTCACATGATTTAACACGAACAGCGCTTGAAGTTGTCAATTCCAATGGAAATGCTCGGTTTGAAGCTGCGAAAGCTAAAGTATTCGCCGTTGACATGTTGCAAGAGCACCTTCCCAAGCTGCTCCAACTAATGGGGGCTGCGGGATTATCATTAGATTTCTGTTTCAGTCGACACATAGCTGCAGCGCAAATAGCGGGCTTTACTGATGGATCCAGCAATTTGCTCCGACAAAGTCTGAATTAATAATTTGTGACCAACGTAGATAATAGAGGTTAATTCATGCGTGCATATCAAATAATAAATGATTGGGGTTTTGATAACATCTCACTGGTTCAATTAGATGAACCTACTCCTGGTCCTAATGACGTTGTTATAAAAATGTCTGCTGCAGCTTTGAATGCCCGAGATTTGATTGTTCCGGAGCGTGGTTATGGACGAGCAACGGGCGAACTACCGCTAATACCTATATCTGATGGCGTGGGTACGGTTGTGGACGTAGGCGCGGACGTGAAACGGGTAAAGCTCGGAGATCGCGTTTGCCCAACGTATTTCCAGAATTGGATAAGTGGAAACCCGTCGCAGGAAAGGTTTGCTTCTGCTCTTGGTGGTCCACTCAATGGCGTTATGGCGGAGTACGTATGCCTTCCTGAAGAGGGTGTAGTTAGTGTACCTGAATATTTGTCTAACCGAGAAGCAGCGACTTTGCCTTGCGCGGCCCTAACGGCATGGAGTGCAATCGTTACTCAGGGAAAAACTAAACCCGGCGATAAGATATTGGTGCAAGGAACAGGTGGAGTAGCACTGTTCGCAATACAATTTGCTAAAATGTCAGGAGCGCATGTGACGGTCGTAACTTCTTCTGCAGAGAAGGAAGAGCGCTCGCGATCGTTGGGAGCAGATCATACGATCAATTATTCGGTCGAAAAAGATTGGGTAAAACTTAGCCGAGAGATTACCAATGATCGGGGGGGTTTTGATAATATAATTGAGCTTGGTGGAACAGCTACGCTGCCACTGGCTCTTCGTGCAGTTCGGCCAGGTGGTACAATTTCGATGATTGGAGTACTTTCTGGGCTAGACTTGAATATATCTGCTGGATTAATCGTAGCGCGCCAAGTTCGCTTGCAAGGTGTCACTGTTGGACACAGAGACAGTTTCGAAGCAATGCTCCGTGCAATGGAGTTCAATGAACTACATCCAGTGCTAGGTGATCATTTTGAATTTGATGAATTCCGGTCGGCGCTAACATCTATTCGCACAACATCTCGTTTCGGAAAGACAACCGTTGGGTTCCAGTCGTGAAACAGCGCGGAATATATCAACCAAGGTATTACGATCGCAATAAAATAGCGTTTGTAATGTGTTCTACAGGCGAAAAAGTGTCGTTCGGAGAACTTGAAGATCGCGCTAACCAAGGTGCGCATTTAATTCGAAGTTTGGGAGTCGGTACCGAAGATCATATAGCCATATTGATGGAAAACCGGCGAGAATTCATGGAAATTTGCTTTGCTGCAGATAGATGCGGGATTTACTACACAACCATTAGTACACACTTTAAACATGCAGAAATTGCATACATCTTGCGTGATTGCTCGGCAAAAATTTTAATTGTTTCTGAAAAATTTAGATTGCTTTGCGCTGAGACCCAGATCCCTGAAGATTGCAAAATACTGTATGTCTCTGCTAAACATGAAACCAATAGTTGGGATTTCGCGTTATCATGTATGCCCACTGAACCGATCGAAGATGAGGCCCAAGGTTTGGATATGCTCTACTCATCCGGTACGACGGGACGACCAAAGGGCATAAAGTGGCCTCTTCCGAATACCGTTTGCGGCGAAAAAACCATGCTCATAGAGCTATTAAGTACATTATTTAATTACGGTCCAGATACCCGATATCTTAGTCCAGCACCATTATACCACGCTGCACCATTAAGGCACTCGATGGTGACGATAAAAATGGGTGGTGTTGCATACATAATGGAACGGTTTGATCCAATAGAAGCGCTTAAATGCATTGAAAGATATCAAATTACCCACAGCCAATGGGTTCCAACGATGTTTGTGCGGATGTTAAAATTGCCAGAATTGGAGCGCAAAGAATTTGACCTATCTTCTTTGAAGGTCGCAATACACGCAGCTGCTCCATGCCCAATTGATATAAAATTAAAAATGATAGAATGGTGGGGCAAGATTATCTACGAGTATTATGCTGGAACAGAAAATAATGGTTTTACCTCTTTAGATACAAATGAATGGCTTGAGCATCAGGGTTCGGTTGGAAGTGCAAAATTAGGCGTAATTCATATCTGTGATGAAAACGGTAATGAATTACCTCCGTATAAACCCGGGGAAATATTTTTTGAGAATGGGCATCAGTTTGCATATCATAACGATCCGCGAAAAACCGCAGAATGTACAAATGATCATGGCTGGACTACCCTAGGCGACATCGGTTATGTAGATGAAGAAGGCTATCTGTACCTGACAGATCGAAAATCATTTGTTATTATTTCGGGTGGAGTGAACGTTTACCCCCAAGAAACAGAAGACGTTTTAATCACTCATCCCTATGTGCTAGACGCAGCAGTCTTTGGTGTTCCAAACTCTGATTTAGGCGAAGAAGTCAAGGCGGTGATACAGTTAGTTCCACATGTGGTTCCTACTAATGACATAGCTGTGGAACTCCTAGATTACTGCAGGAATAGACTATCTAGTATTAAAGTGCCCAAAAGTATTTCTTTTCAGGAACAACTTCCCCGAACGCCAACAGGCAAACTGTTCAAAAAAGAGTTAATCTCTAAGTATAGATAGGTTATGACAGAATAAAAACCTTGCCTGAAATGGATACTGGTTTGGCCACTTAGCGATGTCTAAACCAGTATCCATTTGCTATTTTAAAACTAGCCCCGAAATCTTCCAACTTGCAGTTATGCTGTATGTGAGGTTTCCACTAAGCGTGCCCCCTCGCCGATAATCCTAAATTATGTTATAATATAACACTTATATAGGGGTGTTCGTAATGATAGCAAAAGGCAACGTCTAGACTGCTCGAAAATTGCTTAAACCTGACTAGGCGCTTTCCAGCATTTATGCCGCTCGGATAGGTAAACGACAAAGCTTGTTTGCGATGGTCACTCA
>Ga0181561_10006141_pt1 | contig 10166 bp, 7 predicted proteins | sample 011ome_19_FD_133760 | JGI IMG/M metagenome (GOLD analysis project Ga0181561, IMG submission 133760) | Coastal salt marsh microbial communities from the Groves Creek Marsh, Skidaway Island, Georgia - 011510BT metaG (megahit assembly) | ecosystem: Environmental > Aquatic > Marine > Intertidal zone...
CAACGCTCACGCGCGCGGAGGCCATCGCCGAACCCCCCGCGGTCGCCGCGGCGGACGCCAACCTCAAGGCGCGCAACGACGTCCGCAACGTCGCCATCATCGCGCACGTCGACCACGGGAAGACCACGCTCGTGGACTCGATGCTCGCGCAGTCCAAGGTGTTCAGAGACAACGAAAAGATCGAGACTCGCGTCATGGACTCCAACGACCTCGAGCGCGAGCGCGGGATCACCATCCTCTCCAAGAACACCGCGGTGACGTACAAGGGCACGAAGGTGAACATCATCGACACCCCAGGTCACGCGGACTTTGGCGGCGAGGTGGAGCGCGTCCTGAACATGGTGGACGGCGTCCTTCTCCTCGTCGACGCGCAAGGTGCGTTCTATACACTGGTCCCCATACGACCGCGTTCGCGTGGTGAACGCCATTCCTTAAGGACTTTGCCCGGCGTCTCTCTCCGCCCACACCTCGCTTTCAATCCCCGCCATCGGCGCCTTTCAACGCCAACTGACGCCTTTCAACTCCACCCCGACGTTCGCTTGTATAGAGGGGCCGATGCCGCAGACGCGATTCGTCCTCAAGAAGGCGCTCGCGCTGAACAAGAAGGTGTGCGTCGTCGTCAACAAGATCGATCGCGATGGCGCGCGCCCGGACTGGGTCGTGGACACGACGTTCGACCTGTTCTGCTCGCTCGGCGCGTGCGACGAGCAGTGCGAGTTTCCCATCGTCTACGCGTCCGGGTTTCAGGGCATCGCCGGCCCGGAGCCGGATCAGATGTCTGAGACGCTCGAGCCGCTGTTCGACATGATCATCGATAACGTCCCCGCGCCGGTCGTGGACGTCGACGCGCCGCTGCAGATGCTCGTGACGAACCTGGACTACGACGAGTTCAAGGGGCGCATCGCGCTCGGCCGCGTCAACGCCGGCACCATCAGCAACAAGCAAAACATCTCCCTGGGCATCCCGGACGCTCCGCACAGGAACGGGAAGATCGGCGAGGTGTTCATCTACGAAAACTTCCAAAAGCAGATCGTGGACAGCGTTGGCGCGGGCGACATCTGCGCGGTGGCGGGTTTGCCCGACGTGATGATCGGCGAGACGATCATGGCGGGCGGCGCCGAGGCGCTTCCTACGATCACCGTCGAGGAACCCACGGTGCGGATGACGTTCAGCGTGAACACGTCGCCTTTCGCGGGCAAGGAGGGCAAGTTCGTGACGTCGAGGAACATCAAGGACAGGCTCGACCGCGAGCTCGAGAGGAACCTCGCGCTGAAGGTTGAGCCCGGAGACACCGCGGACACCTTCATCGTCTGCGGTCGCGGCGCGCTTCACATCACGATTCTCATCGAAAACATGCGCCGCGAGGGGTTCGAGTTTTGCATCGGCCCGCCGCAGGTGATCATGAAGGAGGACGAGAAGGGCGCGAAGCTCGAGCCGTTCGAGGAGGCGTCGATCGAGGTTGGCGAGGATTACAACGGCGCGTGCGTCGAGCTGATGAGCAACCGCAAGGGCGAGATGCTCGACCTCTTCACGAACGACAAGGGCATCACGACGATGAAGTACAAGATCCCGACGCGCGGCCTCCTCGGCCTGCGCAACGCGATCCTCACCGCGACGCGCGGCACCGCGGTGTTGAACACTATCTTCGACGGATACTTCCCGTACTGCGGCGACATCGCGATGCGCGAAAACGGCTCGCTCGTCGCGTTCGAGACTGGGCAGGCGACGTCGTACGCGCTCTTCTCGTCCCAGGAGCGCGGGATCATGTTCATCAAGCCCGGCCTCGACGTGTACGAAGGCCAGGTCGTGGGGATTCACCAGAGGAACGGAGATCTCAAGGTGAACGTCGCGAAGCGGAAGGCGGCGACGAACGTGCGGTCGAACAAGGACGCGACGGTGGTTTTGAACGAGCCCAAGTCGCTGTCTCTGGACGACTGCGTCGAGTACATCGCGAACGACGAGCTCGTGGAGGTGACGCCGCTCAACGTGCGGATCTTGAAGAACCCGAAGATGGGCAAGGGCGCGAACAAGAAGTAAGGTTAAGGGGAGACTTCTGGCGTTCGGTTGGAGATGGAGGGTGTTTATCATACTTAGCGGACATTGATTCTTTTGGCCTCACGCTGCGAGGCGCCACGCTGTACATAGCGGTATTGTAACGCACGCGACTATAAAGACTTAAAACAAATCTAGCGCAGCAGCTCGCATCACGAACCATCGCTCGTCTTCGGCTGGCCGGGGATGTCCCGCAGCAGCGCGTCGAACTCGTCCTCGTCGCCCTCGCCGCCACCGCCGGTCGCGCCTTCGCCGCCGCCGCCGTCGCCGCCGCCGCCGCCGCCGCCGCCGCCGCCCGCGAACATCTCGCCGACGCCGTCGCCCCACAGCCGCTGGTGTGCCTCGATCGCCGCGTTCACCGCGGCGTCGACGTCGATCGACGCGTCCGGGGTAGGACACAGCGCGACGTTCGCGGGAAGCGCGCTCTCGTCGACGCCAGGGAATCCGAGCGCCTGGCGGTAATGGCAGCCCCAAACGAGCCGCGGCCTCGGCGTCGACGCCGCCGCCGCCGCCGCCGCCTCCGCGCCCGCGTCGCGCGTCTCCCCGGCGACGTCCACGAGGAGCTCGAGCGCGCCGCGAAGGTCTCTCGCCGCGCTTCCCTCGTCGCCGTCGTCCGACGGTGTATTTTCCGACAGCGTCGACGCGAACAACGCGTACTTCCCTCGCGCGCACATCCCGCTCGCGCTGCCGAGCTGCAACACGCGCACCGCGGACGCCGCGGGCGCGGAGTCCACGGTCCCGGGAGGGAAGACGATCAGCGCTTGGTGCGCGTCCGCGACGACCGGCGCGTCGACGATCCAGACGCCGCGCGACGCCCACGCCTTAGATCTCGAATTCGATTCGTCCGCCGCCGCCTCCGGCCACGCCGCTTCGGACGCGACGAACGCCTTGCACCTCAGCCGCTGCCCGCCCGCGGTGACGACGCCGGTGACGACGCGTGTCTCCCCGTCGTCGCGATCGACGCCCATCACGACGCGATTCACCGGCGCGCGGAGCACGTACGTAGCGCCGGCGACGGCGGCGACGCGGCAAAACGCCTGAGGGTCGTTTCCGATACGACGCGACGTCGGGGAGGCGTTCGTTGAAAGGCGCGTCAGAAGCGGAGTTGAAAGGCGTCGAGGTGTGTCGACCGTTGAAACCGAGGGAGGGTCCCTGGGCGGAGAGAAACGCGCGCGGGAGGGACCCAAACGTCCTCAAGGAATCGCGCGCACCGCGCGAACGCGGTCGTACGGGGACCGGCGTGAGGAACAGAACAGAACGCGCCTGACTGAACTCCCCCACGCCGTAATTCGGCGTCAGCAGCGCGCCCGCCGCCGGCCCGAACCGCCCCAACGACGCGAGGTACCGCGTCAGGCGCGCGAACCCTTCCCTCGCGGTCGCGTCGCGCGCGTCGCACAGCGCGAGCGCGTACGCGACGAACGCGGTCAGCTTCGGCGACAGTCGATGCCGCGCGCCCGCGAGGCACGCCTCGAACGACTCGCCGTCGCCATCGCCGTCGTACAACGCGGACGCGGCGCCGCCCTCGGCACCCCCACCATCGCCCACGTCGGCACCCCCCCCGCCGCCGCCAGCCCCCCACTCGCTCCCCGGCGCGCCCATCGCGACGTTGACGTCGTCCGGGTCCCCGGTCCCGACCTCGACGCCGCCGCCGACCGCCGCGGTCCACGTCGCCTTGAGCAAACGCATCAACGCGCGCTTATCTCCGGGCGGCAACCCTCGGTCGCGGAACACCTCCGCCCTGGACGCCGGGACGTCCCTCAGCGCGCCGTCCCACCACACCTTCGTTCGCTCCAACGCCTTGAACTCGCAGTAGTTGTGCGCGCCGGAGGCGACGAGCGCGTCGACGACGCCGTCGGCGCAGTACACGAGCTTGGGCGCGGCGAGATCGAGCGCGTAGGGGCGACGCGTCCCGCCCAGCGCGGCGAGCAGCGCGTCGTCGTCCGCGCTCAGGTCGAGCGCGGAGAATCCGCGGTACGTCGACGATGCGACAGGCGCGCCGCGCGCGGGGAGCGGGAGCGTCGGCGTCGGCGTCGAAGGCGGCGTCTCCTCGCCGTGGTTCTCGCGCGGGGCGTCCGAAGCCACCTTCTCGGCGTCGTCGCTCGCGGGAGGATCTCGCGGGAGGCGCCATCCCGAGCCGTGCGGCGCCGCGTCCGCGAGGACGCCCCACGCGCCGCCGTACGCGTCGGACGCGTCGAGGTGGAGCACGCTCTTTCCCGCCTTCGCCGCGGCGCTGCGAAGGGGGAGAGGGAGAGAGGGAGGGAGGGAGGGAGGGCGTCGGTCGGATGGATCGACGTCCGCGTCGACGACGGGACCGGGTGCCGAGAAGGCGCGAGGACAAGAGGACTGCTGACGGGTCGATCGATCTGTCCATCGCGCGCACCCCGCGAGCATCGCCTCCGCGAGACCGGTACCGACGCATATGAGGTCCCAGCACTCGGGGTGCGGGTCGCCCGTGAGACGCGGCTCCGGGTCCGTCATGACCGCCCCGCCGCGGCGCGCGGACGCGAGTGGAACGAGGCGTCGATCTAGATCTAGGATTAATAAGTTTAGTGGCTAACAACTCACGTCACGTCGTCCTCCTCTACCGTGCCTCTCTTCTACGCCCAGTCGGGGATCCCGTTGCGCGCTAAGAACTTCAAGTTCTTCGCGAACTCCTTGTGCGTCGCGAGCTCGCTGCTCGGCCGCGACGACGTCACCGCGGCGACGGCGTCGTCCACGGTCTCGACGCGCTTCTCCACGACGAGGAACGCGGCGATCAGAAACGCGGCCGCGTCCTCGCCCTCCTCCTCGCTCACGACCGCGACGTTCCCCCGCGCGCCGCCGCCGCCCTCGATCGCTTCTCTCACGAAATCGCACGCCGCGCGCAGGTGCGTCACGAGCGCGCCGTTCTCCGCGCGCTCGTAGACTTGATGACGGCGCGTCGGCGACGCGCGACGCAGAGCGCCGAACGAGAGGAGATGCGTGACGCCCTTGTCCAGGAGCCCAACCTTCGGTTCGTCGAGCGCCGCCTCCGACGCGAGCCACAGTCCGGGGTGGGATTTGATCTCCACGCTGATCTCCGCGCCGGGGATCTCCTCGAGGTCCGGCGGCGCGTCGCCGTCCAGCTCCTCGAGCCGCACCATGGCGACGCGCGGCGCGCGAGGGGAGTGATGAGCCATTCATCGGCCGTCGACTCGCGATGAAAGTTTCGGCTCTCAAACGTCAAATTCACCCGCGCCGTCTCGCCGCGGCGCGCGCCCTCGCCGCGGCCGCGACGAGCATGGCGCCGCCGGACGTCACCGAGGTGGAGCCGCGCCTGTTCATCGGCGCCGAGGACGCGGTCGAGGCCGCGGTCGCGGACGCCGCGCTCGGCGTGACGCATCTCGTCAGCTTCGGATATCCGCCCCCGAGCTTCCCGTGGGACGACGACGACGCCGACGCCGACGCCGACGCGGTCGTGCGGACGCTCAAGGTGGAGCTCGAGGACGACGACGACGGCGACCTGCTGTCGCAGCTCCCGGACGTCCTCGCGTTCATCTCCGACGGCCTGCGCGGCGGCGGCGCCGTCCTCGTGCACTGCCACGCCGGCGTGTCCAGAAGCGCGGCCGCGCTCGTCGCGCACCTCATGCGCGCGCGCGATCTCGACCCGGACGCCGCGCTCGCGCTCCTGCGCGCGAAGCACGCGCGCGCGTCGCCCAACGACGGCTTCATCGCGCAGCTCGAGCTGTGGAACGCGATGGACCGAAAGCTCAGCGCGTCGAGCGAGGCGTATCGGCTGTACTCGCTCGCGAAGACGGCGCGTCGGCGAGAGCACGACGGCTACGTCGCCGCCACCGACGTCCGCCCGGATCCGGGCGCGGCCGCGGAGGGACCGCCGGGCGTCGCCGCGGCGCCGTTCAGCGGCGTCGCGGCGACGACGCTGGTCGGCCCGAAGGACGGCGGCGGCGCGGAGGCGGGGGCGATGATCCGATGCCGGCGGTGTCGGCGGCTGTTGGCGCGAGGGACCAACCGAACGCCGCACGCGCCGGGGGAGGGCGTCGACGCGTTCAGCTGGCGGAAGCGGCGGCGCGGCGGCGGTGGGGGGGGTGGAGCGGGGATGTTGGGGGCGAGCGCGAGCGCGAGCGCGGCGCCGTCGCCGTCGTGCCAAAACATCTTCCTCGAGCCGTTGGCGTGGATGCGCGGCGTCGAGGCCGCGAGCGTTGTGGAGAAGAAGCTGTGTTGCCCGAAGTGCGAGACGAAGGTCGGGCACTTCAACTGGTCCGGGTCGCGGTGCTCCTGCGGCGCGTGGGTCACGCCGTCGTTCTACGTGCAGTCCGGGAAGGTGGACGTCATGCCGTACGCTAGCTAGCTAGCTAGACGCGCCAGCTTCGTAGGTAGACGATAGAAGACGGACGGACGCCGCGAAAGTGTCATGGCGCTTTAGACGCGTCGCGCGTAGTATAGCAAGTCGTTACGACGCCCGAGGGGAGCGCCGCCGCCGCCGACGACGACGTATTTCGCGTCCGTCCGTCTCGCTCCGCTCCGCCCCGCCTACATCTCGAACGCCCTCGACCCCGCGGCTCTCGTCCCCGCCCTCGTGCTCCCAAGGTCCATCCCGCTCATCTGACTCGAGATGGTGTTGATCAAGTCCAAATCTCGCGAGCTCGCGACGACGCCCTTCGGAAGATAATCCTTCAGACGCGCGGCGTGGTCGCGCAGCAGCCGCTGGCGTTCCTCCTCCACCATCGCCGCCTCCGCCGCCTCCGCGCTCTCTCTGCCTCGCTGCTCCTCGAGCTCTCTCTCGATCTGCAGCTCGTACATCGCCTTCTTCACCGCCGCGAGGCGTTCAACCTCGCGCTTGTGCTCTTGCATCTTCATTCGGCGCTTCGTCGCGTGCATCTGTTCCACGCGATCCTCCTCCGCGAACTTCTCGAACATCGTCCTTCGGAACATCTCCGCCTCCGCCGCCTCCTCCTCGCGCATGCGCCGCTTGATCGCGAGCTGCTCCTCGTTCGCTCGCATCATCTCCCGCTTCGCCGCCTCCGCCGATTCAGCCTTGGCCGCCATCGCGGCGCGGTGCTTCTCCTCTTGCTCCTCGAAGTACAGACGGTTGATGAGCTCCTCCATCTCGTCGCGCTTGCGGTCGTTCTCCTCCTTGTCCGCGCTGAGCTTGGCGAGGACGCGGTCCGCCTCCTCGCGCTTCCCCGCCTTGAGCGCCTCCGCTTCTTCTTGCCTTTTGATGATCTCGGCGGCGAACGCGGCGATCTTTTCCTCCTCCGCGCGCAGCCGCTCGCGCTCCTTCTCGCGCAGGTCTTCGCGCATCGCGAGAAACTCGGTGATGAACGCCCTGGTGTCCACCACCTTCTGCTGCTTCCGCCTCGCCTCCGCCTCGTCCTCCGCGCGAATCTTCGCGGCGACCGCGTCCACGGCGTCGCGCTCGGCCAAAAACGCCTCTCTCGCCTCCTCCTGCATCGCCACCTTCTCCGCGATCTGCTCCTCGAGCACGAGCCGGCTCTTCGCGCGTCGCGACCTCGCCGCGTTCGCCGCTTGTTCCTCCGCGAACACCGCCTTGACGCGATCGCGCTCCATCATCACGTCCACGGCGACGTCGTACTCTCTGTCCGCCTCAGCGATCATCTCCTTCTCTTCCATCTGAAGCTTCCGTTCGAAGCTCACCTCCGCCGCGCGAAGCTTCTCCTTCAGCGCGCGCAGCTCCGCGGACTCGTTGCTCACCTTTTGCACCATGAGCGCGCGCTTCGACGCCTCCTTCTTCTTCGTCTCGATCGCGTCCACGATCGCTTCTTCCTCCGCCGCCCACTTCGCCTTGAGCTCCCTCGCTTTGTGCGCCTGGTAGAGCGCCTCGAGCTGCGCCTCCTCCGCGGCGCGCTCGCGCGCCTCGCGCTCGCGTCGGATGCCGTCCGTCTTGTCGAACGACGCCGCGGCGTTCGCGTACCGGATCTGGTCGTCGAGGCGGCTGCGGGGGGTGAGGGGGTGGGACAAGGAGGGCGGGCGATGCGGGGGTCAGGAGGGGATCCAAGCGAGAGAGATACAATTAGTATTAATTCGGTGGGTCGACGCGCGGCGAACACGGGCGGGGACGCACGACTGAAGCGCCGCGGTTCGGTCTTCGTAGACCCGGCGCTTGGTCTCGCGCTGGGCCTGGATCTGCGCGAGCGACTTGTACGGCGCCTGGGAGGACGGGAAGCGGGGGCGAGGGGGGTCAGCGTGGAGGTCGCGTCGTCCATCCCATCCATCCGTTTTCGAACCGCGAACGACGGTCGAGCGAGAGACGCCGCGAAGAGACCCAATTCGGTCGACGCCGGAAAACGCGCGCGCGGGGTCGACGCGAGCGCCGCGCCGTCGCGTTCGCCCGCGATATCGTCGACGAGGGGTCTACGGAAGGAGAATTCGAGGCAGAGGACGCACCATGGCTGCCGTGTGCGTCCGCGCGCGGGGACTTCTGCGCGTCGAATCCGACCCACGCTTTGACCGGCCGCGCTCAAACGGGTCGATTCTCGACGAGAGCGAACAACAACAACCGAAAGGATAAAAAAAAGCCCCGCCATCCCGCGAGAAAACAACAACGACCCGCCCCGCGTCCCGCCGCCGCCGCCGCCCGGAATGAACGCGCACGGGGAACCGATCGAGGCGCTCGCCGCGAGCGCGCTGACGCACCCGGACGGCCTGAGCGCGCGCGAGATCCGCGAGCAGTTCGGAAGCGCGCGCGAGTTCTTCGCGAACTTCGGTCTCGAACCCTCCCTGAGGCGAGACTGCGACGAGGCGAGGAGCATCTCGCGCGGGCTCAAGTCCGGGGCGTGCGAGTACGGCGCGATGAGCGGCGCGCTGCGCGAGGAGAGGACGTCAGAGCGCCGCAAGAGCTTGGACGTCGCGTGCGAGCCGCTCTCGCCGACGACGCCGTCGAACGACCCGGCCCGGCGAGGAAGCGAGGGCGAGTTCCGCGTGCGCCGATCGACGAGCTTTATCCGCAGCGGAGAGATGGACCCTCGATGGGTGCTGTCGTGAAGGTAAACCGCGAGCGACGCGAGTCGGAACGTCGAGACGTGCTGTATAAAACAACAGATACTGTAGAGAAAGATTCGCACAGACGAAGAAGAAGGAGAAGAAGAGGAAGCCTCGGGGTGGGCGCGAGCGTACGCGTAGCGGAGCGTGATGTTAAAAAACCGCCCAGCCCCCAACTTACTCGTCGACGGCAACCCCACCCCGTCCGCGCCAGTCGCGCACGCGCGGGTCTCGCGGGAACGCTTCTCCGATGGGCTGCCACCGCGCGTCGCAACTGACGCGGACGCGCGCGCGCCCGCTCCCTCGCACGTTCGACACGTTCGCCGCGGACATGTGCGTCGTCTCGATCCCGAGCGCGCACACGTCCCCCGGCTCGAAGTCCGTCGTGCGCCAGTCCACGACGGGCGGCGGCGGGGGCGTCCCCTCTCCGTCGCCGCCGTCGCCGCGATCGCGTCGCGTCAGGATCCGCGGCACCTCGGACGCGTCGTTCGTGAGCCAGCCGCTGACGGTGCCGTCGCCGCCGACGGTGGACGTCCCGTACGTCTCGCGGACGCGCTCGAAGTCGCTCGAGACGTGCGACCCCGCGGCGACTAACAGCGCGCCGTCCTCCGTCTTCACCGCGCCGAACGGAATCCACGTCGTGATCAACCTCGACGTCCCGCGCCCGAGGAACACCTTGTCCGTGTGCACGCCCGTGAACTCGCCGCCGGCGACCGCGCGCAGCCACTTGTACGCCGTCGTCATGACGCGTTCGCACTGGAGCACGCCCTCCGCGAGGTCGAAGAGGGCGTCGGACTCCGTCACCGCGCGGATGGCGGGGAGCGCCGCGACGTGCTGCCGCGAGAGGAGACCGAGGTCGGCGGCGCCCTCGCGAAGGACGCCGCCGCCGCCGTCGCGCCAGCTGGCGTCGCCCTCCTCCTCCTCCTCCTCCTCCTCATCCGTCGCGAAGCACTCCGGGCGCTCCTCCGCGAGCGCTCGAAGCGCCGCCGCGCGCGCCGCGAGGACGTCCTCGCGCGGGAGCATCCCTCGGATCAGGAGGTACCCGTCGCGATCGAACGTCGCGCGAAGCGCGTTCCAATCTCGCGCCCGCCACGCGTCGCTCGAGTCGAGCATCGTCTTCGCGGTGATCCTCCCGA
>Ga0181561_10006142_pt1 | contig 10166 bp, 5 predicted proteins | sample 011ome_19_FD_133760 | JGI IMG/M metagenome (GOLD analysis project Ga0181561, IMG submission 133760) | Coastal salt marsh microbial communities from the Groves Creek Marsh, Skidaway Island, Georgia - 011510BT metaG (megahit assembly) | ecosystem: Environmental > Aquatic > Marine > Intertidal zone...
GCCGACTCGAGCGCGACGCCGCCGACGGCGCGCATGCGCCGCAGCGCCGCCGCCGCCAGCGCCAGAGCGCGAAAGGCGCGCGGCTCGGGCGCGGCGTCGCGCCCCGCGTCCTTCCCCGTGGCAGCCGCGCCGCGCAGCCGCGCCGCCGCCGCGTCCACGCCCGCGACGCGCACGACCCCGCGCGCGAGCGCCGCGCCCGTCGCCGCCGCCGCCTCGGCGGCGGCGGCGCGCGCCGCCTCCGCCGGCCCCGCCGCATCCGCCGCCTCGCGCTCGAGCGCGAGCGCGCGGTCGCGGTGCGCCTGCGCGGTGCGCGCAAACTGGTCGCGCTGCGTGAGCGCGTCCCTCTGCTCGGCGTCCTCCCGCGCCGCCTCGGCGGCGGAGGCGGCGCGGCGCGCCTCCGCCAGCCGCGCCTCGGCGTCCCGCAGCGCCGCCTCCGCGCGCGTCGCCGCCGCGGCGCGCGCGCCGACGGCTTCGGCGGCGATCTCGAAGGCGTCCTCGCCGCCCCAGCGCGCGGCTTCCTCGGCGTCGTCGCCGAAGGCGAACGCGCGCGTCTCCAGCCAACGCGCCACGGCGGCGGGCGGCACAATCGCCAGCGCGACGACGCGCGACACCGCCGCGACGGCCATCCGCGGGTGTGTCCCCGCCCACACGCCGCTCGCCGCGCGCGTCACGGCGGTGCCCGCCGCGAGCGTCTCGCGCTCTTCGGGCGAGGACTGGAACTCGGCCAGCGCCGGCGCGTACCGTCTCAGCAGCACGTCGTGGTGCGTGAGGCACTTCTGGCCGTGCCTGAGCGCGGCCGCGGTGAGCGTCTCCGCGCACGTCGCGTCCCCGAGCGCGGTCCTCGCGCCGGAGTCCTGGAACCACCCGACCACCGCGGACGCGGGGGTTTTCGTCTTGACCAACGCGCTCACTTCAGCGAGCGCGTCGAGTTCCAACGCGTTCGTTTGTTCCGCGTCCGTCGCGGAATCTCTTTCGTCTCTCTTCGCGAACCGGGCTCGGGCGGACAGATCCTCGAGGTACTTCGCGTTCACGCCTGGAACGCCAACGCCGTTCGCGGACATCGCGTACGCGGGCATGAGAGTCGTCCGCAGCTCCTCGGGCAACGAGTTCTCGACTCGTTTCTGGAAACACGATCTCAAGAGCCGCCGGACGACGCTCTCGCAGAAGCGGCGCTGCGGGTGCTCCCGGCTCTGCTCGGCGACGTGCGCCCAGGACTTCCAGGGCCACGCCAGGTCGAAGCACGACAAGTGGTGCGCCATCCAGTCCGCCAGGCGCTCGCGCGTTTCCAGCTCCATGCGCGCGATCTGCGCGAACATCGCGCCCACCACCTTGGCCATCATCTTGGGGAACGTGGGGATCGCCGCGCACAAGTCCTGGATCACGACGTGGTAAAACACGGCTTTGTGCCGCGGGTTCGGGAGCGCCAGCATCTCCCCGAACAGAGTCTCCGCGACCAGGAACTGACACCGCTCGGGGTGGTCCCCGGGAAGCGGCAGCGTCCCCAGCTGCTCCGCCGCGGGGATGATCGCGCCGCGCCGAAACCCGGGCTCGAACGCCCAGAGCGTGTCGGCGATGTACTCCTCCGCCACGAAGCGCTCGAGCGGGCCCCAGTCGCCGGCGTCCCACATACCCTCGGTCATCTTCTGCGACAGGATCCTGCGCTCGTCGCATCGCGGTTCGCGGACAGAGCGTCAGGCAGCGTGTCAGTCAGCGGTCGTGAGAGCGCCGCGGATGTTTTTAGAAAAACAAAAAACGCAAAACAAAAAACAAAAAACAAACACTCGGAGCGCTCAGCCGTATTCTTCTCGTCACCCGCGAAGGTCGGGGGATTAACGAGATGTGAATGTATGCGTGTCGTCACCGCGCCCGAGTGTACACGGTTCGAAAAAAAAAGAAACGGGAAAAGAAACGCACCTCAGCCTCGGCCGCACCGGGAACGTCGCGAGCGCGCGCGCGACGCCGTCGTCCGCGCCGTTGTTTTCAAAGTGCACTTTGACCGGCGGCGGCGCGCGCGGTTGAGAATCGACCGTCAAAGCGTCGGGCGCGAACTCGGGGAACGCGGCGATGAGCGCGGGCACAGAAGCCGTGGTCCACGCCTCGGGGTTTAGACGACCCGCACGGCGCGTCTCGTTGACTCTGCCGAACGTCTCCTCCAGCCAGTCGTCCGTCGCGGGCAAGTTTTGGCCCGCGCCGCCATCCGCGCCGCCATCCGCGCCGGCGCCGGCGCCGAAGATCATCGCGCTCGGGTCCGGGCCCCGCCGCGACCGCTTCAGGAGGTAGTCCTCCACCGCGGCGAACAGCGCGTCGAACGCGTCCGCGGCGCCGGGTTCGGTCGCGGCCGCGAGCGAGGCGCCGCACCACGGCGTCGCCGCGAGCGCGCAACCGACGAGAAAGTCGCCGCGGGGTTGCCAGACGTGCGCCGCCGCGCCGCCAGAGCCGGATCCGGCTCTGGCGGCGGCGACGTCGGCGGCGTCGCCCGCGGCGCACACCAGCGCGTCCAGGACGTCGATCGCGGCGCTGGGCTTGATCACCCCCACCGAGGGCATGATGGCGATGAAACGCGTCAAGAGCTTCGCTCGTGTCTGGTCGTCGCGCGAGGAAGCGGCGCCCGCCAGGCGCTCCTCCAGGCGGCGGATGGCGGCGCCGGCGCACTCCTCGACGAACGCGGGCGACGACGCGTTGAGCAAGCCGAGGAGCGCGGCGTACACCGGCGTCTTGACCGGGAGCTCCTCCACGCACTCGAGCAGGAAGCGCGTGGCGGGCTCGGTGAGCGCCGGCAAGTCGTTGGCGAGCAGACCGGCGAGGTTCCGGGTCATCTCGGGGGACCCGTCGCAATGGATGATCGCGTCGCGCATCTCGCGCAGCTCGCGATCCGCCGCGCTCACCGGGGGGGGGCGGAACCCGCCGCCGCGGCCGCCGCGGTGGTGGCCGCCATCCTGTCGACGCGCGAGGAAGGGAGAGAGAGGAGGGAGAGAACGAGAACGTCAGCGCGTCGTCTCGGAGGGCTTCGGCGAAGGCGTCGATCGAGCGCTTTCGACGCTCGTTCGCCGCCCGGAGGGATCGGCGGGCACGTCGGCAACGCGGGATCTCGCGATCGACGCGGCGCGGCGTGGCACGCCGCGCTTTCGAGGGGTCTCAAACCACGCACCCCGTGTCTGTGGCGTTTGCCGCCCCTGTGATCGCCGCCCATTTCGGCGAGGCGTGACGCGGAGACACCGGAGGCGTCGGCGCGAACTGATGAATGCGCGCGACAAGAGCCGCCTTTTTCCCGCGACGCGCACCTGCGAGGCGCCGCGAGGCGCGCCAGAAATCGAACGTGGCGCGCTCGCGTGTGCAACGCGGCCGAACGCGCTCGGCCCAGACTCGCGCGCGCGGCGCGCACGCGCCTGCGCTTCGTCCCACCCCCACGAACGCATGGGGCTGTGGAAGAGCCTGCTGGTGGCGCTCGGCCTGGCGAAGAAGAAGGTACGCGTCGAGGCGGGCGCGGGGGCGCGACGCCCGCGGTCGCGACCCGCGCCCTCGAGCGCGCGATCCTCCGAGAAAAAGGCACCCGAGCGCTTCTTCCCTCGTCTTCACTCTGACACACACACGCCACGCACGATCCGACACACCCACAGCGTCGTCTGCTCATCATAGGCCTGGCCAACTCCGGCAAGACGACGCTGGTCAACGCGCTGCGCGACGACACGTCCGCGAACGACGCGAACAACGACGCCGACGTCGCGCCGACGGTTGGGTTCGCGATCGAGCGGTTCGTCGCGCTGAAAACAGAGCTCGTCGTGGTGGACATGTCCGGGCAGAGAAAGTACGCGGACACGCTCTGGGAGTGCTACTACGAGGACGCGGACGCCGTGGTGTTCGTGGTGGACGCCGCCGAGAGCGACGCCGCGGTGGAGGAAGCGCGCGTCGCGCTGACCGAGGCGCTCGTCCGGGCGCCGAAGGCGGGAAAGAAGGAGGGAAAGATGACGAAAAAAAGGCCGCCGCTGGCGGTGTTCGCGAACAAGTCAGACGTGCCCGCGGCGAGGACCGCGAGCGAGCTGGCGTCGGCGATGCGCCTGACGGGCGAGTCGGACGCGCTCGCGGGCAGGGCGTGGCACGTCGGCGCGTGCTGCGCCAGGACGGGGGAGGGGGTGCGGGAGGGGATCCGGTGGGTGCTGGAGAAGACGTAGACGAACGAGCGCCGGAGCGTGTATGGTAGCTATGTAGACTACGGAAAGACTGTGTCAGTTTTTGTGGACCACACACATGAAAGGGCGGGAAATCAGACATCTGTCGAAAACTGGATGAAGTTTTATATGCGCTTTCGTGTACAGTATGTGGTGTCCTCGTCCCTGCCAGTGCGGGACGCGCGGGTCGCGGACGCGACCGCCACGGCTCTCGAACTCGAAGGGCCTCGCCGGTCCGAGCGCCGGGATGGTCGTCCCGATGATCGTCGCGCGCGTCGCTGTGTCCCCGCGCTTCGCGGAGACGCACAGAGCGCGCGCGTCTCGTCACGCCGCCGGTTCGGTGCGAGTTGATGATGTGTGGTCCCGCGCGCCTTCGGGCCGCGCGCCGAGGACCACGCGCTGGCGCGCGACGCACGCGTCGTCGTCCCTCTCGAGCCCCCGCGCGCGAGACGACGCGCGCCGGCGGACCATCCACCGCGCGTTCGCCATCACCTCCGCGGGCGCCGCGGTCGGGTCGAGGGTAGACCAGCGGTCGCGTTCGACACACCCCGCGGATGTGGAGACGAGGAGAGACCACACCGTCTGCACGCGCGTGAATGGTGATGAACGCGCGCGTCGGCGTGTTTCGAGAATTGATGATGCGCGTATAGATTCGACGACGCGCGACGCGGAGCTCGTGCGCCTTCCCTCCGGCGGCGCGGTCGCGCCCTGGTGGGCGCACGGCTCGGACCTCGCGAACGTCGCGGATGTGCGCTCGGCGGAGGAGTACGCGGCGAGGATGGAGGAGGCGAAGGCGATGGCTTTTAACACATCGGGAAAACCGAAAGGAAAACCGCTTCTCGTGTGCGTGGAATTTTTCGCGGGATGGTGCTTCGCGTGCCGTTCGCTGCACCCGAAGATGACCAAGATCGCGTCCGAGGAGTTCGCGGACGTGCTGTTCCTGCGCGTGCGTAAAGACGAGTGTCCGTCGCTGTGCGACGCCATGGGCGTCGAAAAGCTGCCGTACGTGCATTTGGTCTCGATCGAAAGCCCGAACGACGCGACGGCGCCGAAAATCGCCGACGCGTTCGCGATGAACCTCACCGCGCCAAAGCTGCGGAAGCTCCGCGCCGGTCTGGAGACGCACGCGCGGGGGGGGGGCGAGCGCCGCGAACCGGCGGCGTGGCACAAAGTAAAGGCGGAACAAGACGTGTATTAACAACCTGTCATGATCCTTTTTTACGTCTACGCGTTTTATCTCTCGTCTCTCCGTCTCTCCGTCTCGTCAATCCCCGCGCACGCGTCCGATGAGCGTGCACACAATGGGCACCAGGCCCAGGCCCGCGAGCTGCAGGCGCTCGTTGGTGGTGGCGCGGAGCACGAGCTGCCCCGCGCCGCGCGAGTTCAGGTTCGCGCGCGCCGTGAGCTGCGTGTCCTTCCCGAGCGTGATGGAGCTCATGGCGTTCCCCCCCAGCGCCACGTCGCCGCGCCAGTTCATGAAGCTCATGCCCACCGTGCTGGAGTTGGGGTTGGAGGGGTCGTCGCTGTGCTTCAGCACAGCCTCGCAGTTGCCCCCGTACGCCACGTCCTTGTTCGCGGACACCGCGCCCGCGCTCACCACCAGCTTCGCGCCCGGCGTCACCTTCCACCGGTTTTCCAGCTTGGTGCCGAGCGCCAGCGCGCCCCCCACTAGACTCGCCGACGCGCCCGCCGCCACTTTGTTCGTGGCGCAAAACTTCCACCGCGTCTCGGCGCGCGCCGTGTAGGCGAGCTGCTTGCCCACCGTCTGCACGTCGACGCCGGCGGTGGTGATCAGGCGCTTCGTGTGCGCCACGCTGAGCTGGCCCTCGAACCCCACGTTCGCTTCCTTCTTGTCCTTCGTGAGCTGCCCGCTCGCGGCGCCCGGGATTTTGTTCCGCAGCACGAAGCTCTTGTCCACGGAGAACCCCTCCACGCCGCTCTCGTGGTCCCAGCCGTGCGCCTCCACGACGGGCCTTACCATCCACTGCGCGGTGGGCTCGAGGAAGCGGTAGCGGTGCGCGGGGTTGGCGCCGTCGAACGAGGGCGGAAGCGCGGGGTCGGGCGCCGGCACCGCCACCTGCTTGGGCGGCGCCAGCGACTCCTGCTGGTCCTTGGGCACGTCGTACGGCGACGGCTCGCCCAGGACGACGTCGGACGCGTCGTCGTACTCGCCGTCGTCGTCCCCTTGCAGTTTCAGCGGCTTGCGGCTGGTGATGAGCGACGACAGCAAAAACGGTAACGGCGGGACTTTCTGCTGCGCCGCCGCGGCTTTCGCGGCTTTGGCGTTTTGTTCTTGGAGGTTCAGCAGACCGTTCGCCTCGGTGAGGATCTTGCTCGCGAAGCACAGCAACAGAAGCTGCGGGATCCACACCTGGCCGTTGGGTAACACGCGCTCGCCCTCGCGGTTGGTGCGGCACAGCGGGTGGTTCTCCGCCAGCGCCACCGGGTTCATCAGGCGCGCGTCCCCCGCGGCTTGCCGGATCGTCTGCTGCACCAGGTGGCTCCTCTGCGCGAAGTACATCTCGTACGAGATGGGCTGGCCGTTCGGGCCGTCGGGCGGCGCGGACGAGCCGTGCGTCAGAACCACGATGGCGTTGAACCAAATCGCCGGGCCGAAAGCGCCCGTCACCGTCTTGAGCAGCGGGAGATCCGCCGCGTCCGCGCGCGCGGGCTGGTCCATGCGGTCAAAGTACAGCACGATGTCCGGCTTGTGCTTGCGCGTGAACCGCTTCGCGTCCGCCATGATCTTCGAGTTGTGCTGGATGTCCGCGCTCGAGGGCTGCAAACCAGGCGTGTCGATCAGCCGAAGCGTCACGCCGCGCATCTCGTGGGTCACCACGCGCGCCTTCATCGTCTCCGTCCGGAACGCGTCCGCCGCGGCGGAGCCCTCGCCCAGGAGCGAGTTGATGGTGGAGCTCTTGCCCACGCCGGACTTGCCGAGCAGGAGAATCGTGCACGTGAACCCCAAATCGCTCGTGGTACCCTCCCGCCGCTCCGCGGACTCCGCCAGCGCCACGGCGCGGTCGAAGGAGGAGGACGACCCGCGGGTACCCGTAGTACCTGTACCAGCGCCGCGCGACCCTACGCCGGCGCCGCTCTTGAGCTGCTCGGCGAGCTCCAGCCGGTAAATCACCTGCGCCACCACGGTGTTCCGGGGGCTCTGCCCGAGCCGCGTCGCGATGCGCAGCAGGTTCACGCGCAGGTTCTGGAGCTTGTAAGCGAGCACGGCGTCCTTATCCGAGGGGTCGGGCGGCGGATCCGGCTCGGCAAGCACCGCGGCGCGCGCCGCCGTCGCGACGTCGGCGACGCGGCGCGGGGGCGCAAGCGGGAGCGCGGGCGCCGCGCCGCTCGCCGTCGCGCCGCTCTCCGTCGCGCTTCCGGTTGCCGGATCGCTGACGGCGCTCGTCGCTGACGGCCCTCCTGTGTGAATGCCAGTGGCGGAAGCGGCGTCGGAAGGGCGTGGGTCAGCGGACGACGGAATGTCATCCTCACTGCGAGTCGTCGTCTTCGCGTTGAACCCCGCGTTGACCGACGCGCATACGGGCGTCAAGTCGGCGATCATGCGCTCGACCGTCTCGGCGGAGGGGCGGCTGGCGGGAGGCTGCGCGCCCGCGATGGCGCGCACGCGGCTCGCGAACGCCTCGGCGCTCGCGAAGCCGCGCAGCAGCGCGTCCGTGGTGGACACCACGCCGGTGGCCATCAGGTTGAGCGCGCGCAGCGCGCGCGCGCGCTCAACCGTCGCGGCTTCGGAATCAGACGCACCGGTGGATTCCTCGGCGGGCGTCGGGGCGGCCGCCGCCGCCGCCGCCGCCGCCCGGAAGCGCGTCGTCGCCGCGGCGGCCGAGCTCGCGGCTTGCGAGACGTCCGCGCCGGCGGCCAAGCTCGCGCCGTGCGTGAACGCGGAAGCCTCCTCGGGCTCCGCGGAGTTGGTGCGCGCGGGGGACGCGTCGACGGCGTCGTCATCGGTCTCGTCCCCGAAATCGTCCGAGTAGTCGTCCGACTCGCGACCGGTCTCGTCGTAGTCGTACGCCTCGTCGTCGGTGGAGTCGCTCATCTCTGCGCGTGTGGGAGAGGGGAGCGCGTTCGGTCAGAAGGCGCTCTCGAGCGAGCGATACTCGGGCGGACGCGCGGTTCGCGTCCCGACGATCATCGTCCCGACCGGGAGACGGGCTCGGGTCACGCGGGAGGGTCACGGCGGAGTCGATCGATCCCCGTTTCTCAATACCCTCAAAGATAGGGTTCGGCGCGACGAGGCTCGAGCGCGCGGGGGTCGGGGGACGCGCGCGGCGATCGGGCGGCGACCGAACTCGGGGTTGGGGTCCCGAGAAAAACGACCCGCGCGGTTCCGCGACGCACCGTTTCTTGAGAACCGAGCGGTTCTTGTGTCGAGACGCGCGTGTGCGCGCGCTGATCTGCACCCAGCTTGGCCGCCGCCCGACGAAGGTTCGCGTTCGCGCTTTTTCAACGGCCTCATTTTGACGTAATTTCAGACTCATTGCTTGTGGTGCAAATCCAATATTTTGGACGGATGCCGAGAAGGTTTTACAACGTCGATCCGCGAACTCGCCTCTCGAGCGTCGTCCGCAAGTACTGCAGGTCTGGCGCCTTTCGGCTTTTCGCCATCTCCGAAAGGCACGCGGCAGTGCTCACCGCACGCGCGCGCTCGCCGCGCCTCACATCCAACACCAGGATGCGCACCGCGGCGGTACACGTCTCGTGCGCGGTCGCACGTCCGCGCGTCGCCTCTTCTCCCGGCGCGAAGCGCGCCGGCGTCGGGGGCTCGAGGCTCTTCGAGGCCGAGGCTCGCCTCGTCCATTCCCCGACGCGTCGCTCCACCGTCGCCCGCGGCGGCGAGCTGTCTTGGGACGAGGCCGAGGAGGTCCTCAGCCTGGAGTGCGTTCAGCGGCACCGCGTTTGTCGTCATCGCGTCCGACACGGCGATCGCGATCCGCGATTTCCCTTCCTCGGCGAGCGTCCCCCGACGGGACATCGTCCCCCGCGATCCGCGTCAGAACTCCGAACGCGACTGTCCGTCTCTGCACTGCTTTTTTGGCACGCGCTTTTCCACTCGTTTTCACGCGTTCTGACATTCGCGGCGTTCTTTTTTCGGTGCCCTTCTCTCGGTTCGCGCCGCGCGACAGGATGGGCGACGAGCGCGCGTCTCTGGAGATTTCCGTCACCGACCCGAGGACCGCGGAGGTGCGCGTCGTGGCGCCCGATCGCCCCGCGCTGATGCGCGACATCGCGCGCGCGCTCACGAAGGAGGGCTTCTTCATCGACTCGGCGGAGATCAGCACGAAGGATGGCGACATCGCCGACAACGTCTTCGTCATCTCCTTGGGTAGCGACGAAAAGAAGGACCTGACGCTCTCCAGCCCGGACTCGTTCGTGGACGCGGACGGGTTCGCGTGCCAGACCATGCTCGGGCGCGTCGAGACGCTGGTCGTCGAGGCGGCGCTGGACGCCTGGAGTGTCACGACGCCCGACACCGTCGCGTACCTCGCCCCGGAGGACCGCGTGGTGGAGGCGTCGGCGACGGCGACCATCGTGGAGAGCTCGCTGACGCGGAGCGGTAAGTGCGTGATGGTGCGCGTGACTGCGACCGACCGCGCCGGACTGCTCGCGGCGACCACCGCCGCGCTGCACGCCATCGGCTGCGGCATCATCTCCGCCACTGTGCGGACGAGGGAGGGCGTCGCCGAGAACAGCTTCGTCGTCGCCGCGCCCGACGGGTGCGGAGCCGAGACTGTGCGCGCGGCGTGCCTCGCCGTCGCCGCAAAGTAGGCGGACGAACTACGTGTGGTCTACGTGAAGGACGATCGATAATAACGCCTTCTGAACGCCTGTAGATATGATAAAAACCGCCGTCATGACAAAACAAAACGAGTACCTTCGTAATACAATACTTCGTCGTTAACGACGTGGTCTATGACGCGCGCGTGTCTAAGAAGACTCGCGCGGGTATGAGAAGACCTTATTAGGGTCTCGTCACGAGACGGC
>Ga0181561_10006145_pt1 | contig 10165 bp, 7 predicted proteins | sample 011ome_19_FD_133760 | JGI IMG/M metagenome (GOLD analysis project Ga0181561, IMG submission 133760) | Coastal salt marsh microbial communities from the Groves Creek Marsh, Skidaway Island, Georgia - 011510BT metaG (megahit assembly) | ecosystem: Environmental > Aquatic > Marine > Intertidal zone...
GCGGACGAGGAGTCGAGGAGGCGGCGGCGGAGGAGGAAGGGGGGCCTCGTCGAGGCGGGGGCGGCCGACGACGACGACGACGACGACGCGCCGCCGCCGCCGCCGCCGCCGCCGCCGATGGAGACGAATCGCGGATGGTTCCGTTTCCTCGGGTGGGGCGGCGGCGGCGGCGGCGCGGACGACGACGCCGGCGACGCGCGCGGAGAGGCGGGGCGCGATCGCGATTCGAATCGCGATTCGACGAGAGAGACGGAGACGGAGACGCGGGGGGACCCTCCGTCGCGCCGCTCGGGGTCGGGGTCGTCCGACTCCGACGGCGAGGCGGCGCCGATATGGGCGAGGCGGCGGAAGTGGAAGGGCGGCGCGCTGTCGACGTTAGACGTCGACGACGCGGAGCAGACGTTAGGCGCGATCGCGTGGACCGCGTGACGGTGAATGATGTGAGCGCGAGGAAGTATCATTCACTCGACGACAAAACTCGCTCGGGCGCGATCGACGATCAGATCAGTTCGCGGCGACGCCCGCCGGGAGCGCGAGCATCCCCCCGGGCCCCGGGGACCCATCCGCGTCATCTCGCGTCTTCTCTTTTCCCTCCGAAATTTGCGCGTCCACGATCTTCAGCGTCGCGTCGATCACGTCCGGCTCGATGACGCCAAAATCCCACTGGTTCACGAGGTGCAACACGAACATTCTACGCAACGCCGGATCCGCGCGCAACGCGTCGCCGCGGTACTTCGCGAACGCGGCGAGCGCGGCGGGGACGTCGCGGTCCGCGTACGGCTTGAACCGATGCACGAACACGTTCCACTCGTGCATGAACAGCTTCTCGCGGTGGTCGATGTCCTCGAAGTCGGACAGCTGCCGCAAGTCTTCGCGCGTCCACTCGTCTAGGTCCTCCTCGTCGTCCGAGTCCTCGACGCCGCCCGGGTCGTCCTTCGCGATGCACGTTCGCGCGTGGTAGTACGTCCCGGGCGGGCCGATCCCGCCGTCCGTGAGCGTAAGACTCGAGTTGGAAGGGGCGCGGCGCGGTTCCGAAGGCGGCGGCGGAGGCGGCGGCGGCTTCGCGACCGACTTGTCCGCGATGGCTTTGTTCACGCGCAGCATGATGGCGCCGAAATTCGCGTTCTCGTCCGCGGCGGCGTTCTTGCCGCTCCGCTCCGAGCCGCCCGACGCTCGCGGCGCGTCGCCCGCCGCCGCCGCCCCGACGGACGCGGCGGAGCCATCGCTGACGACGGTCGACGGCTCGGTCGGCGGGCGGGGGAGGACGAGCGGGGTCGAGGTCGTCGCGCCCGCGCGCGCGTCCGGCTGCGGCGGCCGCGACGCGAGCCGGGAAGAGAGCGTTCTGCGTTTCTTCGTCGGCGGCTTCGCGTCGTCGGCGGCGGCGAGACGCGCCGCCGCGACGTCCCCGCTCGCCGCCGCCGGGGGCCCGTCAGCGCCGCTCGCTGCGGGGGCGGCGCCGTGCGTCAGCTGCGCGTTGCGCTTCACGCCGCCGCCGCCGCCGCCGCCCGCGCCCCCGGCGGCGCCGAGCGGCGCGGAGCGTTCGAACCACCGGTTCCGCGGCCCGTTCGCCGCCGACGCGAACACGTCCGCTATGGCTCGGCGCTTCTCCACGCCCGCGCCGACGGCGAGCCCGAACCGGTGTGACGCTGTCGCCGCCGGCGGCGGGCGCGCCGGTTGACGCGCTGGCGCGTCCGCGGCGGCGGTCGGCGCGGGCGTCGACGTCGACGGCGCGCTGAACGCGCGTCGGTACGCGTCCTCGTCAGGGCCGTTCTATACGAGCGAACGTCGGGGTGGAGTTGAAAGGCGTCAGTTGAAGTTGAAAGGCGTCGATGGCGGGGATTGAAAGCGATGGGTGGGCGGAGAGATGCGCCGGGAGATAAAGTCCTTGAGGATCAGCGTTAACCACGCGAACGGAGTCGTATGGGAACCAGTGTATAGAACGCACCTCAGTCGCGTCCGCGTTGTCGCGCGGCGGGTTCGCGTTCAGGTTCGGGGTCGCGTCCGCGCCGCCGACGCGCTCGACGCCCTGTGGTTGGTGCGCCGCGTCCTTCCTCGGTCGCCCCACGCGTCCGCCGCCGCGGCCGCCCTTCCCGCCGCTGCCGCTGCCTTTCGGGCGCCCGCGCGGCCGCGGCGCGCCCGCCGCGTCGGGCGCGCCCGCGCCGCCGCCGACGACGCCGACGCCGCCGCCGACGCCGCCGCCCAGCCCCGCCGCCTTGCGCCTCTCCGCCGCCGCCGACGCCGCCGCCGCCGCCGCGCCCCGACGCATCGCCTCGGCGTCGCGCGCGATGACCGCCCGTCGCAGCTGCTCCTCGCTCAACTGCGCGGCGGCCACGTTGAGAAAATCCAGCGGGTCCGCCCCCGACGCGATATGCCTCTGCAGCAGCGCGAGGTTCTGTTGCGCCTTGTACAGGCTCACCGCCGGCGCCTGCGAGACGGCGGTCAAGTCGCCGTTGAAAAGCGTCGACAACGCGCCGAGCCCGCCGCCGCCGAGCCCGCCGCCGCCGAACGCGGTCGGCGCGGGATACGCCCCGCCCCGCGCGGCGTTCAGCGCGCGCGCGAGCTGCGTCGACGCGGAGGCGTTGTCCAGGGGCCCGCCCGCGGCGCCGAGCGCGCCGAGACTGCCGAGACCGCCGAGACCGCCGAGTGCGCCGCCGAGACCGCCGCCGAGACCACCGAGACCACCGAGACCACCGAGACCACCGCCGAGACCGCCGAGACCGCCGCCGACGGAGTCGTACAACGCCTGTAACCCGGGGGACACGGCGACGGCGTCGCGCGCCGCCGCGCGCGCGTGCTGCTGCATGTACTCCTGGTACAGGTTCTGTTCGAACTGCGCGGCGTTCACCGCGAGGTCGTTCCTCTGCGACACGGGCGGGAGCAGCGACCGCGGCGTCGGCATCGGCGTCGGCGTCGGCGTCGCGCGCGCCCCCCCCGGGGCCAGCCCTGGATCGCCGCCAGCCAGCGCGGTCGCTCCGTCCAGCGGCGGATACGGCTTGATCGGGCGCTCCGTCGTTCGCTTCTGCTTCTTCGCCGCGGCGGCGGTCGGCTGCGCCCGCGCGCCGGCGCCCCCGGTCGGTCTCGCGGCCGGGGCCCCGACGCGGAGCGGCGCGGCGCCGACCGCCGTCGTCGTCGTCGTCGCCGCCGCCGCCGTCTTGTCTTGGCTTTGCTCTCGAGGCACCCCCCCCGCGTGCTTCAGCGCGACCGCGGCGTCCACCTCTCGACGCGTCCGGAGCAGATGCCGCGGGACGCGATACCTCTTCGACGCGAACACGAACTCTTTCCTGCTGTACGCCGGCGCGTTCTTGACCACCACCTCGCCCGCGGCGTTCACTGAGGGCCGTTCTATACAAGCGAATGTCGTGGTGGAGTTCAAAGGCGTCAGTTGGAGTTCATAGGCGCCGAGGGCGGGGATTGAAAGCGTGGGGTGGGCGGAGAGATGCGCCGGCAAAAGTCCTTAAGGATCAGCGTTCACCACGCCATTGGGGTCGTATGGGGACCAGTGTATAGAACGCACCTGACTTCCTCACGATGCGGTACGTCCCGGCGCCGACGTACCACCCTCCGTGGGCGAAGAACCACTCCGTCTCGCTCCCGTCGTCCTCGTCCTCGATTAACCGACTGCCGGCGCCGCCTTCGCCGAGTCGCGCGTACTTTAAGTGCGCGTCTTCGCACCGCACTTGCATGACGTACTCGTCCATCTTCGATTTCCTGATGTAGTTGAGCCCGCACTTCTTCCCGGCGACGACTTTGCTCCCGCGCGAGGCGACGACGTAGTTAAAGTGCGCGTGCGTCGCGTGCATGTGCGTCTCGAGCTCTCTGATCCCGCGCATGTTACACGCGCAAAACGGGCACATGAACCGATCCGTGAGCTCTGTCTTGCACAGCTGTCGCCCGTGGTACATGTAGTAAAACGCAACCTGGATCTCGTGCGGGGGCGGCTTGAGCGCGTCCTCGATCGCCTTGTTTTGGTTCCCGAGCGCAACCTCGCACGTCAGCGCGTCGACGTGGCCCTCCAGACGCGTGGACGTCGTCGTCGGCTTCTTCTTATTCTTCTTCGTCCTAGATCCGTCCGATGGCTCCGCAAACGTCAGCAACCGAAAATGCCCGCGGTGATCGTTCCGCCGTCGTCGATCCCGCGGCGTCGACCGTGGGACCAGCAGGCGAAACTCCGGCGCGCGAATCGTCTCCAAGCGTCTCAGCGGTCGATCGTCCTTCGTCACCGGCTTGAGCAACTCCGCCAGGGATCGCTTCCACAGCCACGCGCGGCGGAATTCGTCCCCCTCCGGGATGAGCCCGAACACGCGCGACTCCCTCGGCCTCATATTCCCCGCGGCCGAAGACTCGCCGCCTTTCGCCGCCTTTCGCGGACTCGTCGGGCTAGGCTTCTCCGGGCGTTCCACCGCCTTCAATCGCGATCGAAGCCTCTTCGCGCGGTTCGCGCTCATCGCGACGGCGGCGTCGCACAGGACGTTCCCGAGACCGTTCAAGCCGTCGAAGACGACGATCGCGACCGTCAGCGTGGACTTTTCCTGCGCGTCCGACGGCGATATTCGCGCCGTGTTCTTCTCCCGCTCGGAGCTTTTCCCGTTAAACTCCAAGACGTGATTGATCTCCGGGTGATCGAACTCCACGAGCACCGCGTCCTTCGACGGCGCAACCGCCGCGGCCTTGGTCGGTCGTCGTTTCGGCAGCCGAACCTCGACGCACTGGAGGACGTCCAGGCGCACGTCGCCGCAGTCCATTCCGGGCGCCGGGCGCGCGTGTCCCTCCACGCGGTCGACGCCGAGCACGGACTTTAACAGCGGGTCTTTCGACGCCTCCGACTGCGCGGGGTCGTAGCACAGGATCGCGTACGCGACCGGGTCGTCGAGCGCGTCCGCGGGCGGGAGCGGGGGGATCTCGACTCTCACGCGGACGAGACTCCTGCGTGAAGCACGATGGGGGAGAGGACGAGCGGAGGCGTCAGCGGCGGCGCGCGCGGGGTTGGGGAGGGCGTGACGTCGAGAATAGCGCGCGGGTAGGGGGTCGCGACGCGCGCGGAGGCGCGTCGTCGTCGCGCGATCGCGCGAGATGCGAAAATCGAAAATAAAAAACGTGGCGTCAGGGTCCCGCGAGCGATCGGGCACGCATCTTCGAGGCTCGGCGTGCCGCTCCGCGCCCGGCCGACGCTGCTGTACGACAGCGTCCGTCGCAGGAACACGGGCTGCAAAAAGGGGGGGAACGAGAAGAGGGAGACGTCAGCGCGCGCGATCGGACGCCCTCGCGGCGGGGCGATAATTAAGTTCTAAACCCGAACCGCGTCGGGGCTCGAATCTCTCTCTTCGGGGAGGACGAACACGCACCCGCCGCGTCGCTCGATCCGTGATGGTGTTGTACAGCCGAACCTGCGTCGCGAGAGGGGCGGCGGGGAGCGTGTCAGCGACGTCGCGGACGGCGGGGGAGGAGAGAGACGGCGCGGCGACGGCGACGACGCGTCCGCGCGACGCGCACCGGGTCGACGAACGCCGCGAACGAGCCATCGAGCGGCTCCGCGGGCGGCGCCGTCGGGGCTTGGTACGCCGGCGCGGCCATTTCCGCCGCGTCAGTTCCTCGTCAGGGGCGCGGAGAACTGATCGCGACGATCGAACGCCGGCGTCACGCGCGCGTGCGCTCGCCCCGCGCGACTTTGTCGCCCCCCGCGCGCGAACGAATGTAAGAAACACCACGGTCGCACCACGGAATAAAAATAAAAAATAAAAAGTTTAGGCTGACCAATCACGACGCGTTCTGAAAGAGGTTCCGCCAAGGGTCGCCCCATTTACCTTTTTTACTTCCTAACACTGTAATGGGGTGTTTTCAGGTAGGGGATTTTGGGATTAACTCAAGAAACACCGTTTACAGTTCTCGACTCGCGTACTGAATAGGTCTTATACATTGTCTGAGAAAATGGTTATTCGTTGTTCTCGGCGATGAATTCCGATGAATTCCGATGAAGTCGCGCTCGGCTGCCAGACGAAGCGCGGAAGAATTGCGCCCGCGCGCGCAGAGCGAATCCGCGCTCGAACGCACGTCATGGCGCCCGGGTCTTCGCGATCTCGCAGCCGCAGCGGCAGGTCGCGGTCGAGGAGCGGCGACGCGATGTCGCGATCGCGCTCGAGATCGGCCGGAGAGATCGTCGACGCGGAGGCGAAGACGACGTCGCCGCGCGGAGACGGAGGATCGAGCGCGATGAAGTCGAAATCCGAAGAGGGCGTCGCGACGACGCGGACGGACGAGAACGACTCCACGTCCACGGCGGAGACGAAATTTCTCAAGATCGCCAACTTGACGACGTTCGTGAACGGCGGGCACCTGAGCGAGATCTTGGGGAACTACGGCGTCGTCGTCCGCGCGGAGATCGCGTTCGATCGCACGGAGAACAAACCGACGGGATTCGCGTTCGCGGAGATGGGCTCGGCGCGCGACGCGTCGAACGCGATCGCGCACATGGACGGCGGGATGATCGACGGCGGCGAGGTCACGCTCACGTTCGCGTCCGAGAAGTCGATGCCGCCGCCGCGCGTCGCTAACGACGGGGTCGATCGCGGAGGACGAGGCGGAGGACGAGGCGGACGAGGATTCGGAGTCAGAGTCGTCGCGCGCAGAGACTCGAGCAGGGACCGCGGCGGGAACGGCGGCGGGCACAACAGGGGCCCCGCGCCGTTCGACCGCGGCGGCAGAGGCCGCGGCGGAGGGTTTGGGTTCGGACGCGCGCGCGACGACGACGGATTCAATCGCGGAGGTCGCGGAGGAGGAAGACGCGGCGGCGGCTTCGGATTCGACGACGACCGAGGCGCCCCGCCGCGTCGAGGAGATCTCGATCGTCGCGGGCGGTCTCCGCCGCCGCCGCCGCGACGACGCTCGCCGCCGCCGTTCGCGCGCCACCAGGGTCCCGGCGGCGGCGGCGGCGGGCGGCGTCGATCGCCGCCGCCGTACCGCGCGCGCTCGCGCTCGCCGGGTTTCGGGAGCGTCGGACGGAAGCGCGCGAGGTCGAGGTCGAGGTCGCGGTCGCGGTCGCGGTCGCGCGGCCGCTCGCGCTCCGGCGGCGGCTTCCGCGGCCGGTCGCCGAGGGGCGGCGGCGGCTTCCGCGGCCGTTCGCCGATGCACGGTGGTCGCGGCGGCGATAGGGACAGGGACAGGGACAGGCGGCGGTCGCGGTCGCGGTCGCCGCCGGGCCGCGGCGGAGGCGGAGGGAGGCGGCGCCGGTATTCGAGCGCGAGTCGGTCGTCGTCGACGAGTCGATCGCGCGGCGGCGGCGGAAGGCGCGTCCGCTGTCGTCGCGGCTTCGTTCTTTGACGCTCTTCGTTTGCGCGCGCGTTTCTTTTGTTTTTCTGTTTTCGTCGCTCGCGCGCCATCTGACGCGTCTCTTCTCTCTCTTCGATTTCTCGAGCAGGGGACGACGACGAGGACGGTCCAGGAGCGAATCGCGGAGCAGCTCGTGAAAGAAAAGCCCGGAGTTTGCGTTTGTTTGAGAACGAGTAGTTTCCCGCGTTGAAATTCGGACTTTCTGACTGTTTGCTCGTGTGACTCGAACCCTCCGTACACGTACACGCGCGCGCGCGAACGAGCGGCTCTCCTCCCCGTCTCTCGTTCGCGCACGAACGCGCTCGCGACTCGCGCGCGCGCGCGGGCGGCTCGGAGAGCGCCGATCCCCGACCCCCGCCCCCACCGGGCCAGTGCATGCTCAGCCCGCGACCGGGCACCGCGTCCGCGAAGAAGGAGCGCGCGCCCGCGACGACGCGCGACCCCCCGGCGTCGTCGCCTCTCAAGCCGCCTCCGATCGATCGCGGCGGGAGCGCGCGATCGCCGACGTCTTCGTCCTTCGTCATGACCGTCGTCGAGCCGTTCGACGTCGAGGACCCCAAGGCGGCGTCGAAAGACGGCGAGAGCAAGGACAAGGCGGACAAGTCCCCGGAGTACAAGAAGGAGGGCGTGATCCAGACCGTGCGCGCGCGCGGCGGATGGCTCACCGTGTTCTTCGTCGGCCTCGTCCTCGCCGCGCTCGTCGTGGAGGAGTTCGAGGACGTGCTCACCGCGAACGTGGAGCTGTCGTACTTCGTGCCGCTGCTCATCGGGCACGGCGGGAACACCGGGTCGCAGAGCGTCGCGACGGTGATCCGCGCGATGGCGCTGAAGCAGATCAGCACGAGAGACGCGTGGGTCGTCGTGTACAAGGAGAGCGCGGCGGGGTTCGTGATGGGCGCGTTTCTCGGCGTCTTGGTGCGTTCGATGCTTTGCTTTGCTTTTCCTTCCTTTCGCCCGCGCGATCGAGTCCTTTCGACGTCCGATCAACTGACCGATGAACGAACGCACGCCTCCGATCAAAAACCAAACAGGTGTACCTGCTCGCGTTGTGCTGGGACGGGTTAGACCCGATCGTCGGCCTCGTCGTCGCGATATCCCTCCCGCTCGTGAGCTTGTGGGCGAACATGTTAGGCGGCGTGCTCCCTCTCGCGGCGACGCACTTGGGGTACAACCCCGCGGTGACGACCGCGCCGCTCATGACGACGATCGTGGACTCGAGCGGGTTGGTGGTTTATTTTCTCACGGCGAAGGCCATCATGCCGGCGTCGATGTTGTCCGTGATGAAAGAGGCGGGCGGCGTCGCGGCCGCGGCGTCGTAGGTAGCCGAGCGAAGAGGGAGGGGATTCTGAGTGAGCGGCCGCGCGGGGTTGGCGCGGGGGTCGTCTCGAGGTAGCTCTTATTTAGGATGTAAGCGACGCGAACGATAGCAGCGCGATCGCGGTCGACCGGTTTCATCGAGCGCTTCGACGCCCACCCAGGCTTCGACACCAGCCAGGCGCACATCCTGTCGGAGACGCGCGAACCGAATCCAAAGTCTACCCTCGCGCGCGTTTCTTTGACCCAGAGGCGCGTCGCGCGGAGCGACGCGCGAGCGACCGCGATGCCGCGCGCGCGCGAAGACGCGGCGGAGAGACGGTCGCCGAGCTGCTGCGACCGCGTGGTGCGTCGGCGCGGCGATGTCCGCGCGTCGAACCCGCCGCGTCCGCCCGGCGGGCCACCTCTGGCCGCTCGGTCGTCCGTGGCCTCTTCGGTCGCGCGCTTGAATATCCCGTGCATCGTCAGCCCCCCTCGCCTCGAACGCCCCGACGCGAGATCGCGCCTCTGACGTCCTCCCCTTCCCGCCGTCCGCCCCCCACCGCCACCACCACCGTTCACCACGCATCACAGCTCGCGGCGCTGTGCTGCTCGACGTCGCGCGCGGACGACGGCGACGACGCGAGCGCGACGCGGGGCGGCCGCGCGCGACGCGGCGGATCCGAGGACGCGCTCCTGGAGTCCTCGTCCGCGCGCGCGACGCGGTACGGCCGCGACCACCGCCCGCCGGGGTACCGCGCGCCGCCGATGCCCTCGCCGCTGACGAACGGCGGTTCTGGCGGCTCGCCCGGGGACGGCTCGAACTCCTCGGACGGCGGCGAGGACGGAGACTCCGCCGCGGTCGCCGCGCGAAGGGAGCGGCGGCGGTTGCTTAAAAAGCTCGGCCAGAGCAGCGACGATCTATGCGACGACGAGACGGACGGCGCGCGCGGCGTGGACGCCTCCGACGTGTCGTTAGACGTCATCGGACGACGCCGTCATCGGAGCTTCAGCGAGAGCACCGCGAGCGGCGGCGGCGGCGGGGTGGTGGCCCACGGAGGGGGCAAAGGAGGCCGCGGCGAGCGGGGGAACGGGAGCGGGGGCGAACGCGGTGGCGGGCATCACAGGACGGGGTCGGGGTATCCCCTGGGGACGGTCGTCTCGGGGTACCCCGCGGGGAACGCCGCGGCGCTCGGGCTCCCGGTCGCGGGGTTGGGGACGGGGACGAAAAAAAACGGCGGGAAAACGGGCTCCGCCCTCGGTCCTCGAGACGGCGTTTCGGCGACCCATCGGACGCTCGACAAGGTTCGCGACGCCGCCGCGCACTGGCGCAGCGAGTCCTGCGCGTCGCTCGCGGACGAAGACAGCTGTCCGATATGTTTCGAAGCGTACGACGACGAGAACCCGAAGATGCCGCTGCGGTGCGAGCATCACTTCCACCTGGGGTGCGTCTTCGAGTGGTTCGAACGGAGCGAGCTGTGTCCGGTGTGCGAGGAGAAGATGGAGTTCGCGCCCTCCGTCGGGATGACGCTCTCGGGGGAGTGATTCC
>Ga0181561_10006146_pt1 | contig 10164 bp, 11 predicted proteins | sample 011ome_19_FD_133760 | JGI IMG/M metagenome (GOLD analysis project Ga0181561, IMG submission 133760) | Coastal salt marsh microbial communities from the Groves Creek Marsh, Skidaway Island, Georgia - 011510BT metaG (megahit assembly) | ecosystem: Environmental > Aquatic > Marine > Intertidal...
CAAATATGAATCCCGATCTGCAGTCATTGCCACAATAGGATTGCCATTGTTTTGTAAAAATGGAATCAAATCCTTGATCTCTTGTGAGTTACCGCTTTTGGAAATTGCAATGACAACATCGTTGGTTTCAATCATCCCCAGGTCTCCATGGGTCGCGTCAGCGGCATGAAGGTAAATCGATGGAGTTCCTGTGGAACTAAGGGTAGCGGCTATTTTGGTTGCTACATTTCCGCTTTTGCCCACACCGGTTATGATGACTTTTCCCTTACATCGATGAATTAATTTCACTACCTCTTCAAAGTAATCGCCGATATCATCCCGCAATGAATTCAAAGATTGGATTTGGATACCAATCGTATTTCGCGCTATTTCAGTAATGGATGAAGTTTCAATCAATTTGTAATCTTTTGATTCTTTTTTGTTAAGTAAAAATCTTATATTAGGGTTACAAATTTAGCTAAATTAATACTAAAGCTTAACCATTGTATAAACAAAAAGATTTAAAGTCATCTCTCAAGCGATACTTTGGTTTTAGTCAATTTAAAGGTTTACAGCAGCCGGTAATCGAGAACTTAATTTCTGGGGAAGATACTTTTGTGATCATGCCTACGGGTGGTGGAAAATCCCTTTGTTATCAATTGCCAGCATTGTTAAGTGAGGGAACGGCACTGGTCGTTTCGCCACTGATTGCCCTTATGAAAAACCAGGTGGATTCCATCCGAGGGATTTCTTCGGACAACGGAATTGCTCATGTTTTGAACTCCTCTCAAAACAAAACTGAAACCGCCCTGGTAAAGAATGATTTGATCAATGGAGTAACCAAACTGCTCTATGTGGCCCCTGAGTCCCTTGCCAAAAAGGAAGTCATTGATTTTTTTAAATCCATCAAAATATCTTTTTTAGCTGTTGATGAAGCCCACTGTATTTCTGAGTGGGGTCATGATTTTAGACCAGAGTACAGAAATTTAAGAATCATATTGGATCAAATTGGTCAAAAGATACCCATCATTGCGCTGACTGCTACAGCAACTCCAAAGGTACAGGAGGATATTCTTAAAAACTTAAAGATTGTTAACGCCAAGGTATTTAAAGCATCCTTTAATCGACCTAATCTTTATTATGAAGTAAGACAGAAAACCACTCAAGTTGAGACAGAAATCATCAAATTTATTAAAGCCAGATCCGCCAAATCAGGCATTATTTATTGTCTCTCTCGGAAAAGAGTAGAGGAACTAGCCCAAGTCCTTCAAGTAAATGGGGTCAATGCTTTGCCTTATCATGCTGGATTGGACTCAAAAACACGGGCCAACAATCAAGATATGTTTCTCAAAGAGGACTGTGATGTGATTGTAGCCACAATTGCTTTTGGGATGGGAATCGATAAGCCCGATGTAAGGTTTGTAATTCATCACGATATTCCTAAGAGCATTGAGAGTTATTATCAAGAGACCGGGAGGGCCGGAAGAGATGGAGGGGAGGGACATTGCTTGGCTTTTTATTCCTACAAGGACATTGAAAAATTAGAGAAATTTATGTCAGGAAAGCCTATAGCTGAGCAGGAAATTGGCTTTGCACTGCTTAACGAAATGGCAGCCTATGCAGAAACTTCTATTTCTCGAAGAAAGTTTATCCTTCATTATTTTGGTGAGTCTTTTGATTCTGAAAATGGCGCAGGTGCTGATATGGACGATAATATGCGATTTCCTAAGCCAAAAATAGAAGCAGCGAATGAATTAAAAATATTGATTAAGACCATATCTGATACCCATGAGAAGTATAAATCCAAAGAAATTGTTAAAACCTTAGTAGGGGAAAAAAATGCCTTGATACTCTCCCATAAAACCCATGAAAAACCCTTTTTTGGTTTGGGAAAAGACAAGGATTCAAAATTCTGGATGGCCTTGTTGCGTCAGGCTTTGGTTGGAGGTTATTTTATAAAGGAGGTTGAAACTTATGGGGTAATCAAACTCACGGAGAAAGCGACATCATTTCTGAATCAATCCGAATCTTTCATGATGACAAATGATCATGAATATCCATCGGATTCCACCACTTCAATTAATGTCAAGTCACAAGGAAGTGCTGATCCTGTTTTGATGGATCAACTTCGTGCTCTAAGAAAAAAGGTTGCTCAAGAGGAAGATGTTCCTCCCTATGCTGTATTCCAGGAATACTCCCTAGAAGACATGTCGCTCAAATACCCCATCAGCATGCAAGAGTTAACCCAAATTAATGGTGTTGGAGAGGGTAAAGCCAAGCGATATGGATCAAAATTCATTGATTTAATAAACAAATACGTTCAGGACAATCAAATTACCCGTCCCGATGATTTAATCATCAAAAGTACGGGTGCTAATTCCAGTCTTAAATTGTATCTCATTCAAAGTATAGACAGAAAGCTGTCTTTGGAAGACATAGCCTCAGCCAAGGGGATGAAGATGTCTCAACTGATTTCTGAAATGGAGACCATTGTTTTTTCTGGCACCAAATTGAATATAGATTATTGGATTCAAGAGATTTTCGATGAAGATCAAATCGAAGAATTGAACGATTACTTTATGGAAGCGGATACAGACGATTTGGGAGTGGCCTCCGAAGAATTTGATGGAGACTACGAAGAGGAAGATCTTCAATTGTTCCGATTGAAGTTCATAAGTGAGGTTGGAAATTGAATTCCCAGCAAACATTTCTGCGAAGTATTGTTATCTTCGCCAAAAACTAAATTAATACATATGAAGGAGGGGATTTACGCCATTTTCAAGACCGATAAAGGAGAAATAAAAATAGATTTGAGTTATGACAAAACACCAGGAACGGTGGGAAATTTTGTCGGGTTGGCGGAGGGTTCAATCCCTAACGAAGTGAGCTCGGAAGGAATACCTTATTACGATGGCTTGAAATTCCATCGGGTGATTGCAGATTTTATGATTCAAGGAGGTTGCCCCCAAGGTACTGGAGTAGCTGGCCCAGGGTATAATTTCGACGATGAGTTCCATCCGGAATTAAAGCACGATCGACCGGGTATATTGTCCATGGCCAATGCAGGCCCAGGAACCAACGGCAGCCAATTTTTTATCACCCATACCGCCACCCCGTGGTTGGATGGTAAACACACAGTTTTTGGTCATTTGGTGGAAGGTCAAGCGGTAGTTGATGCTATCGATCAAGGGGACACCATCAATAGTTTGGTGATTGAAAGAGTAGGGTCCAAAGCTGAAAATTGGAACGCCAAAGCTGCTTTTGATGCATTTCTAAACCAAAAAGAAGAACGACTCAAAGCAACCCAAGAAGCCGCAGCCAAAGAATTGGAAGATCTGGTAAAAGGCATGGAAAAAACCGATCAGGGACTTTATTATAATATTACTAGAGCAGGGGAGGGTGAATTTCCTTCCAAAGGCGCCAATGTTTCGGTTCACTACAGGGGCATGTTACTCGATGGAACGGTTTTCGACTCCTCCTATCAGAGAAATGAACCCATACACTTTCCCTTGGGAGAAGGAAGGGTAATCCCAGGATGGGATATAGGCATTGCCCTACTCAAAAAGGGAGCCGCGGCAAAATTGGTGATACCCAGTGAGCTGGCCTATGGATCTAGTGGTGCTGGAGGGGTGATTCCCCCAAATGCTACTTTAGTTTTTGAAGTAGAATTGGTCGATTTTAGTGTGTAGTAAACCCCTTAGGTTCATTGCCCGCTTTCCACTTGATGCCACAACCCAAACTTGGAATTTGATTTGCTTCTTGAGGAAATCCATTGCTTAAATTAGTGCAGGCTGTCATAAGATCTAAACCAGTAATGGGATTGTCATTTTTGGGGCGTGCATCGTCAAAACGGCCACGATAAACCAATTTAAGCTCCCCATCAAACAAATAAAAATCGGGGGTACAAGCTGCTTCATAGGCCATTGCAATTTCTTGTGTTTCGTCATACAAATATGGAAATCCAAAGGATTTTTCTAGTGCTAATTTTTTCATCAATTCAGGACGATCCTCAGGATAAGAATTAATGTCATTGCTGGAAATCGCTACCGTATGGATTCCCATTGGCTTGATCTCATTAGAAATCTCCACCATTTTATCCAATAGGTGGATTACGTAGGGGCAGTGATTGCACATAAAAATGACCAGTGTGCCTTTGGATCCTTTGACCTCCTCCAAGGACAACATTTGATTGTCAACCGAATTTGGGAGTGTAAAAGAGGGTGCTTCTGTATTTAAAGGAAGCATGTAAGATTCTGTCCTGGCCATTATAAGCTATTTTGACCACAAATCTAAAGAAAAATAAAAGGCTAAAATTTAAATCGAGATTGAAAATTATCCCCTAAATGGATTTAGATATCATCAAAATTTAAATCAGTAAATACATTTCCTGAAACTTCAGCAGAATCTAAGCTTCTGTCTTTATCGAAATCCTTCTGGTGTCTTTCACTGATTACCTCTTCCCCTCTTTCTTTGATAATGAAGCCTATCATTTCATTCAGGATGGAACTAAAATCATTAAAATCTTCCTTGTACAAGTAAATCTTGTGTTTCTTGTAATGGAAGGTTCCGTCTTCATTGGTAAACTTTTTACTTTCTGTTATCGTTAAGTAATAGTCACTAGCTTTGGTTTCACGAACATCGAAAAAATAAGTTCTTCTTCCTGCCCGAAGAACCTTGGAAAATATCTCTTCCTGATTCTTTTCACTATTGTTATACATAGAACTTTTGTTTAAATAATTTAGTTTATATGCCAAAAATCTAAAAAAAAATGAAACAAAACAAATTAATTATTCAATTCATCTTGTTGTTTGTTGAAAAGATCAAAATACAAACCTTTGCTTTTTATTAACTTCTGATGGTTTCCTTGCTCTAAAATTTCTCCCTTATCTAAAACCAGAATTTGATCTGCATCCTTGACCGATGAGATCCGATGACTGACGATAATGGTTGTTTTATCTTTGCAGTAGGCTTTTAAATTTTTCAGGATTTTCTCTTCTGTATCAGCATCTACAGCGGAAAGACAATCATCAAAGAGTAATATTTTGGGATCCTTTATCAGTGCCCTTGCTATCGAAACCCGTTGGATTTGCCCGCCAGAAAGCGTTAAACCCCTTTCCCCGAGTAGGGTTTTGTATCCTTCCTTAAATTTAACAATGCTTTTGTGAACAGCTGCGTTTTTTGCGGCTTCAACAATCTCCTCTTCGGATGCATTCATTTTTCCAAAACGAATATTGTCCTCAATCGTCTCAGAAAACAAAAAAGGATTTTGAGGAACATTGCCAATGGCTCCTCTAAGCTTTTCAAGTTTAAATTTTTTAATATCATTTCCATCCAAGAAAATCTCTCCCTGGTCTGGGTCATAGAGCCGATTGATCAGATTTAATAATGATGATTTTCCAGAACCTACTTTACCGATGATGCCCAGTGTCTCTCCTTCCGATATGCTGAAGCTCAGTTTATTTATTGCCCTGATCTGGGTTTCTGGATAGGTAAACGACACCCCCTCAAATCGTATGCTTCCTTTGATATCAGTATCAATTCCTTTTCCGTCTTGGATTTCAATGGGCTCACTCAAAAAAGCATTGATTCTTTTTTGTGAGGCTTCTGCTTGTTGCACTATTGAGGTGACCCAGCCAACAACAGCGACTGGCCAAGTCAACATATTGATATAGATAATGAACTCTGCCAATACCCCTATTTCAATAGATCCATTGATGTATTCTTGGCCCCCAATAAATATAACGATCAAGTTACTCAAGCCAATTAACAGGATCATTAAGGGAAAAAACCAAGCTTGTACTTTGACCAAATTCATGTTTTTTTTCTTGCTATCCATTGCTAAGACGCAAAAATCTCGGGAGGTGTATTTTTCAAGACTGTAGGACTTGATGACGGATATTCCACTAAATGATTCTTGTGTAAAGGAAGATAGCTTGGATAGCATCTCTTGAACTACTGTACTTCGAAGATTGATTACCCTACTCAATTTATAGATGGTAAAAGACAGCAAAGGGAGCGGAATAAGGGTATACAGTGATAGTTTGGGTGCGATGCTGAACATGATAGCGATCACACAGAGGAACAGGGTAGCAGTATTGATGCTGTACATGATTGCCGGTCCTACGTACATCCTCACCTTACTTACATCTTCACTGATTCGGCTCATCAAGTCCCCCGTTCTGTTGTTTTTATAGAAGCGTTGCGTCAATTTTTGATAGTGGCTAAAAATTTCATTCTTCAAATCATATTCAATATAGCGGGAAACATTGATGATCGTTTGGCGCATCAAAAAGGTGAAAAAGCCTGAAAGTAGGGTAGCACCAATGATGATCAATATGTTGGTGAGCATGAGCGATTTTAGGCCGGAGAGTGTCCCTTGTTGATTCGTCAAAAAGTTTTCCACTGCAGTAAGAGAATTTCCAATAAGCCTTGGGGTGAAGAGTGAAAAGATCCTAGAAATGATGGTAATAACAATTCCCAAAACTAGTTTTAAACGGTATTTCCTAAGGTATTTATTGAGGTATTGTAGTGCTGTCATTGATCCATCAAGCTATAGTCATTTCCACAGTTGCCAAAGGTAATCAAATGCTTTAGTTATCAAATTCAAAAAGCTTTTTAGTTGATTAAATTTCAAAATTAAAGCCTTACTTTTGCGCCCTACTTTGTTAAATAAAAAATGCTAACCCGAAGACATTTGCGCATCAAGGTAATGCAGTCACTGTATTCCTTTCTCCAACAAAGGGAAGGCAATTTGGCAAAGGAGGTTGATTTTTTTAAAAAAAGCTACCAAAACACCTTTTCGCTATACATTACTTTGCTGGCTTTTCTCAAATCAACCCACCAACATGCAGTGGATAAAATTCAATTACAAAAAGAACTGAGAACCAAAGCGGTTTTGGGACAATCAAATCCATTGGTTCACAACCGTATTCTAAAGTGCATTGCAGAACACCCTGTGTTGGAGAATTACATCAAAAAAAGAAAAATTAAATTTTGGGAACTGGACTTTGACTATGTCAAATCCAGTTATAATGCATTGGTAGAAAGCGAAAATTACAAGGAATATACGCAAATCGAATCGCCTAGCCTACAAGAGGATCGCGCCATCATCAGTCATTTCTTTAAAGAAATTATCGCACCCTCTGACGGTTTTTATGATTATATCGAAGACAAAGAATTGACATGGATTGACGACCTCCCAGTGGTGAATACCTTTATCCTAAAAGTCATTAGGAATATCGATCCAAAAGACAGGGACAGCCTGTATTTTCCTAAGATGAACACCGACGAAGACGACCCTCAATTTGCCATTGGGCTCTTAGAAAAAGTAGTGGCCAACAATGAAATGCTTCAAGAGGAAATGGTAGCGAGAACCGCCAATTGGGACAGTGACAGGATTGCAATTTTGGATGCCATAATGATCAAGATGGCCATTGCAGAATTACTGTTTTTTCCGTCCATTCCCACCAAGGTTACCATCAATGAATACATTGAAATATCCAAGGATTATTCCACCCCAAAAAGTAATATTTTCATCAATGGAATACTGGATAAAACCATACGAGATTTCAAAGAAACCGGTCGGTTAAATAAAAGCGGTAGGGGACTTATTTAATGTTTTTTTGTTAAATTTGGGCTTCATAAACTATTAAAAAAAAATAATGAAAAGAATTACATGGACAATCACTTTTGTATTGCTTTTGGTAGTTGGTGCTTGTAATGAAAGTGCGTCGAAGAAAGTGAACCAAGAAAAAGCCACTGAAAACACTGAAAAAAAAGGGGCAGCGATGGCTGCTATGTCTTTTAACAAAAGTTCACACGACTTTGGCACCATCAAAGAAGGGGAAACAGTGCAAACCACTTTTTCTTTTACCAATACAGGTCAGACGGATTTGATCATTGTTGACGCCAGAGGTAGTTGTGGATGTACTGTTCCCAATTATCCAAAAAACACCCCAATCGCCCCAGGAGCCACTGGAGAGATCGTGGTTAGTTTTGATTCCAGTAACAAGCCCAATATGCAACAAAAAACAGTTACCCTATCGGCCAATACTGCCAGTGGAAGAGAGACTTTGAGGATAAAAGCTATGGTTACCCCTGACCCTGTCAAACAAAAACAACGTGACGAGGCTGCCAAAGCCCGTCAACAAAACGCTAACTAAATATAATATCTTATGGAGGGATTCTCCGGGCAAATGCCTTTTTTGTTGCTGATGTTGGTGGTGTTCTTTTTTTTCATCATCCTTCCGCAACAACGTCGCCAGAAAAAAGAAAAGAATTTCATGAAAAACCTGGCCAAAGGAGATCGGGTGATCACCAAAAGCGGGATCCATGCCAAGGTGGTAGAACTCAATGACAAAGACAACACCTGTGTTATTGAGACCTTGGCCGGAAAACTCAAAATAGAGCGCTCGGCATTGTCCCTGGAGATGAGTCAAAAACTCCTTTCCACCAAAAAATAAAACCATCCCGCTACGGCGGGATTTTTTATAAGCCATCTTATGTATCGCTATCTGATTAAACCCATCCTTTTTCTCGGAGATCCCGAATGGATACATTATTTTGTGTTTTCCCTGATCCGTTGGATCCACAAAATTCCAGGGGTGCCATTCTTGATCAAAGTTCTTTATCAAGTCCATCATCCCAAACTCGAAAGAGAACTTTTTGGCATTCGTTTTAAAAATCCAGTCGGTTTGGCAGCGGGTTTTGACAAGGATGCCAAACTTTACCGTGAACTTTCCAATTTTGGTTTTGGCTTTATTGAAATCGGTACTCTCACCCCCAAGCCTCAGTCTGGTAATCCCAAAAAACGATTGTTTCGACTGCCACAGGATGCAGCACTGATCAACCGCATGGGATTCAACAACGAAGGGGTGGAAGCTGCCATCCCCCGACTTCAAAAAAACAAAAACATCATAATAGGAGGCAACATCGGTAAAAACAAAATCACCCCCAACGAAAAGGCGGTGGAAGATTATATCGGCTGTTTTGAAGCTTTATATCCCCATGTGGACTATTTTGTGGTCAATGTCAGTTCTCCCAATACCCCCAATCTGAGGGAATTGCAAGAGAAAAAACCATTGACAGATTTGCTCAATACCCTCCAAAAACGCAACCAAGAAAAGGATCAACCCAAACCCATATTGCTAAAAATTGCCCCCGATCTAACGGATGATCAATTGCTCGACATCATCGATATTGTCAAAACCACCCAAACTGCTGGGGTCATTGCAACCAACACCACCCTAAGCCGAGAAGGATTGCTATCCGCAAATAAAAACGAAACTGGCGGCTTAAGTGGGAAACCACTCATGCAACGAAGTACGGAGGTGATCCGTTTTCTGTCCGAAAAAAGCCAAAAGGCTTTTCCCATCATTGGGGTGGGGGGAATCCATAAACCAGAAGATGCCATAGCAAAAATTAATGCCGGAGCGGATTTGGTTCAATTGTATACTGGATTTATCTATGAAGGGCCTAGAGTGGTCAAGCGGATCAATAAGGCCTTGATCAAAGAATAATTTTTTTACTTTAAGGGGGATCAAAAACGGTTAAATTTTTACCCACTTTTAATTTGCCGGTTAGAAAGGGAATACGACTTATAATCCCCTAGCTTAAAAAATATTTGCTAAAAACTTCTTTAAAAGTCCGACCAACGGGAATGATTGCTCCATTGCTCAGAGAAGCCTATTATGCAGATGGATACGGTGGACAAAGGGTGTTAATAGTTCCCTCAAAAAACTTGGTCATTACCGTTTTGAGCGAGCGTCAAGATAATTTTGATTTTAATCGCTTTTTCCAAAGTGTTATTGCATGTTTGGAAGAGCAGTAAATTCAGGTATTATTCATCAAAATAGCTAAATCCCTTTTCGGGATCAATGGTCTGTAAAGTTTCGTAAAACAAACGGATCACGTTTTCCACATCGTTTTTATGCACCATTTCAACGGTGGTATGCATATAACGCAGGGGGAGGGAAATCAAAGCCGAGGCGACCCCACCATTGCTGTAAGCAAAAGCATCAGTATCCGTTCCTGTGTAGCGCGAAGAAGCCAAACGTTGGAAAGGAATTTTATTATCCTCCGCTGTTTTGATGATTTGTTCCCTTAGCTTGTTTTATACCGCAGGAGCATAAGAAATTACTGGCCCTTTGCCCATTTGGATATGTCCCTGTTCCTTTTGGTTGATCA
>Ga0181561_10006156_pt1 | contig 10158 bp, 6 predicted proteins | sample 011ome_19_FD_133760 | JGI IMG/M metagenome (GOLD analysis project Ga0181561, IMG submission 133760) | Coastal salt marsh microbial communities from the Groves Creek Marsh, Skidaway Island, Georgia - 011510BT metaG (megahit assembly) | ecosystem: Environmental > Aquatic > Marine > Intertidal zone...
CTAATTTTGGAAGTTTCGCGTCTAATACGGCTGCTTGGATCGAATCTAATCTAGAATTCACGCCTACGACATCGTGGTGATAGCGTTTGTACATTCCATGATTAACAATTCCTCTTATAGTGTGTGCTAAGTCATCATCATTCGTAAAAATTGCCCCACCATCTCCATAACATCCTAAGTTTTTTGAAGGAAAAAAGGAGGTAGATGCTACGTGGCCAATCGTTCCTGCTTTGGCTTTTGAGCCATTTTCTGAAGTGTATGTTGCACCGATCGCTTGCGCATTATCTTCGATTACATATAAATTATGAGCTTTTGCCAGTTCCATTATGGCATCCATATTGGCACACTGACCAAATAAATGTACGGGTACAATTGCTTTTGTTTTTGGGGTGATTGCTTTTTTGATTGCAGCAACATCAATATTGAATTTATCGGGATCCACATCCACTAAAACGGGAGTAAGTCCTAACAAAGCGATCACTTCAACAGTTGCGGCAAAGGTAAAATCGGCGGTGATAACTTCATCACCCGGTTTTAAACCCAATCCCATCATCGCAATTTGTAAGGCGTCGGTTCCATTGGCACATGGAATCACATGTTTGATTCCTAAGTAGGCTTCTAAATTTGCTTGAAATTCTTTAACTTTTGGGCCGTTGATAAAAGATGCGTTATCAATAACTTCTTGAATAGAAGTATTTACAACCTCTTTTATTGATGCATACTGACCTTTTAGGTCAACCATTTGAATTTTGTTCATATATTTAAATTAGGTTATGAAGCATTACATTTTGCCCCAACAAAAATACAAAATTAGCATTGCTTAGTCATAAAATTAATATAAAGAATGTATTTTAGCTTTAAATAATCACTATTGGGACTTTTTTATAACATCATCGTTGGATTCGCAGCAATTACTGTACGTCTTTTTGGAGGCTTTCACAAAAAAATTCAAAAAGGGCAAGAAGGACGTAGCGAAAGTTATCAAATTTTAGCACAAGAACTAAAACAAACAGATAAAGTGATCTGGATGCATTGTGCGTCTTTAGGCGAATATGAACAGGGACTACCCGTCTTTGAAGCTTTAAAAACCCACTATAAAGACCACAAGTTTGTGCTGACTTTTTTCTCTCCTTCGGGGTATGAAATTAGAAAAAATAATCCGATTTCAGATGTTGTAGTGTATCTCCCTTTAGATCAAAAATCTGAAGTGAAAAAATTTTTAGATCTCACTCATCCTGATTTGGTGGTGTTTGTAAAATATGATCTTTGGCCGAATTATTTACTAGAATTAAAACGTAGAAACATCACTTCTATATTAATTTCTGCACTGTTTAGACCCTCTCAAGCGTACTTTAAATTTTATGGTGGATGGTTTAAAAAATTACTCTTTTCCTTTGATCACATATTCACACAAGACAGCGGATCAAAAGTGTTATTAAATTCTATTGGCTACGATGCCGTTACCATTTCAGGCGACACACGTTTTGATCGTGTTGGCAATCAAACAACCACAGATAATTCATTGGATTTTATTGCAGAATTCAAAAATAATCAAACCTGTATTGTTGCTGGAAGTACTTGGCCAGAGGATGAATTGCTCCTTGTTGAGTATATAAATAATTGTAAGGACGATGTTAAGTTTGTAATTGCGCCTCACAATATGGATTTGAATCAGATTAAATCCCTAACAAAACGGATTCAAAAACCAACAGTACTTTACTCTAATTATAAGAACGAAACTCTGAATGACAAGTCTGTTTTTGTAGTTGACACCATTGGCTTGTTAACCAAAATATATAACTATGCAGACATTGCTTATGTGGGTGGCGCCATGGGTAGTACGGGGCTTCATAATACGCTAGAGGCAGCCACCTTTGGTGTTCCAATTGTGATTGGTAAAAATTATAAAAAATTTCCTGAAGCAAAAGCCATGTTATCCAAAGGAGGCTTGTTTAGTATTCGTACTTTTGCGTCTCTTGAGTCAACGATAAACATGCTTGTTAATGACCCAAAAAAACGAGTGGAATGTGGTCAAAAAAACAAGGATTTTATAGAAGACAACAAAGGGGCTTCTGAGCTTATAATGACGGAATTAAAAAGCCGCTTCTAACAGAATATTATTGATATACTTTTACATAATCTATAATAAATTTTTCTGGGAAGATTGAATTGTCCACTTCAGGACCACCAAAGTTACCACCAATTGCCAAATTTAGAATGATGTAAAATGGTTTATCGAAAGGCCACGTTTTGTCGTCTTTTTGTTGTGGTGAAAACGTATATACGAGTGCATCATCAATATAAAATTGAATTTGATTAGCAACCCATTTGGTCTTATAAATATGAAAACCCTCCTCAATAGTTTCTATACTCGTGACTTTAGTATTGAAAGACTTGCCAAAACTCTCTGGTGTGTGTAGTGTGGTGTGAATTTCTCAGGAGTTTTTCCAACATACTCCATAATGTCAATTTCGCCACAGGCTGGCCATCCCTTTACATTAATGTCGTGACCTAACATCCATATCGCTGGCCATAGACCTTTGCCTTTTGGAAGCTGGGCTTTGACTTCAATAGTGCCATATTTAAATTCAAATTTATCTTTGCTTGAGATACGGCCGGAATAATAGTTATCTCCTTTTTTAGTTGCAGAAATAACAAGTTGATTATTAACTGTAGATACATTTTTTTTGGTATATACTTGTAATTCATTATTGCCCCATCCACAGAGGTTTGGACAGCCATTTCCGAGTTCATAGGACCAGCTACTCAAGTCTAACTTGCCTTCGTTAAATTCATCCGAGAACACAAGGTTAGTGTGTGAAGTGTTCTGAGGTTTCAAATATAAAACCATAAACAGTGTAAGTAGTACTCGTGTAATCATTATAATGTAATTTTAGATTGAAGGTTGGTGGTTGAATCACCACCAACAAAGATTGAAAAGTCACCTGGTTCTAGAACAAAATCGCCGGCATTATTATAAAAGCCAAGTTCTTTTTCTGTGAGCTTAAAAGAGATTTTTTTATGTTCATTTGGCTCAAGACTGACCAATTCAAAGCCTTTAAGTTCTCTTACTGGGCGCGTAACACTTGCATAGTGGTCTTTGAGATAGAGTTGTACAACTTCCTTCCCTGTAAATGTTCCGGTGTTTCTAAGTGTGACTGAAACGTTTACTTCATTAGTAGAAACCACTTGAGCTTGAAGATCGCTGTATTCAAATGTCGTGTAGCTTAATCCAAATCCGAAGGGATACAGAGGAGTATTCTCTACATCTTGATAGTGTGACCAAAACACGGTGCTAGGAGTTGGCATTATAGGGCGACCAGTATTTTTGTGGTTATAATAGATCGGAATTTGCCCCACGGCTCTTGGAAAACTCATTGGTAATTTTCCACTTGGGTTATAATCCCCATAAAGTACTTGTGCAATTGCATTTCCACTTTGAGTACCTAACTGCCAGGCTTCCACAATTGCGGGGAGATGTTCTTGATGCCAGTTTAAGACTAAGGGTCTTCCGTTGTTTAAAACTAAAACAATGTTTTTATTGACGTTATAAACAGCTTCTAAAAGCTCTTGTTGCACACCTGGCAAACCGAGTTCTGTACGGCTTCTACCTTCTCCACTTTGATAGCCAATTTCTCCTAATACCATCACCACAACATCGGCTTTTTTAGCCACAGCAATGGCTTGTGTGAATTCGCTTTTATCGGTTGTATTTATTTTAACTTCTTCAGTAAATTTTGTTTTACCTAGGCTTACATCGGTGCCTTTGGCATAGGTTAATTGGTTTCCGGTATAGGCTTGCATTCCTTCTAAAACAGATACTGCCGAGTTGTCTTTAGCGGCAATTCTCCAACTTCCTAGAGGGCTTGTTTTATCTGATGCTAAGGCTCCAATTAAAGCGATTTTTTGCCCTTGTTTTTTGAGTGGCAATAGTTGGTCTTCATTCTTTAAAAGGACTATCGATTTTTTGGCCATATCCAAAGATGCCTCATGAAAGGCTTGTTGTCCTATGACTTCCTTCTCGCGTTGTGCATCGCAATATTTATAGGGGTCATCAAACAGACCGAGTTCAAATTTTACACGTAAAATTCGTTTGGCAGCATCGTCAATATAAGCTTCTTTAACGGTTCCTTCTCGAACTAAGTCTGCTAATTCATTGACATATAAGTAGGATTCCATATCCATATCAGAGCCTGCGTTGACTGCCATTTGAGCGGCATGCTTATTATCTTTTGCATATCCGTGGGGAATCATCTCTTCAATAGAGCCCCAATCGGAGACGACGAATCCGTCAAACTCCCATTTGCCTTTGAGAATATCTCTTTGTAGATAGGTGTTTCCTGTAGCTGGAATCCCGTTGAGTTCATTAAAGGAGTTCATAAAGGTTCTTACTCCTGCATCTACAGTGGCTTGAAAGGGTGGAAAAACACTATTGTTTAAGGTTGATGTTCCTATATCAGCAGTGTTGTACTCTCTTCCTGATTCTGCAAAGCCATAGGCCGCAAAATGCTTGGCACAGGCTGCAAGTGTGCTGTGGTGGGATAAATCTGATCCTTGAAATCCTTGCACTCTCGCAAACGCAATTTTAGAACCTAAATAGGGGTCTTCACCGGCACCTTCCATGACACGTCCCCAGCGCGCATCGCGGGAAATATCGACCATGGGTGCAAACGTCCAGTTTATTCCTGCCGCCGCTGCTTCTTCTGCTGCTACTTCTGCTGATTTTTTAATGGCTTCTAAATCCCAACTTGCGGATTCTGCTAAAGGAATTGGGCTGAGGGTTTCATAACCATGAATGACATCAAATCCAATAATTAAAGGAATTCCTAAGCGGGTTTCTTCGACTGCAATTTTTTGAATTTTGCGAACATTTTCAACGCCTCTAAGATTGAGCATAGATCCTACATAGCCTTTTCGAAGGTGTTCGTATTTTTTGGCGGCATCCCCATTACTTGGTGCAGGTCCTGTAAGATCCCAAAAGCCATTGTATTGGTTCATCTGACCGATCTTTTCTTCAAGGGTCATTTGATTTAATAAGCGAGTCACCTTTTGCTCTATATGTTCAACTGAAGATAGAGACGATGATCGTTCTTTTGTAGTAGTGGAGTCAACTTTTTTACAAGATTGTATTCCAAATAAACAAAATATTAATCCAATTATTAAACTCTGATTAATCATTTTATTGATAGACACGTATATAATCTACTTCCATTGAGTCGGATGTGAAATTTGGATCAATAGTCCCTCCGTTAGTACCTCCCATGGCAACATTAAATATAAAAAAGAAGTTCGCATCAAAAGGCATTGTGTTATTTGTTGACATTTCAAAATATTTAACATTATCAACATACGCTTTGATACTGCCTTGTCTCCAATCTATAGAGTAGGTATGAAACGCTGTTGGCGTACTTAAATTTGTTGGGAGTCCATAGCTGGCGGTTGATCCGTTATGTTCCCAATGGCAGGTCGCTTGCACATATGTTTTGTCTGCGAATTGCTCCATGATATCAATCTCGCCACATTTAGGCCATCCTACCGAGCTGTTAGAAAAGTTGTCACCTAACATCCACAGCGCTGGCCAAGTCCCCGCTAGAGAAGGAAGTTTTGCACGAATGTCAATGCGGGCATATTTAAAATCGACTTTATTTTGAGTTGTAATACGCGCAGAAGTATAGGTTCCATTCGGTTTTTTCAAAGCCGTTATTTTCAAAATGCCATTTTCTTTCACGATATTAGCACTACTAGTGGAGTAAACTTGTACTTCTTGGTTCCCCCAACCACCGCCGCCGGTTTCATAGTTCCAAAATTGGCTGTTAATGGCTCCATTACCATCAAATTCATCAGACCAGACTAGTACGTCATTATTTCCAGACCCTTCAATTACAACAGGATTAGAAGGTGTGTTGTTTTGATTTTCATCACTAGAAGAACAGCCTCCTGAAGCTAACCCTATTAAAATTGTAAAAAAAAGAGTGAAAGTATTTGAGTTTTTCATAGTTACGAATTTAAGGAAATTTAAAAAAAAAGATGAAATTTCGTTTTATTTTTTTAATTAATTTCAATTTAATTAATTTGATACTTTAAATTTAGGATACTCTGTAAGTTCACCATCTTCTTGTATGGATTTCACATTCCGTTTTGTAGTATTAATTGAAATACTACGTTGCCGACGTCCCAGTCTATAAAAAGGCTGCTGAGGGTTGAAACATGGTCATTCTGTAAGAAGTTGATGTGAATTTCACCACACTGTTTTGGAGTCCCTATATAAAATTAAACATCCCCCATAAAATATATGGAGGATGTTCATTTATAAAATCAATAGAGTTTTAAATAACTATTGTCTTGCTAGTTTGAACGACCAGTGTCCTCCATCTTCAAATTCGATATCTAATTCTAAGGTGTTTCCATCTTCAGAAAGTGCCGCCATATACGTAACTGAATCGGGGGCATCTGCTGGACTTGTGAGCTGTGTGCCATTGACTGCTTTAGCCAATCCTAAATAAGCGCCAGTTCCATTAATTGTAATGGTTCCTGCTGCTTCATCATACGAATAGGTAGCTGATGCTGTTCCATCGTGTGGAGCAACCGGTGTGCCACATCCTTCTGCTGCTGCACCTTGCCAAGTTTCAATCCAAGTTTCTGATCCTAGAATATTTAGGAAAGAACCGTCTGTATTAAATATATATTCATCATCAAATAAACATGCTCTTGTAGTCACATCATCTGAAGTGTTTGACCACCAAGAAATATTGTCCAATTCTGGACCTACTCCAAGTGCACCTGCTTCTGGTGCTAATTTCCAAGTACCTTCAACACCTTCTGGGATTACATCTTTTACAAGTTTAAACGACCAGTGACCTCCATCTTCAAATTCGATGTCTAATTCTAAGGTGTTTCCATCTTCAGAAAGTGCCGCCATATACGTAACTGAGTCTGGGGCATCTGCTGGACTTGTAAGCTGTGTGCCATTGACTGCTTTAGCCAAACCTAAATAAGCGCCAGTTCCATTAAGAGTAATGGTTCCTGCTGCTTCATCATACGAATAGGTCGCTGATGCTGTTCCATCGTGTGGAGCAACCGGTGTGCCACACCCTTCTGCTGCTGCACCTTGCCAAGTTTCAACCCAAGTTTCTGATCCGACAACATTTTGGAACGAACCGTCTGTATTAAATACATAGGTATCATCAAATAAACATGCTCTTGTTGTCACATCATCTGAAGTGTTTGACCACCAAGAAATATTGTCTAATTCTGGACCTACTCCAAGTGCACCTGCTTCTGGCGCTAATCTCCATGTTCCATCAAGTGCTGAAGGTGCTGGAGGGGCATCTTTTACAAGTTTAAACGACCAGTGTCCTCCATCTTCAAATTCGATGTCTAACTCTAAGGTAAGCCCATCAGCTGAAAGTGCCGCCATATATGTAACTGAGTCTGGTGCATTTGCTGGACTTGTGAGCTGTGTGCCATTGACTGCTTTAGCCAAGCCTAAATAAGCGCCAACTCCATTAATTGTAACGGTTGATCCGCTGTATTCGTAAGTAGCTTCAGCTGTTCCATCATGAGGAGCCACTGGTGCTCCACACCCTTCTGCTGCTGCACCTTGCCAAGTTTCAACCCAAGTATCTGCTCCAAGAACATTCTGGAACGAACCGTCTGCACCAAATATATATTCATCATCAAATAAACACGCTCTTGTTGTCAAATCGTCGGTTGTGTTTGACCACCAAGAAATATTGTCCAATTCTGGACCAACTCCAATTGCACCTGCTTCAGGAGCTAATCTCCATGTTCCTGTTAAAGCATCTCCAGTTGGTGGTGCTTCTACTATGGTTACTGTATGTTCTTTACTAATAGACACGTCTTCTTGTCCTGGAAAAGAGGCCGTAACAGTAATCGTATAAGTGGCTGTCTCATTTGGATAATTATGAATTACCATTGGACCGCTTGTTTGATATACATCTGTGTCGTCATCGGCAGTTGCTCCAAAATCAACCGTATATACTACTCTGTTGTCACCTGGAACTGTTGAGGCAAGTACCCCTGTTCTATTTCCGTCAGCGTTTAGAGTTGCAATTACAAAATCTAAACCTCCAATGGTGTTTGTCATATCGTCATCTTCATGACAAGAGATCGTCGTGCTTAATAAAAGCACTAATATCAGATACATTCCGTTTTTTAATAATTTCATTTTTTTAATTTTTTGAGTTAATAATTTTTAATATCCTTGGTTTTGTCCCCATCTTTCTACTGCGTTGGCTAGTTCTAGCTCGATCAAAGGAATCGGGAATACTTCATTTTTGTTGGCTGTAAATCCAGGAATTGCAGCCGCGGCTTGACCAGTTCTAACAAGGTCAAAGAAACGGTGTCCTTCTCCTGCTAGCTCTTTACGTCTTTCTGAATAAATAGCTTCCAGTATATCACCTTCAGCTGCTGTATAGTCATGACTGTTGTTTCCGTAAGCTCTGGCTCTGACTTGGTTTAAATAGGTTTCAGCATTGGCGCCTCCACTTTGGGCATCTGCTTCCGCCGCCATTAATAAGACATCGGCATAACGAATAGAACGGTAATTGTTTGCAAAATTTAAAGGATCTGATCCTGCTCTATCATCGGCTTTACGTGGGATGTATTTTTTATTGAATAGTCCTGTATCGTCTCTTCCTTGAGAATAGGAGTCTTGCTGATCTCTTAAATCGTAAATCGTAACATCTCTTCTGGCGTCGTCCTCATCGTAGAGGTCGTATAATTCTTGTGATGGCAAGCAAAAGCCCCATCCTGTTACAAATTCTGAATTATCATAAGGCGATCTTGGACCACAAAATTTAGGGAAATAACTTCCTTCACTACATATGATACAATCCCATCCTGCTGGCTCTACTCCGGTATATTGGATTTCAAAGACAGATTCTGAACCATTTTCAGCACTGGTTTCAAATAGGTTTAGATAATCGTCCCCGGTTTTTAAACTGTACTGCGAGCTTCCAATAACGTCTGAGAATGCAGATGCTGCATCTGCAAACTTATCATCGTCGAAGGTTCCATGGTATAAATATACTTTTCCTAATAGGGCTTGTGCAGCGCCTTTTGTTACCTTATAAACATCACTTTGTACGACTGGCAAATTAGGAATGGCTTCTTTTAAGTCTTCTTCAATTAAACTGTAAACGGCCGAAATACTACCAACTCTGTTGATGTCGTATTGCTCACCAATAATTATACGTTGATCTGCAATTCTATTGACTCCGCCACGCGTTTCTACCTTTAAGGGAATGTCTCCAAAATGCTTGGCTAACTCAAACGCATAATAGGCTCTTAAAAAGTATGCTTGTGCAATGATTTGCTCCCTCCCACTAAAATCTGTTTTGTCTTTAAATTCTAATAAGTAGTTTGCTCTGTTTAGACCTGCATACATTAAGTTCCAAATGTCTCTTAATTGATTGTTGTCAGAAGGTGTATGAATCATTTGATTCACATTTTGTATGGTGGGTTGATCGTAGTTAAACGAATCTCCACCCGCAGCGTAATCATCGGATGCTGCGACTCCAAGTAATACATTCCAAAAAGAGGATTGTAACATGTCGTAAGCTCCAATTAACGCGCTTTCATATTCTTGCTCATTGTTGAAGTAGTTGTCCGCATCTGGACCAATCGGTTCTACTTCAATATAATCGTCACATGCTGTAAAAAACACAAGTGAGAATACCATTACTGTTTTGAATATTTTTTTCATAGTATAATTATTAAAAGTTTAAATTAATACCTAAAAGGTATGAGCTTGCTACAGGGTAGAAGCCTTTGTCGATACCAGAACCTATTGGGGCTCCGTTGCTTGCTGAAGGATCGTAACCTAAATAATCTGTAAGGGTATATAGATTGTTTCCTGAAAGATAAATTCTGAATTTATCTAATCCGAGGCTGGATAATACTTTAGCATTGAAAGAATAGCCTATTTGAACGTTTTGTAAACGTAAGAACGATGCGTCTTCTACATAAAAATCTGAGAATAAATCAGTATTTACAGATGCACCAGCCACAGCTCTTGGCACTGTATTGCTTGTTCCTGTTCCTTGCCATCTGTCTAGCATATAGGTTCCTCTGTTGGCGTATAAATCTTTACGCTCGTAATCTCTTACCATGTCATTTCCGATAGAAGCAAATGCA
>Ga0181561_10006157_pt1 | contig 10158 bp, 6 predicted proteins | sample 011ome_19_FD_133760 | JGI IMG/M metagenome (GOLD analysis project Ga0181561, IMG submission 133760) | Coastal salt marsh microbial communities from the Groves Creek Marsh, Skidaway Island, Georgia - 011510BT metaG (megahit assembly) | ecosystem: Environmental > Aquatic > Marine > Intertidal zone...
CTTCATCCTTTACTGCTCCCTCGCCCTCCAGTACTTTGTAGCGTTCAATATATTCAATAACCCTGGATTCTTCTTCTTCAATCAATTCAACCCTGGAACGGGAAACGTCAAATTCTGACTGGGCAACACGTAGATCCAGCAAGGAATCTGCAGAGAGGGATTCAGCGCCTAGATAAATACCTGCAGCGAGGATAATACCGATGATGGCAAAGGCTATTTGCCCTTTGATATCCAAATAGTCGTCTTTATTGAGAATACTAAATATATTCATTTCTCCGGCTCCAGACGCATTTCAATGGTAAATGGAGCACGCAAGGCATTATTGTCAACAAGAGTACTTATGTTGGCATCCACACGAACATCGGTAGGCATTTTGCTGTCGATGACAGTAATACCGGGGAAGTCTTCCAGGGCATTGAGGAAGAACAATACCTGGTTGTTCGCTTGCAGGTAGCTTTGTGGCGAGGTGGCAATCCCCTCTATAACGATGCTTATCTGGGTCTGATCCTGCAAGGTAGCATCCTGTATCTCCTGCCCGGAGTTCTGATCGCCGGTTGCTGCTCCAAACGAACCGAAGGCAGCAAATTGATTCTCATCATCGCTGACTTCGCGTTTTACCATTTCCCAGTTAATACTGGAGATTTGTAACTCCGGCGCGACGCTCAACGCTCGACTAATCAGGGATAAAGCATTATCTACTCGATAGGAGTTTTGAGTAATTTTCTCTGCGGTTTCTACTACCAGCGCCATTTCTGCAGAGGGTATTGGCGTGTCAGGGAAACTTTGGGTCAGCTGGTCATACTGGCGGTTCAGCGGTGCGGAAAGTCCTTCAAGCATAGCAACCTGATCCCAATTTCCCAGAGTATCCATCAGGCTGAATAGTTTGATTAGAATGGTCAGGGCAATAAGAGCAATGCCAAGGCCGCTTAAACTTTTTGCCAGGGTTTTTAGTTGATAATATTTTCTGATATTCAGCGGGGCATAAACATTGCGTAGTTTTGCCTTTTGCAAAATCCTGCCCAGAAAAAGGGTGGTGGGGCCCTGCTCCAGCCCATCAACGCTGAGCGCAAAAGACTGTGCCAATTCGCCGATATCAAACACCCGGAAAACATTTAACTCGTTGTTCTTCGATTCCATGACTTCTTTGTCAATCTGGAATGGTGAGAACACGTGAATCAGCATCTGGCTATCAAAGGGTAATAGTTTGATACGTTCCAGATACTGTCGGATCTGCAATGATTCATGGTTGATGGCATCAGGCAGGGATGCTGTTTCCTTGGTGGTCAGAGACGTCAGTCGACTGAATTGAATCTTGCCATTGCGCAGAAAGGTCTGTCTTAGCTCTGAACCCTCTTCTATGCTGACAATCATCATGTTTTTGTCGTTCAGACCGGCTTTCTGGCTGTAGTCCTGCATCAGGTAGGCTACAGAGGTAACCGACTGGATCTGCATTTTGGTTTCCAGCAGAGCTTTAACCCAGGGTTCAATCATTTCAGGCTTGGTCAGTGCGCTGAGCAGAATTTTGTCATCCTTGCGGCCTTCGGTTTCGCGCCCGACTACAGAGGCGGCCCGGTAGGAGGTGTTACGGAAGGAGTAGTTGAGTTTACGTTCCAGTAATGCGGTTTTATCCAGCCCGGATACATGCACGCCGGTATCGTGGCGGAAACTTTCTTCCAGGAAATCTGTGATGATAATGACAGGATAATTAGAGTACTGGTCAAACAATTCCCTGGCAGCAGCATCGGGATCCTTACCAAAATCACCCGCCAGTTCCAGAGATTTTTCTGTCCATATATAGAGCTGCACCTTGTTGAAATACATCAACAGGATGAGGGATTTTTTCTGACTGAAAATGTTGACTGACTTCAGCATAAATACCCTGATTTGCTATATACAGTTTTTATAAACATTTGGAACATGCAACCCTTTTACATCTGAATATTACTGATGGCGCTATACACCGGACCCAATACAGAGATCATTACCCAGCCAAGTATTGAGCCCACCACCACCGTCATGGCTGGTTGTATCATCCCTTGCAGCTTATCAATGGAATCCTTGATGTCGCGATCATAGAAATAGCTGACATTGAGCAGGGCTTTATCAAGCCCGCCCGTGGTTTCCCCAATCTTCAACATTCTTACCACAAGAGGAGGGAACATACCGGTGTGTTCAAAGCTTTGGGATATAGGGTCACCCTGTTCAATATCTTCGCGCGCCTGTTCCAGAGCGGACTTGATCACCAGATTATCTGTAATGGCTTCTGCAATTTCCAGACTGCGTAAAATTGGAATTCCGGCTGAGTACATCATCGCAAAGAAATTGGCGAAACGTGAAAGAATGATTTTTTGCATAACAGGACCAATTTTCCAGACATTTAATTTGAAATTATCCATTCGAAATCTGAACTTGGGACTGGTCTTCATCAGTATTTTGACAGTGAAGAAAGCAATGACTGGCGTGGGCAGCCAGATAAACCAGAAATTAATCATGAAATTTGAGGTGGCTATCAGGGCTCTGGTATGAATTGGTAGCTCTTCACCCATATTGGCAATAAAGCCAACCAGTTGAGGTACCAGGTAAACCATTAGAAAAACTGTTACACCAAGCACAACCGAGCCGACAACCAGTGGCTGCATTAGCAGTTTTTTGGTGGTTTTACTCAATTCATCCTGCCACTTGATCATATCTGCAAGGGAATCAAAAATTTCAGACAGTTGCCCACTGGCTTCACCGGCTTTAACCAGATTGACAAACAGATTATCAAAAATCTGCGGATATTCTTCCAGGGCCTCGGAAAGGTTTTTGCCGCCTTCGATGATTTCTATGAGGTTGCCTACGACTTCCTTGAAGCGAGGATGATCAAGACTATCGCGCAAATCAGTCAGGCCACCAATGATGGGAACTCCGGCACGGGTAAGCTGGCCCATATGCAAACAAAAAACTATGAGATCGTTGCGTTCGACTTTGCGCTGCCCCAGTGGGCTTCTTTTTTCTTCTGTAACAGTTGCCTTGACCAGATCCAGCTTCATATTCAGCAGGCGTTGCTCCAGGTCAGCTTCGTTAACAGCATCAAGATTACCATTGCGAATCTTGCCGTCTCGAGTTATTGACTTGTATTTGTACTGAGGCATATATAGCGCTTAACTCAATTAATCCACAAGGCGGTTGGTCAGGTCTACAACACGGGAAATCTCTTCCATACTGGTAGTGCCATCCAGAACGCGACGGCAGGCGTCATCAGCCAGCGGCCTGAAACCCTGTGCAAGGGCTACTTTGAGAATTTCCTGGGTGCTGGCTCGGCGCGATATCAGGTCATCCAGTTCGTTACTGATCTTTAAAATTTCAATGATCGAGGTTCTGCCTTTATAGCCCTGACCATCACACTCATTGCAACCGGAATGCTGGTATATTTTCAAGGGACCAGTATGTTTGGAAACCCCGAGCAGTTTGCGGTCAAGGTCTGTCGCTTCGATTTCTTTTTTACAGTGGCTGCATAGTTTTCTTAGCAGGCGCTGGGAAATAACGCCAATAAGGTTGCCTGCAATAAGGTCTGGGACTATGCCAATATCGAGCAGTCTTGGTATTGAGCCAATAGCTGAATTGGTATGCAGGGTAGAGTAGACCTGATGACCGGTCATGGCAGCCCTGAAAGACATTTCGGCGGTAATTTCATCCCTTATTTCGCCGATCAGAATAATATCCGGGTCCTGACGCATCATGGAACGGATGCCTTCACCGAAACCCATTTTCACCGATTCATTCACTGAAGACTGGCGAATCATGGGAAGCGGATATTCCACCGGATCTTCCATGGTCATGATATTTACTTCTTCGGTATTCATGTGATTGAGAACGGAGTAAAGCGTGGTTGTTTTACCACTACCGGTTGGGCCGGTGACAAGGATGATTCCCTCCGGACGTGAAAGGCAAATCTGCAACAAGGACAGGTTGTCCCGGCTAAGTCCCAGATTTTCCATCGGGACGATACCTTTTTTACGGTCCAGAATACGTAGCACGACGTTTTCACCGTGGGTGGTGGGTTGTGCTGCTACCCTGAAATCGATACTGCGTCCTACCAGAGACAGTGATATTCGTCCGTCCTGGGGCAAGCGCGATTCAGCGATGTCCATGCCACTGACTACTTTCAGCCTGACTACCATGGCAGGCCAATAACTCTTGTGCAGGCTTCTTACCTGACGCAACACGCCATCAATTCGATACCTGATGCGCAGAAATGCTTCTTCCGGTTCAAAGTGAATATCAGACGCACCTTGCTGGACAGCGTCCGCCAGCAGGGCATTGACCAGGCGCACCATTGGGTGGCTATAGCCTTTGTCTTCGGATTGCAGACTTTCAAAGTCCAGTTCGCCGGTTTCAATTTCGTGGAGAATACCGTCGATGGATAAATCAAAACCATAGACCTGTTCGATAACGCTGAGGATTTCGTCCTCACTGGCGAGAATAGGAGTGATTTGCAGGTTGCCACCAATTTTTGCCCTGATCTGGTCAAGCACAATAATATTGAAGGTGTCTGCCATGGCCAGCGTGAGATGGTTTTTATCCTTCTCGTAGGAAAGTGGCAGCACGATATGACGCCGTGCCAGGTCCTGGGGCACAATCTGAATGGATTCGGCGTCCAGAACAGCCTGTGACAAGTCGACACTTTTTTGCCCGGTATTTTGGCTTAATGCGTCTCGAATGATCGAGTCAGTGACAAAGCCCAGGTCGGTAAGAATCTGCCCGATAAGCATGTCAGGTGTGTTTTTTTGCTCGCGTAGGGCAATGCGCAACTGATCTTCAGTGATTGAGCCTTCGCGCAACAAAAGCTGCCCAAGTTTCTGTTTTTTCGGGTCGGCGGCAACGATTTTTGCCCCGGTTGGGATAGTTGCAGTAGTTGCTTTCTTGTTCATGGTACTCGCTGCTCAAGGTAATTCAGCCGTTGGGCCAGCACTTGTAGATCAAATCCTGGTGCGACAACACGGGATAATTCTTCTGCTTCCCGATAATAATCCAGGGCGGCACGTAATTGATTTACGCGCTCAAGGCTGACAGCCAGGTTATAAGCATAGTCAGGGCTGATAGCACCCAGGTCTGCCGATTTCGCGGCTAACAGGGCATTAAAGTAAGAGTTTTGTGCCTCAGACCACCTGTTTTGCGAAGCATACAGGTTACCCAGGGCAAAAGATAAAGGCGCAATACGGGGGTAATCAGCGGTTAAGGATAACAGCTCACTTTCCTGACCTGCGGGGTCATCGCGCATGCTCAGGTCCAGTAAACCTGCCAGCGCCAGGGGATCTCTTGGATTGAGTTCCAGTAATCTGGCATAGAGATTCCGGGAAAAAGCGAGATTGTTTTGCTTCAGGTATACCGAAGCCAGACCGAGCATGGCATCACGGTTATTAGGCTCATTGTTCAGGGCCAGTTGGTAAAATCTGCCGGCCGCCTCAAAATCGCTTTGTTGATAACTGGCATAGGCTGCATTCAGGTTAGGGTCCAGCACATCCTCAGCGTCTGCCTTGATAAAATTCAGCCCTGGCGGATTAGCCGGAGCAGGATTGCTTTGATTGACAAGCTGTTGCTGTGGAACCTGTGAGGGCTGTGCTGTTGCAGCCGTTCCCTGGGCTGACGCTGCTTGTTGAGCAATGATTCCGGTTTCATCACCTTCTGTTCCGCCTGCCAGCCCATTCGTAGCTGCTGAAGTTTGCCCGGGTAAATTTTGCCCGGGTAAGGTTTGATTAATACCCTGTGGCGGATTTCGCTCGACCACCTGCAGCCCATCAGCATCAAGTGCAGCAGGCGTTTCAGTTGTGCTGGCCACTGTCAGATTGCTTTCAGATTCTCCCTCTATCGGTGTTTGTGTCGAAGCGGAGCTTAGCCCGGCTTCATCGCCTTCTGCGGGCGGGGTATCAAGGATAAGAAACTCTCCTCGATTAGCCTGATTGCCCTGGGCCGGCATAGTAATTTGCATGCCCGATGGTGCATAGAGCGAGGAATATAACCAATAGGAAATGCCGGCCACCGGAATGATCAGCAAGACAGCGGCTAACGCCCTGACTTTCCTGGTTTTGTGCTTTTGTGAGGATTGCTTGGCAAGAAATAGCGAACCAGCTGAATCACGTTTTTGTCTTTCCTGCAGCTTATCCTGCTTGCTCTGTACTTTTCTGGCGGCAGGCTTGGTTTTAACAGCAGGGGCGCTATCGTTAACATTATCTTGCGGCGCAGTATTTTCATGGACTGGTGTGTCAGCACGGGATTCGGCAAGGTCTCCAGAGTCAGGTTCATCAGTAATGGCTGTCGTATCAGGAATTTCTGTGTTATTAGCAGCTTTGGTCTCTGTAGATGTCTCGCTTTCAGTGATCCCATCAGAATTCGGCTCACTGGTGTGTTCAAAATCTTCAGGCTCAGGGTCGATAAAACTGGACCTGCCGGCTTTCTTGGTGCGGGTGAAGTAGCTACTTTGAAGCAACGACAGCCCATCATTGTCTTCATCCTCAGTTTCATTTTCTGCAAACGCGGGAGGAGACGTTTCTGGCGTATTATTTTCTTCTTTAGAGGATTCTGTGATGAATTCGATTTTCTCAAGATCATCCAGCAGATCACTTAATGGATCGTCTTCATCCGTTTCTTCTGCTGGAGCGGGGAGGCTTGGAGAATCATCTGAGCTTTCAGAAATATGCGAAGCCAGCGTTTCTTCTTCATCAGGATCGGGATTGATGACCACAGGGCCTTGTGGCGATTCAGAGGCTGAAGGCATCTTGTCCAGTTCATCAATGGCTGGATTTAGCGTCGGCGGAGCAACGGGGCTTTCCATGGTGGAAGCATCAACGGCAGCAGACTGGCTGTCTTCACTGCCTGCCTTATCGCTCTCGTCTTTTTTGGTTTTACTCTTGGCTTCCTCTGCTTTGCGCAAAGCCTCCATCAGTAAACTCATGTCCCATCATCCCCTTAAGCGCTGCATTAGCGATTTTGGCCGCTCGAATTACTGCTGAAATCAGGCGGCGTATTAAAGGGGATGCCGTCACTGGGAAGGAAGTTGCGGAACTGCTGCAAGTCTCCATCCAGTGAGGGCTGCCGAATAATAGTCGGTCGAATAAATACAATCAGTTCAGTCTTTCTGGCAGTATCGTTTCTGTAACTGAACAGATTTCTAATGCCAGGCATGCGCGATAAACCGGGAAGTCCCTGGGTTTCTTCCTGCAAAGAGTCCTGCATCAGACCGCCCAGAACAGCGACCTGGCCACTAAATATTTTCAGCACTGATTCCATTTCCCTGACCTGTATCTCAGGGATTGCATTCACCACGCCGGCATCGGCCAGCACCGGATTCGGATCATTTACAAAGCGCACAATGCGCGAAATAGTAGGGCGTACATTAAGGGTAATCTGATCGTTATCACCTATTTGCGGGGTTACTGTCATGACAAAGCCCACCGGCACGGTGCGAACTTCTGTGGTAAACACTGCAGGAGTAGAGATCCCTTGAGCAACCACGCCAGGTGTCACATCAACGTTGAAGTAGACCTTGTTATCGACCACACGCAACATGCCAACCTGATTGTTCAGTGTCATCAGCCTGGGGCTGGAGAGTACGCGTAAATCACCAAATTTCGACAGCATGGTTATGGTGGTTGAGACGGCATCATTGTTATCGGAATCGGATATGGTCAGGAAACTTGTTGGATTGTTTTGCAGATCAGGGCTGGTGACCTCCTGTACGAAATCGATATTGAAGGAGTCGGTGCGCAATGCATTCCAGTCAACACCGGATTGATAACTGTCATTAAGATCGACCTCTACGACGGTAGCCTCAATCATCACCTGATGGAGAGAGCGGGTCTGGATAAAATTCAGGAATGATTGTATTTCACCGTGCTTTTTGGCGGTGGCCCGAATGGAAATAAGCCCGGTTTCCGGGTTTATCACCAAGGCATCATTGACTCCCGGACCTGCCGCCTCAACGCCTGCATTACTTTCTGCCAGCAAATTTGCCAGGTTTGCAGAAATAGTTTCCCAGAAGTTATTGTTTGAACTTTGGCTGAGAGACGCAGAACTGGAATTATTACCGCTATTGCCGCCACCTTCACCTATTTGCCCCAGGCCGGTAGTGATTGAGGCTTCTGTTGTGGAGGTGCGATCGATATTTACATAATCCAGCCGATAATTATCCCAGTAAGGAAAATCAGGCTCTACCAGCAGGTTATTATTGGCATCAAAAGTCCAGCGCATGTCTATCTGATGGGAAACTCTCTCCAGAATTTGCGGAATAGTCTGATTGATGGCATTGATACTGATCTGGCCGGTAATACTTGGATGGATATCGATATTGATGTTTGCATCACGCCCCATAGCGAACAGAAACTCACTGACTGGAATATCCTGTCCAACGAATGAGTAAAGTGCCGGAGCTTCCTGCAGCCTCGGCTGAGTAACCAGGGGCAGGGGATTCACCACGTCTGGAATACTACTGGTGTCGGCCGCTTCAGGCATTTCGATGTGGCGATTATTCTCAGTGGCAGGGTTTTCTGGCAAACTGGTAGAACACGCCGCCAGCGAAATCAGTCCCGCGCAAATGGAAAATCTGACCAGACAGTCTCTTGTTAGCATAAGTTGCCCTTTACTTTATTCTGTTGCTGCATTGGCGCTTCAATTTTTTGATCAGGCGTTTGCTTGTGGGGTTGAATCCAGCTTGCCGCTGTTAACTGAGACAGGTGATTTTCTGACTCAAGTATGATTCCAGTGGCTTGACTCGCGTTATTTTCTTGCTGAGCCAGAGCAAGCCCCCCGCATATCACTATTACTGCCACTGCTGAACCAAATGGTCTGAACCATGAAAACAGAGGCATACTGTAGCCGCTGTCCTTGATTGCCGCTTTCACGTGCCTGATTGTAACTGTCGGTTTTAGCAGATGATCCAGGCTGCGCTGCCTTGTTGTGGTGGCAGACTCGGCATAGGCAGCAAGCATTGCTTTATCTGCCAATATATTAATCCTTCGTGTTAAGCCCTGCGAGGCTTTTGCAATCAGTTTCTCCGCACCATCTGTAAAGACCTGCGGGCAGGGACATCCTGCGGCGTGCAAGCGATGCCGGATATAAGCTACCGTATCCTCCCGGTCCAGTGGTCGCAGATTAAAACTGTGGGTAATGCGTTCCTTTAGCTGACGAATATTCCTGTTTTCCAGATTTTTATCGAGCTCAGGCTGTCCAAATAACAAGACCTGCATTAATTTGTGCACATGTGTTTCCAGGTTACTCAGCAGGCGAATCTCCTCCAGAGTTTGAATTGGCATGCTCTGGGCTTCTTCGACGATAACGAGAACAGTTCTGTTGCGTGCATGCTGATCCAGTAAATAATTCTGCAGCGTGTGCAAGATCTCCAGACGTTCCGTTTCATGTTCGACATCCAGCCCTAATTCAAAGGCAATGGCATAAAGTATATCGTGCGGCGTAAGATTCGGATTGGCCAGATAGACGATTTCAACAGATTCGGGCAAACGCTCCTCAAGCATACGGCATAACATGGTCTTGCCACTGCCCACTTCACCCACCACCTTGAGAATTCCTTCACCGGAATTAATGGCGTAAAGCAGCGCTTCTAGCACAACTCCCCGACCCCGAGCGCCTCCAGTGAAAAAAAGACTGGGATCCGGGGTGATTCGGAAAGGTGGCCTATTCAGTGAATAGTAATCTAGATATATTAAAAAAACCTTTCCTGCTAGTAAGTTAGGTGAATATCTTCAACCAACAAGTTAATTTAACAGGGCACTCTGGCTCATGGCAAGTAAGTATTGCATAAAATGGCGCTTTTTTGACTAAAACAGCCCCTTTTGGCAGCCATTCGGGAAAAATTCCCTGTTATGGCCTGAAAGCATAATAACAACCCGGTTACGGGGGATTATTCGAGTTTTATCAAGCACTGTTGTGACAGTGGAGAGGAGTATTCAGACGGCTTCTGAACGTTCAAGATAATGCAGAAGATTGGAGCTGGTGTCGCGAAGGCGCTCGGATAGCAAAGTAACCAGTTTGATGAGAATTTTAGCGCCCAGAGCGGCTTCTTCCATGATGATTCTGACCATAGAGTCCCGTGAGAGAACACAAAATGTAGTATTTTCAAGGGCAATACAGGAAGCAAAACGAGGCTCGCCATCAATCATGGAC
>Ga0181561_10006167_pt1 | contig 10150 bp, 9 predicted proteins | sample 011ome_19_FD_133760 | JGI IMG/M metagenome (GOLD analysis project Ga0181561, IMG submission 133760) | Coastal salt marsh microbial communities from the Groves Creek Marsh, Skidaway Island, Georgia - 011510BT metaG (megahit assembly) | ecosystem: Environmental > Aquatic > Marine > Intertidal zone...
GCCTTCTTTGCTGGCGCTGCCTTCTTTGCTGGCGCTGCTTTCTTTGCTGGCGCTGCTTTCTTTGCTGGCGCTGCCTTCTTTGCTGGCGCTGCCTTCTTTGCCGGAGCGGCTTTCTTCACAGCCGATGCTTTCTTAGCGGTTGTGGCTTGGGTTTGGTTGCTAGAACCGCGGGTTTTGGATGTAGCGCTCACGGCTTGTCTCCTCCGGTTTGGGCTTTCGCCCTTTGAATCAGGCGTTGTTATACCCTGTTTCTGTGCCTTAGTTTTGTCATTTCTAGAAGAATTGCCTGACTCGCTTTCAGGGCGACTGGCAAACCCCATCGATTTCAGTATGGTGCGTAGCAGCAAGCTCAGGGCCCTTTCAGGCGTTGTGCGGCTGGTGCTGGCTTGTCCCTCAAGCCCGCCGAGCCGGCGTGGTGTGGTTTCAATGGCACTGCGATAGCCCTTGCTCAAGGATGTCTTGGGGCAAGTCGATGCCAATGAAGACCATCCGGCTGACGCGTGCCTCGTTGGGGCCCCATTCGGGCCCTAAATCGCTGCCCATCAGTTGGTGTACGCCCTGAAAAATCACTTTGCGCTCGGTGCCCATCATGTGCAGCACCCCTTTGTAGCGCAACATCCGTGGTCCATATATCTGCACAACGGTGCCCAAAAACTCTTCTAGCTTGGCCGGGTTGAATGGCTTGTCTGCGCGATAAACAAAACTTTTGACATCATCATCGTGGTGATGGTGGTGCCCGTGGTTGTGGTCGTGTTGGTGTGAGGGGTGGTCGCAATGCTCACCGTCGTGGTGGTGGTGCTCGTCCTCAGCTAAAAACTCGGGGTCAATGTCTAGCTTGGCGTTCAGGTTGAAGCCGCGTAGATCGAGCACCTCGCTGATCGCCACTTCACCAAAGTGCACACAGCGCTGAGCGGCCCGAGGGTTCATGTGCTTGAGTCTGTGCTGCAGGCTGTCGAGCTCTGCGGCATCAATCAGGTCAGACTTGCTGATAAAAATCTGATCTGCAAAACCCACCTGACGCCGCGCCTCTTGGCGCTCGTTGAGCTGTGTGCTGGCGTGCTTGGCGTCAACGACCGTGATGATGGCGTCGAGCAAATACTGCTCAGCCACGTCGTCATCCATGAAAAAGGTTTGTGCCACTGGCCCTGGGTCAGCCACGCCAGTGGTTTCAATGATGACGCGGTCAAAGTCCAGCTCGCCCTTGCGACGGCGCTCTGCCAAATCTGACAAGGTGCTGCGCAAATCGTCGCGAATGGTGCAGCACACGCAGCCATTGCTCATCTGAATGATGGCCTCTTCGGTGTCCCGCACCAAGATGTCGTTGTCAATGTTTTCTTCGCCAAACTCATTCTCAATGACAGCGATCTTGTACCCATGCGCCTCAGACAACACACGCTTGAGAAGGGTGGTCTTGCCGGCGCCTAGAAAGCCAGTCAGGATGGTTGCGGAAATCAATGCCATGGTGGGTCGCTCTTTGAGGTTGTGGGTGCACTCAGACCGCGTGCGCTTTCCGAATCGATCAACGCAACGGGATCGAAGTCAGTAAAGGCAGCGAGGCCGCGCAGTTTATCAGTCTTGAGAATCACCGGTCTCTCGGGGTGATTGGGCCTCTGGCATCAGGCTGCGCATCAACACCAAGCCCTTGAGGTATTCGCCCTCGGGGAAAGCGGTGGTCATGGGGTGATCGGGTGCGCCGCCCAGCCGTTCTAATATGTGTGCCTCAACCCCTGCGTCGTTGGCCGCGGAGGCCACAATCTTGTGAAACAACTCGACCCCAATGCCACCTGAGCAAGAGTAGGTGAACAACACACCACCGGGGCTGAGCAGCTTGAAGGCCAAGCGGTTGATGTCTTTGTATGCCCGCGATGCGCGCTCTGCGTGAGCCGCAGTCGGGGCGAATTTGGGCGGGTCTAAGACGATGCCATCAAAGCGGCGCCCCTCTTTGATGAACTGCCGCAGGCTGGCGTTCACGTCCGCCACTTGGCAATCAATTTGGGCCAGTTCGGTCAGTCCGTTCAACGCCAAGTTGGCCTCGGCGCGGGCAATGGCGGGGGCACTCGAGTCCAGCGAGGTGATGCGCGTCTCGGGTGACAAAGCGCCGCTGGCTCGCATACCCGCCAGCGCCGCCACCGTGAAGCCGCCGGTATAGCAGTAGCAATTGAGCATGTCGCGCAACTTGAGGCGGCTGGCGGCATCGGCAAATTTTTGACGGCTATCGCGTTGGTCCAGATAAAAGCCGGTTTTGTGACCCTCTTCGACATCCAGCGACAACTGCCAGTCGTGCTCTTGGATGACGCAGCTGGTGTCGCCCGAGCCTCGCAGCCAAGCCTTCACCGGCTCTAGGCCTTCTAGCTTGCGCACGCCAGAGTCAGAGCGCTCATAAATGCGGTCCAAGCCTGTGATCTGCAGCAACAAATCGGCAATGGTGTTCTTCCACTTGTCTGCTCCGGCAGACAAAAACTGCGCCACCAAGACTTGGTCGTAGCGGTCCACGATCAGCCCTGGCAAGCCATCTGACTCGCCATGCACCAAGCGAAGCCCGTTGCTGTTGACGCTCAAGCGTTCGCGGGTATCGATGGCGGCCCGCAAGCGGCGCTCAAAAAAGGCGCTGTCAATGCGCTCCGTCTGGTCAAAAGACCACACCCGCACCCGAATCTTTGAGGTGGGTGAGTACGCGCCGCTGGCTAGCCACTGTCCTTGGTCGCTTTCAATCCAGACGGTTTCGCCGGGGTCGGCCTTGCCCTTGGCAATGGCGGCGTCATAAACCCAAGGGTGCCGGCGCAAAAGCGAGCGCTCTTTTCCGGGCTTGAGGCGGATGGTTTTCATGGGGCTTCTCTTGGTGGGCGGCAGGGCAGGCTTGTGGTGGGGCAGGGGTCAAAAAAAACCGCCTCAGGTTGCCCTGGGCGGTTTTCGATTCGCTGACAGCGCACCCGGTTCAAACGGCGCCAAGCCAGTGGCTTGACGTCGGCAGCACCCGTGAGCACCGCCGAATCGTTTGCCGCAGATTAAGCGGCGGTTGCCAGGGCTTTGACCTTGGCGCTCAGGCGGCTCTTATCGCGAGCAGCCTTGTTTTTGTGGAAAACGCCCTTGTCAGAAACGCTGTCGACGATGCTTTGTGCCTTGGCAAACAAAGCGGTGGCTTTGTCTTTGTCGCCAGCAGCCACAGCTTTTTCGACGTTTTTGACGGCGGTGCGGTACTTAGAGCGCAACGAGGTATGAGCCGCGTTGAGTTTGATGTTTTGACGTGCGCGCTTGCGGCCAGAGGCCAGACGCGGGTTTTTGACGACTTTTTTGGTTGCCATGATTGAGTTCCTTCAGGTTTGAGGATGATGTCAGCGAACCGAGCATTATAGCTTGCGTTGACAGCCCCATCCAGCCCAAAGCGTCGCACCAAAGGTACACTGCGCGCTGTGAACTTGTTCAAATCCGCCTCTTTGGTTTCTGTCTGGACACTGGCTTCTCGCATTCTGGGGCTGGTGCGTGAACTCATGGTGGCGGCCATATTTGGCGCTTCTGCGACCACCGACGCCTTCAACGTGGCGTTCCGCATTCCCAATTTGTTGCGGCGCCTGTTCGCTGAGGGCGCGTTCAGCCAAGCCTTTGTTCCCGTTTTGGCGGCCACTCGAGCCGAGCACGGCGATGCGGCCACCCACGAACTTGTCAACCGCATCGCCACGGTGCTGGTGCTGGTGCTGATCGCCACCAGCGCCATCGGTGTCTTGGCGGCGCCGGTTTTGGTCTGGGTATTGGCCAGCGGCTTACAGCAGACCCCAGACGGGTTTGACCATGCCGTGGGCCTGACGCGCATCATGTTTCCCTACATCGCGTTCATGTCATTGGTGGCCATGGCGGCTGGCGTGCTCAATACCTGGAAGCGTTTTGCAGTGCCAGCTGCCACCCCCGTGCTGCTCAACGTGGCCATGATCGCGGGCGCTTGGTGGGGCGCGCCGGCGCTTGCGCAGCGCGGCATCGAGCCCATCTACGCGTTGGCAGTTGGCGTGATGGTCGGCGGCGTGTTGCAGCTGGGTGTGCAGGGCTGGGCTTTGCAGCGCATTGGCATGTGGCCCCGGGTTTCTGGCTCTTGGCAAGGTCTGCGAGAGTCTTGGCGCCACGCCGGGGTGCGGCGTGTGATGACCCTCATGGCGCCCGCGCTGCTGGGCGTGGGGGTGGCGCAGTTGTCCATGCTCATCAACACACAAATTGCCTCGCACTTGGCGACAGGCAGTGTCAGTTGGCTGGCCTACGCCGATCGCTTGATGGAGTTTCCAACCGCCTTGCTGGGCGTCGCCCTTGGGGTGGTGCTGACACCGCAGTTGTCTGCCGCCAAAGCGCGCGGCGAGTCAGATGCATACAGCGGCTTGATCGACTGGGGCTTGCGTTGGGTGTTGGTCTTTGCGGTGCCCAGCGCGGTGGCGTTGTGGGTCTTTACCGAGCCGTTGGTCACGGTGCTTTATCACTACGGCGCCTTCAAGGCCAGCGATGTGACGCAAACCGCATTGGCGCTGCGTGGCTACAGTGCTGGCCTGCTGGGGTTGGTGGCCATCAAGGTGTTGGCGCCGGGTTTCTATGCCCAGCAAAACATGAAGACCCCCGTCAAGATCGCCGTGGTCGTCTTGATCTGCACTCAGCTCTTGAATCTGGTGTTTGTACCGCTGTTTGCCCATGCCGGCTTGGCGCTGTCCATTGGTGTGGGGGCATTGATCAACGCCACTTGGTTGCTCATCAGCCTGCGCCGCACCGGCGCTTATCAGCCGCTGGCTGGCTGGTGGACCCTGATGCTTCAAGTGGCCGTGGGCGTGGCAGTCATGGGCGCTGGTCTGTGGTGGGCCAATGGCCATTGGGATTGGCTTGCAGACCAAGCCCGCCCCCTGGTGCGGGCGCTGCGATTGTTGGGCATCACGGGCTTGGCGGTGGTGGGCTACATCGCACTGTTGGCGCTGTTGCGCGTGCCACTCAAGTCCATGCTCAAGCGCGCGGCTTGAGGCCTTTGATCACCCAAGGCCGCGATTCAATCCAACAAGTTCAGCTCTTGGATGCGCTCTATGTGGGCCTGCATCGAGCGCTTGGCCACGGGCCACAGCGCCTTGGGCGTATCTGCGTAGGCATGCGCCACCCAGTCATCGGCGTTGCCATTGGGGTGAGCGCGCATGGCCGCCAACACCTTGGCCTCGCGCGCCAAGCGGTGTTGCTTCAGGTGAGCAATGACCGCTGGCGCTTGGCCCAGCACGTAACCGTGCGCTGGCAAGATAAAAGACACCCCGTGTGCGTCGCACTCGCGGGCCAGCAGATCTAGCGACAGCAGGTAAGTCTGCATGTTGCCATCGGGTGGACCGATCACGGTGGTGCTGCCGTTCAAGATGTGGTCGCCCGAAAACAGCACCGCGTCCTCTTCGAGCAGCAAACACACATGGTTGGCAGCGTGGCCGGGGGTGAACAAGCACCGCAGTGTGTGCGTGACGGTCTCGCCCTCTGCGTCGCGACCGCTGAGTTGCAAGCGTTGCCCGTGCTCAACGGGGTCGCTGGGGTTGAACAAACTGTTGGGTGCGGCGTGCGGGCCGCTGGGTAAACCATACAAGGCCACGTGCTGGCCTTGGGCGATGAGCCGCTGCTGCAGGGCAATGGCGCCGGGCGAATGGTCAGGGTGAGAGTGCGTGCAGACCAGCCAGCGAATGTCGCCTTGAGTCATCGCCAAAATGCGAGCCAAGTGCGCCTCGTCGTCGGGCCCGGCGTCGATCACCGCATAGCCCGTCGCGGGCTCACCCAATACATAGGTGTTGGTGCCTGGGCCAGTCATCATGCCCGCGTTGGGCGCGGTCAGCCGTTGGATGTGCCGCCGCAGCGCCACGGGTTGTTCATGCTGCCACGTCAAGTCATGAAACAAAGCACCGTCTGGAGCCACAAAAGCCAACTCGCCAAACGCCGTGTCGTGCTCCATAAAGCGCTCTTCGCGCCCATTGAGCACGCCGCCCCGTGGACACGACGTGAACGCCGGCTTCTCGCTCTGGCAAGCCGCCAAGGCATCGGCTACCGTGGCATAACGGGTCATGAGTTCGAGCGTGCGAATGGTCGGAAAAATCATAAAAAATCGACCCGCCCGATGCGCCTCGAGCGCCTCGCTGGGCGTTACCCAATTGGGCTCAAACTGCTCGGCCTCGTCGGCCACAGGGTTTTGGTTCGGTGGCATCGGCGCTGCCAAAAACGGCACATCAAAGCGCTTGGGTATGTCGCGATCGGTGATCCAATGCGCCAGCGTGTACACCTGATCGGCGGCTGGCACCAAGCCATGCGCCTCGCATTGCTCAAAAAACGCCGCGCTGCGATCCAAGGCATCGATGTCCGCTTGTTGGGCCCAAGCACCGTCTGCGCGGTAAGCCAGCAGCACACCCAGTTCTTCAAAGCTCTCGCGAATGGCGGCCATGGCCGCAGCGCGGTGAGCCCCTGTCTGGGTGGGCCTAAACGCGCCCTGGGCCGTGCCGTCGTTGGCGTCAATGCCGCCACCCGGAAAAACATAGGCGCCGGGTGCAAAGCTGGCTTTTTCTGAGCGCCGAGTCATCAGGACTTGCAAGCCCTGCGCGCTGTCACGCAACAACAACACAGTGGCGGCGGGGCGTGGCTCGACGGGGGTGCGCTGCTCGCGCAAGAGGTATTGAGGACGTGTCATGCAAACCATTTTGCCGTTTCTTGCAAGCCAAGGTTGTCACCCACAGTGGTGACGCGCCAAGGTGCGACGCCGTCGCCTCGGGCGTGGTGCGTTGGGGCTGAGCCGCTCGATTGAGGGGATAATTGTTGGATGCAAATTCAATTCACCAAAATGCACGGCGCGGGCAACGACTTTGTGGTGCTCAACGAAACCGAGGGCGTGCTGGGCCTCAACAAAGCCCAGTACCGGTGGCTCGCAGACCGCCACTTTGGCGTCGGTGCTGACCAGATTTTGTCGGTGCGCGCAGCGACCCTGCCTGGGGTGGATTTCGCTTACGTCATCCACAACGCCGACGGCGGTGAAGTCGAGCACTGCGGCAACGGCGCCCGCTGCTTTGTGCGCTACGTGCACGAAAAAGGCCTGTCTGACGCCCCGTCCATCAAAGTGCAAGTGCAGCACGGCGTCATCGAGCTGCACCAAGACCCCGATGGCCGCGTGCGGGTTGACATGGGTCCACCCATTTTTGATTTGGCGCGCGTGCCCTTTGATACCAACGGCCTCAGTGCCTCAGAGGTTAACGGCTGGTCGCAGTGGCACCTCGACGGCGACGGCGCAGCAGACTGCTTGCCCATTGGTGTGCTGTCCATGGGCAACCCCCACGCGGTGCAAATCGTCCCCGACGTGGGCGAGTTCGCGGTCGAGGCCGTGGGCCCATGGGTCGAGTCACACCCCCGTTTTGCCAAGCGCGTCAACGCAGGCTTTATGCAGATCTTTGAGCGCGACGTGGTCGCCTTGCGCGTCTACGAGCGCGGCGCCGGCGAGACCTTGGCTTGTGGCACCGGTGCTTGCGCAGCCGTGGTTTCGGGTATTCGCTGGGGTTTGCTCGACCCGGTGGTCGACGTGCACACCCACGGCGGTATGTTGACCATCTCGTGGGAGGGCGGCGACGCCCCGGTGTGGATGGCTGGCCCCGCTGCGACGGTGTTCGAAGGCAGCGTAGATGTGCCAGAATTTTAAGACGAAGACTGAACCAAGCCGACAGCCCCTGACGTTGTAAGACAAAAAGAGAGACACCATGGACCAGCACTCGCCCATCACCGAAGACGACATTGCCAATTACTTGGCCAACACCCCCGACTTTTTTGAGCGCCACGCGCAAGTGCTGGCCGCCATTCAGCTGACCAGCCCCCACAGCCACCGCACCATCAGTTTGCAAGAGCGCCAGGCCGAAATGCTGCGCGCCAAAATCCGCGAGCTAGAGCTGGCGCAGTCACACATGGTGCGTTACGGCCAAAACAACGTCGCCATCGCCGACAAGATGAACACCTGGATCGAGCAACTGCTCGCTGCCAAAGCACCAGCCGCTGTGCTCGAGACCATCAGCCCCGGCTTGGCCAACACCTACGACATCAGCCAGTCTGTGCTCAAAGTCTGGGGCATCGCTGGCGCAGGCCCCACGGTGGCCACATCGGCCGACGATGGCGTTGCCCAAGCCGTGCAAGCCTTAGAAGGGATTCGCTGTGGCGCCATGGCCGATGGCGACGTGTTGCGCCAAGCCCTGCCAGCGCCTGAGTCAGTCGCCTCAGCGGCCGTCATACCGCTGCGCCGCGCAGCCGACCAAGCGCCACTGGGCGTGCTGATCTTGGCCAGCGACGACGCCGAGCGCTTCACCGCTGACATGGGCACCTTGTTTCTTGAGCGCGTCGGCTTGCTGAGCACCGCTGCCCTGCGCCGATTGATGACCGAGGGCGAGTGAGCGCACCACGCCCCGAGACCCTAGACCAACTGCTGGCGCGGCTTGACGCCAGCGAAGCCGATTGGGTGCGGGCGTACCTGAGCCACATCCGCATCGAAAAGCGCCTAGCCGAGCGCACCCAAATCTTGTACGGGCACGACCTGCACAAGCTCGTCACCAACGCCCTGTCCGCACCGACCCCGCTGGCGCGGGTCACGCCTGCCCACATCCGCCGCTGGGTTGGGCAAATGCGCACCCAAGGCCGCAGCGCGCGCGGCATTGCGCTGATTCTCTCGGGGTGGCGCGGCTTTTACCGCTGGCTTGGTACCCAAGGCTGGGTAGACAGCAACCCCGTACAGGGCGTGCGCGGACCCAAGCCACCCCAGCCGCTGCCCAAGGCCTTGGGCGTTGATGACGCCGTCCAGCTGGCCGACTTTTGTGCCGACGAAGACCCACCCGAATGGCAAGCACAAGACCAAGTGTTGGTCGAGTTGTTGTACGGCAGCGGTCTGCGCTTGGGTGAGGTGCTGGGGCTAGATGTACAAGCCTCGCCCGGCGCCGGGGGCTGGTTAGACCTGGTGGACGGTGTAGCCCACGTCTTGGGCAAAGGCAGCAAGCAGCGCAGCGTGCCCATGGGCAAAGCGACCATTCAAGCTGTTCAGACTTGGCTGGGGCTGCGCCACTTGTTGGCCAAGCCCGACCAAGGCGCGCTGTTGGTTGGCCCCAAAGGCTTGCGAATGGGTGCCAACGCCGCGCGATTGCGCTTGCGCCGGCGGGCCGCTCAGGCTGGCTTAAGCACGGCCGTGCACCCGCACATGCTGCGCCACTCATTTGCCAGCCACATCTTGCAGTCCAGTGGTGACTTGCGCGCCGTGCAAGAGCTGCTGGGCCACGCCAACATCATCACCACCCAGCGCTACACCCGGCTTGACTTTCAGCACCTGGCGCAGATTTACGACGCCGCGCACCCGCGCGCCAAAAAATAACCCCCGCCACTGAACACCCCAAATAGTCCACGCCGCAAGCGGGGCGGTCGCAGCAAGGAGTCATCGCGCGGGCACGATTCGCAGTAACATTTGCAGCAACCCCCTCATGGGAGGGACCAACGGAGCACATCATGAAAATCGGAATCAAAACTTGGTTGGTCGCAGCTGCAATGGCGCTGGGCTTGAGCGCACAGGCTGCAGACAACATCAAAGCGGTCTATCACATGACAGACGGCGTCGAACAAGCCGCACGCGGCCTGCGCAACGTGCAAAACCACCTCAACGCAGACCCCAGCGCCAAGATCGTGGTGGTGGGCCATGGCAAAGGCGTTGACTTTATGTTGGAAGGTGCCAAGACCCCCCGTGGTGGCGAATTTGCCGGCACCATCTCGAACTTGGCCTCGCAGGGCGTCGAGTTCCGCGCCTGCAACAACACCCTGGTCTCGCGCAAGATCGACCCCAGCAGCTTGGCCATGGAAGCCAAGGTCGTACCCTCTGGCGTCGCTGAGGTGGCACGCATGCAAGCCAAAGAAGGCTATGTTTACCTAAAGCCCTAATCGGCTGACGCTCGCACCACACCACACCACACATAGGCAGGGGCCAACCATGGGCATACAGACTTCAACCATCCAGATCGAAGCCACTGATGGGCACGGCGCGTTCAACGCCTACGTCGCCATGCCCGACCATGGTACGGGCCCTGCCGTGGTGGTGGTGCAAGAGATATTTGGCGTCAACGCCAACATGCGCTCGGTGGCCCAGTGGTTTGCCCAAGAAGGCTTTGTCGCC
>Ga0181561_10006168_pt1 | contig 10150 bp, 9 predicted proteins | sample 011ome_19_FD_133760 | JGI IMG/M metagenome (GOLD analysis project Ga0181561, IMG submission 133760) | Coastal salt marsh microbial communities from the Groves Creek Marsh, Skidaway Island, Georgia - 011510BT metaG (megahit assembly) | ecosystem: Environmental > Aquatic > Marine > Intertidal zone...
AACTAAAGCAGCTCCAGCAAAAGACCGGCATTACATTTATCTTTGTAACGCATGATCAGGAAGAAGCGCTGGCCATGTCCGATCGGATCGTGGTGATCAGTGAAGGCAAGGTCCAGCAAGTCGGCACGCCGCAAGCGGTTTATGAAGCACCCTCGAACCGGTTTGTTGCCAATTTTATTGGTGAAGCAAATATGCTCGAAGCCAGTTGCAAAACGACAGGAAAAAACATGACCTTCACATTGGTCGGTGGCGGCACGTTAAAAATAAGCACGCCTGATGTTGCCGCTGGTGACGCGGTTACGATTATGATCCGGCCTGAAAAGGTCAAAGTCCTTGCCAAAACGGGCAAAAAAACAACGCCGTCTTCTCTCCAGATGGAGGCCAAGGTGATCGAGCAAACTTATCTCGGTAGTGTAACACATCTTGATCTTGCCTGTGATGGGCAGACACTGAAAGCCTGCATCAATCAAGGCGCGCATGCCAGTTTTGCCACCGGTGATGAGGTGCTGATTGAAATCCCCGCTGACAATTGTAGGGTTCTTCGGTCATGAACAACGCGACTGGAAAATCCATGAGCATAAAACGGCTTCGTCTTCTCGGGCTGTTGCCGACATGGGTTACCATTGGCGTTCTAATGATTGGCCCATTATTGATTATGGCCGCGGTTTCGCTCATGGAGGCGAATGTTTATGGCGGTGTGCATCTTCGCTTTGATGTGTCGAGCTATGTTCAAATCCTGTTTGACAAAAATTTGTTTGACGAAACCGAATTCAACCCCGCCTATTTGATCATCATCCTGCGTTCATTCATGCTTGCGCTTGGTGCGACAGGCCTGGCACTTCTTATCGGATTTCCTGCTGCCTATTATATTGCCCGTCAGCCGGATCATCGCAAAAACCTGCTGGTATTCCTGATCACTATTCCGTTTTGGACCAACCTTCTTGTTCGCACCTTTGCCTGGGTCATCATTTTAGGTCGGGGCGGTTTTATGGATCAGGTCGGGTCATTTTTAAACATTATCGGCCCGGATGAGTCGATAAATTTGATGTATACCAACACCGCAATTCTGATTGGTTTGGTCTATTCATACCTGCCCTTGATGGTGTTGCCGCTCTATGCCTCGATGGAGAAGATGGATGTACGCCTGCTGGAAGCTGGTGCCGATCTCTATGCCAATCGTTATGAGCTGATACGGCGCATTATTGTGCCACTGACCATGCCCGGCATTATTGGGGGCAGCATCCTCGTTTTTGTGCCATGCCTTGGCGCCTTCATTGCCCCAGATTTGTTGGGCGGAGGCAAGAAACTCATGCTGGGTTCGCTGGTTCAATTGCAGTTTGCCACCTCGCGCAACTGGCCCTTTGGTGCTGCAATCGCAATGATGTTGCTGGCAATTGTGGTTATTGCTCTGATGGTCAATGCGCGGGCGGCCCGCCGTCATGCCGTCTACGAACAAACCGGTGCGGAGGCAACACATGGCTAACCCGCATCGCAAATCAAAATTTCGTCCAATCTGGGATTTTCCCGGCTTTGGTGGTTTATCTGTTGGCTTTTTTGCCTTTCTGTATGTGCCAATTCTGGTGTTGGTAGCCTATAGTTTCAACGGCAGCAAATTCGCCATGGTCTGGTCTGAATTTTCATGGCGATGGTACCTGAAACTGCTGGAAAATGATGATATTCATAGCGCCGCCATCAATTCGCTGATCGTGGCCTTCTTTGCCGCACCTGCAGCCACCATCATGGCAACACTGGCAGCACTTGTCATGGTTCGCGGCGGCCCGTTCCGCTCGCGCGCCTTTACCGCGGGCCTGATTACCCTGCCATTGATGGTGCCAGAAATCGTCACCGCGGTGGCAACATTGATCTTTTTTGCGCTTCTCAACATTAATTTGGGACTGATTAATATCATTCTGGCTCATACCGTGTTCTGTATTCCCTTTGCCTATATGCCCATTCGTGCCGCGCTAGAAGCCATGGATCCGGGGCTAGAGGTCGCCGCCCAAGATCTATATGCCGACCGCTGGGATGCGTTCCGCTATGTCACATTGCCATTGCTGACCCCGGGCATCATGTCTGGCTTTATGCTGGCCTTCGTTATTTCTATTGATGATTTTATCATCACATTGATGGTGGCCGGCGCTGGATCAACGACCCTGCCGGTCTATATCTACAGCATGATCAGAACCGGCGTGACCCCCGAGGTCAACGCTGTCTCAACCCTATTGTTGGCAGTATCGGTCATTTTGGTGAGCGTGTACTGGCTGCTTTCCTCGGCCAACCGCAAAGGTGAAGCCATCGGATAACCCCCTCACTCTGAGGCACAAAAGAAGGAGACCAAAAGAATGAAGAAATTTGCAAAAACCATGATGCTGGCTATCGGCTCGGTTGCCGTTGCTGCATCTGCTCAGGCATCAGGAAAGCTGAACCTGTATAATTGGACCGACTACACGCCGACCGAGCTGATCGAGAAATTCGAGAAGGAAACTGGTATCGAGGTAACGCTTGACACCTATGATTCGAACGAAACGCTGCTTGCCAAGCTGCAATCAGGTGCAACCGGTTATGACCTTGTTGTCCCGTCACAGCATTTCGTTGACATCATGGTCAAAGAAGGTCTGCTGATGAAGGTCGATGGCATTGCCGATATGCCAAACTACAAATATGTCGACGAACGCTTTCGCAACCCATCATGGGATCCAGAGCAGGCTTATTCGACCCCTTATCAAATGGGTTCAGCCTCATTTGCCTATCGGGCGAACAGCTATGATGGCAATGGTTCATCTCTGAAGGAATTTTTTGAACCAAATGCCGCAACCTGTAATAAGCTCGCTGTATTCAAATCACCTGATGAGGTCATCAACATGGCACATCTCTATTTGGGTTCAGATTTCTGCTCTGAAGATCCAAAAGAGATGCAGGCTGTTCTTGATGTGATGATGAAGCAAAAGGAATGCGTAAAAGTCTATTCATCTGAAGGTATCAATGACCGGCTTAAGAGCGGTGATGTGGTGATGCACGCACATTGGGACGGATTCAGCCAGGTTGGCGTTTGGGAAGGCGTTGACGATCTGACTTATGCCTATCCAAAAGAAGGTGTTGTTGGCTGGTTTGACTCGCTTGTAGTGCCGAATGGCGCCCAGAATGTTGAAAGCGCCAAGGCGTTTATGAACTTTCTGATGCATCCTGAAAATATGGCGCTTCTGTCAAATTTTGCGGCTTATGCCAATGCCATTCCCGAGTCAGTTAAATATCTCTCAGATGATATGAAAAATGCCAAGAACATTCAGGTTCCAGCTGACGTGCCGGTAAAATTTGGTCAGGCTTGTAATGCCAAGGCACAAGGTTTGATCGATAAGGTGTGGACACGCGTAATGCAATAGGCGGACAGCCTGAAACACCACCCTAAAAAACCATAAGGAGAGGCGGCAATGAGTGATGACGATTTTTTGTTTTCAAACGCGTCTGAGCTTGTTGCCGCCTTTGCCAGCAAAAGCTTGTCACCCGTTGAAGTAATAACTGCCAGTCTTGCCCGTGCTGAGACCGTACAGACACATTGTAACCCAATCACTGAATTTTTTGCTGAAACGGCACTGGAGGCAGCCCATAAAGCTGAAGTCCGCTATAGCGGTAAAGGTGCGGCGCCCAGACCGCTCGAAGGGGTGGCAATCGCCATCAAGGAAGAATTTGCACTATGTGGAAGCACGCGATCCAGCGGTTCGCTTCTCTATGCCGATCGGGTAGACGAACACACCGATGTCTATATTCAGCGCCTTCTTGATGGTGGCGCGATCCCGCTTGTCAAAACAACAACACCTGAATTCTGCCTGCTGGGGTCTACCTGGTCACGTCGTTATGGTGTTACCACAAATCCATGGCATGATAAGATGACCTGTGGTGGTTCATCTGGCGGGTCTGCTGTTGCACTGGCGACAGGCATAGCGCCCATTGCCACTGGCACAGATATCGGCGGCTCAATCCGCATTCCGGCATCTGCCTGCGGTGTATTTGGCTACAAGCCGCCCTATGGTCGTAATCCAGAAGTGCCGATTTTCAATCTAGATTATTACAGCCATTCTGGCCCAATGGCGCGCAGCACCTCCGACATCGTGATCATGCAAGCACTCACCGCCGGTCAACATGCAAGTGACATTGCCAGCCTGCCAGCGCCACCACCACATGTGGCTGACCCAAATTGCTTAAAAGGGCTGCGTGTGGCCATGACGACAACACTTTGCGGTTATGAAATTGATCATGATGTCGCCGCAAATTTTGCCGCCGCGTGCAAGCATCTATCTGACGCAGGTGCAAAAGTCGAAGAGGTCGATTTGGGATGGCCCCATAGCCTGCCAGCGATGGCCGAAACCTATCTGAACACCCTGTGGGGCGCGACTTTGCAGGATGCAGCAAAATCTCATGGCGAGGACATGTGTCCATACAGCCTCGCCTATGCCAAAGCCAGCCTGACCCGGACGCCGCGTGAAATTATCGATGCCAATACGCTGGCTTGGCAGGCGCATTCCAGCTTTGCCCGGGTGATGGAAAATTTTGATATTCTTGTCTGTCCAACCAATGCGACAACAGATGTTCCAGCAGATTACGGCTACCCAAAGCAATCCTATAAAATTGATGGGCAACCACGCACCGGCGGCGAGGACAAGCTATGGCTCACTTCGCCATTTAATATGCTGTCACGCTTGCCAGTCATGTCCTGCCCAACCGGCTTTGCGGCAAATGGGGTGCCAACCGGCATGCAGATTGTTGGCCATGCCTATGATGAATCAACGGTGCTTAATGCATCGCTTGCCTATGAAGGGCTGTTGGATTGGCTCTATGACGCCGAACATCGCCCTAGTCTGATCACTGGCAAAGGCCATTTAAGGTAAAATGCCGAAACCACAATCAACCAAGGCTCGCCTCATGACATCGCGTTACGACATTCTTTTCGAACCTATGAAAATTGGCCCGGTCACGGCAAAGAATCGCTTTTATCAAGTGCCACATTGCAATGGTGGTGGCTATCGTGATCCATCCGCTGTGGCGGCAATGCGCCGAACAAAGAGCGAAGGAGGATGGGGTGTAATTTTTACCGAGCAGGTTGAAATTCATCATTCGAGCGAAATTGCGCCTTTCATTGAATTACATTTGTGGGATGACGACGACATCCCGATGCTGGCAAAGATGGCAGATGCCATGCACAGCCACGGCGCTTTGGCTGGAATTGAACTTGCCTATTCGGGCATAAATGGTCCTAATCTCTACACCAAGGAAGTGCCTTTGGCGGTCAGCCCGGGGCCCATACTGACCTTCACTTCCGATCCGGTGAATGCCCGCGCCCTCGACAAAGCAGAAATCGCCGATGTGCGGCGCTGGTATGTGAATGCCGCAAAGCGCGCAAAGACAGCTGGCTATGATCTGATCTGTCTTTATGGGGCGCATGGTTTTGGTATTATTCAGCATTTTCTTTCACGGGCAACAAACCAACGCACCGATGAATATGGCGGCAGTCTGGAAAACCGAAGCCGCTTCATGCGTGAGCTGGTCGAAGACATCAAAAACGCGGTTGGTGACAGCATGGGCATCACGCTTCGTCTCTCGTTAGAAGAAGCCATAGATGAACACAGCTTCACCAATACCGAATTGCGCGAAGTGATCGAGATGCATCGCGACCTGCCGGATTTATGGGATCTGGCACATGGTAGTTGGGAAGATTGTTCTGGCACATCACGATTTAAAGAAGAAGCGGCACAACAGGACCTTGTCAGTGGCATCAAAGCGCTGACCGACAAGCCGATCGTTGGCGTCGGGCGATTCACCTCGCCTGATGCTATGGTTAAGCAGATCACCTCTGGTACGCTAGATTTCATTGGTGCCGCCCGCCCGTCTATTGCCGACCCGTTCCTGCCGAACAAAATCAAGGAAGGCCGGTTCGATGACATCCGCGAATGCATCGGCTGTAATATCTGCGTTACTGGTGACATGACCATGTCCATTTCCCGCTGTACGCAAAACCCATCTTTTATGGAAGAATGGCGCAAAGGCTGGCACCCTGAAAAAATGAAACCAAATCGGTCCGACAGCAAAGTTCTTATCGTCGGAGCGGGGCCAGCTGGACTTGAGAGTGCCAGAGCCTTGGGATTGCGCGGATATCAGGTCACGCTGGCCGAGGCCACAGATCATCTTGGCGGGCGGGTGCATTTGGAACGCGCTCTGCCAAACCTATCTGCATGGGGGCGCGTTGCCGATTACCGTGTAGGGCAAATCCAAAAAATGGCAAATCTAGAGGTGTATCTGCAAAGTCGTCTGGACGCTGATCAGGTGCTCGATTTTGGCTTTGCACATGTTTGCCTCGCCACCGGATCAAGCTGGCGGCGCGACGGCGTTGGTCGCGCTCATCTTCGCCCAATCCCCATAGATGCTGCAATGCCGCTATTCACGCCGGATGATATCATGGCCGGCAAACTACCACAGGGGCATGTCGTGCTGTTTGATGATGACCATTATTATATGGGAGGGGTTATTGCCGAACGTCTGGTTGCCGCCGGATGCAGCGTGACCCTTGTCACGCCCGCCGCCTATGTTTCGGACTGGACAAGAAACACCCTTGAACAAGGCTTTATTCATCAAAGGCTGGCAGCACTTGGCATTAATATAGAACTCAACCGGCTTGTAACCCGCATTGACCGTAACCGGTTGACAACGGCCTGTAGCTATACTGGCGATACCAAAGAAATCACAGCCAACGCCGCTGTCCTCGTTACTAGTCGACTGGGCCATGATGAACTTTGGCACGCGCTCAAAGCCCGAGAGGGCGAATGGGCGGCGCATGGTGTGCAATCGGTCAAATTGATTGGTGATGCCGCCGCGCCCGCGCCGATTGCATGGGCAACTTATGCCGGTCACCGATATGCCAATGAACTAGATGAAGACGATATTGGCGATGCACTTCCATTCAGGCGGGAAATCGCGCAGCTTTCGGGGGACGCGCATTGACCGCAGCCGTGCGTCCGGCTTTGCCGCAGCTGCACCTGCTGATTCTGCTGCCAGTGATTTGGGCGCTACATTTTGCCTTTATCAAGAAGATTGGCGCTGATACCGATGCACTTGCTGCACTGACCGCACTTCTGGCGGCTCTATGCGCGCTTTATTTCGGGGTTTTGACGCTGAAAAGACAGCTGTTTGTTTTTACCCGAAGCCGGTTGATTTTCTTTCTGGTCGCCGGGGTGCTGGCTTATGTTGTGCCGCTGGGCGTCGAAATGCTGGCGGCGCCAAAGATCGATGCTGCAGTGCTGACGATGATTGTTTCGCTGACACCAGTCTTTACCGTCGCGGTGGCCATGGGCCTGCGTTTGATCCGTCCAGCAATGCGGTTAATTCTGTCTGTGGTCGTCGGCACAACCGGTATCTTGTTATTGTTGTTAGAGAGCAATACATCTGTTGAGTCACCCACAATATGGATCATTATTGCTTGTCTGGTTCCGATGGCCTATGCCGTAGATGCCCTGTATGTAGAGCATTTCTGGCCACCGGGGCTTAACGCGCTGCAAGTGGCATTTGGCGAATCATTTGTATCCTTACTTATCCTGCTCACCTTGACGCTTTTGACCGGCATATCCGGCGCGGCAATCGGCGGCTGGTTCTTGCAGACTGATTTTCTAATCCTGTGTGTGGTCACCGCTATTGAGGTGGTGTTATTCTTTTATCTAGTCAGTACCGTTGGCGCGGTAATGGTCAATGTCGCCTCATTTCTTGTGCTACCTGCCGGGTTCTTCTGGGGGTGGTTGATTTTTGATGAGGTCATCACCGCAGCTGGTTTTGGGTGCGTGATTTGCGCTATTACCGCGTTACACTTGGCAAAAAGGAATGCCGATGAATAATGCCACGCTCAATTGCCCGATCGACGAATGAACACGGCAGGAACAAAATCAATAATGGGAGGACAGTTACATGAAAATTATCTATTCAGAAGCACACCGGCAAAGAGCCTCAAAGACTGAACTTTATGGCGGTGAATTGGTGCCTCCTTTCGAATGCCCAGAACGCATGGACTTCATCTTAAAACGACTGTCCGACAAAAATTTTGGCACCATCCTCGACCCGCATCCGGTTGAGTCCAGCGCAGTCCATAAAATTCACGATGCCGGGTATCTTGCCTTTCTTAACACAGCCTGGGACGAATGGCAGGCAGCCGGGTTTAAGGGTGAAGCGATGGTAACGGTCTGGCAATCAAGGTCCATGCCCGCAACGCATATACCTGATTTCATTGAAGGAAAACTTGGCTATTATTGTTTGGCTGCCGAAACATCAATCAGCGCAGGCACCGCCGAGGCCGCATGGGCATCACTTGGCGTTGCGCTTGCTGGTACTGATCATGTCCTAAAGGGAGACCGCGCCGCTTTTGCATTGTGCCGCCCACCAGGACACCACGCCTCGCGCGACCAATATGGTGGCTATTGTTTTATCAATAACGCCGCTGCCGCGGCCCAACACATGCGTGATCAGGGTTTGGAAAGGGTCGCGATCCTCGATGTTGACTTTCACCACGGCAACGGCACGCAAGCCATTTTCTATGATAGGGCGGATGTATTATTTCTCTCACTTCACGGTGATCCAATGGCCGCGTTTCCACATTTTCTTGGACATGCAGACGAAACCGGCACGGGTGCTGGCACCAATTATAATGTGAATTACCCCATGCCGGCCGGTACCCCGTATTCAGAATGGCGCCAGGCCCTTGATAACGCTTTGCAACGGATCCGTGATTTTGCACCGCAAGGGGTCGTTGTCTCGTTGGGTGTTGATACCTTTGAGCGTGATCCGATCAGCTTTTTTAAGCTCACAAGTGATGATTTTACCGATATGGGTGGTCGCATCTCTCACCTTGGTTTGCCAACAGTTTTTGTGATGGAAGGCGGTTACGCCGTTGAGGAAATTGGCGTCAATACAGTCAATGTATTGATGGGATTTGAGGCGCAAGTATCATGAGCCAGTTGACGCGTGTTGCGATAACACAAATGAGATGCGATTGGGATGTTGAGAGCAATCTGGCAAAGGCAGAATCGCTGGTTCGTGCCGCGGCGGCGAAGGGTGCCCAAATTGTGTTATTGCAGGAATTGTTTGCAACGCCCTATTTCTGTCCAAAGCAAAAGGCGGCCTATTTTGACTATGCCGCACCGGCTAGTGCCCACCCATTTATTCCGCGGTTTGCAGCCGTGGCCAAAGAGCTGAATATTGTCTGTCCAATCAGTTTTTTTGAGAGGGTTGAAAACGCCTATTTTAATTCAATGATGATGATAGATGCAGACGGCAGTCTTTTGGGTCTCTATCGCAAATCCCACCTGCCGCAAGGTCCTGGTTATGAAGAAAAATTCTATTTTAGTCCGGGTGATACCGGATTTAAGGTATGGGATACCGCTGCTGGCCGAATTGGCGTCGGCATATGCTGGGATCAATGGTTTCCAGAATGCGCGCGGGCGATGGCATTAATGGGAGCAGACCTTCTTTTGTACCCAACTGCAATTGGCAGTGAGCCAGAAAACCCTCAGATCAATTCAAAAGACCATTGGCAGCGGACGATGCAGGGACATGCAGCGGCGAATATGGTGGCCCTTGCTGCAAGCAACCGTATTGGTCAAGAAGTGATTGATGATATTACCATGCATTTTTACGGCCACTCCTTTATCGCCGATGCAACTGGTGGTAAACTGGCTGAACTTAATGCAGACGAAGGTCTAGCTGTCGCCGATATTGATTTTGCGGCAATGCGAACCGAGCGGGCAAACTGGGGGTTGTTTCGAGACCGGCGGGTTGACCTCTATGACGGCTTAACACGGCTATATGGCTAGCAACGGCTGACAGAAACGCAGGTACGCCTCTATAATTATTGCCATGCCTTGGCCAACGCCAATACACATGGCACCAGCCTCAACGCAAGACCCGGCATCTGATAAAATGACCCGTTCAAGCCTTTTCCTTTTTGCCCTGTCAACAGCATCTAGCAAGCCCTGCTGAATGTTGTGGTTAATAGCTTTCACCGTTGGGTTGAGGCATCGCTTCGCAAGAAACAAGTTCAAACCGCTCTTTTTTGTTTGGGGCCTTGCTGACGCTGATATCTGATCGCTTTGCAATTTCAATTTCGATGATATATTCAACG